>TARA_R110000824_G_scaffold82838_8_pt1 | contig 28729 bp, 24 predicted proteins | sample TARA_R110000824 | Tara Oceans TARA_R110000824 (sample SAMEA4397747) | marine metagenome | biome: Polar Biome; feature: [MES] marine water layer (ENVO:01000295) within the mesopelagic zone...; material: water (ENVO:00002006), including particulate matter (ENVO:01000060) such as......
TACATGATGGACTACTTGGTCCTTCCTGAGGCGGGGCCTCCCTCTCTTATCCCTCTTCTTATTCTCAGCATTCCGAGCCCTGGTATTCCCCGCCCGAGCCTTCTTACGATCCTCCTTCGCGTGATAGTGCGCCTCGGAATCTGGTCCATCATCTTTACCGTACTTCCTGGGCTCTTTACGAGGCATTATCCACCCTTGACTGACTTCAGCAGAGCTGCTCGGCCTTTCGTCCTCATGGGGTCCTTAGTAAATACGTCACCCCACTTAACGGTAGAAGGGGAGCCACCCGGAGATTTAAACTCAGGTACTCCCCCAATCTCAATCTCAGCACCGATGGGATCTCGCCTCTTAATGCCCTTCTTTGGCTTCATGCCCTTCGGGGGCTTTTCTGCCCGGATGTTGATGCTGGGCATCGAACCCACTTTTCTCCCACCACCCCTGGGCATGTCGTCGTCTTTGTTGGCGGGGTTTGTTCCCTGCTGCTCCTCTCGACGATCCGAAACGCCGCCACCATCAGAGTCTTTGCCGATTCCCTGCTTGGACTGGTTAGGCAAGAACCGCTGACTCGGAGGCTTCCTAGCCATTAAACCGCCGGTTCGATATCAAGCTGAATCGAGATGGCGTGGTCTGCTGTTGAATCCCCAACGACAATCGCGTTCAGGTACAGCAGCCCGTTCTTCCGATTTGCGTTTGCCGACTCTGAAATGGAGTAGAAAACACCCGGATCTTCTTCAGCATCCAACGGATCGGTCGCTGCCGTATACGTCAGTACCCTCTCGAAACCTGTAGCTGTAGTCGTCTCGGACACGAACGCCGTAATCGTCGGCGTGCCAGAGCCAGCAGTGATATCAGCCCGAAAGCGCCGAATCCAGCCACGAATCGGAACAGTCACAGACGTAGCCGAAGCGGCATCAGCCGGATTATCCCGCACGCTTGTGAGCGATGCTGTTACGCGAACCCAGGGTTTTCGCTGAGTATTTGAACCCATCCCAGCTCCCAGATTAGTTTGCGGAGGTAACGTGCCCGAACATGTAAGGGGCGAGGAGGATCTTCCCAGTAATACCCGCAGCTTGCTCTACTAAGCAGAGGCCGACTACGCGATCCTTACTGGAACCGGGCGCAGAGCCCGCAAACCCACCAGCCTCGGCATCGCTGAGGTAGACCCAACCCGTAGCGCTCGTGGTAAATCCTGAAGACGTATCGTGGTCGATAATCTTCCAGGGAAGGACCACGCCGCTCTTTCCAGTTGGAATACGGTGCTTGGTGACCATCAACGACTGCCCTTTTACGGCCGCATCAGATGTCGCCACAGGTGCGAGGACAATCTTGGCCTGGACCCCATTCACGCCAGAGGTAAAAGACACCAGCTTGTCCGCTGCGATGGCTGAGCCTGTGCCGTTGTAAACAAGCATTCCCTGCCCGAAAGGGACATTCGTTGAAGGCTTGAGGGACTTCTGTTTAATGGTCGCCATGGGCTACTCCTTTGTGAGTCTCACCGCTGTCTTCGGCGGCGGTTCTACGCTCTTCACGCAGTCAATAAGATCCTACCGTGTCTGGGTAGTTTTGTCCAACTACTCTTTGAGTCCCCACTCCCACTCATGACGAGGCTGGTCAAACCCGGGCCCCTCGTGGCCCGGCTCAAACTCAGCACCGTACTCCTCAGAGGCTTTCTGCATCTCATCACGTATGCCCTTCATTCTCCAGTCAGCCTCACGCTCGGCAGAATAGGGACGAACGTCGTAGAAGCGCGTGAGATTGCCTAGGGAAAGGCCGACCCACTTTGTCCAGTTGTGAGCAAACTCAGGGTTATCCGAGTAGAACGCTCGCGTATAGCCGGGAAGCTGAGCCGCAAGCATTGGAAGATTTCGCCAAACGGCGTGGAAGGCAGCGGGTACTTGTTGCTTACCAGTTTCGGGATTCTCTGAGATCGCAGCTTCCATCCCAACCATCTTCATAGTCTCGTATTCAGAGGGAGAGATATTCCTCATCGTTCCCATCTTTCCGTACTCGATTTCTACTCCCTGCGAAGAGAGAAACGCCCTACCCATGCTCTCCACGACTGGGTACGTACTACTCAGAACAGGCTCCCAGAACTGAGCTTCATAGCCAGGGGCGGTCCTCAGCCCAAGGCGGGGCTTTCCAGTATCCTTATCTTCTCCCAACCTGGACGCGAGCATTCCCCCTATTCCTGCATACATCCCATAGACCATCTGTAGGCTGTCCAAGGCAGTAAAAGTAGGCAGGAGTGCGGTCTGGTGAGTGTAATCTAAGTTGTAGTTTTGCTCATAGAAGGCTGCTCGTTTGGGGTCAATGGGCCAGGAGCCTAACTTAGCGCGGGATTCCATCCATCGAGGATGGAGATACTTACCAATCGTGTCCAGCTCTCCTCTTTCGCTGTATGCCCTGTCGTCAGAGTAGAGAAAGTCTGGGAGGTTCGGGAGAATCACAGCCTGTTGACGGAGACGAGCCAGCTTAGAGTTCCCAGTCATGGCACGGGGGATGAAATCGTAAGCTGGTTTGACTAAGGGCTCCATCGCAGCGTCTGCGATTTGGCGAATAGAAAGGCGCCAGAATCGGTAGAAGGGCATCATCCGAGAGATGCTGTTGACTTCCCAATCGGCCAGCCCGTGCTTCCAATCATAGAGAGCGGTGAGGACCTTCCTCTTAGCCTCCTTTCGGCCCATGCCTTGTTGGAGGTAATGAGCATAGAGGCCGAGCCTTTGCCGCTGTTGCACCAACATCGCATGGTCGCCAAGCTCTTTTTGCCACCACTTTCCGAGTTCTACGGACTTACCCCAGATAGTCGTCTCCCGACCAGCAGCTCGGGTGAAGACTTCTAAGAGTTCTTCGTGAACCTGACTCTCCATGATTCCATCTTGGGCGGCCATGGTCCGAAGGTCTTCAAAGGTATAGGCGCGGCCCTGTTTTGTTATGAACGACCCGTCTTCTCCCTTGAACACTCGGCCGATCCAAGGATTAAACATGGCCTCCACACCAGAAGGGAGGGCGGCTCGCGTGCCTGATTTACCGCCTACCCTCTCAGCCACTCCCAGAGACAGATCCGTAAACTCCCTCCCAATGAAAGGCATATTATTGAAGAAGTTTACGAAACTTCGGGAACTGGCGGTGGCTAAGCCGGATTCAATCCAAATCTGGCTCATGTCTCCCGCGACGTTATTCGTCCAATACCGAGGATTGGGGAGAATGAGCCCGGTTACGATGGACTGCTTCCATAAGCTCATGTGAGGCCCAAAAAAAGCGGAGGCTCCTCTCCCGACCCTTGCTGCTGGGTGTGCCGAAAGAGGCTCTTTCATGATCCTCCCCGCTTGCGCTTCGAGGTCCTTGATGAGAGCTCTCGGGACGAAAACTGCCTCCCCACCTGCCTTAGAACTCCCCAGAGCCACGAGTTCTTTCATCTTTGCCTGGACGCTCTTCGCTTGGGCAACCGCCTCTTGGCCCGGAGGAAAGCCCATACGAATCAATCCGAGATAGGCGTCATCAATCTCCCCTTCTGCAATCTCATGTGTTGCGTTGAAGAGGACTCTATTCATATTAGCGGCTTGCGCTGCGTCGATAGTAGCTGTCGCAGACCGCTGGAGGAGGTAGTTGAACTGGCCCAGATTAGCACCCAAGCCGACCGCAGCCGCTCCAATCCCATGGGCTTTAATGGGGACATCAGTGTGCCCAAAGAATGCTCGGGTCACTATTCTCAGGTTCTCAGCTACTTCCTGGTAGGACTCCCCATTTTCTACCAAAGAGTAGGCGATCCCAAGGAGGTGTTTATCGAACTTCTCCCCGCCCGCAGAAGCAATGGTGACTCCGGGAACCCACATTCTCGATAGGGCCTGGATGCTTACACTAGGTTCTCCAAGACCTATTTGATTGAGGGCCTCATCAGAGTACTTCTTAATGAAGAAAGAGGCGATTTCTCGGGGGCTCTTGAATGTGTGGGTCTGTTTCCTCCCACCGACTCGAATGGAGAAAGAGATGGCCTCCTCGAACTCGACATCAGAGATTTGATGCTCTGCCGCTTCTAACAGCGATTTCCTCTGTGCCGTCGCCTCTGCTTCCTTCCGAGCTACGACTGCTGGGTTCAGGCGAGTATCTGTCGCTGTAAACGCCTTAAACTTCTGGAAAGGAGTGCCCTCTCCAGTAGATACATTCCATTGAAGCGGGCCTTCTTTGAATGCCCGTCCTGTTGGGGAAATCTTAAGGGCCCCGTCCCAATCCAAGAAGGTCGTGATGGCCTCTTCTACGTTTGAATCCAGCCTAGCTGTGTAGTCCATGAGCTCTTTGTTAAAGAGCGCAATGCCGTTTTCAGCGGCCTTAGCCGCCTCGGCAAAGTCTTCGCTGACCTCTCCCCAACGGTGTGATGTTTTATCGAAAGCCCTATACGCACGAGTCAGGCTTGAGGTGAGTAATCCGAACTTGCCTACGTCGTGGCGGTGGAGATCGCGCCATGCCTCCGAGAGAGCACGACCAAACATCGTTCGGGAGTCTACAAGCCTTCTCCCCTCTACTGAGCGAACGAGGTTTTCCAGAGAGTTCTGTAGTTTAGAGAGATCCTCGGTTTCCATCTCGACCTTAGCCAGGGTTACGAGCCCTTCTCGGTCGGGGATATCGTAGAGCTTCTTAAGGGGAGCACCTGCATCTGATTCCAGGAACTTATCGAGAGCCTTGCCCAAGGCAGTGCGCTCTGGGTCAGTGATTCCTCTGAGCAGAACTGGGGCCGTCTCAGCGCGAACACCATGCTTCCCTTTCTGATAAGCCCGAGTCAACTCTCGTGTAATGGAATACTTGAGCTTGTCTACATTGACGACTGCTTTCCCAGTACCGGGCAGAGAGACTCCTGCTTTGGTCACCTTGCCCACGAAGTCATTGACCGCTGCCTCGTCTACTCGGCTCCCAAAGTAAGCTAAGTCCTCTTCAGAAGCTCGGAGGGCTCCTTTGAGGCCCCCATACTTATGCTGGATTTCCTCAGCGAGCTTTCTCATAGACTGAGCAGCCCGGCGGGCAGAGTTAATAGCCAACGTATTCTTCTGGAGAGACTTCGATACAGCCGACTCCAGGTCATCGAGTTTGCCCAGGGCTCCTTCGTGAGCCTCAACCCTCTCTTTAAGAGCCCGGAGTTCCTTCGGATCCTTGCCCTTCGGGGCTCTCTTGGGTCCGAGATACGTCTTATCCCAAGCTTCGAGCTTGGCCTCCCTCGCATTCCGGGCTTTCACACGCTTTGAGTAAGCTTGGGCAGTTCGATTAATCTGCTTACTACCCCGACCACTCGCGAACTGCTTCTTCAGGAACTGGAGCTGTTCCAACTGGGATAGCCAACCATCGATCTCCGCGTCCCCGGCTTTAGCCCGAGCCGCGATTGTGCTAGTTATCTTGTCATCTACCTGGGTGGCAGACTCATTGATAATCTTCGCCTTATCCCGAGAGACCTTTAGGGCGCGTTTGTCTGCCATCTCGATTGGAATCCAATCAGAGATTGTGCCAGCGTCATCCTGGATTCGGACATGAATCTGGTAGGAGGGGTGCTGGGCCTTTACGTGCCTGACCCGACCTGACCACCCTTGAACATCCTCGATTCGTGTTCCATGGGCATAAGCTTCCATGGTCACATCAGGGTGTGATCTGGCAGAGATGTTCTGGAAAGTATTGTGCTGCTTAAGGGTCACTCTGTCTTCAGCTTTCTGAGCCGTGACCAGCCTCTTGCCCTTTGTAGTCATTGTCCCCTGATTACCGATGGCAGCTTCTCGTATGTTTTGCCCAGGGTTGAGGTCAAATCCGAGGTGCTCTTTTATATTCTTCTTGACCCCTCTCTCTGTCTCACTAACCAGGGCAAGCGCCCGATCTTCGAGGGTCCGTTTCTCAGTAGCGCGGAGCTTAGAAATCTTTGATGGGTCCAGTGCTCCTTCCCAGGTATAGCCCTCACCCCTAAGCACGGCTTCTAGCTTTTCGCGGTGCTGTATTTCCTCCGCGAGTGCTTGATCCCGTTCAGCCGCTATGATTCTTCTCTCATTCTCCAACTCTTCGACGCGGACTCTCGCCGCCCCGACTTCATCCCCTTCCGCTTCCAGCTTTATCCGCTCTTTCTCAGCCTTCACCTTTTTCTTTCTAGCGTCAGCGAGTTCGTTCCTTAGCTGATAGCCGATGTCCTGAGGGAGTCGTGTGTCATACTGCGCTTGCTTCTTGAGCATTGCTGCCAACACAGGGTCCGTCTTTTTTATCTGATCGAGGAACTCTAAGAATGAGATCTGATCGGAATCGACTCTATCGAGGCCCGCTTCAATAGCTTTGGCTCCCTTCTTCAGCCTTCTGACTTTGCCAGGAACCTTACCGATGATGGGGGCCAACTTTGCTACAGTCCCTGCTCCCCCCAATCCAATAGAGACGATATCGGGATCATGGAGAACGGCCCCCACCAGGGCGACGGTCCCCGCTCTGTTCTTGGCGGCGTCATAAGCGCCAGAAGCCATCTCGGCCCAAGCAATCACGTCGTCGTCTTCGACGCCTTTTTCCCGCATCATCGCAGCGGTCTCTCGAAGCTTTGCTTCCCACTGTTCTCTATCCCCAACAGTACTCTCAAGGACCCACCCACCGATGTCCTCTCGGTGATGGTAGATGGCAGCCCCTTGACGGAGTTTCCGGTGGGTGTCTGGGTGTAGAAAACCTTCTCCCGATTCCATCATCGCGGCCGCAACAGACAAAGCACTAAGGCGGCCGAACTGGTCAAGGAAGCTCTCTGATTTAAGGCTCTGCTTACTCGTGAGTAATGACCCAGTACCGTGGGTGACAGGTCTGCCCATGGAAGAGAAGAGGCTCCCCCACTTAGCTGCGAGCGTAGCGTCCTCAGTAATGTCATCCCCAAAAGAATCCCGGAAGAAGACCAAACCCCGATTGCTGTTCAGGATTTTGAGCATCTCTGTATTGGTCCGCTCCAGCGCTTTCTGGTAGACCTCATCGGACGAGCCATACCTCGCTTCAAAGTGGCCCACAATCGCATCTTGCAGGTCGGAGTGAAAGAGGTCGTAGTTGACTCCCTTCTCTCCTATGGATCCCAGTAACTCTAGAGGCTGTGCAGCAAAGACCGCAGTGGCAAGCTGCGTGGTCCCTTCTCGGGCATCTTTCTCTTCCCGGTCAACGTGCCACTGAGCAGACGCCCTATCCTCAGCCCGCTCAAGGTGGATGTTCCGGTAAACATCCCAGAGAGTTTTCTCACGCTCTTGGTCTGAGACGTCGTAGACTTGCCGCTTATCAACAACCCCTTGTCGCACCAGGGTCTCGATGAAAGCCTCGTCTACCTTCTCGTTAAAGTTAGCGGGGGGCTTTTCCTGTAGGTAGTACTCGATATCTTGGGAGAACTCGACCTTGTGCTCGGGAAGCTCTCCAGTCTTCTCAGGCTCTTCCTTCAGTTGTTGGAACTCGGGAGCTACAACAAAGGTCTCTCTCAGTTCCGAGAGGTCTTCCAGGGATTCCCTGGTGCTTGCGATTTTCTGCCTCTTCCGTTCGCGGTCTTCGTAGACCCTGCGAGCTTCTTTTTCTGGGAGGCCCTCAGCCCAGAGTTTCTCTGGATTCCTCCCCTCAAGGATTCGTGTTTGCTCCTCACGCTTCGCCTTAGATTCCGCTTCCCTTCTCGATTCAGAAATGACTGATTCGAGGCGAGCATCGAGGGTGCCATACTCCGTCCCCTCTGGTGGGGGTAGAAGCTCTTCAATCTTACGAGAATCCTCATCCGAAGTGGAGATGTCTGCATAGCCGGGCTCGTATCCAGGCTCATCCGGTTTGCGGACCTTATACGGCCTATAGTCTTCAGCCATTCCAGCCTCCGCTACTCGGGTTTGGGATTACGTCTTTCTGAGAGGCTCTTGAAGAACTCAGTTCTCTGTGATGTCTCGTCTTCCAGACGCTTGAGTCTCCTCTCAAAGGCACCAGCCGAGCCTCCAGAAATGGGCTCTGTCGCAGCCCCAGACAGGTGATCCGGGGCCAAATCCCGCCCAACAGCAGAGGGCTCCTCTGGGGTTTCAATCCTTTCCCGCCCTGCGATATCGCCACGTCGGCCTTGGACTGTTTGCCCCGCAGGCTGAACAGGTTCTTCCTCTATGGCCTCCTCCTCTGCGGGCTCCTCTACAGGCTCCTCCGCCTCTTCTTCGGCAGGCTCCCCCTCAGGCGCGGCGCTTACATTGAGCTCTTTCCTCCTGGCATCGCCTAACTCAGTATCAATCTGCCCAAGCATTGTGTCGAGGGGAGAGTCGCCTTCTGAGGCAGCATCACCCTCCTCAACCGCAGCTTCGACATTGTCAACGGCCCCTTCTTCATCTTCTGGGGTACCTGCGGTCTCTACGGCTTTCTCTGTCGCCTCTGGATCCTCGGAAGCGGGTCCCCACTCCGCGCTCTTCTCCAAGTGATCATAGGCTTTGCCCTCCGTGAGGCGAGCCTCTTTGCCCGTCTCGGGGTCGGTATAGCTGATGGCCCCATCTTCGTGGCGGGTATAGGTAACCCCTCCCCAGTCACTCTCCTTCTTCGGTGTGGGATCGGTCCAGGTCTGGAGCTCCTCGCCAGCCTCTTCCACCGCTGCTTCTTTTAGGTTCTGGCCCCGTTCTTGGGGGGTCTTAATGATGGCCTCGGGCTCACCGAACCAGAGATCGTCTGAATCTACATTAGGGTCCCAAGCGGCAGATAAGCTAGCGCTCTCTTTCTGGGGTCGCTCAGCCAAGTCCTTGGTGTAGTACGGATTAAATACTGATCGGAGGAGCGCTCGGGATTTGCCCAGGGGTGTTGCTGGGGTTTGCCCGGTTAGGATGTTTGCGGCTTCCATCGCTCGGGCTTCTCGGTTCCCCTGACTTTGGATGGTGTTCATCGCACGGATGAACGCACGTCGCTGGAAACTAGGGGTGGCGTTTGAGTACCCTTGGTTCGCGATCCACTCCTCGTACTCACCCGTAGACTCGACGCCCCGCCAGAAGTCACTCAAAGACTTGTGGTCTGGATCGGATTCATACTGCTTCAAGAGACCACGGACTGTCTGTTCTGCATCTTCCGGCTCTCCGTGAGCGACGAGCTGTTCGGCCTCTTCCAGAGAAACTCCCTCAGCCGCCAACCCTGCAACGGACACGGCGGATCTCGCGGCTTCACTATCGACCGGTTCTCCAGCCTCTACACTCGCTTCAAGTTCGGCCATTGTCTGGTCGTAAGCGAACATTTCCTCCGCTACTCTTTTTCCGCTCGCTGAGCCTTCTCGGCGCTTTTCAATGTCAATATCCGAAAGCCGACCAATAGACTTTTCAATCTCACGCTGGTCTACGCTCTGTGTCTGTTTCGCATTCTCGTTTACATCCTTTAGCGTTGAGGATGAGTTGGTAGCCTTTCCAGGGGGATTCCGGTCTGCATCCCACGAGCCATGCTCCATCATCAGACCGGCAGTGGTATTCCCGGCGTAGGCAGCATGGAGGTAAATAGTCATCTGCTGTTCTGGAGTGAGATCAGAAACAGCGGCGGCCATTACGTTCTCGTATATCTTCCACTTCCTAAGCGCCGGGTTAGCTTCCCCTGATTTATGGTAATCTTCTCGGCTTCTTTGCGTGTCTGATTGCGTATCGACAGCATCCCGAAACGCTCGTACTGCTTTGGTGACTGCCGCCTGCCTATCCGCAGGGAGTTCGTCTCCCCCTCTGAGGGAGCGCATTCTCTCAGCGACCGTCTTGTTTAGGGCCTCCCCCTCTCGACTCAGCTCTTGTAGCCTTGTCTGGCTAATCGTCGTCTGAGACCCAACGAGCTTGTCTCTAAGAGAGGACAGTCCATCTTTTGCCCGGCGTCGGGTTTCTGCGGAGAGCCTACCAGACTCAAGCTCCATCTGGTACTTATCCAAATCCGCTAAGATCTGAACATAGCGAAGCTGTTGTTGCTCACGTTGGGGAGACTGTCGGAGAGATTCTCCGAAGACCTTGTAGGTCATTGAACCAGGAGCGCCCGGAGCCAGTCCCTTCTGCCGGTCTGAGGCTTCTGTATATGCGCGGAGAATGTTCTGCCGCTTAAGCTTCTCAACAGCTTCAAAGTCGCCAGCAAGGGACGGATCAATCCCAGCCCTCTGAGCATCTAGTTCTTCTTGGCGGCCCTTACGCTTCCTGCGGATCGCTTCCCTGACATCTGGGCCTTCTCCTGAGTAGTCTTCAACAGCCATTATCTATCCCGTCCTCTCATTGATCCAATCGGCTGCCGCCTGTCCAGCAGCCGCTCCGACAGGATTTAGGACAGTCTTCGCCATGTCTGCTCCAATCTCGGCAAACTGCATTGCCATGCCTTGCTGATGGTCTCGCTGCCTCTCAATCCCTGCTCGGATATCCTTCCGACGATTCTCGGCCAGTGTCTGACTGTACTGGTCTGCCTGCTGAGCGGCTTGTGAGGTTAAGTTAGCTGCCTCCGCAGCGGCCTGTCGGGGATCCATCCCCGTATCTTGAACACCACTGAGGGCTGTCCGAGCAGCCAGTGTGTCAGCAGCGCCTAAGCTCTGCCCCGCAGCTTCGCTTGCCTCCATCATCTGCTGCCTTTTCTCGGCTGGGGACAAACCAAGAGTCCCCTTCTGCATGGCCTCCATGTCTTTGCGAAGCTCAGCCTTGTGGGCTTGGCCCATTGTGCCTTGTTCAGCTCTGAGGCTCCGATTTTCTTTACGGCGCCCCTGCCGCGCTTTCATGTTGTCAGTTCCCCAGGCCATTTACCACCTCAATGAAAATACAAGTAACTGAATGAGCGTGTTCGTACCCGAACGTGCTCGACTTCTGAATCATTCTCCCCAATAGCCAAGCGAATGCTTGCAGTCTGCCAGCCCTTTGAGCCCACAGTCAGGTGGTGGCCAGACCAGACCCGATCATAAACCACTGTAGAGTGAGTCCGGTCACCACTACCGCCTGAATAGTTCGTGTCTGATAGGGGGATTACGTGGTAATGGCCTGTAGCTGTCCCATTTACGAACAGCTTCATGGCGGCATCCTGCCATGCAGTGTGTGCATCGAGGTTCCCATTACAGGACACTGCAATCTTCCAAGTAAGGAGAACCATCGCACCATTGTGGGGTAGATAGAACTCGACCGAAGCCCCAGGGATTGGCTGGTAGAAAGAAGCCGTGTCCACTACCGAACCCTGGCCTCCTCCCGCTGTCGCATCTCCCCAGTTCCAAGTCCCGAAGTTCGCCTCAGGAAAATAGTCCAAGTTCAGAGTAGAACCGATGGAGGCTCCCCGAGATACTGACCCTGGCTGTAGATGAACAGTCTTGACTGTCCACAGAGCCGGAGCAAGTCCACTACCAGGGAGTGGGTTAAGCGCGAGAGTCCTGCGTCGGTTCTCAGTATCCAAGTGGCCATTAATGACCTCAAGGGAGTTGCTCGAAACCGAGTTGTACTGATTGGCTGAGACCTGCCCAGCGTCTGTCTTCTTCCCGTCGATGATTCCGTTAGTTTCATCATAGACCAGATCGATATCAGCCATTACTGAACCACTCCATTGACTACACGGGTCCCAACTGCGGAGTGCAGCGGAAGCGCACTGAGACGAGCGTGGCCGATAATCACACCAACATTATGAGCACCGGTATGTTCTTTAATAGAGATGGCTCCCCGAACTCCCGAGATTGCCGTGTTGGTACTAGTTAGGTCGTCTTGAGTGACCAGGGCTCGGATGGGAACATTGATGTTCTGCTTCCGAAACTCCTTCGCGGCGGTGGTCCCAAGGGATAGGTTCTGCTCTTGGATAAACCGCTCAGTTCTCCCAAGAGCGGTCCACGATCCTCCGGGCTGTTCTTGAACTTCGATGCGGAAGGCCACACAGTTCTCTTCATGGGGATCAGCTCCCCAAGTACTACTGGCGTAACTTCCAATACGGACGACATACACATCCATCAGGACAAGAATCCCCCCGGCTTGGGGATTGCCCTGAGCAGCGCTTTTCAGAGATATAGAAGAGGGGAAAGTTATCGAGAGCTCAGTGCCGCCCCCCGAACTTCCGTTGCTGTCAATCACAGCGAAGTTGGAGTGAACAAAGGTAGAGGCCACGCCGGTGTCGTATGTACATGCCGAAATCTGAGATATCGTGTCGCTGAGGGGAGTCCCTTCTGGGCTAAGCTGCCCATAGGAGAATGTCGGGAGGTGGTGCCAGTTAAAGCAGCCCCGATCTGTTGAGTCCTCATGCAGGTCGTTGACGGCTTTCTCTACCTTGGAGAATCGGTCGTTTAGCGACTCAGCATCGAGCAGGTCACCTTCAATCAAAGAATCATATTCGACTAGAATCGGCATGTTATCTCCGCATCTCTAAAGCGATTATCTCTCGATTGTATAGGTAGATGGAAGTGTTGTGGCCAGAAAGTGCGTCTGAGGGCATTAGGGTCCGACAAACTATGGAAACAGAATGGCTCCCTGATGACATGGGAATGACGATTGAAGTAGACAATGCAATCGCACCATAGCCAACCCCGCCTGTCGCATCGTTCATCTCCTCACTAGTCCCAATGACCGACTCTGGGATCACGAGGCCATCCACTTTGATTCCATACAGCGTCACAACGTGACTCTGGTCTCCCAAGTCTGAGTATGCCTTACTCACTTGGAACGAGGCTAAGATAAACAAAGCTCCCTCGGCGGCCTGGACTGTCATCTGGCAGTCATCTATATCTGTCCAGTTGGAGTTCAGGACAATCTCGTGGCGTCCCGAAGTCGCCGCTCCGAAGAAGTCGATGTACCCACGACGAGCCGAGTGCCAGACGAAAGCAGCGTCAGGCTCTACCTCACTGATGCGGGCAATCGCACCCTTCTGGAAGTTCTGCTCATTTAGCTTTCCCCCGAGTTCGTCTGTGACCTCCCGGAAGTTAGCGTTCACATCGTCTACTGCCGGGACCATCCCATCTTCGAGGGGGAACTTTGGAAATCGCCAGCTCACTTCGGTCCACTCCTAAACGTATCTTTATGAGAGGTCTCATCGAAGGCCATCCCAATGAACTCCCAAGAGCCACTATGATACAGCCTGAGCTTAAAGGTCTCAGCGCTGGGCACGTAGATATCTATACGAGTCCAGAATGGGCGGCGTCGAACCCAGATTAAATCACTCTCATCTTCCGGGTCAGCACCTGCGTATGTAGAAGCCAGAGTATCGTCTGGTCCCCAGAAAGGGGGGACGTCGTCTGTTGGATGGAGATTGAAAGTCTCTGTGTGGACAATCTCATCACGCCAGTCACGCATCACATCAACGCTGAGAGTCCCGCTCTCTGACTCCCGCATCCAGAGATAAACAGTCAGGGGACTCCCTCGTTCATCTGAACGGGGGGCTCTGAGCCATGCGGTTGTGATTGAGGACATCCTGCGTGCAGGTGTCATGACTGCATTCTGGTGGTCAAGGAGCCACACCCCATCCAAATCCAGGGTGTAGTCCGTGCTCCCGATTTTACGGCCAACCAACCAATCGGGGGTATCGGTCATCTCGCAACGACCCACTGCAATCATGTATCTCCGATGGTCGTCAGAGACACAGACATCAGCCGCGCCTACGTCATCTCGGCGGGTAAAACCCTGACCATCCCAGCACCAGCACAGGTTGTTACGGAGAGAACCATTGGCCGGGACCCAGCAGCGGTACTTCCGCTCAACAGAATCGAAAGCGGCAGAAGCCTGAACCGCCCGAGCCCAGTTGATGTTTAGTAGCTCCCGAGAGATGTCTGCGGAGGCCAGTTCAAACTGCCCATTGAAGTAGACATAGAAGCCCTCTCGTCCCAGCCAGAGAATCTCACCTGTGGGCATGGTCACGATAGAAGAAGGAGCGACACACCCAACACGGGCATTAATGGTCTGAGACCTGAACCCAGTCCCCTCACTATTCTCTGTGATGAGGTAGGTTGAGGACGCCGTAAAGACGAAGAGCCCTTGGGGTGTGGGATGGATCCCCGTAATCTCAGCACCTTGGGGGTCTGGGTAGATTTCCTCTCCCCTCAAGAAGGTTCCCCAACGACCGACCATTGTGGGGTGAATCTTACCAGCATCATCCCGGAAGTTCGCTGCCCATCCTCGACCGAATGCAACTTTGTACAGCCGGAAGGGCTTCACAGCAACTGGATCAACCGAGGGGAGAATCAACCATGAGTCAGGGACATTGTCAGGGAATAACGAGGTGAGGTTATCTGGAATCGTAGCGTAGGAGAGGACCCCCCCTGCTGAGTTCGCAGGAATCTCAAACAAGTCTGCCGTACCCGCATGCTTAGTATCTCGTGTTCGGAGAAGAAGGCGTCCGATTGTACCAGTCGGCCCCGTTTCGATATTAGACCACTGAAGGACTTTGAGGTGAGCATCAGGCAAATCGGTGAACTTTCCCGTCCGTTGGATCGTAACGGGACTAGAAAACCCAGATCTAGGGGAGAGATTACCCCAGCGATCCATCCATTGGGCCGCTCCGAGATAGAGACTATCCTCCAATCGACTAGCGTTCGCTGCTTCTGAGTCCAAGCTGACAGTACCAATCCGTCCGAATCCGTAAGCAGGGGGCCAGCTTGTGTTGGAAGCAGACTTCGCAAATCCCTTAGTGTTCGCGTCCCCGATGGTTGTGCTCCCTTCTGAGTGGGGACCCGCCCCTGTTGGAGGACCAGGAGCAGTCGAATAGCCCAGGGGGAGAATGACCTCGCCATCATAGAATAGGGGGACCGCCGTTTCTCCTCTGGGGATAATGACGATTCCAGCCGGTGTCCTCTCGAACTGGGCAGGAGCCCGAGGGCGCATATCTGCTTGAATCTGAGTCTGGAGGACTTCTGGCGAGGCTGCCGTAGAGTAATAGGCAGGAAGATTAGAAGAATCCTGGTAAGCCAGGACACGCCAGGGAGCAGGAGTCCCAAGCTGGTTAGAGCCCGCTTGCCACCCATCAAGGACCCAAATCTGGTTGTCCGTCTGGATTAACAGAGCATCTCGGGAGCCTTGGTTAAGTCGGGCATGGAAAACTCCATGCATCTCCCCATAGTAGGGGTAATGGAGTTGGACCCGATTCGTAGCCTTGTATTGCTGGCCTACAACAATCGACCCTGGATTCGAGGGCATTGCGCCCCCTCCCGTTGAAGTAGTCCCGCTCGTAGAAGTCCGGGTATTGCGAGTCCCCTTAGAGCCGAGAGAAGAAGACCGATCATTCCGGTCTGTCGAGGACAGCTTATCAACGTAATAGTCTGTGTTGAACAGCGAAGCCTGAGTTGTCGACATAGAGACTCTTTTCGAGTCTGCGTTCTTCTTGCTCTCCCCCATGTCTTTGATCACTTCCGTGAACTCGACGACATACGGAGGAACGTAGGGGCATGGACCCCAAATAGATCGGAGCGTACCCTCCTCGGTCAGGTAGAGGTTCAGGATCTCCGAAGCAAGCTCTCCGGGAATAAACAACCTCCCCGACTCGATGCGGAGAGGGAGAATATCGGTCCTGTATCGAAGCCGGGTATCGGCCATGGGAGTACCTCCCAGCGGCCTTAGTTAGTGTCAACGTCGGCAATCTTGCTGTATTTACGGGTGGGCTTACCAGTGCGGGGGCTGATAGAAACGCCAGGACCCCAAATGAGCTGCCAGCCCGTCAGGTCTTCGCTGCCTTGGCGGAAACGCTCGTCTGCGAGACCGAACCTACGGAAGAGCCCCCAAACCACGCCTGATTTGGTTGCTGTAGACAAGCACGTCATCTCTTCAACAGAACCGTCCGCACTCTCTTTTCTGTAAACTCCGCCCGCGATTACCGGGATATCAATAGTAAGGATATCATCCATCAACATCAAAAACTCCTAAGGAAGATTATACCAGCGGCGGAAAGGCCGACGAGCGTTTACTACTCTGTGTGCCCGTGCGGGGCGTCTAAGTGTAACCTCGGCAGGATACCGCAGGTCTCCATAACGCTTTGAAAGCGTAAAGATATTCTCCTGGTATCGAGAAATCGCACGGTCAGCCATCGCGGGGTTGCCCTGAGTCTCGTATAGGAGGATAAGCGTCTTGTGGATGAGGCAGTCCATCCCATCTACGTGAACAGAGGGAGTGTCATGATCATCAGCCAAGCGGGCAGGTCGGCGCACGCACCGGACTTCTACCTCATAACGGTCATCAGGTCTGGGATAGAAGGCTACTCCCTCATACCCATGAGCCTCTCGAAGACGCCGATGGTAGTCAGGTAGATAAGAGCCGTCATCCGTAAAAGTGAATGACGCTGCCTCATCTCCAAACTGGTAGATGAGGAAGAACTCGTCAGTCTTCTCGGGATACTCCTCGCCAACCGAGTAGGTAGCAGCAGAGGTCTTGGCGACTGCCGTACTGTCTACTGTCGTCCTACGGCGATACACACGAATGTACCAGCCCGACATCTTATACCGGGCGTCTGCATCTTGCCCAAAGCCTTGGAGATACCCAGGTGAGGGGAACAAGAGGTCGATTGCAGAGTCTGTATTCTTCGTGGACAGGGTCACGAGAGGACTCGGAGGGCTCTCAAATAGCGGCTCGACTGAGCTATCCCCAGGTTGCCATGAACCTTCGGCTACGCCCAAACGAGTTCGGATGCCCGGAGTTCGATAAGTGGGGTCACGTTGTCCCCAGCAATACGTATACACGTAATCGAAAGACCCAGCGTGTTCCGGCCCGACCCACTTAGAGGAACTCGCAGACGCTTGTGGGGCAACAGTCGGAGCATCTAAGCGAAAGTGACCAGACCGGAATACCGTGCGGGGAACACCGGCGGCGACCTGAGCGGGAACATCCTTAAAGGAGAGTTTCTCGGCTTCAAGCTGCCCGACTACAGTAAGTGGCCAATCCTGGCCTTTCTCATGCAGGCGGATTGAGTTCACGTCAATCACGTCGTCAGGCATATAGTACGAATCGGTATAGATTCGATATGTCATGCCAGTATCGGTCGCATTATGCCAAGGCGTGAACAGCGAAATCCGCTGTCTCCCCGTACCTGCGTCAGTCCAAATATGCCGAATCTGACGGCGATACTTCTCACCAGAAGAATCAGTCAGTTCAATCATCCGAGCATCCCAACGACCTGTCTGGTCCCAGAGATCACTCAACATGGCGTTTTCTCGGTGGATAACCCACCGGTCACCACCACCGCCCGGAACGCCAGCAGTGTCCAAAGCAGCCGTCAGCACAGAGACCGTATCTGTGGCTATCCCTGCCTTGTCCGGCATGGTAGCGAACTGGACCGTGTCTTCGAAAAATAAAAAGGGCGCTTCCAACGCAAGTTGGAAATACGCCCTATTAATGAAGTCATCGAGACGTGACTTCGCGTCGGTAGACTGCTTAGGTCCCCAATCAGCCTGTGAGAAAACTGCCGCTCGGATATCTTTGAGATTCATAAGATCCCTCTACGCAACAGTTTACCTCACAAAGCCGTTAGGTTTTCTCAACCGCAGTTGACGTATGCATTGACGGTAGCTGCATCCGCAACAAGAATAGTCGCGGCGAAACCGATAACACCAATATTCGCGCTAAGAGACGAAGCATCATCAGCGTAGGTGAGAACGCAGCCAGTGTCATCGCCGCCCGTTGTGAATGGCAGATCGGGGCCAACTGTGGCCGACCCGCATTTCACAAAGCCAACGCCTTGCTTCAGGATGAATCCGTATGAGCCAGCGGCAATCGTGTGTTGAGCAAAACCGAGGACCATCACCTTGGGTTGATGGACGGTGACCGGAGTGATCAGCCCGCCGTACCAATCCTGGGTAGTTGCACTTGGATCTCTGTAGATGCATTGACCAACCGCGAACGCGGTTGAGGCTTCGTCATTGTAGACGTAGATCCAAGTTTGGGGGCCGTTTCCAGCGTCAGAGTCGGCGCCAGAAGCAGCGGGAACAACCAACTCAAACCCAAGAGGCGCGAGCTGATCGGTTGAAACAGTGGCGGTAGAAATACCAGCAGCAGTAGTAGTCATTGTAGTGTTCCTTTTAGACTATTGTTAGGCGGTTGCGCCACCGGTGACAACACCGTTGGCCCGAAGTTGGTCGCAGTACATACCCATGTTGAGTACGTATTCATAACGCCACATGTCTTGCTCAGGAATCCGAATCGGACCGCGCACGGCGAAGTCACCCTTGGTCTCCATGCCAGCATCGTGTCCCAGCGTGTAGATGTTCCAGGTATCGGTCTTCAGCATGTAGATAACCCCAGCCTGTGTCGTGGCTGTGGTGAAGCTCGCTGTAGCAGAGACATCAATAGAGTCTTCAAGGAAGAAGTCAGCCTCAAGGAAGGGGATTCCCTGACGAAGCTGCCCTGGAGCCTTGTCACCATCAATCTTCATCACGCGGACTTGATCGTCGAGGTCATCCACGTAGTTCAGGTAAGAGCTCTCGTCTCCGAGAAGCAAGTCAACCGGGCCGGAAGCCTTAGAGCCCTGACGCGAAGCCTTGTAGTAGACCTGACGCATCGTGGCCTTACCATCCGTCGCGAAGGACGAGATGTTCCCGTACTGGTTGTGCCAGCCTGAGGGGGAGTTCTTTACGAGCCCGAAGACCGTATCACCCTGGCTGGTGCTCACGTCGTACTCAAGAGCACCCGTCCGGGCAGCGCCCTGAGGGTTGTAGGTAGACTCACCGTTCAGGGTGAGGAAACCGCCGACGTCTGTTCCATTTCCGGTTCCAAGCTGGTTGGAAATCCGCTCGTGGAAGTCGGACAGTGCCAACTCGGGGTAGCGCTTGATGATTTTAGCGAGATCGTTCTCGCCATTGGCTTCTGCCATGTCCTTTCCAGGAACGTCGAACGCGTAAATCAACCGAGGGGCGTAGGAGTTTCCTCGGGATGCGTTCTGGCGGCGGCCACCGGCGATTACCTCAGAACCGGTAGTGACCTGAGTCACAGTACCCGGACCATCAGATACCACCACGAACTCACGGTACGGACCCTTCAAGGAGGCACGATCTACGTTCCCCTTGTTAACGACCCGCTCCATAAGTGGATGCCAAGAGGTGAAAAGCTCAGAATAACCAGGAGCAAGGTCCTGGAGAGCGGTAGCGACTACGTCTGGATTGATTGCCATGTGAGGTTTCCTCTACAGGATTCTGGAGCAATGCTCCGGGGGTAAGGGGTGTGCAACTCTATTTTCCGCCGCTATGGACGCGAAGGGCTCTCCGAGCGGCGAGGTCTCGCATCTCATCCAGCGTCTTCGCTTCTTTCATACCACGTTTCGCCGCTTGAGGGCGTGTGGATCCAGTAGCGCCGTTAGTAATCTTAGCAGCAGGACGGGGTTTGGAAGCTGCTCTCTTTACTTCCTTAACCACTTCTGCCTTCGCAGCCTCTTCCATGCCCTCTCTTTCGGAGAGTTTGGCGTGGGATTCCGCGAGTTTAAATGCGTATTCGTCTGAGACGCCATTCTTCTTAGCATCGACTGCTATAGCAATGGCATCTTCGGGGAGTCCAATCAACTGAGCAGCAATGTACCCATCCCAGGAACCGCCAAACTCATTGTCCTCTTGTAGCAGAGGGCCGAACTTGGAAAGCTTCTCTTCGTCCCCTCGCAAATCCGAATGCTGACGCCAGAACTGGTCGACATAATCCCGGACAGCCAACTCTGACATGTCGTTAAACCGAGACTCAAGGTCTTCGTACTCAGTGTTACGACCATCGAGACTACCTCGCATCTCTTTAAGCTCTGTGGTGAGCTTTCCGACGCGAGGATCCTCATCCTCATTAAGCATGGCCGTATAGACAGCTTTGAGGTCATCCATCTCACGACGGCGGCCATCATAGTCATCCTGGTACCAGCGGTTGATGTGCTCTGCCTGACGACGGACTGAGTCTGGAAGACTACGGACATCGCCATTCCAGTTATCCCAATCTACATCCTGCTCAGGAGTTGCGTTCTGAGCAGGATGGATAGATGTTTGTGCAGATTCAACAGATGAAGTGGAAGTGGGAGCACTCGCCGGAGCACTCGCCGGAGTGGCAGACTCGACTGCGGGGGCAGGTGCGGGGGCTGAGGCTTCTTCGCTCACACCAGTCCTCGCTCTTTCATGCGGGCAGCGGCGGCATCGCGCATATCACCGAGGGGTGCTGTGGGAATCGGCCCCATTCCACCCATCTCGTCCATTCCACCCATCTCACCCATCTCTCCAGCGAACTGGTCAGAGAGAGCTTGGAGTTCCGACAGGTATTGCTCACCTTCGGGGGTTTGGGGGTCCCAGTTTGCGATTAGGGCAGAAACTCCCTCTTCTAGAGAGGCGTGCTCACCTTCAGCCCCCTCTTCGTCGCCCATTTCAAGGAGCTCTTCGTCTTCGGCGGGGAGTTCTTCTCCCTCTCCCATATCGGGAAGCTCTTCTTCCTCTTCTTCGGGCATTTCAGCTTCAGCGTCTTCGTTTCCGGGATTTCCGTAATCTTCAGCCATTTTAAGCTCTCCAAAGAGAAGTTACACAAGAGTTCTACCTACACAGGGGGAATACGTCAAGCAATGTTGTAGATCTTCCCTTCTCCACGGGAGATCTTCTGCTTTTTTGTATTCTCGGCTTTGATCCGCTTCGTCCGGTCATCATGGTCCCGGAACCCCAGCGTCTTCGCCTTCTTATCTGCCTTTTCACGGGCTAAATCGCGGTGTCGAGTAAATGTGGCGTCATTGGGGCCCACGATTTGGCGGTCGGGACGACGTTCAAAATATTTCCGCTCTTCCGCCGCCGAAGAGAATGAGCGACCGATTTGTTCAATCACCCTCGGTTTGGACGGCATTGGCCCAAGTGTGGGGGTTGCAGCAATGATAGTGCGAGCCCCGATCCCACATTCGGGGCAAACGAGCCCATCTGTCTCATATTCATGGACTTTCAGGATGTCCTCAAAGCGTCCACAGCCTTCTCGGCACTCACCTTCGTACAATGGCATGACTACTTACCTCCAACTCCGGGCGGGAGGGAAAAAGGAGCCCCCCCAAACCCAGCCATCTGACCTTCTCCCCCCTGAATGGCGCCTCCAGTGGGGGAGGGCGGTAACATAGGCTCAGTGCCAGGAGGAAGGGCTCCAGATAGCCGTGTGTCTTCCTCAGACGGGACTTCTCCCTGCTGCGGAGCTTGAGCAGCCGCCTGTTGTTGTGCCTGTTGCTTGTCAGCCTCCATCTGTGCAGGATCCTTGGCAACATCCTCCAACTGAAGCAGTTCAAGAAGCTTCCGAGCAAAGCGTTCCTGGTCAACAACAGGAGATTCCGCCAGCAAATCATAGTATTGGCTGATGTTCTTGAGTTGAACAAGGCGGTTGTTCTCTGTGGGAGAGTAGGCGACCGCTTCATAATCGTATTCCAGGGGGTTCTCACCCCGGCTGGCCAGGATCTCGCGTGCCATCATTGAAGCACGAGTGATTTCAAGGGACTCGTGAGAGCCCAGGAGCCGAATGGGCATAATCTCGTCTTCTGCAAGGAACTCCTCGTACAGTCCGACGATGACCTGGGCCTGCCACCCAATAAGATCGTAGATTACTTTCATTCGGCGCCCATTCCGGGTGCGAGTGGCCGAGTCTGCGAGGGCAACCTCCGTAGCAACGTCTGCTACACCGACAACACCGCGAGAATACTGCGGAATCCCCAAAATGAACTCAATCACCTGAATACAGCGGTCTCGGGACGCCATAAACTCGGGGGAGAGCCCAGGGGTTTGGGTATGACCGATAATATCGGAAATCCGGGCGTTTGCCTTACCATGAACCGAGACAATCGACCCTGGAGAGGTGGCATCTCGGAGTTGGGACTGAATATGCTCGGGATTATCGACCAATCCGGTATTTACCAACGTAATCGGGATGGCCGTCTGGGCAAACCAGAGCATGAGCGTGTCTAGCTCGTTCAGGCGCTCAAGAACGGGCTTAATGAGCTTCACATCCGACAATCCGCCGATATCGGAGAGGTTATCGTTGAACGAGAGCAGGAAAAACGGGTTCCGAACAAACCGGTAGGGCAGTTCGCCCTCGAATAGGGGGGAATCCTGCTCATCCAAGCAGTGATAGTACATCCCATCGCCCGAAAAATCGTAAACCTCGTATACCGTCGTCCACTCAAAGACTTCTTTGGAAGCCTCGCTTACTAGAGAGCGATCCTTCTGCCTATCTCTCAACCACTCGGGATATGCACCAAACTGGGCCTTTCCGGCAATCTCGGGGTCATACATCCCCTCTTCTTCGCCAGTTTCCTCGTCAATACGGCGGATTCGCTTCTCGAAGTCTGCCCGAGTGAGGACTGTGACCTCAATCGTGTAGCGGATGTCCTCCCAACGGTTGACGCTCATGTCGTACCAGACGTTCCTGGGGTCCACATTGATTAAATCAGGGGAGCGGCGCTTGAAGTTCCAGACGACCTTCACGAAAGAGCGGGGGTATACCGCAGCCATTGTGGCAGCCCGCCAGAGAACACGGTGCCCGCCCAGCCGTTTTAGGGAGTCATTAATGAGCGCCTGTCGATACCGAGCTGCTTCATGTAGCTCTTTCCTACGTGCGTTTACCGTAACCTCAGGATTACTCGGACAGATGTTCGCGACCATCGTATCTACGAAGGCATACGGGTAGTTTGTCTCCATATGCAGTTCTTCGTCCGCAGAAGAACCCGCTCCTTGGGGAACATCGCCGCTCGGATCACCAGCATCACTGGTGTACCAAGACCGCATCTGGTCCCATTCCTTCTGCTCACTATTCGCTTTCGCACGATGGGTCTCAATGAGACCCTTCATCTTGTCCTTATCAAGCATTGTTACTCCGCAGATTTAATAGACGGCCCACCCATCAGTGGTCCGAGGGTGTCTTCTTCCCTATCCAGCGCTCCGCCAGAGACCCTTCTACGGATCTCAGCCATGGGAACTCCCGCTTTCATCATCTCGGCAACTTGATCGTGCCTCTTCGCTTGGGAGGCCAAGTCCATCTCAGTAGAAGTGACAGGGAGGGGAGCCCGCACATCCATCGTCATCCCTGGGTCTTCTTCCTCAGGAGCGGCTTGGGCCTCTTCTCCCATCCCCAGCATATGAGCGCCACCTCCCGGAAGGCCAGGACCGAGAGCGTATATTGCCTTCGCCGGGTCTTCCTCCTGGTAGGCGTCGTACAACTCTTTTCCAGTCAAGCCCACACCGATAGGACCAGCGGCCTTGAGACCAGCCTTTCCAAGGCCCTTCGCTACCTTGAGGACACCATCTCCGAGTTGAACCCCAGCTTCCTTCGCAGCATTCACCATTCTCTCGAATGCCCGTGACTGCACGGCGAAGTCCGTCCCCCAGTCTCCCATACCTCGGACTGTAGCTCCCGGCTCGCTGGAGTACTTTGATAGTGTCTCCGCAAGCTCTCCGGCTTCTGGCCTGTACCCCCCAAACCTAAGCGGCGTTAGGCGCTCAGCACCTGTTTCAAGGTACCTGTTCGCAAGCTCAGAACGCAGGTCATTCGTAGAAAGGTCTTCCAAGTGTGGGGCGTCTATCTCAAGGTCGAAATCGTCACCGAATCCGAACTGCTGGGGGCTGGACCGTAGATCATCGAGTAGATCGCTACGGCTTCCCTTGAGGGTTCGATCATAAAAATCGTCCTCAGCGTAAGCGAATCCTCCCTCTGACCCTTTGAACCTGCTGCTAATCCGATTCTCGTCATAGCTACCAGGACGTTCAGCCTCCATGATGTACTCACTCGGATCCATCGCCCCTGCTCGACTCTCCTTCAGTGCCTCTAAGGAATCGTAGTCAAAAGCTGCGAGTGGTGGAGGCTTCCGAAGGGGTCCTTGCTTGGGCTGAAGCTCCGTCGCACGCTTCGCCGCAAGCAACCTCGCCTGTGCTTGGGGACTCATTTTCATCTGCTCAGGGGTCAGTTGCGCTCCTCGTACTGACTTACCGAGTTCACGCGCTCCTTCTGCGGGAGTCGTCTGGGCCTTAGGGGCGTCACGCGCTCCTTCTGCGCCCGCCGCTCCTCCCTCCTGGGTGGGGGCTCCTGGGGCACGCGTTCCGTCCTGTAGCTCATCCATTAGCATGTCGTAAGTATGAGAAGATGAAGGGACTGACCCCTCCCCTCCCTTCGCCATCGATATTAGCTCGTTAACGTGCCCCTCGTACTCTCTCGTACTCATTCTCCAGGTGGGGTCTTCCAAAAGTTTCAGTGCTTTGCGGATGTTCGCGTCATGGGCCTTGGGATTGCCCGTGTCAGCATACAGAACATCATAGAACTTCCTAAACTTGGCCTCATCCATCGCACCCATCGGCCCTACCTTCGTGGGCCTCATCACAGGAGGAACATCGTCCTGGACTGACATGGCAGCTTGGGGGAGGTCTGGCTCACCCCCACCAGGAGGAGTGGAAGGAGGAGCCAACTGGGGAAAAAGGTCAGGCGAAAGGCGTCGAAGCTCATTGCCCAGTTCGGGGGTGATATTCCCAGTTCCTTCAGTAGCGAGCTTCACGACCTGACGGAGTTTTGCGTCAGCTTCTTTTTGGGCTCCCTTTCCAACAAGCTCTTCAGCTTCTCGTAGGAGTTTTTTGGCCTCTTCCCACATCTCTTCGTCTCCCGCCCAGCCATGTGCTTCCTGAGTGGAAAAGAACGACCTCTGTTGAAGGTCTTCAGGGAGAACTTCATCAACCCTTTTCTCTCGCAGCAAATCTGGATTGACACGAGTTGGCTCCTGGATACTCCTAGGAAGTATCTCATCGGCGTCTGACATTACTGCGGGTCGTCGGGCAGACCAGTCCCCTGCCATGGAGTCCATCTCTGAGAGGGTGCGTTTGAACTTATCGGCAAACGCGGGGTCTGCCTTAGCCACCGGGGCGAGTGACTGTACAGTCTTGTTGATCGCACTCTTCCAGTGGTGCGCGGCCTTATTCCCAAGCTCGAAATCTTCAGCACCCTCAGGGATAGTGTGGAAAGTCCTCTGGGCGTTCTTCAGAAGCTCCAGTACCTTATCCCCATCGCCCATCTGACCGGCGCTGTTGACTCCATCGAAGATGTCCTCCATCTCCGTAAACCACGCCTCTAATGCTCGCATCCTGTCTGCTTCACTTGCCATTTGAGAGCTCCTCGTAGATCTCAGCGATTGTCTGCCCCTGAGCCAGCAGCCTCATGGGGATCTCGTAAGAAGGACCATTGTCCCGTCGCACTACAAGACTATCCTTTTCGACCAGCCGCTCAACCGAATACTTGTGCTTCTCCCCCGCACCCCCTTGTTGCCCAAGGTTTGTGGGGAGGGTCGGGAGATTAAACTTCATTAGCGCCTTCTTTTCCTGATGGAGCGGTACACGGGTTTCTTCCGTTGTGGTTTGGGAGTAACCTCATGGCGATAACGCTCTTGAGCGTCGTAGCTCATTCCAGTGAACATCACCACATTATCAGTAGGGGCCGTTGGAGTACCAGCGGGCTTCTCGCGAGAGGGTAAATATCTTGCCCCCGCGATAGCCATGAGGAGCGCACTGACTTTATCCCAGTGGTGACGCTCTCTTCTACGAGTGCTTGGACCTCGTCTCAGAAGCTCAGCGTTCGCACCTTCCTCTACGCGCTTGTCATTCTTATAGCTCTGGAGCTGTTCTACCGTTCCCTTGTCATGGATTACCAGTTCTTCCATAAGGGCATCAATCAACCAACCAGTTGCTTGGTCAAGACTTTTCGCCGTGCTCGTGAAACCGGGCTTAAACCGAGCCTCGTAGTACAAGTTGGGGTAGCCTCGCTCATCCAGAAGAGAGAGGACCGCCTGCCCAACACCGTTACTCTCAACAACAATCAGGGCTTTGTTATACTTGTTAGCTAGCCGTTCTACTTGGTCTGTGAACGCGAGTGGGTCTACGTGGTCAGCATAAGTAGCGACCTGAGTCCACTCCCCCCGGTAGCACTTCAGCACCTGAATAGACGCATGGTCTCGGGCTGCATAACCGCAGGGGTCAACACCAATCGCATACAGCGCATCCTCGCGGGGCTCCTCGTAAACTTGGAGCGGAGGTGCCCAGGGTGTGAGATGAGCTTCGACGTGGCGTTGTAGCGCATGGTCGGGAATCGCCCCACTAGTCGCAGCGCTCCAGCAGGACACATCATCGAACGGGTACATCACCTCGAACATCTCGGGATACCGACGAATCTGAGGGTCCGTGTCCAAGAGATACCGCCGGAAAGCCAAGTTCTCCAACTCAAGACCCTGCTGACCATACTTATTCATGAAGCTGATTTCAGTGTTCGTCAGAGTCCAGTCCTTCTCCCAGACCCGGCGGTTCAACCGCCCATCCCAAAATGGGAAGAAGTGAGCGACGTGTCGTCCTTTCCCAGTCTTCGCCGTCAGATAATGCTCATGCCAAGCACAGTTCCTCTCCCAGGGCGTTGCCTCAAATACGACCAACGCCTCCTGCCTGTTCATCAACGACGGGTTGATAAGGAACATCGAACCTGCGAAATCCGACCACAGGTGGCACTCAGAAGCATGAAAGGAATCAGGAGACTGACCAACACCAACCGCTCCCGCCTCTGCTGAAAGAACGCGCATCTTTCCCCCCTGAAGAGGGTCGAAGGTAAGCTGCCTGCTCTCTCGCGTCGGTAACGTCTCACTTCTTAGCTGCTCCGGCCATCGTTGGTGCAGATAGTGAACTCTCTTGTGGAGGTACTCCGCACGGTCTCTATTATCTGCCACACAAACGTGATCCCATCCAGGAATATATGCAGCTTTACAATATGCAGCGTACTCAGCCGTCAGGCTTTTACCCGCCTGCCGGTAGCCCAGGATGGTGAGAAATCGAGTCTCCCCTGATGCAAGTCGCGGGGGATTGCTCATATACTCTAAAATGGTGGGCTGTAACTTTTCCGTTATGGCCTGTGCCCGGTATGGGATGAACCGCGCAGTCTTCTGATCATGCACCTGCCCAAAGGCAGGAAGCGCATGCGCCGGAGAGCGCAGCGTATTCAGTAGCTTCTGCGCGTCTTGTACTTCGTTACTCACCCGTGCCCTCTAAGTCGTCTCTCTGCCATCTCTACTCCCCTTGGGTGGGTTTGTGTTCCCCGCGCATTCGTCTCTCCACAGCAGCCATCTCCCCCTCTAACTCTCCCAACTCCTCTGCTGCCTTACTCCTCCGTCCGGCCCAAATACGTTTCCCGCGATCATCTGGGAAGTCCGCCTCCGCCCCAGCAGGAAAGAGCTGAGAGTCATCGGCCGTATACCCTACAGATTCCGCACGGTTGGAGTCGCCGTACACTGGGCTTACGGGCTTCACCCATTCCTCAAGCATCGCCTCAGGCTCCCTCCTACCCCACACGGATTTGGATCCCTTCTTCCAAGCATCCATGTAGGCTGGATCACCGCGAAGCTCAGACAGCGTCTGCTCATCAAGCCCAGACTGAGCGATGATACTGCCTACTCGCTCACGCCACGCTTGGAGAGACATAGGCTCCTCTTTAGGAGCCAGTGCTTTCTTGGCAGCAGCCTCTCTCATCGTTTTCAAGTCATCGGGCATCTCTACTCACCTTGGGCCTTCTTAATGGTTTCCTGAACCTCTATAATCTCTCTACCAATCGGGTCACTCTCAGTCGGCTGACTTCCTGCCAACTGCACCAACTGCCCAATGTAGTTGACCTGGGTCCCTTGTCCTTGCCCAGATTGGGAGACGATACAACTATACATAAGCTCGGCCCACTTACGGAGCTCTGCGCTCTGGCTTACCTTGAGCTTCCCATCCGCCACGCTCATACAAACCGTAGTGGCGAAATCAATCACCGCCTGGGTGTTGCTGATGTTCCCAGCGGTATGCTCCAGAAATGCGCTGGGCAAACTGGAGTGCTGTCCGAGCAAGCCTTCCAGCGTCTCCGGGTCCAACAAGCTCTCAGGGTTGGCGTGGAGAGGCTCCATCTTCGGAGCAGGCTCAAGCGCCGTCTCCTCCAACAACCCCGCTAAATCGTCGTCGCGTTCGTCAAACATTGCTCGTCCTCAGCTTGATTATAGAGATGCTCAGCCCGGAGAGGTTCTATTTCGAACCCTTCCCCTAATATATCCTGGGCTTTCGTCCTGAAGTTAGCCAACATCTTCTTATCCCACAAAGTCCTTAGTCCCACCCTCTCCTCGTAGGAACTCCAAACTGGAGGAGTTCCCGTATGCAAGAGGGGACGTTCGACCGGCGCGGCTCTCTTGCCCAGGGTGAGTTGGGATGAAACGTAAGCGCTCTCCCGGAGCTTCCGCCTCGGAACCCTCAATCCCTTATCCCGGTACAACAGCGCCCTCGCCTTTGCCCGAGTGGTGATGACAGGCGTCATATCTGTCCCCAACGCCCACATCGCAAACCAACTATTCCCCATCATTCCCCGGAGTAACTCCGCTCCCCCCTCCTCCCATCCGGGCACCAGGACATCCAGAACCTCCGTATTCAGCCCCCCCAGATACCAGCACAGCGCTCCTTTCACCTCCGGCTTACCCGGTAAAGTCCTAAACAGGGTCAGGTCTCCCAGAATCACCATCCCCGCCTCATACGGACTCGGGGGCTCCTCCAACCCAAACGCCTCTTCCATATCCCCCACCCACCGCTGTGGTGAAATCCCGAAGTTCTCGCTCCACACACTCTGAACAAACGGGGCATATCCCAATGCCCTGACCCGAACTGCCTGCGCCTTCCTATCCTCAATCGCCAGGAACCCCTCTTCCCCAGGACCCTTGAACCGGTTCACCAGCCCAAAGGCTCTCTTCACCGATTTCCACCCCATACTCGACACCGTGAACGGTCCTTGCCCAGGTGAGTCAAACATCGGCAAGTGAAGGAGCGACACCAGCGCTCTCGGCTTCGACATGACCTGAGTCTAACCCATCGGAGTTGTTA
>TARA_R110000824_G_scaffold158112_2_pt1 | contig 28656 bp, 30 predicted proteins | sample TARA_R110000824 | Tara Oceans TARA_R110000824 (sample SAMEA4397747) | marine metagenome | biome: Polar Biome; feature: [MES] marine water layer (ENVO:01000295) within the mesopelagic zone...; material: water (ENVO:00002006), including particulate matter (ENVO:01000060) such...
AAGAGTAGCATCACCAGAGGTAGCGCCACCCGTCATACCCGCGCCAGCTACTACACTAGTAATGTCGGCGGTTGACGTTGGGATAGCTTCCCATGCGGGTATCGTTCCAGCTCCTCCAGTGGTTAGGACATGCCCATCTGTAGATGCTGCCAATTTCTCAAGAAAGCCACTCGCATCGCGGTAATAGACATCACCTGTAGCGTCAGAACCCAAAGTCATTGTAGCTGACCCGTCGATCACTCCAGACCAAGTGCCACTGGTGACGGTTCCGGTGGTGGTAATCCCGCTACCACCGGCAATGGGAGAGTAAAGGGAGCCAAGGGCTGTGCCGCCCAATGTAATCGCATCAGCCTCAAGCGTCCCGTCTATATCCGCATCGCCGCTAATGTCAAGACTGCCAGCGGTAACAACGCCTGTGGTGGTTATGGTTGAGCTACCCGTATCAATGGTACCAAACCCAGACGTTATAGAGCCACTGTTTAAGGCTCCAGTAGTCACGATACCACTACCGCCAGCGATGGGAGAATACAAAGCCCCCAATGCCGTCCCGTTTAGCGTGATAGCATCGGCTTCCAGTGTGCCGTCTATGTCAGCATCCCCAGATATATCAAGAGTCACGGCATCCAATTCACCTGTGACAGAAACATTACCAGAGGTGTCTAACGCCATCTTAGCGACATAGGACCCACTAGTATAACTCTCCCAAGTGCGGACACCGCCGTCGGCAACGCTTATCTTCCACTTATCTGCATTGTCTTCTCCAGCATCAGCTATATGGTAAACATCAGCCGCCGCACCCGAAGCGCTTTGTACCGTAAGCGTCTGGACGGTAGCACCAAGGCCAGAGGTGCCACCCGTCAAAAACTCAGGAACACTACCGAAAGAAAAGGCAATGCGCCCCGTAGAAGCATGAACTACGGTCACTGTGCCAACAACTTGTATGTACTGACCGCCCGTGGGACGGACTTTTGTCCAGCCTCCAGCCGTAGTATCCAAGTAAACCAAGTCACCTACAGCAGTAGAGGATGTATTTACCCCACTCAACTCATAGAAAACAGCCGCTGTTCCATCGGCACCATTGGCCGTTGTGGCAACAAGAATACCCTGAGAGAAGTAATTACTCCCCGCTGTGGCATGTGATATAGCTTTGGCTACTGTAGGGTAATTCGTAGTGCCGTCAGAATAGGTCCCGCTGAAGTAAACAAGAGTACCTGCTGTAAGCGAACCACCTGTAGCATTTCTTACTTTAATTCGGACTGCATCTATGTTAGCATTGGTGCGGATATTAGAAGGCAGTAGCCCGTTCTCTTGGATATTAGAAGAGTCTAAGCCCGTTGTATTTAAAAGCGTCTGCACTTCTCCGAAGGGAGTCGAGACATGCGTCCAGTCGTGGGGCTTGCCATTGGCTCCAGAGAGTGTGAGTGATAAAAGTGGCATTATCGTCTATCCTCCACATAGCCAAGTAAAGACCATGAATTGACTTGAAAGTCACCTTTTATGTTCCCATTATCGTAGATTTCCAAATCAAACTTCCTTCCCAATGTACCCATTAATCCCCGTTGATTTACAAACTCTCCAGCGTTCCAAAGCTTGCCATTGCCCCAACTTCCAGTCGAACTTTCCGACCCCCACTTTGCTAGATCGCCAGACAGGTCTATTTCTACCTCTGAAACTCTAGCACCGCCGTCAGCAATAGCCCTAGCATATAGCTTGCTATCACCTACCAAGGTTGCACGAAAATAAGCAGAACGAAGGCTTTTCTCATTTTGGCGAACATTGTCTTCCATTCCATCATACCCATCTCTACGAATATAAAATGGAATACCATACTCAACGCCTTCTATGGAATCGTCATCTTGAGAAACGCTATCCATTTCATATACCCAGCCATTCTTAGCCGATAAGCATCTTAACACCCCTGATGTAGACGGGGCATTGCTATCAGGATGAATACGTGCGCTAAAAATAGTAGAAACAGGCAATGCTTTGTTCTCGTTGTCTCTTATCCTCCAGTAAGGATACTCAGTCTTGCCCATTGCGAATCCCAAGGCCGAGGTAAGGCTAAGGCAGAGAACCATATCATTTTGGCTATTAACACCATTCGTTGAAAAAGTGGTCTTCTTTGTTACAGTAAAACGGACTTCATCGAACTCAGGGACATACGTTCCCACCACATCGTCAAAGCGATCTATTGCCATCGCTGGCAGTCCTTGGTATTCGATGCCTCTAACAGATTTAGCCAATGGCGAGGATAAATCAAGTAGAGTAGGGAGACCACTGTCCTTTTGATAAAGCATCATAGGTCCGTCTGTAGACCAGAAAAACGCTACATTACGGCCCGTTTGACCCTGCACAGCAGGTATAGAGACAAAGCTTGACTGGGAAGAAGGACCAATCAAAGTCGATATATGGTCATTGTCCCAGTCGTAAGGCGAAGCAGTACCAAGATAGAAAGAGCGAGTAAATGTCCTTCCCCCTACAATAAGGAAAGAACCCAGTGTACCTACGGAGGTTATTTTCTCTCCGTGCGCCCCTGTAACATCAACTGACAGTGCAGCATCCCATGATCCAGAATCACGGATACCAGAAGGGAAGAAGGTAAAAGGATAATCGGCATTGCCAGCAAGTATAAGGCGGTTTGCATAAACACATCCTATGCTACTTGGATTAGAGTAATCGCTTTCACCGGGCGTAGCCCAAGTGCTACCCGTCCAAGTCTGTAAAGTGGTGCCATCAATCACATGTAGCTTGTTGGCGAACATAAGAAGACCAACTCTCTTATCATTCGCTATCGTCCTAGACTGAGCCGTCCATGTACTATCGGATGTATTGAAGAAATACAAATCGGCGTTAGATGCACCTTCTTGGATAACGCAAAGCTTTTGCGTCCCGTCATTAAAGTGGGCATCAAAACCAGCTAGTGTATCTAAAGCATCTGACCCAATGCGCGTGGCCGCAATGTGCTTTACGCCCTTGTCTTTTGTTACTGCGCCCCTGTTGAAGAGGTGTCCATTTCGAAGCACACGATAACGCCGTACGCTTTCAGAAGCATCCTGTCGGATACCGTCAAAGACCGCATCTTCTTCCCAGATAAATTGCCCGTCTCGTTCAATCACTTTGCGCTCTTCCTAGGCCTTCCCCTCTTATGCTTCGGGGGCTTAGAGACTGGAACGGCAATGGGTATCTTTACTTCTACTCTAGCTTTTTCTTTATTACTAGATCGACCACTGTTTTGAATATCCCACAACTCATACATATTCATAATATCACCTAGAGGGAGGCTGTGGCGAACCACCAGCAGACCCTCTACTCCTATTCTGTAAGGCACCTCCAAGACCAGCGGCACCGGCACCACTGCCAAGGGCACTTAACAAAGCGGCATTTAGACTAGCTTCTCCCGACTTCATTGGCCCGTACTCGTGATCTGCTGCTTTCATATTCTGCAGACCCCCTCTAGGACTTTTCATAGCCTTCACATGCTCGTTCAGTATCTGGAGTTCTTCCTTAGTCAACTGTATTGGACCGCCTTTACCTTTGTGAAGACTTCCCCCGGCAAGGTCATTCATAAATTGTTCTGGTGATGTCTCTAGCCGTTTTAGCCTTCCCTGCGGATTTAGATTCCCCTTTTTTGCCTGTCCAGCCAATGCCTTACTAAGTGGCGTTGACATGAGCGGTCCTTGCGGTGTATTTGAATACTCTGCCTTCATTTGTGCAATTAAACGAGCTTCTTCTTCATTCGGCAGAGGCCTTTGACTTTTTCCTGTCTTGTCTGCTTTGGCAGCAGTAAAAGGGTTCTTCTTGCCCTTGGTAGATAACAAATTCCTCAAGAAATCAGTTCGGCGCTTGGAAGGAGCTTTTCCACTTGGACCTTTTTTAGGAGCACGCGGACCCGTGGGATTTGGTGTAGCTCTTTCACCATAGTCTGTGCCACCCCTATTCTTATAAGGAACATTCACGTTTCCTTTGTATAGGTCTCGTTTCTTTAACCACTCAGTGAAGGGTATGCCCTTTGGGTGCTCGGGAGGGAGTGGCGCACGGCCCTTTTGGTGACCACGCATCTTTGCTACGCCCTTGACTCCCTCTGGGACTTTACCAGCACCCTTGGTTGCCATCTTTGCCAGTAGTTTAATGAGTTGCAAATACTTTGGACTCATGTCTTATACTCCATGATCTACAGGCACAACAATCTCATCGCCTGACATCTGACGTTTCTGCAACCACCCCAGTAAGCTCATCTCCAGCCCCGGCCTTCCCGGCGATCCGTAGTAAACAGACTGTATCTCTCTGAGCCTGTTCCTGTTCTTGATCGCTCCGTCCATTGCGGCACGAAGGGGGATAAGCTGATGAAAGTCTTCTGGCACAGGCGATAGAACTGCGAACTCAGTCTCAGATCCTTCAGCCGCCACAAGGGTGTCCGACCATGCAGAGCTAACGGTTATCCTCCGAGTAGACCCGCCAGCATAGTCGCTTATAGTGCGCTGGTCTCCAGCCCCTTCATTCTTAGTCAGTAAGACGGTCATACCATTATAGTAATCATCTCTCAGGTCAGGTATGCCGTAGTTGTTGGTGTAGTTAGGATCGCCAGTAAAGAAGTCCAGTGTAGTCGTTGTAGTGGCACTGATCTTACCCTGTATCATATTGCCAAACTGAGGCAAGTAATAAACGCGGATAGAGTGATCGCCACCGGGCGTACCCATTATACGAACTTGATCGCCCTGCAATATAAAATGAAAGTGACTAGAGAGATTGGAGATGCCCGGTGCGTCGAAAGATAAAAGCTCACGCAATTCTTGCACGGGCGGCATCTCGGTCACCGTATCGCTATTCTCAACGAATAAAATACGGGAACCAAGACGCGCATTCTGAGGGAGGTCGTAAAGAGACTGATCGGCTACCGTATCGAATGTATGCGTCTGAACAAAATACGTAGGGTCTTCCCTATTAATAAGGCGCACTACCTCACGGTTCGCACTGTCCAGCTTTCTCCAAACCTCGTCTCCAGACATGAAATTGGAATCCACGTCTAGATAAGATTGGAACTCGGCATACATTTCTTGTGGAGTCATACAATACGATCTTTTTCATTGTCTGCGGCAATGGCAAGCTCACGCTCTTCGGTGTAAGCTTCCACGGATTGAATGTCTTCCTTGGGTACGTTTCTCGTCCCAACATTATCAATGTCAAAGCCCCCAGAAGGGATGGTGTCTGCGATGACATCTGCCATATCATTGCGCCTGTCTTTATCCAATGAGTCTTGATACCGCTGTGTCTTGTCAATCATCTCGCGAATGACTGTATCCCTGCCCCTGCGATGGTGATCACCCATTGCCAAAGTGACAAGGACGCGACTGTCCAATGGGAGGAAATCACTATCGGCACCCTGTACAACGTGGACGAGAACGTCCTTGTTGTACAGGTTACCGGGAGAAGGGATATTGCGGTAGATACCCCACCGTTCCTTGCGGGGTATCCATCGCGCAGACAGCTTATCGTCATACGCCTTAAGTCGCTCAACGAAATGCCAGTCTGGTATATACATTAAGCCGCCGCTACGTCCTTGAAAACGTCAATGCCTTCAGATTCACTTTCATTGACGCGAGGAATATAATCTAGCGCAAGGCCAAACAAGCCAATCGTGTCATCCTCAAAAGTATCGGCATCCATCTCTATTTCCCAAGCTATAGCACCTTGCCGAGAAGTAAAATCAAACTTATCTGCACTAATAACCCCACGGGGGCTAATTTTCAATTCATTGAGTGTGCCACCTACGTTAGCATGTTGCCCAATAGGAGTGTCTAGGGCAGTGGCTGGCACAACTAAAACCTCTCCAAAATCACATTGATCATACTGAACGATCCAAGTGATATCATCTCCAACCACCCCTGTCTCTTTTGTTCCGTAAAAGATGCGTACGCCAATCTCTTCCGTAGGATCAAACAAACGACAGAACTGAAAGTCTAAACATGCTGCAATATTACCTGCCGCCGCTACATTTATATGACCGTAGCCAGTAGCACCAAATTCAACCGCCGTAGGAGGACCGGTACCGATCATCGTACTGGAAGGAAAGCCAAACCGATCGGCATGAATGATGTACTGCATTCGCAGTGCGTCTATGTTTCTATCTCTGATACCCATAATAGTTCCTTTTTAACCCGTTTACGTCGGAGTCACGTTTAATATTGAGTGGCAAAACTTGGATTAATTGGATCGCCTTCTGTGGCTGATTCATAATGATAGACCGCAGAAAAACAAGCCTGTCCAGAGGTAGCCATTTTAAGTGTTAAAGCGAGGTTTGCGGCATTTGCTCTAATTGGAAAATTACCAGGAAGAACAAATGGAGAATTTGCGGCAATGTGGTGAGGTCCAAAGATTTCCCCACCGGTTGTACTAATGTTGAATATTTCTGCCGCCAGCGAAGAAACTACCAGAGCATCAATTACAGCAACTAGCCCCGTCTTATTGGCGGCAATAGTTGCTCCATCGCCACTAAAGTCAGCTTCTTGATCAGAAACCTGATAGTATTCGTAATTATGCTCATCCCTGCCGCCTCTGGGACGAGTTTTATATGCAGCAATGTCTGCCATTTAATTTCTCCCGATAAAGAGGGGCTAGGAGTCATCCCAGCCCCTCTCTACTATTTACCGACTAAGGTCACGGATAACGAAGTGCTTGGAAGCATCGACGGTACCCAACTGGCCGTAGTAGAAAAGCGTAGCATCATAAGCCGCTACGTCCTGACGGCGATGAAGGACATTGCCATCGGTGTCATCGAAGTCCCAATCAGCCAACTGATACATCGCCAACTGCGATTCATCAAGGCCAAAGAGATAATCTGTATCGGTGCCATCAGCACCCTCACCAGCAGCAGCAGTGCCGCCACCCGTCTGCCCAAAACGAGGACAGTCACGATCCCAGACGATAGGAACACCCGCCCAAGAAATAGCCGTAAACCCACCGGGCAGATCCATGCCAGTAGAATAGCGACGATCTGGAGTCATCATCTGACCAATCTTGCGCCACTGCGTCGAGCTAGTGATCATGAGGCTGATCTCTGATTCTGAGTTTTCTTCAGATTGCAACAAGGCGTTATCTAGCAAGTCTTCAGAAATGCCACGCGCCGTATCGCTATTACTCAGAACAGTAGAATCCCATTCGGGGTAAGTAGTGCGAGAAATGCCCTGCAAAGTACCACGGAAAGTGCCGTCATCGACAATCCCCAACAGGCCCATCATCTCATTGCCACGGTTACCCGCACGGAAAAGCCTGTCATTGTCAGCAACAGAACCGCCGCCACTAGAGAGCGTAATGGTATCTGACGTGACAGCCGTTACTGTCATGGCAGAGCCAGTAGCACTGCCACCGGTAACTTCTGCATAAGCATCAAGGCTCATTCCAGCCTTAATCTTGTGACCTGGCTCTACAGTTAGCGAGGTTCCGCTTCCAGCAGCAGTCATTAGGCCAACAACGCCGTAACCATCGCCAAAAAGCTGACGATTGACATCATTACGCAAGTCCCTACGGATGCCATCCATCTCCGAGCCGATAGCCCGAATGAAGGAACCCTTGTCATTGCGACTGGCCTGTATAACCGGATGAGTAACGCGCACCGTGCCGTAGTTATGAGCATACCCTATGATCAATTCAACATAGGTCTGCGACTGCGGCGTGGGCAACGATGGACCGCCATCGGCATCAGCACGAGCGCCAATAGCCTGTGACGGACGAATATTGACCGGAAGACGGGCATGACGGCCCGACACATCGGTCTTAGAAGTGTCTCGTTCCAGCCTCGTCATCAAGACACGCTTGTCATTGATGGTCGAGGTTAGTCGAGGCAGGTAAAACTCTTTAAGCGCGGCATTAAACGCATCATTACCATTAGTGTGCGATACTGCCGAGCCAGTGTAAGCACTGCTAGCCATTATTGATTACCCTTACCGCCCCCCATTGCTTTGTTAAAGGCTCTATCGCCAGCGGCCAAGAAACTCTTAACGGAATCTTGAAAACCTTCAGACTTAAAGTCCATGTCTTTTCGATTCGGATCACGAAGCTGATCTTGAAAAGACTCTACCGCAGACTGACCAGAAACGCCGTGTTGAAGAGGCGGTGATGATTGTTCATTGGATTGTTTTTCTTGCACATACTGGGTATCTTGCTGATGCCCAGTCCGAAGACGCTCGTTGTTCACTTCACGAAAAAGAGCCTTAGCATGATCTACGTTAAAGTCATTGCCATACCGTTGCATACCGCGCGAAGTGACAGCATCACGAAGCAACCCTTGCATAAATGGATCTGTCACGCCAGCCTGTTTAGCTAGGCCATCCATAGAAGAATTAAAATCGCTTACTGTTTTTTCGTTAGCATTCTGCGATACGACTTGCTTTAACCCATAAAGCTCTTTAGCCATTGGCATTACAGCTTGCTTCAACTTGTCATCTGCTATTTTACCAGCAGTGTCAACGAGAAACTTGACTGCCGCAGGGTCAAGGTCTTTATTAGCCGCTAATATCTCCTGTTCTATATCTTGAGGTGCTTGCTGTTGGTTGCCTTGAGCATTGCCTTGCTGGGCCATTTGCCCTAAGACGCCCTCTAGTTGAGCAACTCTTTCGCGTAGTGCTTGAGAGTCTCCAGATGGCTCCGCTGCGGGAGATTCTCTGGACTGCTGCACATTCGCTTCCTGGGGTGCTTCTTCCCGAGCTGTGCCAACGCCCGTTGCCTGATGATATAAGTCATCAAACACCGAGTCATCAACGGTCTCAGGTTGTGGTATAGCCTCTTCAGCAGACTGCTCGTCGGCAGGCATCTGATTCGCTTCCGTCATTGGAACTCTCCTAGTTATTTAGACTTAGGTTTAGTTTTACGCTTAGTCGTTGTTTTCCCCATAGACTTTGCGTAGCTTTTAGCCGCTTTCTGTCCAGATTTAGAATATGGAAAAGTTTTCCCGCCTACTTTTGGCATTGGTTTTCACCCTTGTTGTGCTGGTTGATTACCCATCGCTCCAGTTTGCTGTATTCCTTGAGCGGCACTTTTTGGCGCACCTTTAGCTGCTTCCGCTGCCGCCATAGCTTTTTGTTGCTCTTGTTGCATAGCCTGTTGATGTATCTGGGCGCGTTGTCGGATTGCATCTTTAATGCCGTCTTCCAATGATTCAAAATCAGACGTAAGCATATAATCTTTGTATACAGAAAACTGCACTCCATGATTATCAATAGGTTCCGGTGGAGGCACTTCTTCTTCGTTCTTAAGTCGCTCTAGGTAACGCCGTGCTTTCTTGGCATCTAAAGAATACTCGGAATCAAACCCTTTAATACCTAACTGTTCTAAAAGCTTACCGCGTATAGCTGGGTTTTTAATATCGCCCAGTAACCCCTGCTGGGCCGCTTGCATAATCTTTTGGCGATGCGCCGATTGAGAGAAGTCCATGCCAATACCCACGCGCACGGACATATCGGTAGCCTGTATAAGATCAGCCCCTTCGTAGTAGAAGCTTTCTAGCTCACTGTTCTCTCCCAGAATCTTGACAATGCGCGGCTCTTTCCAATACTTTGATATATTAAGAAGCTTCCTGCGCTCATGCTGGGCTAATCCACTACGCCATAGCTTAACAAGAGGCCCAAACCTACGGAAAGCTTGCTCCTGCATAGCTTCGATGGCCGCACCAGTCTCAGGACCGGGCGGTACATCACCCGACAGTACTTCCCTAGCACCCGATACCATCTCCATATCGGACTTCATCATCTCACGCTCTTGAATCACTTGATTTGGCAGAGGTATACCCTGCATGCGCTCTGGCTTAAAACCACCAGAAGTAGAGGGAGTCCACCGCACCACTAAACCAGACCGACCATCCACCTTATTAACCCCAGATCCTTCTGGGACCAACCATTGGTTAGATATCATCTGTTTGCGGTTTTGTATTATATGCGAATCAATAGAGTTAATACGCTTTTGAAGGGGTATTACATCGCGCATTAAGGAACCGCCCCAGAAAGAGCCGGGGATATTCCTATACTTTAAATGTGTATAAGGTAGGAACTTGTCACATGAATCAAGCTTGCCTTCATATAGGATCTTGCCATTGGCAACAATGATAAGAAGACCTTGCTTCCATCTCCGATCTGGGACATGACGGAAGAACTTAACGAGGACATGGTCCTTGCTTTCAGAACGCTCTGGCTGGAAAAAGGACTGCATCCCTCCACCATGATCTTCATACTCAAGGTTTTCTGCAACGATATCCTCAGCTTTTTTACCGAACAAAGCTTTGACACGATCTAAGTCCATCGGATCGGTCTCTATCGCATAGCGCACATCGTCCATAGACTGAGCAGGAGCAGGGTAGAAATTCAAAGGAGATATGACATGCTCCGACAAATCGCCCAGAGAGTATTCATTGTACATAGGCCGACCCGCCTCATCCACCTCATCATCTTCCCTATCCATATAGACAGGCCGACCCAAGTCATCAAGGGAATGGACGCTACCCTGAGTCAAGACTTCGCCGCATTCTCGGCAACGCTCTAAGGCTGTGGCTTTTGGATAAGTAGCCCCGCAGTTGGTACACTCAAGGACATCATCTTGAACGGCTACGGAAGAGATTTTCTTACGAGGTTTCCGGTATTTATTACCGGCCTTAGCATCCCACGTAGCTGAGATAAAAGCATTCCCTGTAATGACCATCCATAGGGCCGCAGGGATAAGAAGCTTCTCTTCAGTGCGAAGACGCTCAAACTCAGAATGAAGGATACGCTGTGCCGCTCTGGCCGCATCGACATCGGGTAGATCCTGAGTGGCAGGGTCTACCATAGGCTTGATATCACCAGAGGTAAAGATGTCAATAGCACGATCTACATGCTGGACAATAATATTAGTTACAGGAGTAGGCACCCACTCATCCAGTGAGTGCTTGACAAACTTTCTCGCGTGAGGCATATAGCGGACCCATTGGTCACCGCCGTAGAAATGAATAGCCTCTTTGAACTCCTGCTCAAGCCCTAGCCGGGAGTGAGACAGGTAGTTCCAAGAATCTTCAACAAAGGAGAGGACTTCTTCTTTTGTCTTTGGCCTTTTCTCTACGGATGAAACGGGCGTGCCAGTGCCAGACCCATCTTCTTCCATTCCAAACACAGTATACCCCCAATATATGGTATACCTATAATGTTAGGCACTAAGAAGGTATTGTCAAGGGCTAATTACTTAACAACTTTTGGCCTTACCATACCCAGTAGAGGCTCAAGGGCAGGGTCATCGTAAGGACTTGGCAGGTCTTCATTAATATAAGACATCTGCTCAGAACGCTCAGCCCACCAGTTCATGCCATACTCGCATAGATCTGTCCAGTCCGTAGACGCTATAAAGTAAGTGTTGCATGACGGGAAGAACCAAGCCGTGCCTTCTTCTTGATCGGGTACTACGATGAAGTGAGCATCTGAAATTACAAAAGGTTTTATATGATCTAAGATATCGTCCCATTTGTTCAATTTTACAGGAAGCTTTTCCTTCTCTTCTTTTTTATGCTCCTCGACAACGCGCTTTCTGGCCTCTTCCCTTGGAATCCCTTGCCCCGATTCGCCAGCCATTGAGACAACATTACCATCGGCTGTAACTACGGAGCAATCATTGGGATTAGATCCTGCACCAATTCCAATAAAACGATCTGTAGGCCTATTCATATTAATAAGTCTCCCCCTCTACATCGCCCACCGAAGAAGCTTGCTCCCACTGGGGGGCGCTAAATGCGCTAACCTTACCGTCGATCTCTGCCTGTAAGTGATTATAACGCACTGAAGTGGCTAGCTGCTGGTGCTGCTTAATGAGATACTCTCGTTCTTTCCGCTCATAGTTCAACTGACGCAATAATAAAGCGATAACAAACAAAAAGCTGACTAACACAGGGTAAAATACCCACAAGTTCATACCATTGCCTCCACCGTCGCACCGTAATCAGGACGTTCATTGATCTCTTTTTTCCTAACTTGTTCTACGTGCTTATCTATTAAATTAACAGGCTCGGAGTCGAACTCATCCCCAATCTCATCGCCTACTTCTTGACCATTCCATAACGGTTTAAGGTCGGTATTCTTAGCTTCACTCATCATCAGATGAACCCGAAGCATCTCAATGGCGATTACCCACGCCATGACCAGATCGTCGTGACCACCGGGGATAGCTTCAAACTTAGTGCTTCTAAGGACAAAGGTCTCAAACTGAGCTACCAGATGTCTTGACATAGGGATTGCAGATCGGTCTTCCATCCATCGCCGCGCTTGCGAAATAAGACGATGCCTATTCCTAATATTAGTATTGATACCAAGCCTAATAGTATGCTTGTCGTAGGGTTCCCCCATGTCTTTTTGTTCAAAGTAAATATTCCTATATCCGGTCTCATGAAGGACACGATTAGCACCGCCGTCTTTATTATTTTCAATGCCTATAAGTGCATCATTATAATAGGTACCCAGCATGGAAGAAAGCTCACCGAAGGTAAAAGGATCAACTTTCCCCTGTAGTTCAGCTACTTGTTCACCCGTGCTACCCGCTAAGACCTCCAATACCGAGTCATCGCCATGCTCAAGTCCTTCAGCGGGATCACCGCCAATGACATAGGTCTCAGAAGGCACAGGCTTAGCCCAGATCCTTAATTCATACGCCATTACGCCGCCTCAAGTATAATATTACCTTCTTCGTCATACATTAACTGCGATTTCTCAATAGGATCAACAATATCTTGCTTAAAAGTGCGGATAAGCTTTGTAGGAAAGGCCAGTTTCACACCAATAGGGACAAACATACCATATACACGCGCATCTATCTCATCTTCGTCCCACTGACTAAGCAATCTGTCCTTTGAAGCTTGCGGTATGTGAGGATTCTCCAGCATTGACCACTGGTGGAAGCTTATATTCTTACTATCGCGCACCAAATAGAGGTCTTCATAGATCCAAGGGATGCCTTTCCCTGCTTTTTCATCGTATATAGGAGTCATTGTACCCATGAAATAGCCATTGGTATCGGCTAAACGAGCAACACACTCGCCATATACATCCCTTGGCTGCACTTCATCGTGGTGAACCTTGTCCAATCGCACACCCTGGAAGGTGTTTCTCTTCTGGGTAGAGAACTTAACCTGTATCCAAGAGCCATTGGTAAAGCGTATCTGGTGATTTGACCACCCATTCTTGTCAGTGTATTGGCATTTATCATCAATGAAGTTCCACAAGAAGCCCGACTCGTCCGTCCCAAGGACTTGTTCTACTATAGTGCGCTCTATCACATTGACTGAAGTCTCTTCTGTGTCTGAGACAACCCAGATATGAGGAGGACGCTCATACTTGTCGCTCCAGTGCTTCGTTACCGGATCTATCTGTAGGCAATCGCCCACGTCTTCCATCAGGCCAGCCACTGTCTTACCCGCACGGTTACCCGCCGTAGCCCATTTATTCCTTGAACGATCCATCAGGAAAGCATATTGCGCTGTTCCCGAGCCTTCCCTGTCACCAAAAGGTTGCCAACGATAGAAGGGGGAGCTTAGAAGACCAACAATATCCTTGAAGGCTTGAGGATGTGTAGACTCAAAGACATCGTGAAGGTGTGGCTTGTGGGCAAGCTCGTAGGCCAGCTTGGCGATAGGCTCAAGCTCGGAGGTTATCTTAGCCATTAGTACGACCAGACCGTAGGACGGGGAAACCCCTCCTTGTCAATAACGCCATCTAGATGAATAAACCGCTTGTCGTGATCACCCCGCTGGGCAATGCCAAAGCCATGAAAGCCACTATCAGGCTGAAGGGCATACAGCAGAAGACGATGCGCTAACGCCCCACTAACGGCAATATCAACCGCCAAGCCCTGACAGTGCGTACCCTTTGGCCTACCCGCCAAGGCCTTTGCCTTCTCTATGGGGTGCTGCATACTGCGAAAGCCACTGGAGACCTTGAAGGCAAACCCACACTGAGTGCGAAGACGCTGGAGGCTATCCATAAAAGCCGGAACCATATCGTTCTCGCCCGTTGCACTGCACTGCATCTCTGTATAGCTGAAGTTAGGCCAATCACCCCATTCACTCTTTCTCATGTCAATAACCCCAAGAAAAGATCCCAATCCATAACAACCATAGGTTCCTGACGATCCCGCTTGAGGAACAAAAGGTCATTATCACCCTTCCACTTCTCAAGCTGGGTAAAGCCAGCCCCATCCTTACGCGCCTTGACCTCTGCCCTTAATTCTTTAATGTCTGGGTTAAGAGCCTCTAGCGTTCCGCTCTTGACTGGAATGACAAGATCCCCAGAGAACTGACCACCCGCCGCACCTGACAATGGCACTCGCTCTGCGTAGACACCGCTATCGCGCAGCTTATTAACAAACTCACGCTCAACACGCGACCCTTTACTTCTACTCATTCGACCCATTAAGAACACTTCCTTATATAAAATAAGACTATTTACACAATATAACGACAATAGACATCCTTGACAAGGGCGCTGTATGTATTAGCTTTAACAGCAGAGCTAATACATACGCATCGACCCCTGATCTATCTGGCGAGAAAGACAGGGATATCGACAAGACATGCACCAAGACGTAAGCCGAAGGGCGCACCTTCGCTGGGCCTTAAGCCACTCCCCAATAGACTGAGAGCAGTCTATCCAATAAGCAACTCAATCCCTCAAGGATCACCCACTGAGGCAAAATACTCTGGTAGTAAGGGTGCGGCAGTGAACCACGTTACGGTTCGGGGCTACTGTATAAAAAGGAAGGCAATGGTAACCACCAGCGGTAGGAGAGGCAGGGGGGATAAGAGTCTGCTCAAAAGACTGTGAACGACTTGACCTGTCACTAAAAGATGTTACCTTAAAAGGAAGATGCTTCTCCAACTATACGAGGTGACATGAAAGACAACAGACCACCCGCCGATAAATCAGCCCCCTTCAGAAACAAACCAGAAAAAAGAGAATTAATAATTGATATTGTTGCCAAGTGGAAAGCACTGCCCACTGAACTTAAAGAAGATAAGTCTTTAGGGGAACTGGCTAAACGACACGGCATAACTCCCAATACCGCCTTCTACCACACCGCACGATCAGCCGAAGTCTATCACCGGATGTTAACCGAAGTAGCCGGGAAGGGGATAGACGAAGCACCCGAAATATTACATACCCTCGCTCAAAACGCCAAAGAAGGGCATACCCGATCCGCTGAAGTCTATCTAGACTTCGTTCGTAAGACATTGACCGACGATAAACTCATCGCGCAAGTAAGACCCCCAAAGCAAATACAAGATACACTAGAACAAATAGGCAAAGGGGCTACCGAGATGCTGGAAATAGCCAAAGCACTGGCTAACCCCAAAGAAGCGAATGCCTACCTACAGTCCCAAGCCATTGACGGTGAGTTCGTAGACCTAAACGACCCCCAAGTTTCAGACGAATCTGCATCCGAGGGGCCAAACTATCCCCCAGTATGAAGCCTTTGAGGGGGAAGCGCCCCTGCCAGGGGGGTAGCCAATAGCTTCTCTACGTCGTAGTGGTCCGAGAAGCTGGACCACATCCAGTCAAGCTGGATGCTCAATGCTATAGCCTCGTCCTTCCTCCAACGCTGTCACACAGTCCCCCCTCTGGAGACACTTCTCGTCTACGACTTTCCTCTTTGGTGATAGTTCTCCTCTCGTCACAAACAACCCCTTCCAATCCCTCCCATTGGATTAGTATATCCCACGCACAAACCCTCACTCCGCAATAGCCAGCGCGACCAAGCGACAGGCTGAGTCAAGACAACACTACGTCTTGCCTCGCAGGTTCTAGTTACGTCATCGTCTGCGACGCGTGATCGCCTACGCGAACCGCTCTCTGTTGGGCTGATGTTCGCAAGAGCTTCGCTTCGACGCGATCCAGGAGAACGATCTGCGACGCTATAACAACGTCTTGGCACGTTACCTTCAGTCCATTCCAACGGCTAACAAACCACATGTGCCTAAGACGAACCCCGACTGAGACCATGCAACAATGGTCGTTTAATCAGCCGGGGTTCACGACGAGCAAGCTCGGTCGGAGAGAAGACCACCCTTCCCTTCCAACTGCCCAACGGAAGAGTTAGTGGAATCGTTTGCGGCCACGTTCAAAAGCGAACGCGCCCAAAAACGATCTCGCCCTACGAAACGGGCGCTTCTAAATATAACCGAATCCCATCGGGTGTTGTACGTGTTGGCAAGAAGCACGCCAACACACCCTCAGGAGTGCTCTCTAATGGGGCGCTGGTGCGCTTCACTGTTCCACCTACCCTTGGTTGCCTCTATCCGCGAAGTCCCTTCAAGAAGCCCCCAAAACCACCTCGCTCGATGACCAACCCGTCGCTTCGCTTTGCTTGTCAAGGAACCGTGGGTCCCAGAACCTCAGATTCTTTCAACAAAACGAGCCATTGTTTCGCAAACAGAAGAAGCGCGAACCAACCAGTTTTCTTGAAACAATCAGAGAACCTCGCCCACGAACCCTATGACAAGCCGGGCATTCGGTTGTTTTTTTAACTGTATTTTTTACATAACCTTTCAAGCCGTAACCGACGTGCTTGAGAGTCTAACTCACTACCCTTCGAAGGGGGAACTAATCATGTTAAACCTAACTCGGGAGAACGTCATGATCAATATAAGAACGATGGCAGTTTCGGCACTTGGATCACTTCGTAGCGAGGTCTTGCCCCAGTGGGAAGAACGCGCCATTGAGTTGCGTCACGACGCAGCCGCCTTGCGGGACGCTCTGGTTATCCGCTTCTCCAAAGACCCAAAGGCCATCTACAGCTCTTACTCTCCTTGGGAAGACTGGGCAATGGATGCTCATACCACCCAATGCGCTGAAGACAATGCTCGGATACACCGCCGTCTTGGCTGGTTAGACAAGGCGTTTGACAACCGGTTGAAAGCACTCGCCAAACGCTGGGGTTTGCCCGCCCTCGCTTGCGTTCCCTCTGGCTTTACTACGCCTACGGACCAAGACTCCTTGCCGCCCGAATACGTCAACGAGGAAGATGCCTTTACGGAGAACAGTGCAGTCTGGAAAGTCATCGACCACAAGGCCTATGAGCAGGAATACATCGACAACCTCAAAGCGCAGACTGCCGCAATTCGCCGTTGTGCTAAGGCCGTGGTAGTTGGCTTGGGATCATTTATCGGCTTGGGTGTCTGTATCACCAGCCTCGTAGCGATAATCTACCTCGGCGGTTGGCTCGGGAGCATCGGAGCATTATACACCTTGGGTTTCATCTTGGAAGCAATTGTGTAGCACAATGAGTAAGGTGTGGTGCATCTCGGCACCACACCCCTTCTCACCATCCACGAAGCATTATCGCTTCGTGAGACTATTGGAGGAACTACCAATGGTTGCAGTTTCAATCAACACCAGCTACCCCACCATCAGTGATGAGATCAATCCTTTATACTTTGGCAATGATGGGTTGCACCATTATTTGCAACTGGGCAGAGACGGCGAGACAGTGGTAGGCATCGACAGCCACTTGCTTAACGTGGGTCCGCAGTTAGCCTCGTTCCACGGTGTCTACGACTGGCGCTGGGATGCAGAGCATGGCGATGCGGCGCGGAGCGTTGCAGCCCAGTTATCTATGACCCACAACGGTCCGCAGGTCGTGGGCATTGACCGCCATGGCTTGTTCAAGATCTCCAAGCTTGGAGGCCGCAGGGCTGGCTTCTGCTTCGTCGGTGGCATGGAGCGCAACATGCTCAACGACATCGTGGTCCCCGAAGAGCCGGTTGCCATCATGCGAACCAAATACAAGCTCAACGGCGAGCTTGTCCCGCTCGACAATGGCTTTGAGTCATTGCTTGGTCACAAGACTACGGGCCTTCGTGACATCATTGAGCTTTCTTCCGAGGTCACGCGCAAGCCACTGGACGAGGTGCAACTGTTCCTCGCCGCTGGCAATCCTTCCTCGACTGAGGAGGAGTTACTGGCCGCAGAACGGGCTGGCGATGCCACAGAAGAGAAGCTCAACCTGGAACGTCGCAGGGAACTGGCACGTCGGGAGTTGTCGGCTCTGGCTAAGAAAGCCAAGGCGATTCCGAAGCTCTTCAAGGGCCGCAAGAGTTCATTGTGGTCGGCGGCTTGGCAGCGATTCTTCAGGCGGCGGGAGGAGTTTATCGGTCAGGGACTCATCTCTGATCCAATAACGCCAGCGCAAGCGGCACACTACCGCAAGAGCGGTGCTTACATCTACTACTCACTGGCGGCGGCAAGGAAGTTCGCTCGCCTCGCGAGTAAGTCCACCCGCAACCGCAACGTCATCATCACGCGCCAAGAGTCCACAGGTCACCATTACTGCTTAGTTAATATGAGCAGTAAAGACCCCAAGAACGAGGTAGAGACTTGGTTCGCAGGGCGTTGCACTCCATCGCCTTACCTTCGCGGAGACTTCAAGCGCAATTACAGCGCCGTGCTTCGCTGGGCGGGTGGTCATAAGCCTGAGAGCAAAGGGCGCTACGATCACGTCTTCGGCACCAGCTTCGGCAACCGCTGGCTCGACGATGACCATCTGGAGGTTCGCAAGCTTCCCATCGGCAAGGGCGGCTTCTGGAGTGACTTCCGTGCCGTTACCGACGAAGAAGCAGAGCTAATGCTTCAGATCTTCTTCGGCTCCATGCAGTTTCTCACTGGCGTAGACAGCATGATCGTCCAAGCTGTTGCGGATGACAATGAACGCTCTGGTGAGGATCTCGTTGGCGGCTACGAAGCCACCGAACTGGAGGGGGAAGACAACGAACAATCCTACGCTTGGCACGAACGAGAGTTCGATGCCGAAGTAGAAGATTACCTTCAGTAAAAAAATCGCTTGGGTGGTAGACTACGACAGTCTGCCATCCAAGCTTCTTTATGTGGCCCTACCACCGTCAAAGATATTCCACTTCTCTGCCTGGCAAAAAACCGCCAGGCAGAGAAGTGGACCGCCTTCGGCGGTAGTAGGGCCACGGTGACAGAACGTATGCAGAGGGGGAATAAGAGTATGACATTTAACTATGATATGTGGAAATCCACCGACCCGTGGTGGGAAGAAGGCTATTATGACATGTGTGAAAAGTGTGAGGAAGAAGTGGGTGAATGTGAGTGTGAAGAAGAAGAGGGGGAAAAGTGCCAAGCAGAGAAGTAGCAAACAAGAAAGAAGCGTATGACGATCTTGTGCTGTTCCTCGGAGAAGAGACAGCCAAGGCGTTGATAGGGGGAATAACAAAAGATCTCAGCGAGGGTAAGAAAGTCGTTATACCCTTACAAGATGACGATTGGCTTACATTCACCGGCCCCACAAAGGAGAAGAAGGCCAAGCAAAGAAGACGTATGTATGCACTGAGAAGTAAGAGGGGGAAGAAGAAGGGAAAGAAATCAACTAAAGGAGGAAAGAATGCCTAGAACAATGTCCAACCTACCGCATGAGGTTGAGGTTGAGCTTATCTCACCCAAGAAGGCGGCTGAGTATTTAGATGGGACATTTGAGCGTAACCGTCCCATTGTAAGAGAAGTGATGGAGATGTATTGCAAGCGCATTGCCGATGGAGATTTCCTCAATGCGACGGCTATTGTGTTTGCAATCGTTGGCGGTAAGTCGAGTGGCGATGAAGATAGGCTGGTGCTGGTCGATGGGCAGCACCGACTTTCGGCAGTATCGAAAGGAACCAAGTCATTGCGCTTTACTGTCCAGACATACTACCTAAACAACGATATAGAGCTTGCTACACTCTACGGAACACTCGACATAGGCAGGGCGCGTAACTTAAACGATAGCGTTCGCGCCCACGCCTTGCCGGAGGAGACAGGCCTCACGCAAGCAGACAGCACCAAGTTGTCCAGTGCGCTTAACTTTGTAGTCTATAAAAGACCTGCGTTTAATATAAAAGGGAGGCAGTCAGGGACCTTTACTGAGCAGATAAACAGAGCTAAAGAGTGGTTGACGGAAGGCATCTGGTATTTCGATGTGTTGAAATTAGCACCACAGCCGATGAAGACTATCGCCAGTCGTAAGGCAATAGTTGCATGCGCTATGATCACACTGCGCGGATATCCTTCCAAGGCGAAAGACTTCTGGCGTGGCGTTCTCTTGCTGGAGAATGCTGATTCCACTGATGTGCGCTTCAAGCTGCACATGAAGCTTATCGACATGTTTATCCGCTCTATGGATGGCCCAAGACAGTCCAATACTACTTCTTGGCAATGCGCTTCAATTATTGCCAGTGTATGGAATGCTTACATCAGCAATAGGAGCATGATGGTCATAAAAGGGTTAGCCACCGTTGTCTTTAAACGATGCCGTTGGAAAGAAGAGAAGCTTGTAAAGAAGGGGGATGAATAATGAGTCTGACAAAGAGGCACAAAGACCAGTTGGTCTTAATTAAAGACCTTGCTTCGATAACTGATTCCGATATTCCTGGCTATAACACACCAACGGGCGAAGCCGCCGCCAAGAGCATGGTTGATGCGGCGGCTTCCTTGAGGGGGAGGATTTACTGGCAGTTGCTTAACAACGGCCCGATGACTTCACAGGAAGTTGCCCGAAGGCTCATGCAGACACACAACGGTGTGTGGCAGAGGATGAGCGAGCTACAGCGAAAGGGCGTGATTCAATACGCTGGAGAAAACAGGAAGAATACTTCGGGTCGATACGCTAAAGTCTGGGAGGTCAGGACGGAGGAAGGCTTGGACCCCGAGCTACTAGAGAAGCTAAAGCATAGCAAAGAAGCTATGCGGAATGAGATAGCAAGGCTTAAGGTAGAGATAGCAAGGCTGAAGTCAGAGCTTATAATTACGATAGGCACTATTCGCTAAGAATCCCTTGAAGGGGGATAAACAATAACCTATAATAAAGGAGTATATCATGTCATTGAACATGGTAGTATTACAGGGCAATCTCTGCGCTGACCCAGAGCTTCGCAAGACCAGCAAGGATATGTCTGTCACGAATTTCCGCATTGCTACCAATGAGTATCGTGGCGGTGAAGAGAAGGCTGAGTTCCATAAGGTGGTTTGCTGGGATAAGACTGCCGACAATGTCAATTCTTACTGCACTAAGGGTAAGAATGTCACGGTAGTTGGGCGTTTACAGACACGCTCTTACGATGACAATGACGGCAATACCCGTTATGTCACCGAGGTCAACGCAAACCGGGTTATCTTTGGCAGTAATGGCAGTGGTAGTGTCATTGAACATGGTAGTAGTGCTGATGTTAAAACAGAAGAGGAAGCACTCATAGATTTTCCAGACATTTAAATAAAATAGCTAGATGTGTATAGGGGTTCCATGCCGTAACGGGGAGTTTTCGGCAGCACTACGGGACCCACTCGATAAACTAATTTCAAGATGTTGTCACAGGGGAGATTAGTGGACGGAGTGCTTATAGGGCCTATACATGTCTAGCTTTTTCTATGGAAGGGCGATGCTTTGACTGATACAAAGAAGGCGTACACGGCAAGAGACCTCGAGTCTGGGACTAACGCACACGGCCTCAATATATGGCTAGATGCAGTGGACAGACAGGTCAATGAACTGCAAGAAAAAGTAAAATTCTTGCGAACTTACGCAGAGAAGGTTATCGAAGACAGTATAAAAAACCAGAAAGAGACCCGAGCGGAGGCAAAAAAGAGGGGGAAAGAGATTATGAACGAGAGAGAAAAGGCCGAGGAGGCTTTCTCCAAAATATAAGGAGGACAAGATGGAGGCTCCAAGGGTGCATCTTCAAGAGCAGTTTGAGTTAGAGGAAGGGCATACGCCTGTACAAGAAGAGTTGTATGGTATATCTGCAAAAGCTTTAGCGTCACCCCATCTACAGGGGCATGACATAATCCATACTCACGCAAAGATACTTGAGGAATTGGGTCATACGGATGCTGTCTTTTGCGAATTGCTGTTTAACACAGAGACCTTCTGGTCTATACCGAGGGTCAATGGCAATGTATACGTTTTTGTCAAGCGAGGCATAGCGCGACTCGCTTGACTTGACTGCGGCAGGGGGTGCGCACATGGTCGCTCCATTATCGCCCCCCTGCCGCATATAAGTGTGGGGGCTTATATACGATGATGGCAAAGAATGGTAGGGTAATGAGAAGGCAAGGCCTAGACGGGTGGGCAAGGCTTTGCGCCAGTGTATTGCAACATGCTTTTTTTCGAATATCAGATCTCTATGAAAAAGAACGCAAAGGCTGTATGAATAAGTATGACTTAAAGACTAATCGCAGTGAAATTAAAGAAATAAAAGAGTTTCTGACAGATGGCAAAAATGAGTACATAACTTACTTGGAGACAAAAGGTCATACGTTAGACTCAAGTAAAATACATAGTATCTTAGATTCGTTTGAAGGGGGAAAAAGGTGTATCACAACAATGGGTAGAGCTAAAACGCCTTTGCCTATTAAAGAGAAATAGTATCACATAACCAAGAGGAGGACTCGTATGGTAGAAGTAACCGCACCATTAGAGGTTGATGCTAATAACCAACTGTTGGTAGCAACAGATGACATTGGTGACAACCAGTTGTGGAACCATCGTGGTAGCGTAGAGATTACGTATGACGATCTTCGTCAGATAACGCCACCGGATGACACCGCAACGTATACGTCTATCGGTCATTCCGATTTTGCTGAGACATTGTATAAACATGCTGACAGGCTCATGGCCCCCAAGGGATATACCCTTGACGGTCAGAAGTATCTTGTCAGTAAAGAGGGTGATCGGATGTTCTTCATTCATAGCTACAAGAATGGAGACAGTGGGTTGCAGTTGGCATTAGCTGGTAGGAACAGCTATGACAAGAGCATGAGAGCGGCCCTTGCCGTAGCGGCAAAAGTCACCGTCTGCGATAACTTGTGTATGATCACCGAGGACGGCGTTAGTATCTTCCGTAAGCATTCTGGCAATGCGCGAAGCTACCTCAATGATCAGATCATCCTTGGCATGGTCAAAGCAACAGATAGCTGGGATGACATGCGTGGTGATCGTGACGATATGGTTGATATTGAAGTGACTGAACGGCAAGGCCTTGAGCTGATGGGCTGGGCTAAAGGCAGTACCCGAAGTAACAAGTCTGCATCGAAGAGGCTGTTGGCTACTCCGAAAGAGTGGAACGCTACCCAGACCTATTGGGAAGACAAGAATAACATGAAGATGCACGGCTATGAAGGCGGCAACAGGACGTTGTGGTCTTGGTATAACTCTTTCACCGTAGATATGAAAGACCTCAAGCCTGAGTTGCAACTGGCCCAACATGCTTCTATTCACTCTGTCGCACAGGGAGAGTTGGTTGAACGATCCGTTAAGGGTGTAGTTCAAGAGGGCGAAGAAGCTTTCGGTGGGACGATAAATCGCTTGATAGACCGAGAAGAGTAGTGAAGAAGTTAACTGGAGACCGTCATTGTCCACCTCGGTCTCCAGTTAACTTTCTATTAATAGGAGAATCTATGATTTTCTTTTCTGGATTATTAGGCGTATGCAGTTGGATAGTTGAGATAGTTATCGTTCGGCAGATTCCTGGCGTATGGAGGATAGCTAAGAAGTCAACTAAGGCCAGTGTTTGCATCTCGTTGGTGACGGCCTTTATCATCTCTAGTTTGTTTGGAGCAGAGGGAATCCACCTACTGCTAGCGTCTATGATTGCAATCGTATTGTCTCACATAACATACAGGGTAGCTGGGAAAGGGGGAACAGCGTATGAACGATTTAATAAGACGCTTGGAAGATTGGGAGAAAAGCGTAGAGAAAGAAGAGAAAGAAGAGAAGAGGAATCGCGTATGGTATCTGATAGAGAAGGTCGGTATCGTAGCAATGTTGATAGCAGTGGCGTTCCTAATTCACGCAGTGATAAAAATAGCAGGTCTTGAATGAATAACTCGTATGAGATGTATGAAGACGATCTGCCCAATGACGAAGAGTATGGCGAGGAGAACGTAATAACCTCTCAGGAGCTGGCAGAAAAGCAGTTTCGATGCTTAAAGTATTGGGAAGAAGAAGAGCGTATGATGTTGCACCACTACCACAAAGAGATAGAGCGTATTGAGCTTTGGAAGACGGTCAAGATCAACCGTATCAATAAGAAGAAGTGGTGGCATGAGCATGGCTTGCATTCTTACTTGGAACAGAATGGCAAGAAGAAGATAGATCTTGTCCACGGCACAGTAAAGAAAGTCAAAGGCCGTGAAGTGGTAATGGTGGATGACAAAGACAAGTTCGATGAGTGGTTTATAAACCAAGACCATGCCGATGACCGTTTTTATCTTATAAAGCGGACACCGAGTCTTGACCTAATAAAAAAGCATGTCAAGGCAACGGGTGAGATTCCCGAAGGCTGTAACTTTGTTAGGAATCCTGATAAGATAAAGATAGAGATCAACGACGAACAAGAAGCAGTTAAAGTGGAAACAGTTTCAGACCATGAGGTGGTGCGACACGAATCTTTGCAAGACCCGTGGCACTGCGACATCCCCTTCACATAGAAAGGAGCGACTATGCCGATAAAACTGCACGGCAAAGAGTATATGACAGTGGCAGAGCGGATCAATCTACTGCTGAGTCAAGGAGAGGTAACGCGCTTTTACTCGCTTAATACGGACATCGTTGAACTGAATGATGCGCATTGCGTGATAAAAGCGACGCTTACATTCAAAGGCACCGAAACCGATCTTCACTTTACAGGTCATGCAATGGAAGAGAAAGGCAACAAGGGCATTAACAAAACATCCCATGTTGAGAATTGCGAGACCAGTGCCATTGGCCGAGCATTAGCCGCCGCTGGCTTTCATGGGTCCGAGTATGCTTCTGCAGATGAGTTGGTGGAGGCACTGAATAATCAGTCTGATAACTTTGCCACTCCGTCAAAAGCCAAGCCATCACAATCCAACCCCGAATCCTCAGATGGAGGCGTGGAAAGTTCTGCGGGTGGATTCAAAGGGGGCTATTATGACTTCCTCAAGCGGTGTTCATCCGAAAAAGTCAGGATCGGAGAAGCGCAATACCGATCCACGTTGAAGGAGTTTAGTCTGGAGAAAGCAAATCAGGTTGAGAAAAACAACACAGGGGTTCAAAGCAGAGTTCTTGCTTCGTTTTGCGCGCTAAGCCCAGTCACTCACGATATGATATTCCCATTAGAGGTCAGTTACCTCTGCTCTAAGTCAGAGAAGGCGAGCGCTTTTGCCGCCGACTTAGACTTGGACAATATCAAGTCTCCAACAGACAGGGGAGATCTGCTGGACAAGCTGATCATAGCGTCTACCTAAAACCTAGTCCTGTTAGCAAGGCTTTGGGTGCTTCTTCTTCACTCGCAGCCTCTCTCATCCGCTTTAAAGCAGTGTAGTCATAGCTCTCAATTGCTGACATATAGTTACCGTGCATCATATCAATCAGCATATCGGCTGGTGGACCTCCAACCGTCCTTAATACCCCACGATTAGCAAGGTTAGTAGGCGTAAAGTCTTCTATCGGATGCCCCACTTGCAAGGGAAGGTTGGAGGCTCCACCTCCCGCCGCCAGCGAAGCAGCCGAACCTAAGGCTGCATATGCAAGGAGGTGCTTTGCCAATGGCCCTACATCACCATCGACAATGGCATTCTCAAGTAGCTCTGCCGAGAAATTCATTTGATGCAGGGCATAGGATTTAAACATCAGAAGAAAACGAGCCGCAGGACTATGGAAAAGAGGTATTGTTCCAGCGCGATTGAAGGGGAAGTGAACCTTTTGCACAAAGCGACGAGCGTCTATGACTGCCGCCGCATGTTCCATTCCATCTGCTATTGATTTCTCGTATTTACCCAAGAAGGCAACGCCACGATTAAAGTTTTCTGATAACCGTGCTGGGGCCATTGCCACTTCTTCAAGGTCACTTAGGATGCCAAGTCCCGAACTGGGAGTAAACTCACGCGCTTCGGGTATGTCGGACAAAATCCCCGATTCATTTAAAACATTCTCCACCGTTACATCATTGCTAAACTTAGCTTGCTTGTTGCCAACATACCGAGAAACGCCTCTGGCAACGCCCTTCACACCGAGTATAGGCATAGCATCTACAAGTGTCTGTGTTAGATTGATAACACCATGACTAACAGATAGGCCGAGCTTCGCAACAACAAGAGTGCGGTACATGGATTCAATGATGACTGGGCGAGCATGGGGGTTTGACAACCCCGCTCGTATATCGTCTATTTTTAAAGCCAACCTCGCCCTAAATTGCTTGACGCTCATACCTTTTAACTTGCCATCAGCCGTCTGGGTATCTGCTTCCCTTATTAATCCATCAAACCAATCAATAGCTTGGTTTTCTTGCTCCTTGCTAAAGGTAAAGCCGCCTTTCTCTAGCTCTCGCGGTTCGCCTTTGCCTATCGTTTTCCCCCGCAGAAGAGACATCAAGCCCTTGGTCTCAGCATCGCCAATAAGCTCAACCATGTGGTCTACATTGCGATTGAAAAGGTCGTTATTCCTCCACCAATTAGCCCATGTATCTTTCCAGTCACTTGGACGGCCTACTACGTAGTTGACCCAGTTAGCATATTGCCCGCGCAGTGCCATTTCTTTGCCGCTCACATCTCTCTTCGGCAGCCTATCGACTACGCCCTGAGACATGCTTAGAAACTTATTGAAGAAAGGCATCTCAGCCGCACCCGACAGGTAGGTATACATGACTGCATCCAAGTCCATGTTATACCCTTCGGCATTAGCTTCTCTGGGCTTCTTACTACTGAAGTGCTTGAGGGCTGGGATAGAATCAACCGTCCTATCATCAAGGAAGCGCGTAACCTTACCTATCCTTTTACCAATCTCCATACTCAGCCTACGGGCGCGGTAGTTGCCCGTTGTGCCGTCAAATATATGAGGGAAGTAATCCTTTAAATAGCCAGACTTATCAAAGCCAAGACCTATGTGGTCACCCGCCTCATCTAGCAACCCTCTTACTTGGTTATAGATAGGCACCAAGTCGGCATTCTGCTTGAGTATTTCGTTTACATTCTCTCCATTGAGCGCTTGCGTAAGAAGGTTCTTCTTCCGTATCTCTTCCTCTACAGCTTCTTTTGCGCCGCGCCTACCAAGGGAAGCTAATGCTTGCTGCTTGTTACCAGCACCAAGAGGAGCGACAGCTTGCTGGTATCTCTTTATCCAGTCCATTTTCAGCTTGCCAATCTCCTCAAACATATTCATACCATACTCAACGCCCTGCTTTGTCAGTGGATGAGACCCAAGCCCCCACCGAGCGTATGGAGGGACAACCTTAAGGAACCACGGCAACCCTAAGTCCTTGAAGATATCTACTTGTGGATCTGTCTTTGGTTTGTATCCAACACCTTCCCCTTGCACTCCCCTAATTATAGGCTTCCAGTACTTACCTTCGGGGTCTACCTTGAAACGCGTCCGTTGCTTTACCAGCGCTTCGCGTATCTCTTTTATATTCTCTTTGAATGACTTCTCGCTTTGCCAGCCTTTAGTGCGTGCAAAAGCTGCTTTCCACCCCTTTGTAGCGTTCTCCGTTTCCATCTCTTGGATGCGAATAGGGTTGATATCTTCTCGCAAGATAGATGAATGCGCTTGCTCCCTTGCCCTTAAATCTATTTGGTAAACTTGAGACCTAAGGAAAGTCTCCATTTGCCGTGCCTTGATCATTGAATTGCGCGAATCAAGCACCTTATTCATAATGGCTGATTCTATCATAGGCTCATTTATACGCTCAAGCGAATGGTTTATCTGGGTCACAAGCTCGCTTAACCGCGCTGTCTGATCCTGTGTTGCCTCTTGATCTAGTACGCGCTTCTCATACTGGCCTTTCTCTCCGCGCATTGCGCCTTTATCGGATCTAAAAGCTTTCTTGTGTATGGCAGAAACTTTCTTTTCTAAGTTATCCATAGACCATACAACTTTTTGCGCCCCGGCTGATCCACCGGGTGTAGCACCTAAGTCAGTCTGCGCTGCGGGAATGTCTTGCCTTACAAGCTTACTCAGTTCATCCAGTTTAAGCTGTCCGTGCAGGTACAAGTCTAAAAGCTCTGTCCCTTGTATTGGAGCCGTCAAGTCATTGTTCTTATACGCTTCTTCTATTACTTCAACCCCATTGCGGATAGCGTCTACCTGCTTTACACTTTCTACGTTCTCATGAATCGCTGTCCATAATTGATCTTGACCACCGGGAGTGTCCGCATCAATCCTCGTTCCGTTTGGAAGAAACCCCTGCCTAAAAGCAAAAAGAATAGAAGCTCTGGCTTCGTCGTTCACAACGGCACTGCCTACGGTCTCTCCCCTTATCGTATCAGCCCACTTGGATAGACCGGGTAATCGACCGACTAGGCTACTGAATGTTACCCCTCTGTCTACTTCTTGCTGTACTGTATCATGGTCCTGAGGTATGCCAGCCTCCTCTGCTTGCTCTTTGTAGACACGCCCTGTTTCGTTTACAGCAGTCTGCTCATCAACGGTAAGCTTCTTGCCATCGCGTATCTTCTTCCAACCGCGCATGGCAAGAGTGCCAGTTCCTTCTAAGAGCAAACCCGCCGATGTCCATATAGCGGCCATCTTAATAACTTCATCTATGTCACCATCGCTTTGTATCCAACCTTGCAAAGCGCCCGGCACAGCCTCGGCTGAAACAACTTGAAAGACCTTACCGCCCATACTTAGTTTCTTTGCCTTATCGGCAACGCCAAC
>TARA_R110000824_G_scaffold154479_2_pt1 | contig 28575 bp, 39 predicted proteins | sample TARA_R110000824 | Tara Oceans TARA_R110000824 (sample SAMEA4397747) | marine metagenome | biome: Polar Biome; feature: [MES] marine water layer (ENVO:01000295) within the mesopelagic zone...; material: water (ENVO:00002006), including particulate matter (ENVO:01000060) such...
GTAAGTAATCGGCCGGATTTTACTTCCCTTTTCATATAATTTTTTAGAGGTTCCCTCATAACATGCTTGAGGATATACTATTGCATCAAATATAGTAAATGTAGTTTCTTCATACTCTACATCTATTTTATTTGATTTTAGCTCTTTATAGCAATATAACTCTAATTTTGATTGAAATGTAATGCCGTTATATTCATTCTTAACAGCATTTTTTACTTTACTTCTGCCCTTCTTTGGATATCTTCTCATTTATTAATATTTTAAGTAAGTTAGAAGCCGTCTCTATCCCATGCTCTTTGATTAAATCTGAAATATCTTTACATTTATATTCATCTGGTATGCATAAATTTTTAAATCTATATGTATTACATATCTTAGAGGCCATTACTTGTCCCGGATTAGGCTCTTTTAAATCATTATCATACAAAATCATTATTTGTTCAAATCTTTCATTTAATTCTTCTATTAACTTTTTATCAGGCATTTGCATTTCACTTTGAAGTGCAATTGCATAATATCCCATTTGGTAAAGACACATTACGTCTTTTAATGATGAGGTAATTATTAATAATCCCCATGCATCTGGAAGTTGTTTATAGCCTTGAACATGTCGTTTTGTTGTATTACTTGTCCATTTAACATCACTATAAGGAGCATATATTTTATATTTATCTCCTATCTTATAAGCATAAGTTATTGAGTTACATTTAAATCTATTATAGTTAACCCAATAGTAATCAAGCGGCTCGACACCAAAGATACATAAAATATCTTTAGTAATTGAATATTTACTCCAAAAATTCTTATCATCTAGATTCCATTTTCTTTTTTTCTTCTTAATGATAACAATTTGTTTGTCTTCTACTGTTTTATTATATATATAACCTATCCACCCTCTAGTAAATTCTATAATTTCTTTAGTGTGCGCTAATTTTAAATTAAAATCATTATCTATTACTCTAAGGCAGTCAAAAAATTGTATATTATATTTATACTGGATGTAGGAAAAACAATCAAATGAATGTTCTTCACATCCAAAATCTTTATATAATAGCCTCTCATTCCATTTAATAATAGAAACAGTTGGAGTTTTATCCTCTCTTAATTCACTACAAAATTTAGCATCCATTTCCTTGAAAGGAATGCAGTAATATCTAAAAATGTCATACTCAGAAATCTTTCCAAGTATGACATCTCTAGATAAGTAGTCATTACTATTTCTACTTTTAACAGGCATTAACTAACCCAGTCTGCGTTTTCCTCTACAGTGTCTAAATCGTCAGCTTTAATAGTTTGTAATGTAGGGACATATGGGCCCCAATTTAATGTAGGATCATATTCAGCTTTAAACTCACCATATTCTTTATTTAATTCTTTAACAAAGAAGTCATCACGTTGAGGTTTTACTCTTCCAATAGATTTAGTATAAACCTGTTGATATTTGTCATCTTTAACGCCTAATAATAATCTAACTTCATTATTTTGTAATTGCTGAACTAAAGATGTTATCTCAGAAATATCAGATCCAGAACATATTTTCTCTATTGTTTCAAAATAAACTTCATCTCCACCTGCTACATTAGCCCAAGCTTTAATAAATCTAATAAGAGTCTCTTCTCCAACATAAGCTTTTCTTTGTCCTTCAGATTTCCACCAATCATATGTTGGTGCAGCATCAGACCAAGTCTCTTGACCTATATTATTCATCCATTGGAATTTACCTGTTTGAGCAACTCTATGGTTAGGATTTAATAAAATTTCCATTTTTGTAGTTATATCCTCATTTTTCAACCAAAATGTTAATTTAAACATATCTTCACCCTGCATTTCTACATGATAATTAGGCTCAGTTTTAAATTGAATTCCCATTTCGTGTAACTCTGGTAAAGTAGGATTAACAGCTACAATTTTAAAATTAGATATTCCGGAATATAATTTTATTCCGCCAGCTACTGATTCTGTACTTGCATTACTTTGTATTGCCATTTTTATTTATTTATTTAGTTATTAATTAATTTCGAATGAACCGTCATCCACTTTTATTTCTTCTTCTTCTTCTACCTCATCTATTAAAGACTCAATTGTTTCTTCAGGATCCATAGGACTCAACATGTCTAATATAGCTTCTTGTGTTTCTTGCATTTGATTTTTAGCCTCTTCAACATCTTCAATAGCATCATCTATAGCTTGCTCTAGAGTGACCTGATTAGAATCTACTTCCGCTTCTTGTTCTACAGCAATGTCACCACTATTTAATGGTTCTGTATCATCTACAAATTCAAAAGATAAAGGTTTTCTCTTACTAGGTCTTCTACCTTTAAGAAAAGGATGTTCAAACATTCTGTCCACTTCCCATGGCTTTATATCATATTTTACAGCCATATCTGACTTACTAACACCGTTCTTAAGATCTTGATCAATCTGCATTACAGAGATCTTTACAGGAGTTTCACCTGCTTCTTGTTTTTTATTCATTTCAATCATTTTTTTATGTTTAATTAATCTATAAATATTTTATTCCAATCCAAGAGCATCTCTTGCCCTTTTAGATGATCACATCTAGTGCCTGCTACAATATCATCTTTAGCATCAAATGAAATCCAAGTGGCCTCATCCTGTCTGTAAATATACCCAATTGCATCAGCATTTACACATGTAATCTGTTTAATTTTACCAGTTAAATCAAGGTCTTTAGAATTTACTTCTTTGCCTTTTTTATCTGTTAAGAGTTTATCTTTTAAATGTCCTACAAGTATAATATGGTCAGCCAATTGACTTAATCTATCAATCCATTTCTTATAAGCCATTCTAAGATATAAATATCCTCCACCATTAGGTAATGATAAAACTGATATACCTTTATTATCTTTATCAAAGTTTTTACCTTGCGCTATACTTTGATACATTTTTTTACCCTCAGCTTCGCACCATTCTTCTAGCTTAGTAATTGTATCTATAGCAATATATTTATAAGGTTTTCCTTTGTCTATAATTGCTTTACCAATTTTAGATAATTCTGAAAAATTATTAGCTTTTAATTTTATTGCATCAATCATATCAGACCCGTCTTCTAAATCTATAATTAAACAATTATCTAATGTACTTAAAGCTGTTGTTTTTCCTACTTTAGGAGAACCATATATAACCAAATGTTTTGGAGATTTTCTCAATGCTTTTATTTTTGTTGTTGGTAATTCCATGGCTTTTAATCTTTATACCACACGCCATAAACTTTTACGTTATTTTGTGTAGTGCACATTAATACTCTTTTTTCTACTATTTTGTCTTTGTTCTCTGTTTGATCCTGATACTTTGGATTCTTGCTGTTTAGCTTTCTTTTTTTCATATAATTTTATATTTTTTAATAATTTATTATTTTGTTTGCCCATTTTTCTGTTTTATTCGTTCATAAATTGTAAATGTAGATAGATCAGCTTCATATGGTATCATACCAAGCATTCCATCTCTATTCTTTTCAATGTGACAGGCTAATAATCCTTGAGGAGGTTCTTCACAATAAATATCTGTAATACCATATAAGTCATACGGTCTATTTAATATCATGACAACATGAGCATCCTGACCTATACTATCACCACCAAATAGATCTGTTAACATTGGTTGATATTGATTTTTAGCACGGTGCTCTTGTTCTATATTTCTATTTAATTGCGATAGTAATATATTTATAACTCCCATTTTAGATTGTAACCACATACATGTTTTAGAAACATTATTTAAACGTTTTAACTCAGAGTCTCCATCACCTGATATTAATCTTGAATGGTCATATAGGTTAACTACAATTGCGCTAGGATACTCATTGAATACATCAATATTAACTTTCTTAATGAATTCCATATCTTTTGGAATGTTATGAAAGAATATAGGGTATTTACTATATACTTCTGCTTTCTCTATATAATTTTTTAAACTTTGATCTGATAAAGTTTCGTCAACAGATAATAAATCTGCTACATTTGTATTTACTTTATTGGATACAGTTCTCATAATTTGTTGATAGCCTGGCATTTCAAAGCTCCAGTACAATACAATAACATTTTTATCCTGATTTACATCAAGAAGATCAAATATTAATTGATTACTAAAGGCTGACTTACCTACGCCAGGTCGGCCAGCAATTACATACATCTTTCCTTTTTGTAGTCCTCCAAGTAGATTTCTATTTAGTCTAGGCCACGTTGTAGCAAGCACACTGCGTATGCCCTTTTTTGCGTCTTTAACTATTTTAATGGATTGCCTTACGGCTTTATCTATTGTTTGAAATCCTCTTTTAGAGAATACATCTTTAGAGTTGTCTTGTAATTCTTTGGGATTCTGATTCTGATTTATTATCATAATTTATTTCTTCATATTTTTCCCAAGTGTGATTATTTAACCAAGTTTCAAGATTCTGCATGTATCCTAAATTATCTTTAGTTACCTCTAACTGTGTGTTAAGGCATTTGATAATATGTTCATGCGTACTTTTGTTGGTTTTAGTTATTTTCTTATACCATTTCTTTGCTTTCGCGTTAGATTTAGCTTTTGCATCTTTAGCGTGTAGTATCCTTATTTGCCCTTTTTCAGACCGTACCTTCATAGGGTAGGTATCTATGAGCTCAGCAAACATTAAATCATAATTACTAGTTACTAATAATTTAAAAGCATCTGTTATTACATATTTATTGCCGCTGAGTTCTAGATATCCGTTAGTTAACATCGTGTCTATATTAGGATTCAAATTCAGAGTCTGCAAGTACTCATATCCGTTTCTTTGTATAATATAAAGGTACATATAATCGTCAGCACTAAGAGAGTACCCCGTTAAAAAGTCAGTATTTATTTCTATATTCATAATAATTTTTTTTATACTCTTTAATATTATATATACAAATATAAGTAATAATTATATAATATACAAGCATTCTACAATTTTTTTATATTATCTATATATCTAACATTTTCAAAGCTTTTTATGGCATTCTTTAACCATTTATCCTCTTGACTATCAGATACATATACTATAACAATTTTTCCTGTTTTCCCATTTTCATATCTTAAAAATCTACCAATACGCTGAATCATTGTTAAAGCCTTACTTGTTAATCCGCATATTATACCTATTTCTACTCCTGGTAAATCAAATCCTTGATTCAAAGCTTTAGTAGAGCATAATACATTTTTAACATCAGATTTAAAAGAGTCTAGAGATATTTGTTTTTGTTTCTTCGTCATATTAGAGTGATATTTAACAGCTAATGGTGCAATTGATTCACACATCTCATCTGTAAATGAATTTGAACCACCAAATGTCAGTATCTTTTTATTAGGATTATTTAAAACAAGTTTTTGTAATACAGTTATTTTATTAGATGCATTATCTACAACATTTTTCCTACTCTTAATAGCTTTATAAAACATACTAGCATTTCTTTTTTGTTCAGAGGAAGAATTATTATCTGCTAACGCTCTCTTTGCCTCATCAAATGCATCAAATTGACCAAGCTCATATTTATAATATAAAAATGACTTATGTGCTTTATCATATTTTTGCTGCTCAGCACGAGTAAGCTTAACGGACATACAAACTATATCATAAGGGCTTACTAGCTCTAACTCAATACATTCATTAAGTGTTATTGTGTATACGGGTGGTGCTAACGTATATAAATACTCTTCATATTCTGCCTCTTCAGGTAATGTTGCGGTTAAGCATAGTAATCTATAATATGTATTATTCTCAAAGAATTGTCTATATTTCTGAGAGAGGCCTAGATGAATCTCATCACATATTACTATATCATAATGCTTATTTGTTAACTTATAAGCGCTTTGATAACACATGAATTCTATATTATCTAGAGTGTCCTTATATCCCCATTTAATAAACTCTTCTTTAAATTGATCTTTCAATTGAGTGGTAGGCACTAATACTAAACCAGCACCTATTTGTTTATGCCTTCTCAATGTTTCACCAAGAGCTATAACTCCACATCTAGACTTACCAAAACCAGTTCCTGCGATTATACTACCACAGAAACCGGCTTTAGCCCAGGCATTAACAGCTTTAGTTTGCTCTATTTCTTTAACACTTAACATTAGCTTCTTTTCGTTAACCAAAGAGCTCTTCTAGCGTGAAGTTTATATCCCCCATATCTGTCAATTTTATTAGAATTCCATTTATTTATTATTACAGTTGGCTCTTCTGTTTTACCACTGTATTTCCACAATTGATCTGGAGTCATAGCAATAGGACCATTGTTTTTCTTATGCTCTGCTTTTGCTATCATTTCCTTTATTACTGCTCTAGTACTTGCTTTCATATTATTTTAATGTTTTCATTACAACTTTTAATAAAGTTTCAGTTATTAAATTCTTAAGTTCATTTTTACCCCAAGCATTTTTTGTATCTATCTCTAGATATAAAGCTGCTACAAATTCGTCTAATATTTTTTTCATATTATTCTATTATTGTATCACCATTACCTCCAATCCAGATATGTTCAGTATCGTCACCAACTTGAAAGTTATGCTGTTTTTGAGTAGTTCCTTGAGGATGTGGTATTAAGAATATATATATTAATATACATAGTAATATTACTGATGTCCATTTAACTATTTGTTTTCTCATATTTATATTATTATTTAGTCCAACAATTATTTACTGTTACTTCAGCTTTTAACAAGCCGTTGGTTACTATCTCTTTAGCTGCCATTTCCATTAGCATTTTCATGTCCACTGTCCAAGTATCTATATAATCATCTCTACATATAGTATCTATCTGATCATGTACAGTCATCACTAATTTCACTGGTGCATCTACCATTGCTATCCATCCCCGCATTTCAACTAAAGCTTTCTTAGTCATATCTGCAGATGCTCCCTGAATAGGCGTATTCTTACTAGCTCTTTCAATACTACCAAGTTCCATAAATGATGATTTATGTGCCCATATCTTTGGATACCAATTAGTAAACCATCTCTTCCTGTTATAAGGGGGAAATGTTTTAATATAACCAAACTTTTTACCATAATTACCTAGTTTATTAAGAAAACCTTTAATAGCTGGAAATGCTTCAAAGTATTTTTCAATAAGTAATTTAGCATCCTCAATATCAATATTAAGGGTGTCAGCAAGTTTGTTAGGGCCCATACCATAAGCGAGGCCAAAATTAATAGTCTTAACATTAGTTCTAAGAATTTTATGATTGGTGCATTTACATTTCATTTTACTAGACATATAAATACACCCATCTTCCGCGGCGTTTATCCATGCTTCCCCATAAACCAATTCTGCACAAGTAGAGTGTAAGTCTTGTCCTTCTTCTAAAGCTTCTAACCAAACTGGGTCTTTAGATCCAAAGGCAATTACATTTAACTCTTGACTGGAGTAATCAGCACTTACAAAGCTCCATCCTTTTGGTGCAACAAAACAGTTTCTATATTTATTATCAGCTGGTATTTGTTGCATGTTAGGTTTAGAGGAGCTAACTCTACCTGTGTCTAGAATTTGGTGAAAATTGGTATGAATTTTATTATCAGCACTTAAATTATTAAGAAATAAATCACCATAAGATGTACATAGTTTCATAGCTTCTTTATATTCAACATATGTATTTATAATCTCATGTTTATATCTATATTTATACAAGTCTTTACCATTAACATTGTCAAGTTTAGGTACAAGAGTTTTAAATACTTCTAGCACTTGTTTAGGTGATGTCCATTTTATATCTATTTTCCTTAAATCTTTTATGTCTGTAAATAATTCTGATTGTATATATTCAGATACAAATTTAGATAGTTTAGAATTTTCAAGTAATAATAAATCTAAATTAAAAGCTAAAGTTTCAGCAGTATTTATATTTGTTTTCTTTAATAATTTCCATTGTTTAGAGTCTAAATCTAAGCCATTATACTCTATGTCTGCAAATGCTAGTACTGCTGCATTTTCAAGTATAGCAACTGGACCCAATTGATTCTCAGTTAATTGATGTGCTTGTTTCCACTTGATTCTACATAGATATTCTACATCTTTAGCCCCATAAACTATTTGATTCTCTGTATATGGTTGGCCTTCAAGTCTAACAAACTTATTTCTTACCTCTTTGTTTAAGTCCTCATTAAAGTATCTTTTAACTACATCTTTTAATCCAAAGCCTATTTTCTTACCACAATTATTGATTACTTCAACAAGAAATGTGTCATATACATTTTCACATGTAATACCACTCCATTTCTTGATGAATTTATAATCAAACTTCGCATTATGAAAGATCTTTTGAATATCAGTGCTTTCTAGAACAGCTCGTAATGGTTCTATACTCACATGTCTAGTGTCTATTACAAATTGATTGCTTGAATCACCTATCTGAAACATAATCATTTTCTTAGAAGTAAAATCCAAGCCTTCAGTTTCTGTATCTACACCTAAATAAGGTTTAACTTCACAATATTTAACAACGTCTTCTATTGTTGCTTGTTCGCAACATGGAAGAAGAGAATCAGGTCCTATAAAATATATCATAAGACTCTTGTATTGTCTTGCGCGGCTAGCGTGTCAATATGCTTATCATATTCAAGTTCAGCAGCTACAGCTAATTCAATAATCCCTCTAGCATACGAGGTACTAATAGATTTACTTTCAAAAATAAATCCATCTAATTTATATTTAACTGCATTATTATACAGCATTTTAAATACTTCTATAGTACCATCTTGTACCATTGAGTATACCCATTTCATGTGTGACATAATATTTAATTTTAATTGATTAATCTAAAAATGATCCAGTTAACTCTGTGTCTTCTATTAATTCTGGTTCATCTAACTTTATTTTTGTATCCATAATTATATACTCTGGTAAATCATGTGTTAAGAAAATATGATTAGGAGTACCATAAACTATTGATGTATTAGCAAAGATAAGCTTTCCTTCATGTTTAAAGTACTCATCATTTATCTTTTTTGCTTTCTTCCTCCAATTGTTTGTTTGATCTTTCGTACCTACAGTGGTTTCATTTACTTGTACACATAGCCTCTCCATCTTACCTGTTTGATCATTATAAGATGTAGGATGTAATATGTTTACAGTATAAAACTCTCTACCTTTATCATCTAATTCAGAGTTTAAATCTAATAAATCTACATTAAACTCATCCTTAATATCCTCCATTGTACATGGTTCCCAAGCTCTACGTAATCCAGGGACATATCCATTCTTTCGATGTTTATTAAATCTAGCTCTTAAGTGATTGGTTTTAATTACTATTGATCCAAACTCCATAAACATACCTTCTCCTGTTTTATCAACAGTTACTTTAAGTAGAATAGTTTCTCCTGGTTTAACAGTTTCAGGTGTACCACTATTTATTTTGTTAAGTTTTATTATTTCCATTTCTTTAATATATATTCTATGCACATACCAAATGCACACAGTACTAGTACTACTAAGCAGATTAATCCAAACATATATAATATTTAAATTAAAGGGGAATTACACCCCTTTATATTAATTACAATAAGCATTTGATAGATAATAATGTTCTTTCTTAAATGTATATCCTTTAGCTTTTAACTTTGATAGTATATGCTCAACATGAGAGTTAACTACATCTTTTTTCATACTTTCAATTATATATGCATAAGTATTTACTATTTTTCTTCTAGCTTTTGTCATCTTGGTGTATATTTTCTTATTCTTTAGTTCATCTTGATGCAATTGTTGATAAACTTCTTCGTTACCTATTAATATCTCTTGACCATTGTTCTTATAATAATAAGCTTTTACTGGTGTTGCTGATCTAAACATCTTGTCTTTGTTCGTGTGTCTTACGTGTACTGTTAGTCTTGTTGGCATGATTTAATGATTTTTAATGATTATTTAATGTTATGTTTTTTCTTTACGTATTTTAATTTACTCCTTAATACACTCTTTGATGCTCTTGAACCAGTAAACATATGATTAGTACTAACAAGCACTTTGCTTTCAGTCATATTTCTTATTGTTTGTTCTAGATTCTTACATATTTCTTGTGCTCTTTCTAATTCTGTCATTTCTTTATTCTTTTATCGATGTCTTTCTCTATTTGTGATGATACATACATTCCTGTTGCTATACCAATGAACCATATTACTAAGGCTACTATTATATATACTGCTTCCATGTTATTTTAATGATTTAATGTTATTAATTTACAACTAAAAGTTTGGGAGCATTTCATCTCCCAAGATTGAGTGTGTTGAGGATATATCTATCCCACAAGTGAATTTCCACCTGTTAACTCAACCTTTGAGTACTATAGTTACTCAGTTTGTTATTTATGGGCTTTTTACCCGTTTCTTTTTGTTTACTCTCGCTGTACTAGATTGTGTGCGTTGTGGATTATGGACATCACCACCATTTACTCGTAATACTTTATCTGTCCAATTGAGACATGTTTACACACATTTGGCGTGAAGCCAAGATGAATCTTAATGATTGTGATACCAACAATCATATTTATTATGATAAAACTCAGGGTTTTTCATTACTCTCCAGAAACCATAAAGGTTACACATCTTTATTAGCTTTATCATAGTTCTTTAGTTTTACCAGTTAATTTCCAGTCTATCCCTAATGTTACTCCTAACAAAGAGAATCCTATTCCATCTGTTATCTTAATTCCTACCATTATTAAATCTGCTTGTTTTACAGTAAATTCAAACTTTAAACAGATCTTAAATCTATTCATTAGTGTTATGGAACACCACTCCTTGTTAATTGCTTTCATGTTAATTGATTTGGTTAGTTATTTAGTTTAATTGTGTACTTGTGTTATATTATAATGTGTCTGTTTATTCATTGTCAAATCTTGGTCAATATATTATGCATGACTCCTCCTGCTCACACTCACACACGCAGCGAATATCTCGCTTTAGTGATAAAAAAAAGGAAGAGTATTGCTACTCTCCCTAATTTGTTAGACAATAAGTTTACCTCTTTTAAGATTATTCTTATCAAGATAGATGTTAAATGATACGATAGTATTTTTCTTTAACATAGTTGAAGGATTAAATGGTATTCTATCCATTACTCCAGCAAATGTACCACCTTTAACTTTTACTTCAGTCAAGAAGATACACCATTCATTGCCATTAGATTTGCCTACTATCCTAGACATATTGCCTTGAATAGTACCTTGATAATCCCCTACTTCTAAAGGGCTCTCTGATGCTGTACCGATTACTGATACATTGTTCTTCTTTACTTCTTGTGAATAGGACAACAAGTCCTTTTCTGTTGTGAACTCTACAAATGATTGCATAATATATAATTGATTTGGTTAATATTCATTAATTCAATTTCAAGAATTAGAGGGGGAACCCTTTAATCCTTATTTCCCACAGGGGTTACGTCTTGAGGAGGTCTACGCTTTCACGAACACTTAAAAATTTTTTTTCAATATTTTATTTCTGTGTTCTACTTATTTGTTGTATCTTTGTCCCGTAACAATATTCAACCCTCGGTAACCAGACAAGGGTAAAGACATCGGATTGTAGACCTTAAATAAAGGTTAGAGTTTTCTCCGGTAGTTACAAAAGAGTTAAGTATAACATCTAGATGGGGTAGAATACACATAAGTAAGTGTGGTGAACTAACATCAGTCTTATTATCCCTAGGTCCTTTAGGAGCACTGCTAGAAAGAAATCTAAACTTGAAAAAGAAACCCAAAGGGGGATAACTATATCTAATTGAGAAATGCTAAAATATATATGTCAATGTGGGAAGTCATTAGAACTTCATAAGGCAACTTTGGAGGTGAAGGACGGTAAGGTACGCACAAGAGAGGCTGAGTGTTCTTGTGGTAAACATATGCAGGAAGTTGAAAAAGAATTTAATGGAATGCCTGCTATAAAAAGGAATGAGGAATATAATAAACAAAAATAATTTCTAAATAGTTAGTTGTATAATAAAAAATTTTATATCTTTGCATAGAATTAACTAAATAAACTATGACAAAGACAAAAATCACATTTAAACCATCCAGAGATTGGTTATTAGTACCAGATCCAAGAAAAACACAAACTGAAAGCGGTATAATCCTACCCGAGACCGTTCAGGATAAACTCGAAACAAATATCTTAGAGGTATTAGCTGTTGGCCCAGAAACAAAATGGGTTAAGGTTGGTGATACTATTATGATTGATCCTTCAGGCAAGGGGCATATTATTGAACTTGAGGAAGTGTCTTATGTCCTTATATCAGAATATATGATCCTTGGTATAGTATAATGAATGGAACCGTTACTATCAGTCTTGCTGATTTTGAGGAATTGCAATCTCAGAAAGATAAATCTTTAGAACTTGAAATGAAGTATAAGGAGGTTGCTCATGAATTAGAAGTATTTTTATCTTGGTTATGTACCAGATATCAAGTAGAAGAACATGTCACTAAATATAATATGCAATCTACTAAAGCAAGAATATTAATAAGTGATGGTAAGGCAAAAATAGAAATAAGAAATAAAAATAAAGGCAATGAATGAACATATAAAAATAACTTTAAGTAGTCCTTTTCAATCTTTACAATTTTGGAATGGGGTGTTTAATTTAACAAAAACAGAATTACAGGTTTTATCATTATTAGTAACTGTAAGTGACAGTACTGAATCTGAAAACTTATGCAGTATAGATGTTAAAAAAGCTGTTGCTATGGCAATGGGTATAAAGGATCACCACACTTTAAATAATTATATTAAAAGATTAAAGGATAAAGAAGCCTTAATAATAACAGATAAAATATATACTATTAATAAATTACTACAAACTAATGATGGGGGAGACACTACGGTTACGGTATCTAGAAGATACTAATAATATAATACAGATGTGGCCAATAGGCCCATATAACTTATATCTAATATTCGATCTTGATGGAATTATGGTCGAGTTTATATATGAAGAACTAGATAAAGACGATGACAATATTTGAAAAAGTAAAACAATTTACTAAAGAGTTAGCTAAGTATATACAAGCAGGCTCGCCTAACGTGACCTCTGAAGAATATGAGGAGAGATTAAATACATGCAATGACTGTGAACATATTACTGAGAAATTTACTTGCGGTAAATGTGGTTGTAATATGACAGCAAAATCTAAATGGGCTACTAGTGCTTGTCCTGAAAATAAATGGCCAGAGATAAAAAAGAAATAATAGAACTTCTAGCTTATAAGTATGATCTATCTGAAGAAGAAATAGAAATGATAGTAGATCATCAATTTAAGTTTATAGCCAAGGTTATAAAGGAGGGAGATTTTAATACTGTACGAATCCCATATTTAGGAAAGTTTATAGTAAATGAAAAAAGAGTAGAACATATAAATAGATTAAAGAGGATAAAAGATAATAAAAATAAATAGATATGAGCTTAAGACTAGCATTAAAAAAACAAGGTACGGTAAGAGGAAGAAGGTGGATAGTTAAAAGAAATACTGATACTACTATTAAAGAAGTTAAATGTATTTTTAATCCTGACGAATATGAAACGATGAAAAGAGCTAAACCTATGTTTGGTGATAGAGCGTTAATTAAAATATTAGATAAAAATTATGAGGAATCTACTAGAGATAAGTAATAATCTGCCTGTACCATCCCCTTATACTTTAGCTATTCAAGAGTTTACTAAATTATACTTAAAGGATAAATCTAAGGGAAAAGAAACTGCTATTAAAGAATTATCTTATATTTATTTTAAATGTGATCATAATTCCCCATATGTTATTTATGATGAGGAGGAAAAGGAACTTAAAATAAAAGAAAGTCTTTTTGGGGAGAACAGTAAGTGGAGTCCAGATGCTGAGGTAAAAGCAGCATGCATTAGATACTTAAGTCTTACAGATACGCATGCAGTTCTTTTACTTAAATCCGCCAGAAAGTCTGTTAGAAAATTAGAGAAATACTTTGATGCCATAGATTTAACCTTAGTAGATGATCATGGTAAACCTTTGTACTCAGCTAAAGATCTTGTAGTTAATTTATCTAAGATTGGAGATGTGGTTGTAGGGCTATCTAAATTAGAAGAACTGGTTAAGAAAGAGGATCAAGAACATGCATCAACAAGAGGAAAAGTGGAATTAAACAAATATAATACATAGTGGAGAAGTTTGAGAATGACTTAGAGATATTTAATGAGGCTATGCACAATGCATATTTATTAGTTACACATAGAACTACTATGGATAATTTATATGAATCTCTAGATAAAGGGCTTGGCCATTTAGCTCTTCCCTTTGACCCAGAGCAGCATGATGGTAGATCTAATGATATAATAGACATGCTAGTAAGTCATTTTGTAGAAACAGAAGAATATGAGAAATGTGCGGAATTACTTAATATAAAAAAGCAAATTGAAGACGAACTTTAAAGATAGTTATAAATTTAGTGCGGCAGCTAATTATTATAAAAAACATACTATGTACACTTCAGCTCTACCTGGAACTAGGGATTATTTTGAGTTTTGGGACAAGGAAGCTGATAGGTGTATGCATGGTATTAATGTAGACGGTATACACATAACAGGTTTTCATTATTTTTATTTAAATTATTGTCCTATTGATAGGGCAGTAGATGAGGTATTACCTGACGGAACAGTGCAAGCAAAACGTGAACGTACTTTCCCTAGTTTTTATGATGGTGATTATAACTACTTTCAACAGATAGATATAGCTAGAAAGTCAAGTAAACATATGATAGTATTAAAAGCAAGGCGTAAAGGATACTCCTATAAGGCGGGATCCATGTTAGCTCGTAATTATTTTCATGTTCGTAACTCTAAGAACTTTGTATTTGCATCATCAAAAGAATTTTTAATTGGAGATGGTTTATTATCAAAGGCTTGGGACTTTTTATCATTTATAGATGATAATACAGCTTGGGCTCAACCTAGACTACGTGATAGGGAGATGAGTAAAATGTCTGGGTATAAAAAGAAAGTTAATGGAGTAGAGATAGAACTGGGTATGAAGTCCCAGATAATGGGGGTGTCATTAAAAGATGCTCCGGATAAGGTGAGGGGAAAGGCGGGTGAACTAGTATTCTTCGAAGAAGCTGGTTCATTCCCTGGCCTCCTCAAAGCTTGGGAGGTAACAATGCCAACAATGAGACAGGGATCTAAAACTTTAGGTATGATGGTAGCGTTTGGAACTGGTGGTACAGAGGGATCTGACTTTGAAGCTATGGAAGAAATATTTTATAATCCAGCAGCATATGATTGTATGGATTATGAGAATATATGGGATGAAGGGGCTATGGGTACAACTTGCGGATACTTTATTCCTATAGAAGAAAATCTAGATGGATTTATGGATGATGATGGTAATTCATTACGAGATGTGGCTAGAATTTTTCAAGAAGAAGAAAGGAATAAAAAGAAAGGTAGTAGTGACCCTAAAGCTTTGGATCAATATATAGCTGAGCATCCATACTCTCCTAATGAAGCGACATTACAAGTGAGTGCCAATTTATTTGATATAGCTAGTTTAAAAGAACAATATAATAAAATTAAAGTACATAATTTAGATTCTTTAGGTATTTCAGGGGATCTACATTATGGGGGCGAAGGTCAAATAAAATTCAAAGCTAATCCTAATCTGAAACCGGTACATAGATTTCCACATAAGAAAGATGATGATAATACAGGATGCCCAGTAATATTTGAATCTCCTTATAAGAATCAAAACGCCCAAGTACCTGCAAATCTATATATAGCTTGTCATGACCCTTATGGGCAAAGTCAATCTGCAGACTCGAGATCTTTAGGGAGTGTTTATATATTAAAGAGGCCTAATAATCTCTCAACACCTGATGATATAATTGTAGCCTCATACGTAGGTAGGCCAGCTACATCTGATGAGTTTAATAGGAATTTATTTATGCTAGCTGATTATTATAATGCTAAAATAGGATTTGAGAATGATCGAGGTGAAGTTATAGCGTACGCAAAGAGACATAGAAAGTTACACAGGCTACAAGAGGAATTTGAGATGCTAGATAAAAGAGAACTGCAATCAAGAAAAGTTCGAAGACAATATGGTATGCATATGACTGAGCCTAGAAAAAGACAGGGGGAGATATATATAAGAGATTGGCTTATTACACCTAGAGGTAAAGATGTTGATGGGGAGGCTTATCTTAATCTACATACTATACATGACCCTGCACTTATAACTGAATTAATAAAATTCAACCACGCCGGTAACTTTGATAGAGTTATGTCGTTAATGATAGGAATGTTTCATAATAGAGAGTTATACAATTCTGAAGTACGAGACGTTTTGGAAGACAGAGCAGCTGACAAGTGGTTTGATCAAAATCATTACTAATGGATAATAAATGTAAAAAAGAATCTTATATGCCTTTACCAGAGTACCTGTCAATAGGTTCGTCTGCTATACATGGGGCTGGAATATTTGCAACAGAAGATATACCTAAAGGAGTTGATATGGGAATTAGTCATGTCTATGATACAAATTTTCAACATAATTATGTAAGGACTCCTTTGGGGGGTTTTATTAATCATAATGAAAATGCCAATTGTGAGTTAATCGAGGACAGTGATGATATGTCATATAAAAGAATAAAGACTCTAAGGAGAGTAGAGCAAGGAGAAGAAATTACTTTAAAATATTCTATGTACGATATTTGCAATTATTTATAAGTGTTATAGTAATAATATAATATACCATTATATTTTAAAATACTAGAGTTAAGAAATAAATGAGTATATTTGTAGGTTAATTAAACTAAGGCAAAACGATTATGAGTCAAGAAATTCCAAAGCAAAAATTACCAACATCAAAAAAAAATAAAAAGTGGGCTATAAAGTGTGTAGAAGCTTTTATAGGTTTAGCTGATCACACTGCGCATAATATTAGTGATAGAAGAGGGGAATTAAAAAGATTATTTGATTTTTATAATGGAGAGATAGACGAGCATGATTACAATTATGTTTTAAAACCTTATGGTAAATCTAGAAAAAACTTTCCTTCTAAACTTAGGAATTATCCAATTCTAAAACCTGTTATTGATTTGTTATTAGGGGAGAAATCTAAAAGACCTTTTAATTTTACAGTAGCTGTAACCAATTCTGATGCTATAGATTTAAGAGAGGAAGATAAAAAAAGTAAACTACTAGCTGCCTTACGTCAAATGTTTGTAGCTAAAGTTCAGCAGGCGGGACAAATGGAGGGAATGGAGCCTGTAGACGAAGCAGAAATTGAAACTCCAGCACACATTGCTAAGGAATTTAATAATACATATGTAGACATGCGAGCCTTAAAAGGTCAGCAAGCTTTAAATTACATTCATCAAAATAATGAATTAGAAGATAAGTTTAGAAAAGGATGGTTTAATTTTTTAGTATCTGGAGAGGTCTACACGCACAGAGGTGTAAGAAATAATGAAGTATTTTATGAAATACTTAATCCTCTAGATGTTGATTATGATTTAGATCCAGATTTAGATTTTGTAGAAGACGGGGACTGGGCGTCAGTACGAAAGTTTTCACATGCTTCTACTATAATAGATCATTTTCATGATGAATTAACACCTGAAGAAACTTCTAGATTAGAAGATCCTGAGATATATAATACAGAGTCCTCTGCATGGCTCAGTAATAAAGCATCAGAGTCAAGGCGCGGCGAATCAAGACTTATAGAGGTTATAAATGTATACTGGAAGTCTAGAAGACGAATAGGTTTTTTATCTTTTATGGATCCAAATACAGGTGATATGGAAGAAGAAATTGTACCAGATGGATTTGAGATGCCCCCAGAATTAGAAGAAGCAGGTGCGACTATAAAGTGGGAGTGGACTAATGAGGTTTGGGAGGGAACAAGAATTGGTAAGGATATATATGTAGGTCTTAAACCTATATTAAACCAGAGAACCTCCATGGATAATCCTTCTAGATGTAAATTACCTATTAATGGTAGAAGGTACTCTAATTATAATTCTAATAATATATCCTTAATATCTCTGGGTATCCCTTACCAATTAAACTATAATATTTTTAAGTATCGTTTAGAAGTAGCCATTTCTAAATCTAAAGATATTATAGCACAGTTTGATATTAATATGATCCCAAAGAAATGGGATATGGATAAGTTTATGTATTATGTAGATGCCACAGGGATTGCTTGGGTAGATTATAATAAAGAAGGTATAAATTTATCACCACAACATCAGTCAGTATTAGATCTGTCTATTAAAACTATAGAGCAGTATATAGTATTATTAGATTCTATTATAATAGAATGGGAAAGAATTTCTGGGGTTAATAGGCAAAGGCAAGGACAGGTTGGGCAATATGAAGGTAAGTCTACCTCTCAACAAGCTATTATGCAGTCCTCTCATATTACAGAAGATTTATTTAAAAAATATTCAGCAATGGAGAAAAGAGATCTTCAAGCTTTATTGGACTACTCTAAAGAAGCTTGGGTTCTAGGGAAGAAAACAATGTATGTTATGCCGGATGGTACATCTGAGTTTTTATCAATGGATCCTGTATCTCACATGGAATCTGAGTATGGGGTATTTGTATCAGATTCAGGCGCTGATTTAGAGAAGAAATTAAAAGTAGAATCATTAGCGCAATCCATGATTCAAAATGGAGTACCTGCATCTTTAGTTGCAGAAGCTATTGATTCAGATAGTTTCACGCAAATAAAATCCAAAATTAAAGAAGCAGAAGCTCATATGGAACAATTGGGTCAAGCTCAACAGCAAGCTCAGCAAGAGGCTCAACAGCAACAGATGCAACTGGAGCAAATGAAAATGGATAATGAAAATCTTAATAAAGAAAAAGATAGGCAAGTTGAGATTGAGAAAGCATTGATTTCTGCAGAAGTGTCAGATAAAACTGAAGTTGAAATGGAAAAAATAACTACTGCTAAAGAGATTAAAGATAGAGAGATAGAAGTTAAAGAAAAAGAACTTGAACTTAAAAAGCAGGAGATAGCTATTAAAGGGGATATTCAAGAGGAGGATGCTAGATCTAATCGAGCTGATGAATCTATAGATATAATGAAAATACAATCTGGTGAAAGAGTTTCAAATGCAGATAGAAGTGCAGATATAAGAACATCTAATGCGGACAGGAAAGTTAAAGGTTCCAGTGAAAAATAGCGATAGATTAAATATAATTAAAGCCGCTAAAGCTTCAGGGCACAAGGGAGGTTATTTAGAGCTTTTTGAAGAATTCCGTACAAACTCTAAAGAATCTGAAGGGCATATAGAAGCTGAGACTACAAGAGAGATACGTCAGGGTTTGGAGGGAGCTGCTTATGGTACTTCTGCTAATCTAAATTTTGAGAAATCATTTAATCATATGCTAGAAGGAAGACAAGATTATGCTGTTAAGGTGCAAGCTGATGGTATGTACCAAGGTATACTGAGTCCAGATGAAGAATATTTTATGGTTGACACATCTTCAACTGTAGGTGAAGCTCCTGTATTAAAATATGGGGGTGTACCTATAAAACAAGAGGTAAAACCTAGAGAAGGTACTACTTACGTAGCAGATAAAACAGCAGTTATTAAAGATCCTGTTAGGAACACTAAGCAGTTTTCAGATGAACCTATGTATGAAGGACAAAAGCATTCAACACATTTAATGGCTTGGGGAGAAGGTGAAGGAGGTAAATTCCATGCTTGGCCAACTATATTTCAAGATGATAGTGGTGGTTGGTATAAAGGTGGTATTGATGAAGCAGTAAAAAAAGATGAAGTACACGAGTTTGATACAGCGGAAGCAGCAGAAGCATTTGCAGCTGGAAGTTGGAAAGAGAAGAAAAAAGAGACTAAAAAATTTAGAACAGGGGGTATATCTAAAGCTGTAAAATACCAAGGAAGTGATGGTAGTAATGTAGTTAAAAATACTGAGACAAAGAGTAAGGCAACTATATTCATTGGAAGTGATACTCACAGCGATAATACTTCGTATATGTTTGACGCTGATTTTGAGAGAATGGAGGCAGATCTTGATGAGAAGTACGGGGTTGGTAATTATCAGGTTGTTCGTGCAACTGATGTTCAAAAGGAAATGAATAGTAAATTATATGGACCAGAAGGAAGCGTTGATTATGATCCTGAGGAATATGAGAAAGCACTCAAGAGGAAAAATGCCAGATCATTTGAACTATTTAAAAAGAATAATCCTGATTATGATCTATATAAAAACCATAAAATTAGTTCAGCAGAAGATCTTATGAAAGATGAAAAGAAATATTGGCACTTTCAGAGTAATTATGGATATTACTCATATAAGGATGATGAGGAGTGGGTACAGGCTAATGATACTCTTAATGATTTAGAAGGAGTGAGAGTAGAACATTATAAACAACAACAATTATACGAAACACTTTCCTCAGAAGAAAAGTTAGCTGCCTATAAGTCCCATTTTGAAAGCATGGGTGAGGGTTCAGATATATACATATTAAAACATGGTAATAATATGTTCTTATCAAAGGCAGGTACGTTGTCAGAAGGAACAAGAAGTGATTTTAAATATGGAAATACACCTGATAAGATAGACACTTTTACTGAAGCTTTGAATGCATGGGGTCCTGGAACTACAGGTACTTGTTATATGGGTACATGTACGGGGACAGATGGTGCAAAACACATTACTAACGAAACAGGTATGACAACTAAAGCTCAAAAAGGTAATTGGGCTGGTTATTACAATAGATCTGGAACATATGGTGATGATCAAACATTTGATGAACAGTTCTTCAATCCACAAAATAAAGGAAACCAGCAGTCAGGTGGTTATTATAATACATATACAAAAGAAGGAGATAATGTGAATGTGGAATCTACAGGCTACAATGCACCAATTCAAAATGCTCCGAGATACCAAGGAGATACTAGTAGTGGGATTGTAACCGATTCAGTTGAAACTGCAGCAGCGCCAGTAGTAGATGACACCTATTCATTTACTAGAGATGGTTATGAAGTTGCAGATACTGATTTATCTGGTTATGATATTGAGTTATTATATAGTGCTATACAACAACATGAGCATAGGGGTTATTTCCCGGATGGAAAAATGGCTGAAGGTTATGATCCATTTATAAGAACAAAAAAGAAAGGAAGTGGGTCATCTGCTTATGGGCCGGGGCAATTAACTGAGTTCATAATGTCAGATATAACTACGCCAGGTATTAGACAATATTATGATGTAGAAAATATGAATACTGATTTTCACAAATCCTTAGTAGATCAAAGTAAATTATTCTTAAAGTATGGGGGAGATGATTGGAAAAAATTTATAGATAAAGAGACACAATTAGTAGATGGTATGACTCAACAAGAGGTACAAGATTTATATGAATACGGAGGAGCAGGTACTTTAGGGGGCAGTGATGATAACAGAGCAGAATATAAAAAATTAAATAAACAAATAATAGAAGGTAAACTAAGAAAAACTATAGAAAAAGGTAAAGAGGGGGACGATGTCTTAAAACTTATGTTAAAACAATATGGTACAGGTTCAAATTCTTATGTTACTGGTGTTGAGAAAATTTATAATAAACTACTAAAAGAAAAGAAAAATAAAAATAAGAAGAAGGAAAAAAAGACTATAGATCCATTTCCTAATATAAAAGATCCTTTATTAAGGCAGCAATTAATGCGAAATATGGACAAAGCTTAAATAAGTGGTATATAGTAAAGAGCAATTAAACCTAAGAAAAATATTTTAATATTAACTAAATAATAACTATCTTTGTACATTAAACTAAACTAAACTATGGCAGATAACACAGAAAATAAAATTAAACTAGAAGACATCACCTTTGAAGATATGATTGGTGAGGGTATTTTAGAGTCTCCCGAGCCAGATTTGGCAGAGGACAGTAAGGAGGAATCTCCAACAGAAATAAAAGATGAGGTTGTACCTGAAGTATTAGAGGAAGAAGAAATAAAAGAAGAGGTAGAAGAAGAAGTAAAAGAAGAAGTACAACTAGGAGACTCTAAAGATTCAGTAGAGGCAGCAGATGAATCTGTTGTTGGGGAAATTGCTTCAAGTTTTGGGTATACATTAGAGGGAGAGTATGATGACACTCCAGAAGGTTTAACCGAAATGACTAAAGAATTAGCGGGTAAGGTTGCTGAAGGACAGCTTGATAAAATATTTGAAACATATCCAGAAATAAAACAACATTTGGAATATGTTATGAATGGGGGTGATACTAGGCAATTTGTTACAGGATCTAATACAATAAAAGATTTGGAGGATTTTAAAATAACTCCTGATAATATAAATTCGCAGCAAGCTATTATGTCTGAGTATTTAAAAATTAAAGGACATGATGAGGGTTTCATATCTGAACTTCTATCGGATTATTCAGATGGTGATAAACTTTATGAAAAGTCAGTTAAAGCTAAAGTGGCTTTAATTAAATATCAAAAAGAAATAAAAGAAGTGGAACTTAAAGCACAAAGTGAAAGACAGATGAAAGAGGATGCCGGAAGACAAGACTTTTGGGATGGAGTTCGTGAGACTATAACTACTAATAAAGAGTTTAAAGGTCTTACAATTCAAGAGAAAGATAAATCTAAATTCTTTGACTTTTTATCTAAACCAGTAGAGAACACTGGGGCTACGGCTAGAGATAAAGCCTACACAGATGCGGACACAGAAACAAAATTAGCAATAGATTATTTATTATTTAAGGGATTTGATATGAAATCTATTGTATCAGCAAAAGCTAAAACCAAAGTTGCTAGAGATTTGAGATCTAGATTGCAAACTACACCAAAAGGAATAAAGAGTGCCAATAAAGGAGTGCGAGCTTCAAAAGGTAATTTTGATGTAGATGATTTAGACTTAGATTTAGGTAACTGGTCTTAAATACCTCGGAATTGGGAGATAGGGGCCCAACAAATTTAAATAAAAAATGCAAGTACTAAGAACGTATTATAACGACACGCAAATGACAGACTCAAATAGTTTGGCAAATGCGCTAATGGAGAGACCAACTGAGTTATCTCCTATTATTACGCACTTAGCCGGAAGAGAAGATAGAAAGTTTCCTTTGACAATGTTAACTGAGGGTGTTGGTAATACTAAGTCCATCGATAGATGGGAATATGAGTACCGTGTAAAAACTCATGAAGTTAATGTACGTCCATTGGTGCTGGCTGCAACATCAGCTGATGGGGCATCAGGCGCTCCTTTCACATTAACCTTCCCGGATAAGTGGTTTATATTCCCATATACATTAATCTCAGCAAATGGAACCCAGGCAAGAATTATGTCTGAACCTACTGCTGCGGCTGGTGGAGTTGGGTATGATTATTCATGTCAACTAATTGAGCCAGGTTCATCTGGTTTATCAGCTGGTGATTTTGAATTAGGCTCGAATTGGGCACAAATGTATGCGAATGTTGGTTTAGACTTTTCTAGAGGTAACGCTTCTAATTGGTCTGCTCCAGGTATGGTTCGCGCAAAGATTGGTACAGTTAGAAAGTCTTACCATTTCGCAGGAAATGCTAAAGATTATGTAGCTGAATTTTCTTTACCTGTTAAAGGTGGGAAAACTACTAAACTTTGGATGGATTATGAAGAGTATACACACATGCTTCGATTTAAAGAGGAGTGTGAATTACTATATTGGTATGGTGAGAAAACTTATGACGCTAATGGTCTAACTACTATGTTAGATGAAAATGCTCAACCTGTAATTACAGGTCCGGGTCTTTTACAACAAATAGTTAATAAGGATACTTACTCTTCAATGACAGAAACAAAAATGAAGAATATAATCGGTGATTTATTCTATGGAATGACAGACGGTAATGATAAGCAAGTTACATTGTTTACAGGTACAGGTGGTATGAGAGAATTTGATAACGCTATGAAAGGTTATACAGGTGGTTTCACTACTGGTGCTGGTACACCTTGGACAGTTAATGCTGACAGCAAATTCATTACTGGGTCAGGGCGATCATTAGGAATGACTGGTTACTTTACTAGATATGACCATATTGATGGGCATTCAGTAAATGTAGTTAAGCACCCTATGTTTGATCACGGTCCTGTTGCTGATGCAGCTAAAAAGCATCCAGTAACTGGTTACTCTATGGAGTCTTACCGAATGGTGTTTGTAGATCAATCTAATTATGATGGCCAAGCTAACTTACAAATGATCAATAAAAAAGGTCGTGAAATGATGCGTTGGGCTGTTGGTGGTTCTGTAGTTCCTAGAGGTTTCGACCAAGGAAATGCTAGAGCTTCTGATATTGATGGTGCTAGTGTACACATGCTTAAGACAGCAGGTATTATACTAAGACGTTTTGATACATCGTTAGATATTACATGTACAGCATCATAAAGAAACATTGCTAGGAAGCTAGCACTGTGTTGCATCGTAGTCTATATATTTAGTTTTAGAATAGTGGGGGTGAAAATCCCCCTCTATTTTAATTTATAGAATACAAAATTAGGAGAGTTATTCTTTACATCCGACTAATTAAAACTTTAAAAGAACTAAAATTATGAGAAAAGTATGGTTAAGAAGAAAAGAAAACACTTTAGATCATTTACCAGAGGCAGTTAGGATTGGAGCTAAGGTAAGATTAGGGAGTGTATTCGCAGGAAGACAGCCTTTAAAAGGAGTTGACGGCGAAGAAGCTAAGAAGTTATTTGAAGGAATTTTACCAGTAGACAGAGATCATCAAGACTGGCCACATTATGTGAACAGGTATTGGATTGAGTTAAGTGTTAAAGTTCCTTTTGAGGGAACTGAGTTAGAGGTAGGTAAAGATGAAAATGATAAACCTTATAATGTAGATGATTATTTAACTTATAGGTTTTGTTTAAAACATCCACACTGCGGAAATAGTAAGGCAGAATTGGTAAGCAATAATAGATTTTATTTGCATGACCCTAAAAAGGATGAAGTGCAAAAAGCTAAAGTAGTAAGACTTAGAAAAGATGCTGATAAAGAATATATTAAAGCGTCTAGTGATGAGAAAACTATGGATAGATTAATTCGCTTGTTATCAGCCTCAAAACCCGACAATATGAATCTGGATCAGAAAGAAACATTTTTATATGAACTTAAAGGAAAAGAGCCAGCTAAGTTTATTAAAGCGGCTAGAGATAAACATTTAGAGTTAAAAGCTGAAATTGAAGAAATGGTATCAGCTGGAGTTTTAAGGAAGATTGGAAACCAAGTTATTTTTATAGATGAGGTTATTGGTGAAACAACAGAAGATACTATTGTATATATGAAAGATAAAAAGAATTCTGGAACATTAACAACATTAAGAGCTAAACTAAAAGAAGTAGTGATTTAAAATATGACTGTACCAGAAATGCATATATCTATCAACCAGGGGGTGCAAAAAATTGCATCCTCTCAGGTTGATAATTTACTTCCTCAAGAGATTGATTTGGAGCTTAATAAAGCTCAAGATAAATTTGTTAAGGGTAGATATAATAAATTTGGAAATAAGTATCAAGTAGGTTTTGAGGGATCTCAAAAACGTATAGATGACTTAAGAACATTAATTAAAGAAACGTCTGTGACTACGACTTTTAAAGGACAAGTAGGTGAAAATCTATATATAGATAGAGCTGATCTTCCTTTAGATGAGGATTATATGTTTTTACTTAATCAAAGAAGTTTAGTTGTACATAATAATTGTGAAAGTATACAGTCTTGTTTTACTAATGTTTCGGGACAGGAAGGGGGAGTACAACTGTATGGGTCTTGGTTAGAGCTAGAAATTCAAGAATTTACATCCGCTAATTTTGGTAACCAGGCTAATGCTACATATGCTGGTTTAAGCTTAGGTATAGAGAAAATAGAGATGGCTTTAGATTATGGGGGAGTATCTATGGGTATTTTTTCTGTTTACAATGGAACGATGGCCCCACTTGCTTGTAATATGTCTAATTATACGAATTCACAGTATATTAGTCCCGGCTTTATTGTTTCTACACAAACTCCATTAGGAGGCCCAACATCTCTTCAAGCTTCTTATGGTGGAGGACTTGTGCTAGCAATATGGCTTCCAATAGGGTACACCCTAAGTACTACATTAGGTCAAATTTCTGCTGGATATCCCGATTGCATGATAGCTGTTACGAGGTATAATTGCACTCAATCAGCCACTATTCTTGGTGGTGTAGACTACGTACGAAACCCTAACATTTTTACCGCGGCAACACATACGAATAGATCTTGTGCTGATATAAATTATACAACCTCAGCAGTTAATAGATATTCTCAATTAGACGATATATATACTTTACTAGAAGACCCTTTTAATAAAACTAAACATACTAGTCCACTAGCTACTATTAATGGTAGCTCTGTAGATGTATACACTGACGAAACTTTTTATGTACCTAAAGTAAAATTTACGTATTTAAAAATACCTAGGCGAATAGTGAGTACGACTGGATCGGTTCAAAATACTGACCTTCCTATCCATGCTCATCAAGAAATTGTAGATATGGCAATATCTAGTATTCTGGAAGGAATTTCAGATCCTAGATACCAAACCTTTAGAGCCGAGGAGATAAGATCTGAATAAGATCAAATAAGTAAGAACAAATTATTAATTAATAAAAAATAAAATTATGTCAAGAAATGGAAGTAATTTATCCCAAGTGTTTGTAAGTAACGCTGTAATATCAAATAACGAAGCAATGAGTGCGGTAGCTTCAGGTGTAGTTGGTATCTTCGGTGAAGGTACTAATAACTCTGATGGAGCAGTAGGTGATTTATACGTAGATACACCTTCAGGTGGTACAACACAATGGATTAAATCAAGAGTTCAAGTAGTACAAGGTAGAACAACCGGTAATCCTTTATCGTCTCCAATTATCAATACAAGAGATATTGTAAGATTAGATTGGAAGGAGCATGTAGTAGCTTCTAAAGCGGTTACAACAAATGTAACTGTAAATGCTGTAGCTAATAGCACAAGATATGGTCTAAAGTTAGTATTAAAACATGTAGGAACTGTTAATAACTATGGTGAATATGCAGATCCTTCTTATCAACTTAATGATAGAATTAATGAGATAAGAAATTATGAGATGACGACAGACGCTACTGGTACTGTAGCTGAAATAGCTACTGACCTTGTTGCTGCAATTAATGCAGATACTGCGGCATTTGTAACTGCAGCTTCTGCTGGAGCTGGTCAGATTCAAATTACAGCTAAAGATTATGGTTCAGTATTTCAAGTAATAGATGATGGAGATGCTACATTAGCATACGCTTCAGGTACATTAGTTGGATCTTGGGCTGGAGTTGAAGGTGTTGGAAATGGATGGCAAGTACTTAATGATGAGAAAAAATGTCAAGGAAGATATGGTCACTTAAATAGACTTTATTTACCTAAGACTGCTGAAACATTTGCTCAATCTACGTACAAGTATCATGCTTTAGATATTACTTATAGACACAACTGGCCAAATTCAACAGGAATTGCTCCTGCTGGCGAATTGAATACTATAAGAATATATATTGGTGATAGTTCAACAGCAATGGTACATGGTGACACTTCGTTAGATGAAATGTTCATGGATGCAGGTGCTGTAACGGATAAGACAATATTATTCTCAGCGTAACAATAACTAATTAAAGGTCGGGGGCTGGTCCCCCTTCCTTTTTTTTAACTTTTAAAATTTTATTAAATGCCTACAACTTTTACGATAGACGCTAATTGCAAAACTTTAAATATAATTGGAGGTCCAGCAGATGCTGAATATACATTATTTCATAATGATTTTCTTACTCCTACAAGCTTATATCAACTTCAAGATCCCACTATACCTTATAATGGAAATTTAGATCCTGTCACTGGGGATCCTATCAATGGATATGAACCGCTCACACCTGCCACTTTAAATGGGGCTGGGAGCGCTACTTTATCATATCAAAATATAGCAAGTGCATCAGAGGAGGCATTAAATGGCGTATTTATGTTATCAATAGCAGACCCTTCAAATAATAATATTACTTCTGTTTATGGTGCTATTGGGTATTGTGATATTGATTGTTGTATTAATTCTAAATTAGAAACTCTTCTGGATTGTTCTTGTGACCAAGAGTGTTCTTCCTATTTAGACACTATAAGTAAAATTTATTTATTACTTAAAGGTTCGGAAGTAAATGTTTTGGATTGTATACAAAGTTCAGAACAATATCAAAGAGCATATATTAAATATGCTAAAGCCAAAACAATGTGTAGTGCTTCGGAATGCAACTGTAACTGTTAATGGCATTTCAAGATTATATAAACAAACATTCTCTGCAGGATACCGGGGGGTATTTAACAGCTCCAGGTCAGCCGACAGGAAGTACTGTAGGTAACCAGCCTGATCTTAGATTTATATTACAACCTATTCACGGTAATTCTTCACTGTTTGTGGGAGGTACTGATCAAATTGATAGAGACCAATGGGGAGCTAATTTTACTACAACTTGGGAGACTTCGGTAGACTATGTTGAATGGTTAAATGGGACTGCAGAATCTACTTCTGATGGAATTAATATAATTACC
>TARA_R110000824_G_scaffold199900_3_pt1 | contig 28458 bp, 33 predicted proteins | sample TARA_R110000824 | Tara Oceans TARA_R110000824 (sample SAMEA4397747) | marine metagenome | biome: Polar Biome; feature: [MES] marine water layer (ENVO:01000295) within the mesopelagic zone...; material: water (ENVO:00002006), including particulate matter (ENVO:01000060) such...
AAGCACTAGATGTCCTTGACATAGATATAATTCAGAAGCATGACTGCGAGAAAAAGATCGTAGACAACTACATCACCGAGTGGACACAGACCTTGGAAGATTATATAAACCTGCACTGGGGGGGTGAGGGCGTCTGGGACTACAGCGACCCCAATGAAGCAATTTTTATACCTGACGGGATTGAACAATGGAAAAAGCTTAAGGAGAGGGGTTGTCTCTGTCCCGAGTTTGTTTGGGATGCCAATGGAACGATACAGGGAGTTGATTGCGCGTATAAAGGTTGCCAAAGCTTAACCCTAAAAGACGTACGAACCTTGTGGGAATATAATCCAGACGAAGCAAGAGAAGCGATGTGCCCAGAACCATCGAATGAAGTCATTGATTGTGGAGATCAATTTGTAGAGACTGATGTAGACAGTGGTCGCCCCGGACTGGACGACGAAGGAATTACAACCCACGGTTTTGATGCCACATGGAGAATGACCGGTGACGCTTATCGGCAGTGGCTTAGTGGTGTCAAGCCGCCAAGATACGATCCTTATGGTCGCAAGGGATTATCACACTACGAATGGGAAAAAGATCAGTGTCAACAGCTTGGCTACGATGATGTTCACAGAGGGCAGCCCCCGTGCGGAAGGGGCGCTTGGAAACTTTGTTACGAGGAGGGATGTTTTTAATGGGTGCAAAAGACATATATAATGCTGCAAAAGAAGCCGCTTCCATGGCTACATCGTTCGCTAAGGCATCAGCAAAGTATGCTGGAGGAGGCTTTGTTACATTGAGTGACGAACAACAAAAAGAGAGAATGGACATATGTAGGAAATGTGAGTTTATTAATAATAACAACCCAGACAGTCCCAGATGTCATAAATGCAGCTGTTTTCTAAACATCAAAGTAGGATGGCCAGCAGAAGAGTGTCCTATAGGAAAATGGGGCGACGTTGTGCCGAAAAACCCAAAAGAATGGACTCGCGTTCGGAAGAAATGCGGAGGCTGCAATAAGCGTCGTCAAAAGTAAGCAAATTTAGTCAAAAAACAGTTTTTATGTGTATATAATAATGAATTCTTTTAATAAAGAAGGAGATAATCATGGCAGAAATTAGTTTTGCAGTGGAAAGAACCTCTGCTATACATTCGTTACAGGGGTCCGGGCTCGGATTTTACGGAGCAACCTTCGGTTCCTCGGTTCAAATCGGGTCATATCAGGACGCAACGTTCGTTACGAACGCAGACGGTACCACCAATGGGGGGTCCGCGTTTAATACCAAGTTCTTGAATTTTGCATCGGGAGACCTTGACACGGGTGCTTCTAGCACTAACGTGCCGGTGCTACATATGAACGCTTATGCAAGAGCGTTAGATATTAACTTTGATCACACTTCAACTGTTAATGTTCAAAATGTACAATTAAGAATATATGATAGAGACAACAAGAATTATCCTGCCAGTGGCGTAAATACAAAAGTAGCAGAATTGATCAATTTTGACGCAAAGGATTATTCTAGCTGGGTTTCCAGTAAGGGCAACGATAATACTAGCAGCGAATGCGTGGGCTCTGGAGACCTGTTCTGGTGGGGAGAACAGTGGGACTCGACCTATGTGGCAGTTCCTTATTACGAAAACTCATCCGGCATTAAATTTTACAACGGCACAGAAGCAGATTCAGTCGTTAATGGTGACGAAAGATTTTCTGGCCTTGGGGCGCTTTATGATGACACCGTGGGCGGTACGGGCCTTGTGGTTCCTCTTACCAACTCTCCCGGCAGTGGTCAAAGATTCCTTGATGGGACCTATGATACGGCCTATAAGCCAAAATGGCTCCAGTTTTACAATACTGGCAAGCTTCCCTACAATGTTCCCAACATTGGCGCGAGAACAACCACTCGCACGTTTGGTGGAACTGGTGTCGATACTCGTCATACGTGGAGAGTGGCACTGAGTGCTACCCCGCTGAGTATTGGATCTAAAACTCAATACGGACTTTATGTGTCGCTCGAATATCTATAAATATACGCCCTATTAAAGTCGAGCACGATATAGTCCAAAAAGCCCTTCGGTCTCAAAGCCGGGGGGTTTTTTTTATTCCAGAGATTTAGTTTTAGGATTCCACTTCATCCATCCCTTGTCTGGGAGCCAGTTTCCGTCTGCGTCTTTGCGTTTTGGGAATAGTCCGCCACCCTTTTTGTTAACGCCATAGGCCAGCTTTGCTCCACAGTCTTCGCAACGTAGTTCATAAAAATGATTACCATCATTCTCCCTGACTATAAAACGAAGACTATCTGATTCGCACTTGCCGCAGACACTTTCCCCAAAAATCTCTTGAAAAGTGGCCAACTGATGCCACAGATCCTTAACGGTCTCCACGTCGAACTCTACGTTTATTTTGTTAGCTGTATAATTTGCTTTCATTAGTCTCTCCAATTCTTGTTATAACCTTTGATATCACTAGAAACTTCTTTCTCACCGTTTTGGTACTGGTTTAGCACCCCCAACATAGAAGACGCGCTTTTCTTCGTAATGTCTTCAATGTTATCGTATTTATTTTTTCCCATATTTATAAATTCTACAACACTAATATCCAGTTGCTTGCATTTATTGTTTAGAAAGTTAATTTGAGAACTGCTGATAGTATCGTTTTCACCGAACGCCCCAGTAGTGGGTTGACCTTTGCTTACTGATTCCCGCACTATAGAAACGATATCCTTTTTCGCCAATTCCTCCGCTGCTAAACAGCGAATCTTAAGCGCTTTACGTAGAGCCCTTCCTTCTGCTCTCGTACTGGCTGTTGCTACTGGGTGAGCACAAAAAAGATCATCAGTATTGCCATGCCACACGTCAGCCACGTCAGCAAAAGTTCTAAACTGTCCGCTATTCATCCAGTCGAAAACCACTTCAAAAACTACAGTGGCCCTGCCGGGACCATTATTGTCTTGAGACGGAAAAACTTGAACTGGCCTACTGCTTACCAAGGAGCCTAATACGTCTTCTGCCACCCTACGCAAGCCAGCACAAATGGGATTTCCATCGATAAGCTCGTTGGCGTAAAATAATTCCATTACATAATCGTTCCATTCCTTAGAGCCATACGGAGGCTTATCGTCAGGCTCTTCTTGCTTTGGCGTTAACAAGACATTGTTTTCGTCAATACTGTCAACGTCAAACATTTCAAGGTCTTTTACTTCTTGGTTCATACTTTCTCCTTAAGAAATTTCCAACTCTATAATACGCTTGCTTTTAGGGGGGAATTTTTTCTCAATCTTTTTGATGGACTGAAAAATAAGATCAAATAATCTTCTTCCAACAGCTTGTGAAAAGTGGCCAGAAAGATATTTAACTCTGATAACACAAAACCCCTTTTGTACCAAGAGGCCATTTTTAATGCTGTCAAATTTTATATAATCCCTTAGTTTGTCTTCTCCAAACATCGGCATAAAATGTTGCGGTCCATCAATTTCTATGGCAACGCCTATTTCGGGGACAAAAATATCGATCTCAAACTTCCTTCCTTCTATTAATCCCCTTTTATGAATTATAGCATCATATCCTTCTTTTTGCAACATGGAATGTACATATTTTTCCGCTTTAGATCCCTCGGTGGTGGTTTTTCTTAGGGCTGCTGCGGCCTTTTTTCTTAGAAGGGCCTGACTTTCTCCGCCCATTTCGTCCCATCTTTTTTTTGCCCCCTGAGAAAATTTTTCTCTATCTTTTGGGTCCATGTTCTCCCAGCGGCTTGCCATTTGTTGGCTGATTTTAAGCTTTTCCTCATCAGTTCTTTCTTTTCCTTTTGTGGGGTGGGTTGCCCTTCCAGACTTTAATGCTACAGACTGGGCCTCTCCCTTGCTCCTGAGAGAAACACCGTGTTTTTTAAGGATACGCCTAATTTTATTAGGGTAGGTATTTAAAGACTTGGCTATTTCGTGAGTGCTTTTGTCGTCTTTGGTATATTGTTTAATAACAAAATTTTCATTTATCTCTTTCATGTTTTTCTCCCTTTGTATTTTTGTATCCACTCCCGCAGCATTACCTGCGGCTCCCAACCAAGCACCAACTGAATCTTAGAAATTTCGGCTAGGGTAACGTCCGCCTCGCCGGGCCTCGGTGGAATATAAACGTGATCATCACCAATCATATCTGCTAATTCTTTTACGCTATAATTAACACCAACCCCCACATTAAAAGTTTCTCCAAATAGCTGGTAACGAGGACCACACACTTCAGCCATTTGTTTTGCTGTTGAGGCCAACCGATTAACTTTTACAACGTCCGAAACATGAGTAAAGTCTCTTCGCTGAGTGCCATCTCCAACGATTGTCATAGGTTCTCCGCTTTCCGTTTGGCGTAAAAAAATCCCCACAACCGGAGCATACTGACCCTTTAATGGTTGTCTCTCTCCATAGACATTGAAATATCTTAATATTATTGTTTTCAGGCCAAACAGCCTATAATACATTTTACATAATTCTTCGCCAGTCACTTTTGTAACCGAATAAGGGTTCAAGCAGTCGTTAGGCATCTCTTCATTGAGCGGAGGTTTGTTTTTAAGGCCATACGCAGACGATGTAGAAGAGTATATCACCCTGTCCACATTGTTCACACGGGCTGCCTGAAGCACGCTACAGGTCCCCACAGAGTTCGTTAGGGCTGCTTTTATGGGGTTTTCAATTGCGGGCTGTATTCTAGACTCAGCCGCCAAATGAAATACAGCATTTACCCCCCTAAAAAGGGGTTCGATTTTATCATAATTACATATGTCTTCTATCACCTTATTGCAATCAGGATTCCAATAAAACTCTTCATTAGAAGTGGCTGATTCGTTATCTATAACTATCACTTCATGGTCATCGTTTATAAGAGAGTCCACAATATGGCTCCCTATAAAACCTGCGCCACCTGTTACTATGTACTTCATTGTTTTTTTACTAACCCCTTAATTTGTTCTATGTTCCAGTCTTCAACAATGCCGCAGGGCTTTTTATTGCAAAAATTCTCTATCAACGCAGCGTGAGAATCGCTTCTTGCTATTATTTTCAGTGATGGAGAACACAGTATATTTAATATTGCTTCGTATGACAAGCCGCTTCTTATCCATTCCATGTCCCATAGATAAAGATATTTATCTGCATTATTATATGTAGACAATGACACGTTTGCCATTTCTATATTGTCTGATATTAAGGTGCCGTGAAAGTCCTGTAGGTAATATAGGTTCATTGTGGAAAACATGGCTTTTGTAGGAGCTACTGATAAGTTAGCGTAAAAACAACATGCGCTATGTTTAGCTTCTTCTATAAGCTTGTTAAAGTTTTTTATCATATAAAATGATGACTGTGACACGCTCAGGTTGTCAACAAGGGCGGCTATATTCATTTGTGGTTCCTTTTATTTTTGATTCCCAGTAGGAAAATGACAGCTTTTCATTATTAAAATAATTGTCCTCATAGGCGGTACTTATTTGTTCCATGTTTTCTTTAGTTGCCTCTTCCCACTCATCAACAAAGAATATCGGAAGCCCCTCTAGTTCAGCATGAGTAATGTGCCTTTTTACGACTGGAATACAGCCGAGATAAAGAGCCTCCCATATGCGGTGGGTATCAATGCCGTTTCCTCTGGGGCATAAACAAAATCTGTACTTCTTAAGATTATATACATAATGTCGAAAATTAACACCGTTAACAGTAGGGTAAAAATCTGCGTTTATTGAGTTGTTGGTGCATAATGCTGCTAGCTGCCCCCTCTCGTCAGGATAGGTAACAGGATTAAACGCTCCTACCGCCCTTATTAAACGATTTTCTATTAAGGGGGCGCTTTTTATGACTCCCATCTTGGAGGGGTGCCAGTGTGTATTTTCTAAGCCTATGGGAATAGGGCTAATTGCTGGATGCTTAAAGTTTAAATTTAAAGCAAACCATTGTAGCATGTTGGATGGAATTGTCTCCGAGGCTTCAATAGGGTCATCGCTATTGTGGGTTACTAGTGTAAAGGCTTGCTCTTTGTTCAGGTTGATTAATTCAATTGCTTTCGTGTGGTCGTGTGAATTGGCGTACATAATTACATGATCTTTGTTTGGTATTTTTTCACCTAAACAAAAATCGCACATTCCCTTAAACCTGTTTCCGCATATGTAGTTCATTTGTCTAGATATTTACCCATCCAATATTTTTCATTATAATGTTTTAACCAATGCTTAACCATTTCTTCTAGCATGGACTTAAAGGTGTATTCAGGACGCCACGACAAAACAGTTCGGGCTTTTGAAGCGTCCCCCTTTAGATATTTTAGTTCCTGTGGTCTAAAATACTTTTCATCTTGCACAACGTAATCTTTGTAATCCAGTTCTAAAATTTTAAAGACCACATCACACAAATCTCTGACAGAATGCGTTTCTCCGCTTGCAAGAACAAAATCTTCGGGAGTTTCATGGCTGATTATCTGAATCATTCCTCTAGTGTAGTCCTTAGAATGACCCCAATCTCTGTATGAGTCCAAATTGCCCATCGTCAGTTTATTTTTAAGGCCCATTTTTATTTCAACCGCAGTTTTAACAACCTTGTTAGTAACAAAGTTTGACCCCCTCCGAGGAGACTCATGGTTAAACAAAATTCCGTTGGAAGCATGGAGACTGTAAGCATGTCTATAATGCCTGACTAAAGAATAGGCTAGTAGCTTAGAGCATCCATATGGGCTAACTGGCGTCATGGGGGTGGTTTCTCGTTGAAACTGGTCTTCGTCAATACTATCGCCAAACATCTCTGAAGAACTAGCTTGATAAAATCTTGCTTCGGGGGCGCATTGCCTATATACCTCCAGTAGGTTTAAAACGCCGAGAGCGTTTGTCTGGATAGTAAAAGAGGGCATTTCTGAGCTTATGCGTACATGACTCATAGCGCCCAGATTGAAGATGTGGGTGGGTTGTATCCTGCTAACCGTTGTAAAAATAGAGGGAATGTCTAAAAGGTCGCCATAGTGCGTATGTATTTGGCCTATGATATGATCAAGTCTTGATTCTTGATTTTCGGCTACAGATTGCCTGCGAATCATACCGTGTACGGTATAACCGTCGTTCAACAAATGTTCTGCCAAATAACTGCCATCTTGGCCCGATATGCCTGTAATAAAAGCTACTTTTTTCATTTGAAAATCTCCATGTTTCTTAAATCGGGCCAATCTTCAATGGCCCATTGTTTAGGTATTGTTTGTACTGCCGTAGGTAATTTCTGTAGTCCTAGCTCTGCCGTTTCGGGAGTCATATAATAATGATATCCTATGGTATCAACATTTTGTTTTCTCCAAGGAACATCTGGCTGTCTGCCGTCGTGTGACATTTTTTTCAGTTCCCATGCGGCAAACTCGTCGTCGGTTAAAATCATTCCGCCACGACCTAAGCTCAAATGCTTTTGAAATTGAAAACTTAGACACATGAAGGTTCCGGGTATATAACTATCTTTTTCCCATAGTACGGCAGCATCATAAATATTAGTGTCCCCCAGTTGATAATAATTGATCCAATTTTCTTCTCTCCATTCCCACTCCAAGCCCAATTTAATGGCAAGAAAAGGAATTGAAAGGTAAGTTCTCGCTGGAATTGTTATTTTTTTTATGTTTTGGTGTCTTAGGCATAACTCTAAACCGTGAGTACAACAGTCAACGGCAACAGCATGTGTAGACCCAAAAAAATCGGCTATAGACTCTTCAAAAGACGATATCATGCTTTTGTTGCCTCCATGTTTAAGCTAATAAGTCTTCCGTTCTCTTTATCCATATGGGGGATATATGCCTGAGAGTGATCATCATGTTGGGCGTGGTCAGTGTATCTCCATTTATAAGGCATTGCGTTTTTTAAACCCGAACTGTTTAGAAGTTCGGTCATGCTTTTTAAATCATATATTGTTTTATGGTAAATGGTTTTGTCTCCCATTTTCATTTTCCCATAAAGCGGACCAAGGAAAGTATCTAAATCATATCCTTTATTCAAATATAAAACAAGCATAGGTCTAAAATTTGGAACGGCAACTCTTAGCGTTCCCTCCGGTTTTAAAATACGCACCCATTCACGCAATATGTCTTTTACTTCTTCTCTATCAAAGTATTCTAACACATGGGAGGCATAAATCAAGTCCACCGAATTATCTTCAAAATCTAATTTCGTAATGTCATGGGCGTCTAAATGATCATAGTCGCCTCCATCAACATGTGTCCATTCTGAACCAAAGTCTCTCCACCCACACCCCAAATGTAGCTTAATCATCGAATGTTACCTTATCTGCGGTTCTTCCAAAATATGGACCGCTTTTGAATTCATAAACAAGGGTTCCGTCTTCAACGCACTCGTACTTATGGCCACCCCTAAAACTAATTGTGCAATCTCCAGCCTTCAAGGTTACTGAATCCATAAAATTGCGGTCTTCGTCATAATAGTCCACCTTTACAGACCCCGCAAAAACTACCCACGCCTCCTGAGTTAGGTCAGTATGTCGTTCGCACTTAATGTGAACGTGGGGCTGAAATGATTTACCTTTGTCCATTTTTATACAGGCACATTGTAGATACTCTTCTGCCGGAGTAATGTCTATCCTATCCTCCTGTAAATCGCTTAGGCTAAACACGCAATGGTATAATGTTTCTCCTTTATTAATTCTTTTCATGCTTTCCCCTTTATTGATTTATATAACAGAGTGTCATCGCTATACACTTCAGAAGCCAACTTTTGGGTTTCTTCGGTGTAATAAGTTTCATAATGGTCGTGCTTGCTTGCGTTGACTATCGGAAGATTGTCAATTTCATGTCCCGTAAACGCTTTATGTATTTCTTTGGTTTCTTCCTCAAGATTTTCAAATAAGATATAATGGTCTATAAAAGAAATGTTACCAATTTGTTTTGTCATAGGGCGAAGATGCTGCTGTTTGAAATAGTTTTCGGAATCAGCGTGTAGCATTTTAACCCAAGGCCCAAAGTCATTGTTTTTTATATCGTATTTTAGAGCGTCATCAGCGTCCATTCCGCAGCACCCGCCCGCCTTTAAATAAAAAAAGGAGCTAACAAGTCTGTCAAGCGGATTTCTAATGATGGCAAAAGAAAAAGCATCAGGCTTAGAATCAAGCACATCGTGACCAGATCTAAGACCAAACTGCGAAAACACTTGTTCTAACATTTTGCCCCCAGTTTTGGGTATATGCAAAAAGAAAAAATCTTGACCTTTAACCTTAAAATGTGGCATTATTCTACTCTTATCATAAATTGGTTGTTTTCCACCGACACCTCGTAACCCGTTTCTTCAATAAACTCACTTACGCCTCTTTTTACTCCCCCGTTAGCGTAGGGATCGTGGGTCTGCGAACCGTAGTCATCTCCCGCAAGTATTCCTCCAGATTTGATCAACGGACTGTAATGCCGTAGATCCGCTAATACATTTTCGTAACTATGATTGGCGTCGATATAGACCCAATCAAAATATGCTTCTGAAAAATCTGCTTGCGTAGAAAATAGTCTATGGATTTTAACCTCAGTAATTAACCTTTTAACTGAGCCATGGCGATTTGCATCTTTGGTTACGTTAGAATAATCATTAAATTGTTGCACCACATCGTTATAAATGATATCCATCTTCTCTTGTCCGCAGCAATACCAACGGGCTTCTTTTGGGTCGTCAACTGGGTAATCCTGATGAACCCAAGGATCAATAAGGTGTAATTTTGACGGTCCCCTCGAAAGAATTTCCCACGAATACTTACCCTTCCACACTCCGACTTCGGCGCAAACATCGCCATAGTTTATAAGGTGCGTTGGCTTTCTGGTTATATCTACAAGACGCTTTTGTTGGTCTTCGACATGCCTTTTGTATTGTTGCTGAAGGTCGTCTTTTTTAATCGCGTCCTTAAAATGGTCGAGATGTTTATTCATATTATATTCCTATTTTAACGAAGAAATCATTAAGACCTTCGGGAGTTGCGTGATATGGTATCTTGCCGTCAGGAAAAATTGGCTCATTCAGATATTCCTGTAGTTTTGATCCGTCATTAAGAACTTCTTTAATGTGAGCAATTGCAGCATTGTCGTCAGGATAGTCTCTTATATCAATAAAAGCTCGTTTATTAAAATCCTCTCCTACGTTTTTAGGCCCCCAATATATTGGTAGGCATCCAGCATAAAAAGCGTGTAATATCTTTTCACACACGTAGCCATCTCTATCGTCATTTTCAAAACATAGGTGCGATTTGAATTGAGAAATGAATTTTATTTTTTCTAGGTAGTCACTATTTCCGGGCTTTTCCCACATTTCATCTTGGTCCGTTGTATTTCTAAGAAAATCTCCACCATGCACAACGTTAATAGCCTCAGAAATTTTGGGGTAAAAATCAAGCCGCCGTCCCATTGGATTGGATGCGACAGAACAGCATCCTCGTTCACGGCTTGCGATGTCTTTATTATGCAGGTTATCTATATCCATAAATCCGGTAGGCCCTCGTCCAGCGTCAACGCTTTGCCATGGTTTTTGACTGGGACTAGCGTTAGACCAAACTGCCTGTTTTTCGTATACCTCATGACGAAGCTTGTCGAGATCTATAAAATAAGTAGGCCCCCTGTCGGGGTCATGCTCTGGAGCATTGTTCCAGTTAATTTGCGTAGCCCAAAATGGTATCCTGTAATTTCGCTCATCATCAAAGGTACAACTATTTAAAGAATAATCACAGTTATCATAATTAGGCTCCCCTTCCCGATTCATAGATTCAACGATCCAAGAAATGGTTGTAGCATTGGGAAATTTGCCTGCACTATGCCCCTTATGAAATACGACATCGGGATTGTTATCAACTAAAACAACATCCCTCGTTAACGATAGGGCGTGAGTTACTATATTGTCATATACAGGAAACCCAGCCCAAAAAGCCTCAAAAAAAACTCTAATTTCCGGTTTTATTGCCATACCTATCCCTTCCTTGCAGGTCCTCTATTTCTTTCCAAACTTCGGACCACCCATCTTTGCTGTCGCCCCCAACTCTGGCGGCTTTGTCGTCTATGTAAAGTACCCCGGCAGGCTTTCCCATGTAGGCATGATGATACTTAACGCCATACTTTTGCAGCCAATCAGTCCATTCTCTATATCCGCGTTCATATTGCTTATGTATATTTCCATTTTCCCGCTCTCCGTATCTGGCAGTAAATAAAACAATTTCATAGCCAGCGTCATACAGCTTATTTACTTGCTCAATTCCATGTCGAAGAGGGTCGGCTTTACTATACTCTCCTCCATGGTTTTTATCTGCTATAACCCCATCGCAGTCTACAATTAATTTTTTTAGCGGGTCGCTCATCGTTGTGTTCCTTATTTTCCGGTACTATTAAACATGCCCAACTCTGACCCTTGGCTTACGATAGGGGGGTCAACCCAGTATACGTTAAATCCCAAAACATGCAAGTGATAATTCAATTCAAAATCTATAGGAAGCGAAAATGGTATCATATTATTTCGCAGCTTTGTTGCGGCTTCTTTTTTAATTAAGAACGAATCGGTACATTTAGTGCTAGGGCTTTCTTTTTTGTAAAAAATCTTATCAGGTGTTGTGAACTTGGGTCTTAGGCCACACCCGCTCCCAAGAAAAATCATATCCCAGTCGGAGGGAGCGTTTTCCATATATGTTTCTATGCTGTCGAAATTATCGTGTAAAACTACGTCATCTTCCAAAAGGAGCGCGTACTCATCGTTTTCCTTGGCCATTAGGTCATAAACATTAATATGCTTAATGCATAACGATATACTTCCCAGCCCAAGGGCTCTTTTATGTCCCACCTCATTATTATAGAGTTCAGGGAGAAATCTGTCATGCCAAAAATCCATAGTATAATATTTATTTACAATATCTTTAGTGAGTTCGTCCCCGTCAAAATCTAAAAACCAAGTAATATTATTAAGTCCAAATTTATCAAGCTCCCCCTGAATGTGTGGCAGTCTGTCCTTCAGTTTTTTACAATGTAAAATATAAGTTTTAACAGTTTCAAGTTTCATTTTAGGGCTTCTTTAATATGCTGCGTTACATATGAAGCCACCGACTGAGGGGCACATTTGGCATTCCACCAATTAACTGTTTTTTCTGACAGTTCTTCCAATAATTTCGGCCTTGACAAAAGAAGCTCTAAAAAAATAGGTAATTTAGTCCAACAATCAATCGTTAGGTGGGGGGCGTTCTCATAATGCCAAACGTCAGGCTTTTTTTCGCTAATAAGCACACACCCAGCTTTAGCTGCCTCAAAATACCGAAAAGTCTCGCTGCTGGTATATCCGCTTGGACATAGGGCGATTTTAGTATTTTCCATAACATCAGAATATTTCTTCATAGAAAGCCCCTTGGCCCACCCCTCATAAAACAAGACAAATTTCTTTCTTTCATCCTTGCTTAATTTCTTGAGGCTGTGCTCCAAATTGTACCTTGTGGGCTCGCAGGGGGGCGCTGGAAGCGTTCCGCTAAAGCTATAGTCATATTCCCTATCTAATATTGGTATTTTATTACTGGCTTCAAATCCCTGAAGATAGCCCAGTGGAAAGGGCTTTATTTTCTCATGGACAAAATTCAGCATATAATAGTTTTTAAACGTAAGGAGCACGTTGGGATTCTCTATAAATTTCTTTTGGAATCTATGGTGCTCGTCTGATGTTACAAATAAAACAGCTGGGTATTTCGTTTTAGGGATATCATCATCCCACTTCATGAACACAAAGCTAATATTATTATCAATATCGATGTTGTCTACGATAGACTTAAAATAATCATACTCCCATTTTCCGTCTATTTGGTCTACGATTTCTGTCATTAGACAAACTTTTCTAGCTTCTTGCTGTGAACATGTAAATTGAATAGTTCGTATTTTTGAGGCGGCGGCTGAACGAATGCTTCTGCTGTCTGAACGGGCTGCTTAAAAATAAGTGGCTTTTTATGCTCTTCGTCAAAATAAGGAACTATATTTTCGTCCATTATCTCTCTTCCTATGATATGTTTGTGGTCTGTGAAGCCGGGCGTATGTCCGTTATTTGTGCCCCCTAGATATTGACCGTATGAGCCCGGATCGAAAACATATCTATGTTTAATGTCTGGCAATATAGGAAACTTACTGAAGTATTCTTGAAGGCTTAATACATGCAAAAGAGACATTTCATTAACCATGTCAAGATGGTAGGTGTTCTTCAAAAAATCATCACCATGCTCCAATAGGCTGTTAAACTCTTTGCACACCCCTGTTAATTGCTCGGCGGTGGGTATATAAACAAAAGCAAATGTTGTTTGACAATCTCCCATTGGTGTTAGCCATATTTTTTTTGTAGAAGAAGTAATCTCGTCTAAGTCATATAAATCCCCATATATCAACACGTCGTTTTCTGTGTGATAAATATTAGAGAGGTTATTTTGAGAAAGATACGCTTCCAGATAATAAATACGTTCCATGGCCCGGTGGAAAAAGTATTCGGGACTTTGGTGAGAGGTGCTGGGGGTTCCCCACTCTTTAAGCCAAGACAGCGAGTTGAATTCGTCAATAAGGTTGGATTTTATTGAATTCTGAGGCACCCAATTAATCCGCCGTTTATCGAAAAAAGATTCGTATGGTCCAATGTCTTTGCAGATAAAGTCTATTTCAATTTCAGGATTTGTCTTACGAAGCTGATGCAGGGCTACAAAAGTATACTCTGGTATTTTTTGGTCAGAAATAAATGTGTTAACTATTTTCATTTTTATGTCCAAGTATGTACGGTGAATAAATCTATGTCTTCGTCAGCATTATTTTCAACAAGTCTTTTGATTTCATCGCTAGTCCACGGATCTTCCGCAAGAAATTTACCATGTGTTAATACCCGCGTTTGTTGCATATTATAATGTTCTGGAAAGTATTTTACAACATAATTCCCATAGGTTTCAAATTCTGAAAGCAAGCAGGTATCTGAAACAATTTCATTTATATCATTCACGAATTTTGTTTTATCTGGTATCATTTGCTTTAGTATATTTTTATCAAACATCATAAAATCATTAATAAAAGTAAAAGGCACTTGTCTTTCAAGGTCTAAGTATTGTTTTGTAAAGGTAAAATACGCAGGATAGTGTTGTTCTCTGTTGCTTATAAAAAAGGTGGGCCTGTCGTTTTTTAATGTTGTTAATTCCCGGTTAAAGATTAGGTCGGAATCAACACACATATACAAATCATTTTCGGTAAAATCCTGAAGAAGCTTAACAAGCTGTTGATATATCCAGTTTTTTCTTCTGTACTTTATATCATCTGTCTTTATAAATATAGCGTCTTCATCTTTCATGCAGGTGACACCATCGAGCTTAAGAAGATGAGGACTTACTGCGTACACATTCGAAGGGGCTGGATTCAAAAACCGCAGAGAATCTAAACAAAAGGGGATTTTTACGTAATCTTTTGGATGAGATAACAACACCACATCATATTTTATCACGATACGCCCTCCAAAATATCTATTTCTTGGTGGGGACATTTTATATTTTTAAAGTCAATCGTTTCCATGTCGATTCTTTTTCCCTCGGAAAAGAGGTCGTTTAGCTGTTGTGATGAATAGCTGTATGTGTCTCCGTGTCTATTTTGCGCTGTGTTTTGCACGCGGTTATTGGGACTATTAACAACACAACTTTCTTTTGGGGAAGCCATCATGGGGGGCAAGTCAAACCAAAATCTTTGTAACTTTGATTCAAACTCGTTGGGGGTTTGCCTCCAACAGTTTTTTTCGCGCCGCACGCCTTGGTAAGAATAATGCTTATTTAAGACTTTCAACTCCTCGCAAAATAAGTTAATAGTTGCCTTTTCGAATATGTGCCCGTCTACAGAAAGCGGATAGGACCAATACCCTCCTATTGGGATAGTGGTTCGGTTCCATATTAGAAAATCGTCTACCATTCTGAGTTGGGGTATCACATCGTTCCTAAACTGACCGTCTCCGTAATCTCTTAGTTGAGAATTTACACCAAGTCTTAAAGAAAAGCAAGAACACTGTAGGTCAAATATTTTTTTAAGCTTTGCCTCGTTTAGCTTAACAGGATTAAAGACAACATTATCGTCTGTGAAGAAGCAAACATAATTATTGCTGGCCGCGTTAATAGTTTCCGATATATCGCAAAAAAGAGAGTATTTCTGTTTGACAAACTTTACATTTGGGTAGTCCTGAATCAACTGGTCGTAAGAACTACAGAATTTTTCTTCCGACGTACTGTATATTACATTGATTTGGTCTGATTGTGCAAAGTTCTTCTGGATACTCTGAAGCGTTAAATCAAGCTGGAGAGCCCTGTCTTTACTGAATATTATTGACGTAATCATCAAACTTCTCCGAGTTATCTTTAAACCAGTTTATAGTTTGTTCAAGTCCCTTTTTGAGCCTTGTTTTGGGCGTATAGCCCAAGATGTTTTCAGCCCTTGTGATATCTAGACACCTTCTAGGTTGACCGTCTGGCTTAGAAAGGTCCCAATTTATGCTTCCTTGATATCCCATGAGTTCGGTAATTAATCCAACAAGGTTTAATATGCTTATCTCGTCCCCCGTTCCGACATTAATTGGGTCTGCTCCAGTATCTTTTTGTAAAGCTAGATATATTGCCGTGGCACAGTCTTCAACATACAAAAATTCTCTACTGGCAATACCACTACCCCATATGTTAATGTCTTTGTGGGGAAAGTCTCGCATGGCAGCGTGTACTTTTAGTATTATTGCAGGAATTACATGACTAACATTTGGGTTGAAATTGTCACGAGGACCATACATGTTTACTGGAATCAGGTTTGTTACATTCATCTCATACTGCTTATGGTAGGAAATTAACATTTGCATAAGAGATTTTTTGGCTATGCCGTAAGGGGCGTTTGTTTCTTCGGGGTAGCCTTTCCAGATATCCTTTTCTTTAAACGGGACTGGCGTGTATTTGGGATATGCGCAAACCGTTCCTACCATTAAAAACTTTTTGAGTTTTCCATATCGCCTACAAGATTCTATAAGATTCATTCCCATCGCTAGGTTTTCGTACATGAATAAACCCGGATTTTCCTTATTGGCGCCTATTCCTCCAACCCTTGCGGCCAAGTGTATAACCACGTCGGGGCTAAATTGACTAATTGCCTGATCTACATAATGCTGCTTAGTAAGGTCCCATTCCCGTTTTCCGGGCAACGGATGCACGTTTTGATAGCCTTCTTTTACAAGGCGTTCGTGCAAATGGCCTCCCAAAAAACCCTTCCCGCCTGTGATTAAAATTTTATCCTGAAGATTCATTTTATTCCCTCTTTTGCTAGAAAGGCGACCCAATCAGAACGAATTTTTTCTGCTTCGGGCTTGTGACCAAAGTGCTCAAGGATGCTCGCCACCCTATGAAAATTGGTATGATTCTTTAGCACATGAGATCTCCCCACAGACGCTATTAGCTTTCTCGCCTCTGCGTCGTCTTTATAGTGATCTATTTTATTGCGAAAATCTTCTGGGTCTTCTGCGAACACAACGCCCTGTTCAAATACTTTTCTGTAAGCCCTCATACTGTCTGATATGCAAAATCCACCTGAGCATAATACTTTAAAAATTCTTTCATTAACGTCTATGCCGTATTCTAACGCATGTGGTTCGCTAAGGTTGGGGGATATCTTGGCAGACCTAAAAACATTTTTAACGTTTTCGTCAGAAATTGTTCCGCAATATTGATTAACGTGACGCCAAGGCTGATTGCCAAAAATTTTTATATTATATTTTCCTACTGGATGACATAGAGGCGTAAGATACCTATCAATAACTTGTCCCTTGTAGGGCCAATACCCCCCCACAAATCCAATGTCACATTGAAGCGCGGGCGTTGGAGGAGGGTCGTTTTTTAACGAGGGAAAGTCAGAATAAGCGTGTACATCTGCGCACATCATCAGGGAGACGGGAGGAATGCCAATGGAATTAAAATAGGAATGCGTATTTTTTATGTCGTCCTCATGGTAGTGTATGTGTACAAATTCAGGCTGGCCTGTTTGTTTCTTCAGTTCAATTAGCTTCTCTAATTCTTCGTCGGAAGAAAACAAAACATTAAAGCTAGACAGGTCTATTGGGTCTCTGTGGTCGCCCCTGTCTCCGGCCCGAAGGCCCACCTGAAGTCCCGGCCTTTCTTTAATGCACTTTATAACGGACGGTGTTAAATTATACAACTGTCCCAAAAAAATATCTGGCTGCACACTATCGAAGGCGTCAAAAGCAGACACTTTTGTTGTATCCCATAGATGCGTCTGTATTCCGCACCCCATAAAAGCCCTTAGCCAAGAGATTCTTTGGTAAAAATGTGCGTGCATTCCGTCACTAGATATTAAAATCTTCATTGTTAAAGTCCCTCATGCAATCTATTTCTTTGATCTTCATGTTAGGCGGTTCGTGACATAAAAACTGACCGCCCTTGTTAATAATTTTATTTAAAACTTCAAACGTCAACATTTTTTTGTGTTCGGCGTTGTTCTTGTGACATATTTGTTTTAAGATTAAAAATTCACGGCCCGTTAAATAAGCTATTTGGCACCATTTTGTAGTAAGCCCATAGGAAAAAATGGTTGCCCTTTTGTTTGTTTGGGTTAGCCCAACTTCTTTCTCTTTAAACTGCTGCTTTTGATCAATAAGCACAAAAGACTTATCGTAACCAAGGCCCTCAAAAGTCCTTTGGTTAAAAACAAGATCGCCATGTAAAAATAAAACATTGTCTGCCGTTATGTTGTTAACAGCAAGCCGCAGGCTTTCGAAGGAGTTGGTAGTTTCGTATAGTTGGTTTTCGATTATTCTGATGCTAGAGTGGGTCCTTTTTATGATCTTGCTTGACGCATTTCCAACGGCTACTATAATTTCGGGATTGTCAAAATTATTTTTTAGGTGGTGTATTTGGTTTTCTAAAATAGTCCTGCTGCCAAGCTTTAACAATGCTCGCGGTTCATATGACTTAATTCTTGAGCCTGTGCCAGCACTCAAGATAACAATAGTCATAGGTACATTTTTTTTCTTGATTTCCTGAGTGAATCTACTCATGCATTTTTATTTCTATTTTGTATAAAGTTTACGTTCTGGGAAAATATTTCTGGACTCATCCTCATGGATTGGTTGTTGCCTGTTTCCCTCACTAGAGAAAGAGGCTTTGCTACATGGGTCATGACACAAATTTCCGCGAGCCTAAGCCACAAATCATAATCCTCGGTACACCCTATAAATCCTTTACTGAGGGGGCCGTGTAAATTACTATCATAGAATTCTGCCGTGGGCAGCTTAACGACATCTAGGTATTCTTTTTTTATCAAAGCACCACTATGCACAATACACTCATTTAATAATTTCAATTTGCTGTATGGAGGCTTGTATTCATGTTTAGTGTAGTTGAGATCGTTAAATGTGCGGTGAATATTATAATCCGCATAAGCCACGCCAACTTCGGGGTGTTCCATTAGTTTTTTTGTTAGTATTTCTACCTTGTGTTCGTAGTATTCATCGTCTGCGTCCAAGATGCCAAATACGTTTGCCCACTCCCACGCCCGCTCTATCGCCACGTTTCGGGCGGTACTGGCTCCAGAGTTGTTTATTCTATACGCATACAAGTTATCTTTTTGTCTAAATTCTAAGGGGCCTTTGTAATAACGCTCTTCTAGATTGGTGGTTTCTTTTTCACATGTAATGTCACATATTTTTTCCCAAGAATCGTCTGAAGACCCATCATCTACAACGTATATACGCAGATTTCCTTTATAGTCTTGCGATGCGGCGCTACCTATGGCATGAAGAACATATTCTCCATAATTATAATTGGATATTATTATGCCTACATTGGGAAAGTTATCCATTTTGAAATTGCTCCCATGTTACAACAGTGTCTGGATCGTCTGTATCCATGTCCTTTGCTCGCTCTATAAAATTTTTACTGTCTAGTAACAACGTTTCCTCATCCAGCACTGGCTTGCTCCCCTTTAAGAATTTGAAGGCGGCTGACTGAAAAATCATACCGTTCAAATTTTCATCCTTGGGCTCTACGACCACAAGCCTTCTCATGTCAATATTTATTCTTTTGTGAATTTTTTGTAGTAGGTTTTTCTGAACGGGACTGGTGCTTTGTGTTATATAGATCCATCCATTTTTAGCCTTCGTGAAGGCTTCGTCAACAATTTCAAAGTTGGACTCAAATCCTTTTAAAGTTAAAAGAATGTTATATTCGGTAGGGAGGTGTCCCTCCATCTGACAATCTTTAAACAAAGGCTCTAACATGGCGTGTATTTCTGGATTGTATTCTACTTTATCATTCATTACCACCACATATCTGGCTTGGTGGTCTCCTTCTTGGTTTTTAATGCTGAGAATAGTTTCTTGCAATCTTTCAATTGGTTTTTCTATCGTGTTGTCAAAAATGACAAAAAATCCAACAGCGGGAGAAACCTCCCTCATAATAGTTTTCTGTCTATCTTCAGGCGCTACTTGTGACGCCCACTCTTTGGGCCTATACGCATTGCAAAACCTGTCAAACAGGGCGTAATAATTGCCGCTCTCATCTGTTTCAGCTTGTTCATTGTCTGAGCTAAGTTTTTCAAGCCTTCCAATTTCGCAGCCGGTTTGCCGGTTGCCTTCAGGAGTAGACTCCATTTTAGCAAGGACGCAACCCATACAACTAAACTTCATTTTATACATATTTCACCTTGTTGCTACTATTAAAGCTTGGCACGTATCATGTAATTCTTTTGAGCGAATGGTTAGCCCAAAAGACTGCAAAAGATCTACTAGATTTTCTACAGGAAGCACGGAGCGGATTTCTCCTTGAGCAAACAAAATTTCGTTTAGTCTGTCGAGATCAATCATCGACCGGCTTCTTTGGTAACAAATCATATCAATTTCTGACTGATAAAAGACTATCTTTCCCTTACTGCGCAGCTTCGATGCTAATTTTTGTACAATTCCCCCTATTTCGCTGAAGGGAAACTTTGTTAGAAAGTTGTCCACGATTATTTCTGTCGCCTCGGAATCTTCAACCAAAATGTCTAATACCCCAAGATCATTAATAGCAACATATGAATCGTCTGCGGGGGGACGTTGAGATATATATACCTTCATTTTGTTGGTCCTTAATCTTGAATAGCTTTGTAAAAAATATTATTCCAGTGTTTTGTGAACTCGTCAATGTTATATTTTTCTCGGATAGTTTTTTGGGCGTTTTTTCCGAGTTCTTTTGCTTTGTCTGGATTTTTGAGAAGCTCTTCGCAATATTCCCTTAACTGATTCGGATCGTTGCTAAGTAGTCCATTATGACCATGTTCGATAATTTCAGGAACCATACAAGTAGCGGTGCTAACAATAGCACAGCCACACGCCATAGCCTCCAGAAGAGACATAGGAACTGGCGAATGCAAAGAAGTATTGAGGAAAATTAAAGACGAACTATAGCGTGTTCTTAGTTCTTCTAGCGATGATGCCGCGCTAGACAAGCCCCACTTATCATTTTTTCCAACAACTGTAATCGGAAGCTTGCCTTTGGTTGGAGAATCAATTATAGAATTCCATAATTGCCACCCACAGCACCAGTCCCGGTCGGGCCATAAGTTTACCACGGAAAGACAGGTAGCATTTCTTTTTTCCTCGCCGCTATCGTTCCAAAACTCAGTATCGATTCCATGATTAATAAAACTAGAGTTTTCTACAGAAAGTCCCCACGCATTTCTGCTAAATTCGGAAATAAAAGTATTACGGTCTATTCCAGCTTCCAGTCCTGCATTGGCAAATGCCTGTAGTTGAGATTCTATATCGTATCTAATGTCGGGAAGTACGTGGGTATGCCTAATGATGGGAACATGAAAAAGCGCCTTCAGCTTTTTGGCTAGTTCAAGTCGATTGCAATTTGTTTGCAGTAAAATTAAATCATAATCCACATGGTGGGGAATTTCCTCGATTTCAAAATAATTTTCAGGACTTTGGCCATAATCAGTATCCCAAGCTTTTCCAGCTTTAATAGAATAAAAATTATTACCGGTTTTACAAAGGTTTTGTTCGTATCTTTCGTGGGTACAGAAAGTGATTATATTTAAAGGTGTCTGAGGCGTAACGGAGGCACGTCTCATTATAGACTTTACTGCGTTTTGGCTGGCCCTTATGGTCATAGTAATTCCTTTAGTTTTTTTCCAGTTTCTTGGAGGCTGTATTTTTGAGCTTCACTCATTGCTGCGTCAGAGAGTTCTTGGTATTCAGAAGGGGTCTGCCTGTGTATTTCATAAATGTTTCTCATTTTAATACATAAGTCTTCTATATCTACCTCTTGCCATGAAGAAAACGCTGTGTATACATTGGGAAGCGTATCAATCGCCCCGTTACAGGGGACTGATTGTGACTTAATAGGAAACCCTGAACAGAAATCGTCCATTCCAGTTCCTTCCGTATATAGAACAGGCATTCCCAAGGCCATCGCTTCTAACGCGGGAATACACCAAGCCTCCCCAAAGCTTGTGCAAACAAAAGCGTGGCACTGCTTCATAACGGATAATAAGTGCTGTTTTTCTAAAAAGCCACAAACAACCGCAGGCTTTTTATAAGAGTGCCCCAATTTTAGCCCAGCTTTAATTTCCTCATTAAATTGATTAAATATCTGCAAACAGTCGTTGGCTCCGGTACCGGGCCTATTGATTTTTAGCAATAAATTTACAGGCTCGGTGGGATGAAACTCTAAATAAAACGCCTTAAGGAGTGCGCTTATGTTCTTTCTTTTGCTAAGTTCCCCCACAAAACAAAAGTTAAATGTTGATTCTAGGTCTCCCACAACAGCTGTTTTTTGCACGTCTTCATATTGCTTAACGTCTATACAATGAGGAGCAAGTTTAATGTCTATATTCACACCACTCATTTGGGAGGCTTTTATCATCTGAGAATTAGGAACCCAAGCTTCGTCCAGAAGGTTTATGTACTTATGCCATAACGAATCTTCGAAGCTGTTAGTTTCAGTTTCATATAAGGCAATATTCTTGAAAGAGGAATTATAAGAATAGAGAGAAGGAAGGGTGTGCTGGATACACACGTCTATGTTGGTGGCTGCTTTTTTTTCCAAGGCGGCGATTGTTGGCGATTCTGTTTGTTTTTCTTCAAACGTAATGGCTCTAGGTACAACGTCTACCCCCGCAGAATGTAGTGCCAATATATTGTGAGCAGCAGCATTACCCCATCCGGTACCATCCTTGTAATTCCCAATGTACAACACTCTTTTAGACATTAAGATCTCCTGACTGCTTTAAGGACTGTACTTTTTCCATTCTTACGTGGTCACACTGGTTGTATGATTTTCGCAATTCAAAAAGTCTGTTATAAGCATCCTGAAGGTGGAACTTGTCAAAATTCATTTTATCCTTAAGATGGCTTTCGTTAAAATAAAAACCGTTGTTAGAGTTTGCTGCCGTGGCTTGGTATGTTAAGTCTTTAAGGAGCCTTCTCCAAAGCTGTCCCCCTATCCACTCTGGAGTACCTAAAACGTTGTGAAATAAATAGTTGACCTGATCCTTAATGGGTATATCTTTTGAGGGAAGCTGGCTGGTGGGGGAAAAGTTCCTTGATCCTGACAGCCATGTAAACTGCTGGTCAATTACTGGGGTGTTCATAAAGTATTCTTCCCATGTGGCGGCGGTTTTGTCCCAGTTATAATAGGACATCGCTCTTTGCCGAAGCTCCATGCCTTTTTTAATTAAATACCTTCTATGGTGAGAGGCTGTAATAATCATTAATTCAACCAAGGATTTATTGTTTGGAATAGCTCTATGGCAACCGGTTTCACACTCTTGGCTATAATACGCAACGGGCAACGGTGTGGCTCCTATGTTTTTTACAACAGAAGACATAGCGGAATAGTCTACGCTGGCGATTTCTGTCCCGCACTGGGCCGCTTCTAATTGGGGCATTCCAAACCCTTCGCTATTAGCGTATTGTATATATAAATCAAATAAATTGTATATGGCGGCTAGTTCTTTTTCTGAAATAGGATTGTTAACACCCACGATCACATTGTTAAACGTGTTGCAGTTGTGACAAAAAGATAATACGTCACTAAAAAATGCCGAACTAACGTGGCCACATCCTTTGCACTTGTAAGAAAAAAGCACTCTATTTTGAAGGTTGTATTTATTCAAAAGGTCAGGTATCGACCATCCTACGTCTGGATAAGATGTGTGGCAATACAGAAGCGTTTGAGCGTTGTCGCTTTGGTCCAAAAATTTTCTAAAGCATTTAAACAAGTCTGGAAATAATTTTCTTCTCTGGTTGCGCATTACGGTTCCAAAAATAAGCGCGTTTTCGTCTAGTCCAAAAAGTTTTCGATGTTCAAATTTATCTTTGACTGGGCGAAAATTATCGCTAGCACAAGGGGGGGCAATTCCTCTAAAATTTATATCACCGTATTGTTTTAAAAGAGTGTCTCTACCGAATTCAGAATAAGTAAAGACGGCGTTCGCGTCTCCATAGGTTTGAATCCATTCTGAGTTTTGGGGTTCTGCGTCTACCGTGGGCATGATTGCCCAGTTGTAGAAGCTTCTGAAGGGGGATCTTTGTTGATGCTCTATCATCCACCAGTCGCGGATATCCATAACAAAATCGGGCATAAAGTCTATGAGAATATCATTAAATCTATATTCTCCGAATTCGTTTACAGGAGTAGACTTATAGACGTTCCATTCCTCTCCCCCCGTTGGAGGCTTGTTCGGATAAAACTTCCAAGGAATGGACCTTACTTCTGGCTCCGTTCCGTTGCTGTAGCACCCTAGCTCGGCTATTTCTAGGTTTTTATTTTTGTGTAACCTAGAGAGGACCTCTTTGCTGTAGACAGCATAACCCGTAGGAAGATAAGATGCCTCCGTACACATCAACACTTTTTTACGCCTCATGATTCACACACCTTATCAACTATTAGTGAGTTATCTTTTTTACTGGAAGTCTTTCCCATTATTATCACAGTGTTACCTTCAAATAACACATTTTTATATTTTTGATAACTTTCTGGAAAAATAACTACAGAGTCTAGGGTTGCGGAGCCGTCCTCTACCGACAAAAACGCCATCGTTTTCCCTCTACTTTTGCCGTTTTTAATCTTGTATTCCCGAATGCTATTTATTTGTACTGCCAAATTTGCTTTGCCGGTAAAGCTTCCTTGAAATACATCCTTGCAAGAAGAATTAACAAGGCTATTGTCGATTGCGTCCGACTTGGAGCAGGTTAGAGAAATTCCCATGAATTTTTCTTCGGTGGCGGCTATCCAATTAATGTCATCCGCTAGAGAATACATGGGTTTATCTAGGCTCTCTTTGATATCTATAACCGAGACTATTCTGGAGGAGTTTATTTTAAAATTATTGATTAATTCGTTAAGATAATAAGAAAAAGACCTATTCGGTAGGCCGTCTTGTTCGTGAGTCCCCCTAATGTACGCAATTTCTCTGGCGGTTAGTTGTCTCCAGCTATCAAACTCGTAAAGCATTTCGTTTCTTTGCTTTCTGTTGTTCTTTCCGTTAAAGGCTGCAATAGAAATTAAGGCATTCATGGCCCTCTTGTTGACAGACGTGCCCAAAAACAGAAGCGTGTCAACCCAGTTCCATTCCTCCAGAGGTTTTATTTTATTATATTCTTGAGTTATATCGCATAATTTTTGCGCTTCCGACCCTCCGATATTTTTGACGTTGGCTATGCCAAAATATATCTTATCATTTACAAGTTTAAAGTTTTTATAAAAATGATTTAGGCGAGGGGGCAAAACTTCTATGTTATGTAGCTTGGCATCATTGACAAGCTCTTTAATTTCCAGTTGTGTGTCTGGCTTTCTTTTTGCGTGTTCCAAATAAACCTCAAAAAATTTATGTACGTTGTGGGCTTTGCAATAGGCGCTATGAAACCCATCTATAGCATAAGAAATGGCGTGCGATTTATTAAAAGCGTATCGGCTGGATTTCTCAATCCAACTAAAAATTTCTTCTGCCGTTTCTTTGCTTACCGTTCCTTGGCTCGTGGCCCCTTTTAAGAAGGAGTTTTTTACTTTTGCCATAAGGGATACTTGTTTTTTGCCGATGGCTTTTCGAAGATCGTCCGCTTCCTGAAGGTCAAATCCTGCCAATTTTTGAGCAATCATCATGGACTGCTCCTGATATACGATAACACCATATGTTTCGGACAAAATCTCTTCTAGGGACTCATGAAGGTACTCCACTTCTTCCCTGCCGTGTTTACGGTCTACATAATGTTGTGTCATGGACTTTCCCTCTGAGTAGGCGTCCAGACATCCGGGCCTAATTAAAGACACTAGGGCCGCTAATTCTTCTATGTTGGAGGGCTTTAGTCTTTTGGCCCACGACCTTCCTAGCTGTGACTCCAGCTGAAAAACTCCCTTCGTGCAACCGTCCGATATTAAATTCCATGATTCAGGGTCGTCAAGATTTTTTAAATTAAGGTCCCCATGAAGGGCCACTTTCATTATTTTGCTAAGTAGGTCAATGCCTAAAATATCAAACTTAACGTGACCTTGAGATTCGAGATCGTTCATTTCAAAGGCTGCTACCATTTTGCCGCTTTTATCTTTTGCCATCGGGCAAATAGCGTGTAGATTACTTTTAGATATTATAACCCCCGCCGCGTGTTTTCCTCGTGACTTAAAAGTTCCTTCTATTCTTATGGCTTTTTCAAAAGTGTCAGAAAGAGGACCCGAAAGAGAGCCGTCGCTATTAATTTTACACCATTTATCCAGCTTTTCTGGCATGTTTAAAAGGGCCCATTTTATAATAGACTTGTCTTCCATGTTTTCCAGTTGGTCAGAAATGTCTGCCTCATTAGGGATAGGCTTCGTCACCTCGTTCATTTCGGCAAAAGATATTTCTCCCTCGATACGCATAACCTCTTTTAGGGCCGCTCGTCCCTGAAGCCTCCCAAAGGTTATCATCTGCGCCACGTTGTTATGGCCATACTTAGATTTAATATAGTCTATAATTTCGTCCCGGTGTTCAGACGGGACATCAACATCGATATCGGGAAGGGATATATGATCGCCCGTGTTTCTACCCGCGTTATAGAACCTTTCAAAGATGAGACCGTGTTCAATTGGATCTACTTCCGTAATGCCAATCAGGTATGAAATAAGACATCCTGCTGCCGAGCCTCTGCCGGGACCGGGGAGCCACCCGCTGACCCGCACATGGTTTACAATGTCTTGCACAATAAGAAAGTATCCCGCAAGATTTGCCTCTAAAATAACATCTAATTCTTTCGTGACGCGGTAAAGATACTCTTCTTTTTTATGAGAGTCTTCCACTTTTCCCCCTTGCAGCAAAAGGTTTTTCCACCCCTCTCTGCACAGGTTTTTTAAGTGTATGTTTTCCTCAAGCCCGTTTGGACATTGAAACTTAGGTAACATCGGAGGAGCTAAAATATCATATTCCTCACACGCTTCAAAAATTTTTGACATCAGCGTAGCATCTTCATTCTTCACTTCTTCGGGAGCGGGCAAATAGTAAGAGTCTTGGTTAAAAAAGTGGGCCTCTTTTATCTTTTCGCCGTTGCGAATTTTTTTGTCTAATGTGGGAAGAGTGGTTCTCATTCCCGCGCAAAGCAAAATGCGTTGCAACTCAGCGTCTTCTTTGCTTACGTAGTAAACAGGATTGAGATTTGTGGTGTTGGAAAAATAATTTTCTCCAAACACATGTTCATAAGTCGGATTATTGCTGACACAGATTAAGTTTTTACGAGAAGCAACCTCATTAAGCTTTTCTTCTGTGAATCCATCACAGTTAAACGATGTAACCAATTCAATTAGATCATACCACCCCTTTTTATTTTTTGCCAAAACACTAAACTCATCGAACTCACATCCCACGATGGGCTTAACACCCTCTTTTTTGCAGGCTTTATAAAAAGATACAGCACCAGAGATGGTTTTGCAGTCAGTAAGAGCACATGCCCTGTAACCGTATTCCTTGCATTTTTTTGCTAGTTCTTCGGGCTTTGCAAAACCCTTCAGCAAGCTAAAATGCGTGTGGCAATTTAATGGAAACCAGTTCATTTAATGTAGAATTCCTGCCTAGCAAACGCCTGCTCGAATTTAGTTTTTTCTGCTATGCTGCGTTGAAATTTCAAAAACTTAATCAATATGTTTGCGGTATCTTTGACATCTTGTAAAGCGTCATGAGCATTTTCTTTGCTTTCTTCTGGAAAACCAAGCCAGTCTCGCAAAAAGTCCATGCTAATACTTCGTATGTCTGGGTTGTTTTCGGTCCAAGAAAATATCATATCCATTAAATCTATTTTAAAAATGGGATTAAAAAGTTTCTGTCTACCCTCCCCGTCAACCGGACCATATTTTTCACACATGCGATTGATGATAGGCATATCGAAGCCTATAATGTTATAACCGGCAGCAATTGGAGCGGTGTAAGAGGAGTTTTTAAAGTTATATTTGTTACAAAATTCTGCAAATTTTCTCCACACAGTTTTGGGTAACGGGGCCTTGGCTAGAGCTTTTCTATTCTTGTGGGTAATCTCTAATGCCTTATCTTCAAGCGGGTCTAATCCTGCCGCAACGGCCTTCTCGTCGTCCAGAATGGGTCTAATTTCACTGTTAAACATTCCTCCGGGCTGAAGGGTCAGCCTACGCCCATGAATAGCTATGGCGGCTATTTGGGTGGGCTGTGTCTTCTGCGGATTACGGCTTCCAGTTTCAAAATCGAATACAATTATGTCTCTATAGTTCAAACCTTTTTCCTCCGAAAGCGTTTTAAATCTTGGATAGCCACATTGTAACAGTCGGCCCTCACCATAAAACCATTTGATGGGTCTATTTCCCCCTTGGTTAGCCTGTGCGCCTTTTTAAAATAATCATCATGAGTAAGCCACCCAAGCACCCACGCCCTCCCCCACCGTTTGTTTTTATATTCAACACGAACGAAGGCATATCTATCACATTTTTGTTTGGTGTTGAAGTTAGCAACCGAGCATTCGTAAAAGGGCTTAGGTTCTGAGGTACACCTCTTGGTTTTTACATCGTATTTAATACCACTTTTCGACGTGATATCGTAATCATATGTATTGTTTGTTATACCATCGATTATCGCATTTGCAATCTCTTCCCCCAAAAAACCAGCGATATTTCCGCCACCCCTCATGATGGAATTATGAATGGTCCCCATTTCCCTAGCCTTTTTCCAAGCTCGTTTTTTCATCTGTTCTGTGATTTTAACTTCTATCATTTAGCTAGCTCCTGATTAGTACTCATTTCTCATTCCACTCGATCCAAACACCTTTAGGCTTAGGCTTGTCGTCCTTGAACACCTCTTCTGGATGCATCTTTCCGTCAGGACGACTCCAGAGTGTTATTCCTCTTCTTAATATGTCTTCATACTCCTGTCCAGCAGGAATATCGAAATCTTTGTTGACGAGCCACCAAGAACAGTCCTTAAAAGTTTGTACTTCTGTCTGTATAATGT
>TARA_R110000824_G_scaffold191935_3_pt1 | contig 28448 bp, 22 predicted proteins | sample TARA_R110000824 | Tara Oceans TARA_R110000824 (sample SAMEA4397747) | marine metagenome | biome: Polar Biome; feature: [MES] marine water layer (ENVO:01000295) within the mesopelagic zone...; material: water (ENVO:00002006), including particulate matter (ENVO:01000060) such...
ACGAAAGGAAATGGCAAAGTAAGAATGCAAACAACCGAAATTTCGGGGTTTAACGGGCGCAAAATCGTTATTTTTGAGGTTTAATCACACATAAGGGTAAGCAACAGACACAAGCAATCGCATACCGCCGCGCAAAGCGAGAGCAAGACTGTTAGTGGCAACGGTCCCGCTCCGTGTGAAGACTAGATGAGTGTTTTCGCCCTGATGAGATACCCCCTTTTCTCGAAGGCAAGCTGCATATAGTTAAGTCTATTCATCAAGAAGATATGGGTAACACATCAGAAAGCGACAATTCTGCCGGCGATCTAATATAATCCCTTACGCCCCGTCGGCTATCTAGCATCTCTTGATGTCTTTCCTCGCCGCCTTAGCCAATCTTCAATCTTCTCTGCGTCGACTAAGGCAAGATAGTAACTGCTTTCATTTCGCATTTTTTCCTTGCCCGCTGGTCTAGGATTGAATCCCAAATTTCTTAAATAATAGAATAGCATAGCTTGGCAAACTTTCATGGTAAGGACTTGACTCTTCATTTGATATTCTTTCGCGATTCCTCGCTGCATCGCCTCCGACAATGAGGGGTCTGGTTGCAACCGAAGAGTAATTAAAGTGTTCCACTCTTCATCCCCATCACTCGTAACATCGCTTTCATTCAGCATTGAAGCCGTTTTGATGCGCGAAAGTACAAAGTCTGAAAATCTGCTGTTATCGTGATCATAGGCTCGCATGTGCCAACGATTTCCATCGGTCGCCAAGGCATGCGGACTGACCTTTCGAGAGGCCACTTCCCCTGAGCTGAGCGATATATATGTCATTTGGAAAGATCGCTTTGTCCGGATACCCGTTAACACTGTGCGAAGAATTTTCGGTGAAACATCACGGCCATCCATATAGGCCGCCTTAAATTTGGGAAGATTGGCAATCCACACTTCATCAGCGTTCCGATAGCCACGAGCATATGATTCTAAAAAGCGGAGATACTCTTTGGCGTTGCCTTGAATGAAGCACTGCTCGAATGTCTCCAAAGGTACATACCGCCTGCGTCTTGGATCGTAAAACATATTGCCGGGAGCAAAATCCAGATAAGTGTTCAGATCAATCGTCGCCTGCTGTGGCGAAATATCAAACTGCTTCGTTATAGCGCTGCGTCCGACTTCCCTTTCCCAAAACAAGCTGAACTCTATAAACTCCAAACGCCTTTGTACATTCGGATTTAAGTCAGTTTTCTGCATCGTCGCTCCTTACAGTGATATGCAATTCTCTCCATTCCATTTTCTAGCGCATTGACATTATTTCGTATAGTCCTAATATATAGGAGGTCAGCGAGTCGCGATGGTTTGCAAGAAAAGAATTGGACCAATCGTCGGCGAGGACAACATCAAGAGAACTTCTCCCCAGCTCTCCCATATACTGAAAAGGTGCTTTAATATGCAGCTAAAAGCCGCAAATAATGAAAACATAGAATGCCCGAAAGGCATTCAGCGTGCGCAGCATTTGCCCGATTCTAGCCTTGCCAAGCTCTGGGATTCAATAATAATCGATGAGCGTATCAAAACCCAGCTGGTATCTCAGGCGATGCTAAATTTTACGCTCCGTCAAAAAATTGAACGCAGCGTAATACCTTTGCATGGCGTCATTCTTTTGGTTGGCCCGCCAGGAACAGGTAAAACCTCGCTAGCACGAGGGTTGGCAAACCGAACTGCTGAATCTTTTAAAGGTGCCAATTTTCGCCTCCTCGAAGTCGAACCGCATACGCTGGCCAGTTCCGCGATGGGAAAAACGCAGCGAGCGGTAACTGACCTATTTGCGCAAACAGTCGCAGAGGCGGCTATGTCTGGCCCTACGATTGTTCTGCTGGACGAAGTTGAAACGCTGGCGGCTGACCGTTCCAAAATGAGCCTTGAGGCCAATCCAATTGACATTCACCGTGCTACGGATGCTGTACTGGTGCAACTCGACATTCTCGCTGAACAGCATCCTAATCTTCTTTTCGTCGCCACCAGCAACTTTCCGCAAGCCGTCGATGCCGCCTTCACATCGCGATGCGACCTCGTGGTACAGATTCCTTTGCCGAATCGTGATGCATGTTCGCTGATACTGAAAAATTGCCTGACCGGGCTTGGCGCGGCCTATCCACAAATTTCGAAATTGCTAGATGATCCCCGTTACGAGCGCTGTGCTAAGGAATGCGTGGGTTTAGATGGGCGAGCTATTCGCAAAATGGTTGCTAACGCCATGGCCAGCAGCCCGAAGACCGCCATTGATCCCAATCTTTTGAAAATCGAGGATTTGATTGAGGCGGCCCGCGCCGCAAAGGTTGGACGGTTATCAGGGGAGAAATCCTAATGAGCAGCGTTGTTAGGCGGACATTCAAAAGTACGCCCGAGCGCGATGCTTCTGCGACTTGGACAGCCATTATTGATCTTTTGGTCCAAAGAAAATCAAACAGTGCCCGCGCAGAACTGGAAGCAGTAGGAGGCGTTGCAGCTAGCGTGATCGCCGATCAATCCCCCAAAGACGCAGCCATCATAACAACCTGTGATGGTCCTCGAACGCGCATCTATTGCCTTTATGATGACAACGCTATCGATGGCTCGGATGCGAACGAAGAGGCGCTGCCATTTGATCCCCTAAAGGGAGATTGGCGCGTTTCGCTCCCATGCAATACTGACGATTTGGAATGGGTACAAAATGCGCTAAAACAGCATAGCACGCGAATTACCGCCCGCGACTTGGATGCGGCTGTGGGTAAAGATGAGAATGTAGCATCGGAGAAGTCTCAAAACCTGGTTCTTGATACGGAAGGATTTTTGGGATCATGACCGCAGTAACCGTTAATACGTACACTCACTCCGTCACATACGTGGCAGATAATATACTCAAGAGTCTGAAGGACATTATACGTCTTAGTGGCCTTGATCCGGCAAAATTTGTAGGTGAATGGGATCTCAATATGCGCGGTATTCACGCATGGCTCAATTCGGGTCATCTCGAAACGGTAGAGCTTGAGATATACAATCCTTTGACCGACGAACTGATTTTCAGATGGGATATTGAAATTGCATATGACTGGTCAGGCGGAGATGGCAGCTTCTGGGCCGATACGGAGCAGCTCAAATACGCAATTAAAAAGGCGGGATTGGCGCCAAGCCAGGCACGTTACAGTCTGTTGGTTCAGAACAAGCCGGGACGTCCAGAAGTGGCGGGGTGGAGCAGCGGCAGTGGTCGCTCGACTGAAGGAATGATCCGGCAAAGCCTAGGTACGACCGTCGAGCATAGCGGCCTCGGTGCCCGTACCGCATATTTAAGGAGAGCCTGATGCTGACGATTGACGAGGCATTTCGGAAATTCAAAAGCCGATTGGAGCTAAACGATAAAGAACAAGCGAATGCGTCGGCACGCCAGAAAGAGGTTCGCGATTATCTCGATTGCAAATTCGAGATTGATCGAAGTTTTCTAACTGGCTCTTATGCGCGATGGACAAAAACCAAACCGCTCAAAGATGTGGATATATTTTTCGTCCTGAAAGGTTCTGAAGATGATTATCTTTCAAAAGCGCCATCTGTGATCTTGACCGATTTCCATGACGCTTTGGCCGAAAAATATGGAAATAATGCCCGCAAACAAAACCGGTCTATCAATGTTGATTTTGGTGTAACCGCTGATTCCGATGATAACACAGACTACCGTGTTATCAGTGTCGACGTTGTTCCGGCATTCGACAAGGGTGACAATTTTACCATACCGGACAACGAGTTGGGGAAGTGGATCGAGACCAATCCAAAGATCCATGCCGAAAAGGCGGTTAATGCTCATCAAGCTTTTTCCAATGAATGGAAGGGCCTCGTTCGAATGGTCAAATATTGGAACAACAATCCCAAACATGGCGAAAAACCGGTTAAGCCATCATTCCTTATCGAGGTTATGGCTCTTGAATGCCTATATGGAGGTTGGGGCGGCAGTTTCGACCGAGAGATGCAGGGCTTTTTCGCCACCCTTGGTGATCGTATATTGGATGAATGGCCTGATCCCGCTGGTCTAGGGCCGGCCATCAGTGATGGTATGGATCAAAATCGCAAATCAAGGGCGCGTAGCCTTCTCCAAGCAGCGGAGCGTGAAGCGACAATGGCCATTGATCATGTTCGCTGCGGACGTAATGGCGACGCGCTGAAAGCCTGGCGTGAACTTTTTGGCCCTAAGTTTCCCTTATCGTGATCTGGACTCTTTCAATTTCTGCAAAAAGGTAGCCGCGATGACAGAATGGTCTCTTACGCAGCTGTTGGCGTCTCTTCATGAGGATATCGAACAACGCCTGAAAACGGTGCGAAAAGCATTCGACCACCCTGGCACAAAAGGTGATGCCAGCGAAAATGTCTGGATTGAACTCCTTAACACTTATTTGCCAAAGCGCTACGAAGCATCAAAGGCACACGTTGTTGATAGTAAAGGCAATTTTAGCCAGCAGATCGACATTGTGGTATTTGACCGGCAGTATTCGCCGTTTATCTTCAACTATGAAAACGAAATCATCGTTCCAGCAGAAAGTGTATACGCCGTTTTCGAGGCAAAACAGACAGCCGATGCCAATCTCGTTGGGTATGCACAGGACAAAGTGGCGAGCGTTCGAAAGCTGCACCGAACCAGCCTTCCCATTCCCTATGCCGGGGGAACCTATCCGGCCAAGCCGTTGATCCCGATAATCGGTGGGCTGCTTACCTTTGAGAGTGAATGGAAGCCAGCTCTTGGCAATTCATTGAAAAAAGCACTGAACGCAGAGTTGGGCGTGGGTAAGCTTGATTTAGGCTGTCTGGCATCACACGGTCATTTCAACTTCGATGGCGAGACCCAAGACTATTTGTTCGTCGCGGAAAACAAGCCCGCAACTGCTTTCCTGTTCAAACTGATATCGCGTTTGCAATTCAGCGGCACCGTCCCGATGATTGATATTGAAGCATATAGCGAATGGCTTGTGGACTAGGCCTTTTTACCCGGCAAAATCCGTGACTTGATAAAGCCCGCTCCTTGCGGCCGCACATAGAGCATGGGCGTTAAACGTTCGCGTCTGATATCCGGAAACCCCGCAGATATTCATAGTCCGTTTCCAAGAGACAGTGGCTTTGATGCGACAATCGACCTTGATCAATATCTGAAATGTACACCTAGCTGGAGACGCGCCGCGGCTCCGGCTCAGGGGAAGGCCTTCCCCCAATGGGTATTAAGATCGAAAGAAATTGCAATGCAAGAACACAAGCAATCGCATGTGCTTCGCTATTCAGTTAGGACTAAAGCAATCCAGAATAGTTTTTGCCATATCAGCCAGACAATCACTATCGAGCCGCGAAGTTAGTATGTTTCTCTGCAAGAGTGCGTCAGTTAGGAAATGATCGAATTTCTCAAATCGCAAATTCGTATCTGCGACGAATAAATTGGGAGAAGCCCCATTAGAAAAGGTTTGGAGATAATCATTTAGACTCTCATCCGCATCGGCCCCTGACACTTCCAGCAATCCGTCGTGAGTCTCAACCTTGAACCCACCGCCGCGCAAAGCGAGAGCAAGACTGTTAGTGGCAATGGTCCCGCGCCGGGTGAAAACTAGATGGGTGTTTTCGCCCTGATGAGACAGCCCCCTTTTCTCGAAGGCAAGCTGCATATAGTTAAGTCTAGCTTCCGCAAGCAACTGCCTCGCTGCTTCGTCAAGATAGACCGGCACGGCCTTGCCTTCGAGAAGGTCAAACATGCGCTCGACAACTTTGTCATGGATTATACCCGGATCGCCGCCAAAGATGGGAGGCACTCCACCGGCCGAGGCAGTTACGATAATCACACGTTCGGTATCGCGCACTTCAAGGACGCTCCATCGGCGACCAGAGAATATAATCATCATGCCTGGTGCAAGAAGGCTATCAACTGGAACCGTACCAAGCTCTTTGCCATCGGCGATCAAGCGATACTCTTCGCTGGTCTGAAACACCGCGAAAAAGCTGTAATGTTCGACAAGCTTCTCGCCTTTTTCTCCAAGCAGCAGCAAGCCATTTGACGATTGCTCTATCAGTGCATTTTCCTCACTTCCCATTGCGCGCAAAACTTCGCCGAAAAGTGGAGGGTCAACTGAACGGAAGGGGCCTTTTACGCACAACACCGAGTGCAGTGTATTCGCCCGTGCGCCGCCCGATGATGCAATGACAGAAAGTATCTGATGAACGAGAGTAGAAAGATGCAAGGCTCCAAGACGCGGTGGTTCACACCAGTTCTCCAGAAGCAAATCGATCATCGCAATTGCTCTCATCGTACCGAGCCTAAGGCGGTCGGCTATATGAGCTTTGGAATCGAGCATGCTTTCGATTGCATATTGCCGCAAAACTGCGGGATGCCCCTGCCTGCGACCTGAACGCCCCAGTCTTTGACGTAATGAGGCTACACTGAAGGGAGCGCCAATTTGCGCCACAGAAGCGACATCGCCTATGTCGATGCCAAGTTCGAGCGTCGAGGTACAAATCGCGCTGGTTGGCAATTGCCCGTCTTTCAATCGCTTTTCAATGAACTGACGCTGCTCTTTTGCAATATTGGCATGATGCGCGAAAAACTCTTGGGGGAGCCGTTCGCTCTCGCACTTGCGCCGCAAGCGATCGGCATAAATTTCCACACGTTGCCGCGAGCCAGCGAAGATCAAATTATCGCTGCCACGAAGATGCTTGAACAAATGTTCTGTGATTGCATTTGTGGGAGGAGGAGCAGCTTCGTCAGTGTCGCCCTCTAAATATCCACGCAGCTGTAATCGCAGTTCCGCTTCACCACCTTTAGCCTCAATCAGATGTACTTGAGACGCCGCATCCGGGCGAAGGGCGGCCTTTGCAAGCTCCATGTCCCCTAGTGTCGCTGATAGACCTATCCGGCGAATATGGCGGCCTGTAGAAAGTTCGATTCGTGTCATCAACGATTGCAATTGCATACCGCGTTCTGTCCCGAGCATTGTATGCAGCTCGTCAATAACAATGGCTTTCGTTTTGGAAAACAGCCGGGGTATCTCTGCGCCCCTTCTGACAAACAATGCTTCAAGAGATTCTGGGGTGATCAGAACAATGCCCGCAGGATTCTTGCGTGCCTTTGTTTTGACCGAGGAGGAAATGTCTCCGTGCCAAGGGACTACTGGTAATCCAATCTCTTCGCATATGTCCGATAGCCGACGAGCTTGATCGGAAATCAGCGCCTTTAGCGGGCCGATATACAGGATATCGAATCCGGATTGCGGTTCCTCATCTCCAAGAACTTGAGAGATCAGTGGAAAGAAGGCGGCCTCTGTTTTACCACCGGCTGTGCTTGCGGAGATAATAATATCGTTGTTGTCTCCGGTAACCGCACGGATCGCGCGAACTTGAATGTCGCGAAGTTGCGACCAACCCTGTCCTCGAATCCATTTCTGAATTGGCCGGGCAAGAAGGTCGAAAGCCTCAGTCACAGAGTAAAACTGGAAAGTCCGTCATCGTTATCGCTGTCCGCGCTAGGATCGGCGGCAACTGCTTCGTCGATATCACTCATATCGTCGCCATGATCGTCCGCGATATCGATCTGCTCGATCAGATCGGACCACTGCGTGCCTGGGTTTTGCGCTAGGACAGCAAGCATGTTTACGAAAGCGGTCACAGTGTTGCGAGGCGTGCGGAAATAGGACTCGCCTATTCGCTTGGAACAATGCGCCATAAAGGAGGTCAGTGCTTCATCGGGAATTGCGGTTTTTTCATCCTGCATGATGGCGCGAATGTTCTGCAACAGGACATACATATCTTCGGGCGTAAGATTGGCGAGGCGAATAATTGGTCCCGATAGGTCAACTAGTCCATCCTGAACGAAGGTGTTTTCAGCCAAGCGGGATTGCAGTGCTTCGTAGCTATATAGGCCGCGGCGGGTATCCATCAGAAATTCGGGGGTTCCTCCCTTTAGGAAACCAAGATGAGAAGCGCTGCCCTGTAGAACGTCATTGAGTATTCGCAGGATCTGTTCGTAGTTCGATTTACGCGCTTGCGAGGACGATAGTTTGAACAAATTGACCATTTCGTCGAGACCAACCAGCAGCCCTTTATATCCCGCTGCAACCGCAAATTCAGCCATAAGTTTGAGATGATCGTAAACGCTGGCATCATCGACAATCGTCCGAACGCCCAAGGCTTTGCGCGCGTCGGTTTTGGTGCTGAATTCTCCGCGCAACCAGCGCAGAGCAGCCGACTTTAACTGATCGTCACCCGTATCAAAGCCTTCCCAATAACGCCGGACAACTTGCGCAAAATCGTATCCGCCGGTTAGCTCCTCCAGATGAGCGAGCCGTTCCGCGATCACTTCGCCAGCGCTGCAATCGCGAGTGGTGGCATCTTGCTGAGCCTTCGAAACAAACCGCTCAACAATGTTTGGTAAACCTCCACCATCAGGCCGCGTGCGAGTGGAAAGATTGCGCGCTAATTCTGCGTAAAGCCCGCGCGCTTGGCCACCGGACGCGTGCAAGCGTCTGTCGGGGGCGAGGTCGGCAAACATTGTCACCAGCCCCTTCTCTAGCGCTACCAGCCTAGCAAGATTCATGAAGAAAGTTTTGCCCGACCCATATTCACCGATCACGAAGCGGATGGCCGCTCCGCCATCGGCAATGCGTTCTATATCCTTGACCAGTTCCTCTATCTCACGCGCGCGGCCTACTTGAACGTGTTCCAAGCCAAGCTTTGGAACCACGCCGGCTCTCAAAGCCTGGATTATCGCATCGCGCTCTCGCGCACGCAGCTGAGCCATACTAATTTCTCCCATTCATAGTGTGCCGGATCGCTTCCGCGATCTCGGGCAGTATTTCGTAACCATCATAATCATCGATGAGCATTTCACCATGCGTTTCAAAGCTCCATTCATTCACAGTTTCGATCATCCCTGCCAGCGGCAATTTATTGACCGCTGCGATGCCCGCCAATTTGTCTGCGGACCAGCTCACTTCCGCAATCAATTCTTTCACAAACGCGCTGTGAATGGTGTCGAGTCCCTCAATACTGCTGTCTGGAACAGCACCGTCTTTCGGGGTGCTGCCTTGTGCATCCGCGCCGAAAATTTCTCCGAGAACAGACGACACGCGATCAGTATTTGACCGAATTTCTGCGATTTTAGACATGTCTAGCGTAACTGCATTTGACAGTGTGTCTTCGGGTATGGATTCACCGCCCGCTTCAGCAATCGCAGCCCGGACGCTTACTGGCGCATCGGTGACATCGCGTGCGTGCAAATCGGTATAAACCAGTGAACGGTCGAGTCCGAGCGCAGTGTAAATCTTCTCTATTCCGGCCACTTCTTCAGGTACGATTGCCATATCTGCATGTGCCATGGAGATTGCTGCGGCGCGTAGTGTCAACGAATCTTCTGAGCTCGCCGACTTGAGGCGCTTACGCAGCATATTCATATCTGGCTTTACTGCCTCGAACCAAAATCGATTGGCGTGCAGCCGCTTTCGTTCTTGGTCATTTGCGACCGGGGCGGTCGTCGCAAGCTCGACTAAACGAAGATGTTCTGCTTCGACCACTTCGCCATCTGCATGCGCAATGAACGAGCCTAGCGCCATTTCCAGCAATGCCTGCTGATAACCGTCTGAGACCTCTTCCAGCATAAGAATAGGCTCGCCGAGATCGAACAACACAACAACCTCGTCAGCTTTTGGCGCGCGCAAGGCAAAGCGAGGGTCGGGTGCCATGCCGATTGCCAACCCTGCAAGAGCATCAGCAGCGTCTGTCAATTGGCGCTTGCCAATCCGGTCGGGAACGGCCCCATCTAGTTTTTTAATCAATTCGGTCACAGCGACTAGGCCATCTGCACTGATAATCGACTTCGCCCAATTTTCTAGCGCGTCCATTCCCGCGCAAGGGAACTGATCTCTAATTTCAATCGGCAACAGAGCATGCGCTTCGATTGATCCACCGCTGTCACTATTACGGCCTAGAAATCGGCTGTATTTATCTAGTGCGTCAGAGGCTTCGTCAGCGATTAACTGTGCCTTGTTCAAGGGCGCTGCCAGAGAGGTGATATCCGGTACTGGATTGCCATTTACTGTCGGGTTAAGATCGAGGTCAAACTCGCTTGATGCAGCGCGATAACGGTATTGCAATTGACCCTTAGGTTTGCGGACTTTCTGCCCGCCGGGATATTTCTTTTCGTGAAGCACCAGAAATAAGGCACGAAATTCCTTTGTACAACGCCGTGCTGGAGTACGAAGGTTTGTGTAACCGCTGCATAGATACCAACTCAATATCCACTCTGCGCTGACCCTTTCACCATCGCGAACCATTGAACCGATCTTTATGCGCACCGGCAAAGGTAGTTCCCAACTACGCGATTCATACATCGGTTCGATTTGTCCTTCGCGTGCAAACACGATTGAAGCCGTCTCGACAAATTCTCCAAGGTAGCGGCGGATGGAGTGGTTTGCGGCGTAAAGTGCGAGCAACCGCTCGGCCTCGGCGATGATGAGTGCTTGCTCATGCTGCTCCGGCTTGTCGACAAATAACCTGCGCTCCAGCCCATAAAAATAAAGGAACACATATCCGATGTTTATGTATTTACTGCTTGCTCCATCGGCCAGCCAGTCGAGGTAGGTAGCGCGGCAGCGGGCGGAAATATCTGAATAACTGGGCCAATACCCAAGCTCATCTGACTGAGGGTCGGCAGGCGAACTCGCAACCGGTAAGGCAGGATCGATATAAGCTCGGCATGTCTGACGGTAATAGCTTTCGCCGACGCTCGGAGGTGTACCAACATAGACCATGCCAGATATGTGCCTGCCTGCGACAACCACCGTCTCACCGGATGGCACCCAGCCGCCTTTGGACCGTATGGCACTCGAAATTTTCATATGTTCACCTGCGCTCCGATTTGCGGAAATCGGCGTGATGTCATCTTCTGCATAAGATACATGATCTTCGCTTTGAGGTTTTGCATATTTGACTGCCGCTATTGCGAGATCAGCTCTCGCGGCCCGGCCAGCCTCTATAAGTGCCCGATTATCTTGATTTGGTTGATTTGATATTAGGCTTCGTGCCCGTGTTGGCACTGGCAGCGGCGAGGTTCTTTCACCGCGTTCAACTGTACCACCGCCAGCTTGAAAGGGCTCGTCTGGACGAAAATTATCGGGTGGCCCTGCAACTCGTTTGTACCGACTTTCGGAAACCTCACTATTGGAAGCAGATTTCTCTCTGCGCCTTTTATTGTGCCAACGAACGGCAAAAAAAGGAGCGATAAGGGCGAATAAGGCTTCGATCCAGTCGGGAAGAAACTGCAAAACAGTCACTACGAGGATCATGCAAACAAAAAACCAAGCTATATATAGCAAAATCGAACGCACGATATTCATGCTATAGTCACTGCGCTAAGCACCCCAATTTCGCAACTATTATCATATAGTTGCAAAACAATATTTGGCGAAGACACCTAGATTTTCTATCTTATCGAAGTGCCTAATCATTTGCTGCCCCTTGAATCATTTTGAACCATATGTTGGTCGACCCCGGCTCGACTCATATCTCGCCAGGTTTCCACTCAGTCATATGGAGTCCATTGCCCCCTAAGCGCTCAAATGCCCGTTGACGGCAACTGAAAACCAGAATTTGAAGGTCGCTCGCCTGCCTATGTAGGGCATCGAACATACGTTCGATGCGATCATCGTCAGAATACACCAGAGCATCATCGAGAATGACCGGAACAGGATTGCCGGATTTGGCGAGCAGGCGTGCAAACGCCAATCGAGTGAGGATGGCGAGTTGTTCACGCATCCCGCCGCTCAAGAAAGTAATGTTTTCATCCAAACCTTCACGGCCTAGCGTTTTAGGCAAGAGCGTTGCTTCATCGAAAGTGATCGATGCCTCATCTAGCAACAGTGTGAGAAGCGGTTTCAACTCTGCCATCACAGGCCCAAAATATCGCTCTTTGGCCGAAGAACGCGCTTCTTCTAGTGCCTGTTTAAGCCGGGTGAGAGCAGAGATTTCATGCTTAAAGCGCTCAACGCGGTTTTCAACCGAGCTACATCGCCCCTTTATCTCTTCGAATACGTCTTCAATGCCATGGCCGGACGAGACAGAAATTCGCCCATCAAGCTCCGCAACGACCTTGTTTAAGACATCAATTTCTTTTTGCGCTCGATCAACAGCGGAGGTGGCGCGCTCGTATGCCGCCGTCACACTTATCAAATCTGGAGCAAGGGCTTTTAACTGCTCGGTGGCTTTTTGAGCCGCGGCCAGTATTTCTTGTTCTTTCGCGAATGTGCCTTGAAGTGATTTCAGCTTCTCGCTTCGCTCCACTTCTGAGCCGAGTGCGGATTCAAGCTCTTGTCGTTCCTTGCGCACACTTCCGATCATAATGTCCCGACGAAGAAATTCATCTTTCGCATCGTGATAGGCTGATCGGGCAATTTCTCTTTCACTTTGAGATGAGCGATGCGATTCAATTGCTGCAGCGAGTTCAAGCTCGGCATCGTCTAGACTGATTTCTAATGATTCTGTGACTTTGCAAAGTTCTTCTAATTGAACCGATCTTTGCCGCAATGCGTCGATTCCTTCAGGTGCTCGAGTTTCTAGCTCAGCACGTTTCAGCATCAGGGAAGAGGTTTTGGCCTCTGCGGCTACAAGTTGTTCTTTCGCCGCTGAGACGGAGGCGCATTTGATATGAGCAAGGCCATTTCGAAGTTGTTCTTTGACGTCCTGAACCTCATTTTCCAATTCCTCTGCCGATGCATCAGACCCAGACGATACCTTCAATTGCCCAATATCCGGAATATCAAAACAGGTCTCTGAAGTTATCTTGACGGTCTGTCCGTCGGTAAGGGCGCTGCCATCATGGATGATCTGCGTTTTACTGGAACCCGCATAGTCAATCTGAACGATGACCGACTTCGCGAGTATCATGACATTAAGAGTTTCAATCCGTCGCTCAAAGGCTTGCAATTGATCGACGCTATTATCGTCAACCAAAAACGCGCCGCATTCGGCGGCGAGCTTTTCGACTTCGCCACGCAGTTCCTCTGCCTTTTTCAGTTGTGATTTAAGCTCTGTGAACTGGACCGCAGCTCGTTCGGCTTCTTTCCCCCGTTTCGCAGTTTCTAGAAGTTCGCGCGCTTTGATCAGCTGTTTCTCAGATGCTTGTAGAGCCTTTTGACCTGCATCGTTTGCGGCTAGCGCTTCATCTCGCTTCAGCTTGGCATTTTTGTATTCAGCTTCGCCGTCAATTATTTGTTCAATCAGTTTGGCGAGTTGCTCCAGTTTCAACTGATGGCTCTCAAGATGGCTCTTCGCTGTTTGATACTTTTCATCTGCCAGCTTTTCCTGAGCTTCAGCCGTCGCGAGTTTGCCTGATTGTTCCTTTGCAGAATCTAGCTGTACTAAGGCATCTTGCTTTTGCTGAAGTCTCAACTGTACCGCATCGGGGTCGTTCAAGTCTTTCAGCCGCCTCAGTTTTGTGCGGCGAGTATCGAGCGCAGAACGCAACTCAGATATTCGTGAGGCGAATTCAGTCTTTTCTTGTTGCAAGCCTTCAAGCTCGGCCAAAGCTTCAGCGTATGGCCCTCCAGTTTTGGGTTTCCCTGTACTCGTAACCAATTCTTCCAACTTCGCATTGGTCCGGTCGAGAACACGCAACATGCGACGTCCGCCAGTGAGAAATTCGACCTCATCACCCGTTACCGAGGTAAGCACATCTTCTCTGACTCTGCGTTCTTCGTCTTTCTCCTTATTGGAACCGCCGCCGATTTCGGTTGCTCCTTGCTGAACCCACAAAAGTCCTGCGGGTCCAGTTGATCCACCGCGTATGAGATTTGATATCCAAGCCTCAGCCGCATCGGCTTGAGCGATAATTCTATTGGTTGCGATCTCTGTTATGACTGCGTTTTTGCCGTTGTAGTATGTTTTGCTAATGCGAAATCGACCCTGATCTGTTTCCACATCAACTTCAATTTGAGGGCTACCGCCGCTATAGGGACGCAGTAGCTGGATTGATTTCGGCGTTCCAGAAAATGGCTGGAAGAATGCGGCATGTAGCGCGTCAAAGCTGGTCGACTTTCCAAATTCGTTTTCGGCGGAAAGAACATTCACACCATCACCGATATTCTCTATCGCGATGCCACGACCGGCAAACTTTCTCACATTCCATAGTCGCAGAGCCCGGAGTTTCACGCTTCCTCCGCAGTAAAAGTATAAAGCAGGGATAGGGCCGATGCCGAAACACCATGAGGATCTGGGTCAGCCTCTGCCTCACGCATAAGACCCTCAGCGGCCTGTCGTAAGGCACCGACCTGATCGATTGTGTCCAAGTCCGATATCTCATATGCGTTTGCAAGTGCCTCAGATTTCATCTCGAACAAGGCGAAGTCGGGCGCGATCTTGCCGACAGCTTCATTAAGGAGAAGCCGATCCGGAATTCGAATACGTCCAGCTGCCGCGATCTGAAGCAAGGTTTTTCGCCTCAGGGAAATCTCGGGAAGGATTTTTTCAAGCTGATTGCTAACATCTTCGCCCGCGAGGATATCCATTGTCTTTTTTTGCCAGTTGAAGCTGCCAGTTTCCAAAGACTGCACATCGGGCGTGGCACCTGAGCCTTCGATTTCGACCAAGAGAACTTTACCTGGTTTACTGTGTTTGAAACGATCTGGTTCAGGCGTGCCCGAATACCAGGTTCGTTCATTGATTGAAATCTGGCCGTGCCAGTCTCCGAGAGCAAGATAATCGAGGCCAGACTGTTGTGCGCGATCTGGAGCAATGATTTCCGAAGCGCCATCCTCTCCAAAGCTCTGCACCGCACCATGCGCCAGTCCGATGCGTATGCCTTCCAACTCAATGTCAGCATCGGACATCCATTCGGTAAGGTCGCGCCCAGGCCTACGATTTAGACAGGGCGCAGGTAGAACGAACGTTGCGGGAGCTATTTCGATGGGCTTGTTCTCGAGAGCGAGTAGCACGTTTTTGGGTTGATCATTAGCAACCTGTTTCCATAGTTCATCTGCGGAAAGCGAGTCGTGATTGCCAGGGATGATAACCCATTTGGTTTCACTATGAGCGCCCATCGCCTGCATGGCTTGTCGTATTACAGAAGGGGACGGTGTTCCCGTATCAAAAACGTCACCCGCTATTAGAATGAAATCCGCTTCATGAGTTCGGGCAAGGTTTGAAATCGTGACTAAGGATTGGTATCGCGCTTCTGTAAGCCTGCCGCGCAAATCTTCTGGAAACTGACCGAAGCGTTTTCCAAGATGAAGATCGGCAGTGTGAATGAATCGAACCATGCGAGTAGTATGCCGGATTGTGTATTGTTTGCATTAGATATTTTGCGTTTGTACAAAAATCTCTAATTTTCCAAATCAAGTCGATTCCAGAATCGCATCTCTCAAAGGGATCGAGCAGAAAGCGGCGATGGCTAAATCCCGTCCGGAATTTCTGAGGCCAACATGACAATACCCTTCGATTGTCATTTCGCGAAAGCGGAGCGCGGGACGTTCGTCCCCAAACGATCCGCTAATGCAGGCTCCTACCCACCGTGCGGTGGGCTTATCGGAGCCTGCTAATTTAGATGGTGCGGGCGGTGGGAATCGAACCCACACTCCTTGCGGAACGGGATTTTGAGTGGGACGAGACAACCGTAACTATCTGATAACAAATTACAAATTTTTGGTCAAGCCAAATTTGTGTAAGGTTTTGTGTAAGTATCCTGCCCTAAGAAACGACGCCAGCTAACCAGGAAGTCCTAGATTCTGGAATCAGTGACACTGCCTACCCCCCTACTCTGCTATTTCGCTTGGGATGCAAAAAATCAATTTCCTATGGCCGCTTCGCGCCCATTTGTCGTCGTTCCGAAGGCCGAAGCTTGTTCCTGAAAGCAGTCATTCAGCACGCACTATTAATTCGCGCTCGGATGGCAACAACTGGGTGGTTTGCCGTCGGTCTGCTTTCAGGCCATCACAAAGATAAGCGGGCATTGGCCCTTGCGAAGTGCCCGCTATAAGACTGATATAAAGCTAGATTAGTAGCCAAACAATCATTTGAGCGAAACTGTGATTTCTTCCAATCGCGGTTTGCATCGTGACCAATGATTGAGGCTGCAGCTGAGATTGGGCATCCAATATTTCGACTGGAAAAATTTGGAACAATGAAACTACATCATAACTGCTCCAACGGCACATAATCAAACTCGAAGCCAAAGCAGCGTGGAGCGACTGCTTTCAATGCCTGTTCCGTGCGATAATGGTCCGGGCAGCCTATGGCAAAGACGCTTACCCTTTGCCCATATCGCAAACGCTCCGCGTTGATCGGTTGTCCGCTTTCATAATCCAGAATGGTGATCAGGTCAGGCACCGACGCCAGCATCTTGCCATCAACATGGGCGGTCAGATATTCATTCTTGATATCGATAAGCAAAGGCGGTTCGCCGCCCTTGATAGATTCGATTACCGCACGGCCAACATCATAGCCACCAACCACATTGGTGGACATATCGGCGACAATGCCGGAATAAAGTTGGCGAAACTCGCCGTAAATCGATGGCTTGAAAAGGGCTGCAAGCGCTCCCGAAAGCTGGTCAGCATTACCGCCGGCGCTGCGAAGCACTTTCCCGAGCGCGATCGAAAGCGAAACCGTCCCCGGAACAACGCATGCTTTGAGCTGCGTCCCGGTCATGTGGAATTCGGCGCTGATCGCCATGCCACCGCGATTCATCGAGAACGCGCGGACAAGCCGTTCATATTCCTGTACATTATCCACATCAATCAGTTCAGCATTACCCGCGTAATCGATCGCCACTGCGGGCGTAGGCGAAATCCCGTATATCGCAAAGGTCATCATCGTGGCTTCTGGCAACGCTCGGCCCATGCCGTCGCCATCAATCACCGGAATGCCGTTGGCAGCGGCCGCGACAATTGGAATCAGAGAATTGCCCCCGCCAATTTCAAACGACACTATGGCATCAACAGCACGGCCCGTCATTTTGCGATAGGCTTCCAGCACCGCCACACTTTCATCCACCGATGGCAACAGTTCCAGGCTGGTCGTGGGTGCACCAACCGCGCCGATGGCGACAACCATAGCGTCGTCGGGCAAATCGTCAGCACCGATCAGTTCGGCGGGGCCGTATTCCTTTAGCCCCTGCTGAGCACATAAATAAGCTATGTGCGGATCGCCACCGCCACCGGTTGCCAGGAATGCCGCGCCAGCGGACAAGTCCGCAAGCATGTCTGCCGTCAGCTTCATAGTGCTTTCTCCATGGCAGGCGCAGACAGGGCCGCAACGTCGCCAACAACCTTCACCCGCACGCGGGTCGCGCCTTCGTCCATATAGGGAATCGGCGTTTCCTCAATTTCGGTAACGCGGACCGACGCGCGCTCCGCTCCGGCTTCAACCGCAATCTGACGGGCCGCTTCGGTAGCTTCGGTGATACATTCGGCGCGCACTTGCGCGCGGTAATTGACGAAACGCTCCGCCTCACCGCCAATCAGCGCGATCGCCGCACCGATGGCATTGGCAACGCCGCTATTCTCAGGACAGTGGATCGCCGAAACATGGGCAAGCCCGGACGGCGCCAATATTGCGCCGCCACCTACAAGGATCACTGGCAGAGGATCGCTACTGGGCTTCATTGTTCGGATGCCGTCGTCCAATATCCGTCTTATGGTGGCGAGGCCATTTGCAATGAGTTCAGGTGATAAATGACGGACAGCATCTGCATCGCCGACATTGGCCAAACCTCCCGCCACCACAATGTCTGTCGCCGTGAGCGTCGACCCACCAAAGACCAAGCCTTCGGTCACAAGCTTGTGCCCAACCGATTGGGGGCCGATTTTGTTGCCGTTATCGGAAACCACACTACCGCCGCCCAGACCGATTGCCTGCACGTCCGGCATGCGAAAATTGGTGCGGATACCGCCCACTTCCACCACCATGTTTGATTCTCGCGGAAAACCCCCGCGCAGCACGCCGATGTCAGATGTCGTGCCGCCAATATCAACGACAATTGCATCTTCCAGTCCGGTGAGCCGTGCCGCGCCGCGCAGCGAATTGGTCGGACCGGAAGAAAAAGTAAGCGCCGGAAATTCCCGAACGAAAGCAGCGTCCATCAACGTGCCGTCGTTCTGGCTGATAAAGACAGGGCAATCTATACCAAATTCATCGAGCGCTTCATCAAATGCGGATACGACTTTATCAGCAAAATCCAGCAGGGCCGCATTGAGTAAAGCGGCATTTTCCCGCTCCAGCAGACCAACGCGACCAATGCGGTGGGACATGGTGACGCGGATATCGGGAATGACAGAGCGCAGGCGTTCTGCAACATATTGCTCCGGCTGGGCATTCATGGGTGAAAAAGCCGACGTGATGGCCGCGGTTTTGATATTTTTTTCTAGCAAGTCAGCAATGACGGCATCAATTTCGTTATCGTCTATCGGCGACAAAGGCTCGCCATCATAGAGGAAACCACCATGCAGCATATAGATATGCCCACCCAGCGCCCGCGCCATATCATCCGGCCAATCAAGCATCGGTGGCATGCCGCGCCCCGAAGGTAGGCCCAGGCGGATGGCGGCAACGGGCGATAGTTCGCGGCGCTGAACCACCGCATTGGTGAACTGCGTTGTGCCGATCATAACAGCGTCAATTGAGGACATCGCAATGCCGCTGTCCGCGAGAAATGCGAGCGCATCCTTCACACCGGTTGTTACGTCCGCGCTGGTCAGGGCCTTGTGCGCAACCGCAACCTTGTCACCCTCCAATACCACCGCATCGGTATGGGTGCCGCCTACATCAATGCCTATCCTCATGCTGTTGCTTCCTCTGGTCTGTGGCGCTGCGACCAACCCAACAGGGCGTGAACGCACGCGGCTACCGATATGGCGTCGATGGCAGCGGTGCCGGTCATTGTAAAAACGCCCTCCATTGCCAAAACGGCAAATCCCGTTCCCGCCGCCCAGGCGACAAGCGCTCTCCAGTGCCAATTGCTTTGACGGAGATAGCCGTCACCGAGATAGTCGTCCTGTCTGAGCAGAAAGAAATCGACGATGATGATCCCGCCAACGGGCACGAAAATTACAGCCAGGTAAATGAGGAAGGGAATGAAGAAATCGAGGATATGCAGAAACGCAAATAACGTGCCCCCTGCGCCGCAGAGGATGACAACCAGCCGGCGCGGCCATTTGGGTGCTGCGGCACCGACACTCAGCACCGCGCTGTAAAGGTTCAGCGCATTGAGTGTCCAGCTGCCGCCAAACACGATCGCAAAAGCGCCAAAGCCAAGACCCAGCGCCAGCATCAGCGCCAATATATCGAGTTCTCCTGTCGCAATGCCCGCAAGGCCACCCACAGCCGTGACGGTGGTCGAGGCAATCAGATAGGCAATTATCGAAACGCCGATGGCGCCTTTCCATCCTTTAATGAAACGGCAGGTATCGGGCATGATGACCGCCCCTACGACTACGGCACCCACAATGGCAGACATTACCCCGCCAAACGCAAGTTCAGTACCGGGGCCACGGTCTAGAATATCAGCGATCGAACCGGAATCGGTCAATTTCACCAGCATCAGAACAATCGCCACACCGAGCACCGGCGTTACCAGTAATGCCAGACGGTTTATCGCTTTCAGGCCGATAAAGGCCGCCGCCGTCATCATAGTCCCGGCGCCAAGTTTGACCGGCCAATCGGGACCTGCATAACCCACCTGTATCAAAAGCTGCATTGCGGCATCATTGAAGAGTTCAATATTCACTCCGAACCATCCGAGGAGCGACAATCCAAAACCCAGATTGAGCAGTAGCGATCCTTTGGTACCAAAGGCAATCTGCGCCAGCATGTATGAACTCAGCCTTGTACGAGATCCGATTACGCCGGTGAAGGACGCGATCACCGCAAGCAATAACCCGCCAGCGAGTGTTCCCCATAAAAAGGTCCAGCCGGGCGCAACTTTCGCCAGTTCGAGTCCGCCAAGCAATGTTGGCAATGACAAGCTGAAAATTGAGTTCATGAAGGCTACATTCCACCAGGAAATACTGGCTTCTTCGGGCACAGGGACTGTCTGAAACTCTTCTTCCATAACTGTGTCTACCCGATCTCCCCTTCGGGTGGATTAGAAATTGAAACGTGCTTCCACCCCGTATTGGCGAGGCCGATTGGGTTGCCGCGCCAAATCGACTGCGCCGTTAAACAAGCTGAAGATGTCCTCGGGTTGTCTTTCATTGAAAAGATTTTCAACAAACCCGGTCAACTGCCAGCCATCTGTTCGCAGACCAGCTCGCAAGCCGACAAAATCATGCGCCGATGAACGTAGCGACGGGAAATCGAGTGTAAAGCTCCGTGGTCCTATCCGCTTATAATCGCCGTGCAGAAACAGGTCGGTTGTGTCAGATACCGGTGTTTCGTAATCTGCGGATACCGACATATTATATTTGGCGATATAGGGCATCGCAAAACCGACGACAGCGGGGTTGAACCCGAAGGTGCGGATTTCGGAATCGGTATAACCAAAATTGTAACGCAGACTGAGGCCAGTTACAGGGCGCAGGCCAATTTCAGCCTCGAATCCTTGCGATCGGACACTATTGACTGAGACATTCTCAAGCGTGAAGCTAACGGGATTAAATTGCGTCAATTGCGCGTTTTTCTGATCGATACGGAAAATAGCTGCGTTGAAAATCAGCAGTTTCCCAAAAGCGGAAGATTTAAAGCCAAGTTCATAGCTGTCGGACAATTCCTTCCCATAGGTGCGCGCCGTCAGCCCGCCGCTGAATTCGTTGAAGCCGCCGCTCCGGAAACCCTTGGAATAACCACCATAAACCGTGATTTCCGGGGTGGGTTTATAGGAAAGCGAAACCTTTGGCTGGAATGCGTCAAATGTTGCGCTTGCAAATGAGCCAGCGACATCGCGGCTATCGACGGATGTCCGCTTATCCCGGTCAAACCGTCCGGCAACGCTTATCTCCAACTGATCGGTAAGTTCATAGCCTGCTTGGGCTGAAATCGCCCAGGCTTTGCTGCTATTCTCGTCGAGGATCGCAAATATCAATGCAGCAGGATCAATGAGCGACGGGTCAAATGGAGCGGTGCCCGATGGATCGTCATAGAAACTGAAACGGCTATCGCGCTTGCGGTCCTGATAGAAGCTCCCCAACGCCCAGCTAACAGGGCCATCGTTATCAGATGTCAATCGACCTTCAAACGTCCATGCACTGGTGTCCAGCAACGCTTGCTGCACCCCGGGGAAAAAGAACGTACCGTCACTTGGCAGGGCTACATAATCGCCATCAGAAATCGTATCGTCGCTCGCATTACTATATCCTGCCACGGCGGTCAGCGTTGCGAAGTCGAAATGATGTTCCAACTTGGCGCTGATCTGGTATATTTCGCGGCGATCGACACCCAGAATATTCTGCGATGTGGGGATTGAGAAATCTTCGATCGAAGCCTGTGTGAATGTGACTGCTTGATAATAGCCAACACCCGAGCGCGAATTTCCATATTGGCCCCGCACATCGAACGTCGTGTTCGGCCCGAGTTCGGCCTTCAGCAAGCCGAACAAACCGTAATCCCGACTATAATCCGCACCGGTATTCAAAAACACGTTTTTGATCAAACCGTCACTATCGGCATAATATCCGCCGACGCGAAAGTAGACGCTATCTTTGCTGATCGGTCCGGAAACTACACTCGACACCCGCCAGCTATCGCCGTTGGCATAGGATGCTTGAACATTGCCTTCTATATCATTGGTCGGTTGCTTGGTGGTGATGTTGATCGCGCCGCCGACAGCACCGCGTCCGTAAAGCGCACCCTGTGCGCCGCGCAATACTTCGATCTGCTCGATATCAACAAGATCCTGGTTGACGAATTCCTGATCGGGCGCGGTGACACCATCAAATACGAACGCTAGGGGCGGGTCACCAATTTGCGGGGTAATCAAACCGCGCACCTGAAAGCGTGCCAGGCCGGGGCGATAATTGTCAAGCTGGCTCAAGTTGGGAGTCAGGTCAGCCACATCGCGCAGATTCTTAATGCCTGCATTTTCAATATCTTTCGATGAAAAAGCGGTCACCGATTCAGGAACATCTTGCAGTCGTTCATCACGCCGGCGCGCGGTAACGACGATTTCATTTCCCTGAGTTGACTCTTCTGCTGCTTCTTCCGATGCCACTTGGGCAGCTGCCGGTGTTATGGTTACAACAAGTGCTGTGAATGCTACCGATTGCAATAGAGCGGTTTGTGCAAGTTTCATCCCCGTTTCCTCCTAGAATTTTTTATTTTTCGACGAATCACCCTAGCTTCAAACGCGGAAAATGAATTCTTGAATATGAGCCGCGATACGCAAGATATGTTGGAGTAGCATGGCCTGACACGAATAAGTTTTACAAATAGATTGTGTGAAAACATTCTTTTGATGCAAAAGGGGCTTTGGTATCGGACGATGGGAAGCATATTGACCTCTGAAGTGAAACTCGAACCCAAAAATATAAAACTGGATGCCATTTACCGGAAAATTCTGGCCATCATCCAGAAACGGTCGAACATAACGAACCAGGAATTGGCGGAATTGGTTGGTCTTTCACCCGCCGCCTGTTCGCAACGAACCAATGCGCTAAAAGAGGCTGGCTATTTGATCGGCTTCCACGCGGAGATTGATCTCAAACGGGTCTGTGAGCATGTTCTTGCATATGTAGAGTTCACGCTGAAAAATAATGACCCTGTGTCTCGCGAGCGATTTTCCGATGCGATACAGGATATCCCAGAGTTTATGGATTGCCTGCGTCTCTCCGGTGACGTTGACTTTATTTCGTTCACATGTTGCTCCGATATATCGGAATTGAACAAACTCTGTGACCAATTGGCTTCGGACACAACGTTGAGCATAGCTCGCATAAATCCACGAATCATCATCGACCGGGCAAAATGGTATTTCGGCTATCCTATTTCAAAGCTGAAATGGCTGGAAAGCTAGAGCGATTTCTGCTGCGCTATACGGTTTGGACATCAAGAAGAAGAATGTCTCGTCGACAATAATAAATTGCTCTCGGTCAGAGTGATGCCGTTAATCAAACGGATGCACCGCAAAGATTCGTCAAAAGCTCGCAAGTCCGAGACTTCAACTTTTGCAATCAGGTCCCACCGACCATTGGTACTATATAATGTCCGAACTTGTGAAAGACGCAGCAACTCATTGCCTACCCGGTCCGCTGCCTGTCCTTGCACTTCAACCTGAACCAACGCCGTCACGGTTGAATCACGAAATTCCGCGCCGGTTTTGATGGTGAAGTTTTCAATTATATTAGTTTCAACCAAGCGGTCGATGCGTGCCTTGACCGTTGCACGTGAGACTCCGGTCGCTGCCGACAAACTTGCGATGGGCGAGCGCGAATCCCGCTGTAGCAGATTGAGCAATTTACGGTCCAAAGCATCCAGATTTCTTTGTTTCATATCGCTACACCCATTCATTGCCGGACACGCAGATCCGGTAGGAAACATGACATAATGCATAATCTATCTTAGCATAATGACAAATATTGATGGATATTATGTCATATTTCCAACTTTACGACAACATTCATCTCAACCATAACCTGTCACTGAAAACACACCGGCACTCGAAAATGCCACGAGAGGTATAGGGACATGACACTCAAAACACAGGAAAGAACAATCTCCCTGATCGGGGCACCCGTCGAACTTGGGGCGAGGCAGGCAGGCTGTTCTCTGGGGCCGGAAGCCATGCGGCTTTCAAACCTTCAGGAGGCGCTCCAATCTCTGGGCTTTGATGTCAACGACCTTGGTAATGCAGTGATTGCTGCTGCGGATGATATTTCCTTGGCCGGTCATACACGTAACACGCAAAATATAGTCGGCTGGACACGGTCTCTTTTTGACGCCGCGTATGAGATATCCAAAACCGGACGATTGCCGATATTCATGGGCGGCGATCATTCCCTTGCCATGGGGACTGTTTCAGGCGTTGCACGATATGCGAGGGATATGGATCGTCCGCTTTGTGTGCTGTGGCTTGACGCGCACGCCGATTTCAACACGCCACAAACTTCTGATTCGGGAAACATGCACGGCATGCCTGTGGCATATTTTTGCGGCGAACCTGGATTTGATAAAATCCTGCCCGAAGACAGACCCACGATCGATCCCTGCAATGTATTCATGTTCGGAATTCGTTCGGTCGACGCTTCGGAGCGGCAACTGATCGCTGATCGCGGCATCAATGTTTATGACATGCGCGCGATTGATGAATTCGGTACGGCATCGATCATTCGCAGCATCCTGGAAAAGGTAGAAGCTCGAAATGCCATGCTTCACGTAAGCTTGGATGTCGATTTTCTCGACCCTACCATTGCTCCGGGCGTTGGCACCACCGTACCGGGTGGGGCAAATTTACGGGAAGCGCATCTGGTGATGGAAATGCTCTATGAATCGAGACTCGTCACCTCGATGGATCTCGCCGAGCTCAATCCATATCTCGATGATCGCGGAAAAAGCGCCCGGATGCTCACGGAGCTGACCGCAAGTCTTTTCGGACGGAAGATACTGGACCAACCCACGGCCCTCAGCAGTTAAGGATTAGAAATGTCACTCAATACCGTTCCATTTGTCAGCGTCGATCATATGATGAGGATCGTACTGAAAACCGGTATCGAACGCGTTTTGCTGGAATTGGCCGAATATATTGAATCCGATTTCAAGCGCTGGGGATCTTTTGACAAAACGCCGCGTGTTGCATCCCATTCACCCGAAGGTGTCATCGAACTGATGCCGACCAGTGATGGTGAGATTTACGGCTTCAAATATGTCAATGGCCATCCGAGTAACATGCAACGGGGCCTACAAACGGTCACCGCATTTGGCGTTCTGGCGGAAGTCGAAAGCGGCTACCCCGTTTTAATCTGGGAAATGACAATTTTGACCGCGTTGCGGACAGCTGCGACATCAGCAATCGCTGCCAAATATCTCGCCCCCAAAGGCTCAAATTGCATGGCGATCATCGGCAATGGTGCACAGTCCGAATTTCAGGCAATTGCTTTCAAGTCGTTACTGGGTGTTACCGCATTGAACCTCTATGACATTGATCGAGCGGCCTCACAAAAATGTGCAAGGAACCTCGAAGACCAAGGGTTCACCGTCAGAATTTTCGATAGTGCCGAAGAAGCTGTGCTTGGAGCAGAAATCATCACAACCGTGACAGCTGACAAACAATGCGCAACGATATTGACCGATAATATGATTGGAGCCGGTACCCACATAAACGGGGTTGGTGGCGACTGCCCGGGCAAAACAGAATTACACCGAGATATCTTGTTACGCAGCAAGATATTTGTCGAATATACGCCGCAAACTCGAATTGAAGGGGAAATTCAGCAGTTGGATGACGACCATCCCGTCAACGAACTGTGGCAAGTTATAGCGGGACAAGCTACCGGACTCGACGACCCCAGCGATATCACATTGTTTGACTCTGTGGGCTTTGCAATCGAGGACTTTTCGGCGCTGCGCTATATTCGCGATAAGTTGAAACAAACCGGTTTCTTCACCGATCTGGACATGATCGCCGACCCCGACGATCCCCGTGATCTGTATGGTATGGTCTCGCGCGCCGCTGAAGCTGCCTGAAACAGATTGCCAGATGAAACACAATAATCCGCAGGCCCCCTCGGCCGTGATAATGATAAGGCCGCATAGTTTCTGGCCAAACGGTGAAACCGCAGGGGATAATAGTTTTCAGCGGCTGCCAGGATCATTCTCCGCAGATCAGGTGGCTCGTGACGCCTACAAGGAATGTACATTGGCGGCAGAAAAATTATCCGACGCCGGTGTTGAAGTCCATATGTTTGAAGATGAAGGCGATTCCACGCCGGATTCTGTTTTCCCCAACAACTGGTTCTCGACCCACGCCGGCGGTTATGTCGCCATATATCCCATGTACGCTGCAAACCGGCGAGCAGAACGGCGTCAAGATGTCATCGAAATGCTCAAACGCGTATACCGCGTTCAGGAAGTAATCGATTTTTCAGGACTGGAACAGGACGATTTGTTTCTGGAAGGTACCGGAGCGATGGTCATCGATCATCTTGAACGGGTTGTATATGCCGTTCGATCGAAGCGCTTGAGTTCCCTGGCCCTGGAAAGATTTTGTTCCCATTTCGGATATGAGCCGGTGGTTTTTGATGCAGAAGATGGCCACGGCGCGCCGGTCTATCATACCAATGTATTGATGTGCGTCGCGACAGATTTTGTGATGATCGGCCTGGACATGATCGCCGATCCCGTCCGCCGGGACGAAATTGTCAAGAGGTTTGAACAATCAGGGCGGACCGTTATTGCTCTGAGTTCCGATCAGATATCGTCCTTTGCTGGCAACGCCCTTGAACTTACGGGGACCTCCGGCTCAATTCTTGCGATCTCGTCGACGTCAGCGAAATGCCTGACCGACACCCAATATGATTTGATAAAACACAGCGTCAATATATTGGAACTTGATATTCCAACGATAGAATGTGCGGGCGGGTCGGTGCGCTGCATGCTGGCCGGCATCCACCTTTCGAAAAGAAGCTAGATGTCGGCACGGCTCATATGACCAGTGGCATCGCAATGCGAATTCTGTTTCAGGAGAGATTGCGTTATGAAAATTTCGTCGCAATTTCTTGACGCTGGCCCGCAGTTCTTTGCACCGCCGCTGGACTTACGCAACAAAGAAGCTGATGAAATCGTGGAACGTTTTGTTCCGTCGCTTACGGAGTGTTTTCCTGCATAATCCGCGGAAACCTCCCATTTCAACGATCAAGAAGAGAGATAATCCGATGCCACATAACGAATTTGTCTCAACCGATCCGATGACGGGAGCTATCGTCTGGAAAGGCGTCCCCGGCAATGTAGATGCTGCGGTCGTGAAGGCGCGAAAGGCCTTCCCGCGATGGGCGCAAACATCTCTTGCCGAACGGATCGCTCATACACGGCGGTTTCAGGAGATCGTGCTGGAACGGAAGGCCGCTTTCGCCGAAGCCATTGCACGCGAAACCGGCAAGCCATTATGGGAAGCGCAAACAGAAGTAGCGGGCACGGCCGCAAAAGTTACCATTTCGATTGAAGCCCAAGAAACAAGAGCCGGCGTAAGACAAGGCGAATTGGCAGGAGCCCGCCAGTTTGTTCGTCACAAGCCGCACGGCGTGTTAGCGGTGCTTGGCCCATACAATTTCCCCGCGCATTTGCCCAATGGTCACTTTGTCCCGGCATTGCTCGCCGGCAATACAATCGTCTTCAAGCCATCAGAACTTACTCCGCATGTGGCTGAATTCATGGTTTCTTGCTGGAACGAGGCCAATCTGCCAGATGGCGTATTGAACATTGTGCAGGGACAGGGTGAAACCGGACGTATCCTAGCGGCTCACGGCGACATTGACGGACTATTGTTTACCGGATCACACACAACCGGACTGAAATTGCATCAACAATTTGCAGGCCAGCCAGACAAGATTCTGGCATTGGAGATGGGCGGGAATAATCCTCTAATTGCGTGGGATTTGGATCAATCTGTCATTGAAGCTGCAGCAACACTGATTGTGCAGTCTGCTTATATCTCGGCGGGTCAACGGTGCACTTGTGCACGCCGGTTGATTGTTCAGGAAGAGGGCTATGAGAGGATCATCGATGCGGTCACTGCGTTGACTGACAAATTGATTGTCGGCGGGCCGTTTGATCAACCCGAACCTTTCATGGGCCCGGTCATCAGCAACCAGGCAGCGGACGGGCTGCAAAGAAGCTATGAACAATTAATCGGCAATGGTGGGCAGATAATCAGGCCTTTGCACCGCGCTGATCCTGAACTGCCGTTGCTTTCACCGGCATTGGTCGATGTCACCGATGTGCAAATTGACGATGAAGAACATTTTGGCCCATTGCTTCAGGTCTGTCGTGTCGGCAGTTTCGATGAAGCCATCCAGACCGCCAATAATACCCGTTTCGGATTAGCCGCCGGACTTATCGGCGGGAACGAAGACCTCTACAAGCGCTTTTGGGCAGAATCGCGCGCCGGTGTTGTAAATTGGAACCGCCCGACAACCGGCGCTTCCTCAAATGCTCCTTTCGGCGGAATCGGATTGAGCGGGAATCACCGACCGAGCGCATATTATGCAGCTGATTATTCTGCTTGGCCGGTGGCGTCATTGGAAGCCGAATACCCGGAAGGGAAGATTGCAACCGGCGTTCGGCAAAGTTCTCGAACAGGTGGTCAATGATACACTTTTCATCAGTTAAACAAGACAGCCTTGAAAGTTCTGCGAACGTGCCGATGCTAAAGGTGCCAACACCACAACCAACTGCGTTTGATAAAGCAGACCGAACGACTGGTTTCTGGGAAGGGCAGCTGAACAGCGTACGGCAAAGATTGCGTCGTTGAACGAACCCGCTACGCGGGAGGGGGTTTGGTCGTGAGATTTG
>TARA_R110000824_G_scaffold70768_3_pt1 | contig 28445 bp, 22 predicted proteins | sample TARA_R110000824 | Tara Oceans TARA_R110000824 (sample SAMEA4397747) | marine metagenome | biome: Polar Biome; feature: [MES] marine water layer (ENVO:01000295) within the mesopelagic zone...; material: water (ENVO:00002006), including particulate matter (ENVO:01000060) such as......
CTACCTGGAGATTTAGAGTAAATTTCAGCTTGAGTTTTATCACCTGAGTATCTACCAGTTTTTACATCAAAATACTCTGGTTGGAGTTGACCTGTCTTCTGATTATTAAACTCAAATACCACATCTTTATCTTTAAATGTTTCTTTAAGAAATTTAGTTGATTCTGAAAATGGATTTAATCTAAATGCCTCACTATTCACTATTGATTGTGCTGGACTACCTTCTATTTCTGCTAATTCTTTTACAAAATCAACAGGATTATCCCCAACTTGTCTAACCTTATTAGCGTCTATAAGAACTTCAGTTACTTTACCCCCAGAACCATGATAAGTCTTTATAGGTTCGATTACAGGAGGCTCGATTATAGGAGTTTCAACCACAGGAGTTATAGGTTCTCCTTTTTCTTTAACAATAATTTCTTTTATTTGGCTATTTATATCAAAATCAAATTCTAATTGAGCATTGTTATCTCTTGCTTTTTTATATATAGCATCTAATTTTTGTCCTATAGTTAGGTCTGCTTCTGCCTTCCCAAGCAATTCTGATAATTTAGGATTTGCTTCTATAGTCTTTTTAGGAATTTTACCATGTCTAGCCATCATTGCAGCGAATAATGGTCCATCTGGATGGCTGTAAATATGGTCAATTTTTTCTTGGAACAATTCTTTTGATGAATCGTCTAATGAATCCCAAGTTCCTGTCGCTTTCCTTATTAGACCTCCAATAGCTACACTAACTCCTGCCAATTCTTTTGGGGCAAATGTAGCAAACTCGTATGCAAAATTTATTGGATTATGGACGGCATGGAGCCCCATCCCAATAAGCGTAGTTGGCAATGATGCTGCAGCTCCGAGTACATTTCGCGCAAATCCTTCTTTAGTCTTTTCTCCTTTATCAGGATATTTATCTCCCCATGTAGAAACATAGTTTCGTATGGCTTCACTTGTTTCCTGCATCCCCGTCATTGATGAGCCTACTATTTGTTCATTAAACTGTGTCAATGGAGTTTCAGTAGGTCGTTGACCATAACTTAGAATATTCGGGTCAATTGATTCATCTATATCAGACATCCCTTGGCCTATGACAGGCCCTAGGATTTTATTCATATACGCAGTTTTATATTCTGCATCTTTTCTATGCTTGTCTTCTTCTTCTACTGCAAGTTTTTCTTCTTTTTGAAGGGGGGTTAGAGGTATCGGAATATGCACGCCAAGGGCGTCTGTAGGAACTTCTTGATTGAAATTAGCTGCAAAATATTCTTTCATTCCAGTTATTGATTTAGTATAATCTTTTACATTTGTTTTTAATTCCCCAGAATCAACTATATTGGTAGGAGGAGCAATATCTATTTGCTTGTCAATCTCGTCCTGTCCACTACTTATCTTGCTTATCTCTGATTGTAATAAAGCATCAGGGCTCTCAGTATAAAGAGAATCATTAGGTTGCTCTTTAATAGTATTTAACTCATTATGAGCATCTAGATTAACTTTATTATTAATCTCAATTTCTCTCTGCTCTTCATTACTATTAATAACTTGCTGAGTTATTAAATTCTGACCGCTAGTAACTTGTTCAGCCTGAATAAAATCTGAGTTCAAAGTATTATAAAATGTAGTAGAATCGCCCATGTCATAGTTAGTTTCATTCTGTATAGCAAGTCTTAGCTTTTCAGCTCTTTTAGGGCTTGTAATGCTTTCAGTAAATTTATCGAATCCCCCTAAATCATGAGGGAACTTTTCCTCTAACATCTCGTATAACTTTTTTCTTCTATTGACACTCATTATTTTGGGCCCCACTCCCAGGTATCATAAGATTGATTTGTTTTAATTGCCTCTGATTCTGGAGTCCCAATCATCTTCTTATATTTCCACCACATCTTATATTGGCCTTCAGTCATACCAGTAGTAGCCATAATAACTTTTTTAAATATTGCTGGATTCTCAATAGGACTAAGAGATTTCATCGAATTGAGTTCGCTTAATGTTAATATTTTAGAGGTAAACAATCTTCTCCCTATATCTGTAAGATTACTGTCCCCTTCCCCTCCAGCAGTTTTTATATAGGGACTAGTAAGGTACATATCTCCTTTATTAGAAGGGTCTGCTACAGATATGGCACTAGTGACACCTGAATCTAAGCTTTCCCATCTTCTCCTAAGTCCTGACCTAGTATCTCCAAAAATAGAATCAATAATTTGCTCTTTAGGTAGGCTTTTAGAAACCATTTTCAGATTAGACGTATCTAGTTCTTCATTTGTCATAGGATTATAATATTTATTCTCATCCACATCATATCTGGCCGAGATATTATTTACACCATCAGAAAGCATATGCCATTGAGGGGCAGACTTTTTGGTTGGAGCTTCCCAAGGTTTTGCTCCTATAATTGGCTTCTTATTTTCATCAACAAACGTATTACCTGTCTGGAATCCCATTATTAGGTTACCTTCACCGTCATCTAATTTGGTCATAGTCCCATAGTCTGTCTCTTTATCTTGCTCTAAATTAAGGGCTGCTTGTTGGTTCCCTACTGTAGGGACGTTTAGTTCGTAATCTTTAATTATATCTTCAGGGAGAATCCCTGTTTGATTATATATATTTTGAACAGTTTCAGCATCTGGAGTTACTTGCCCTGTTCTACCAGCATAGTCATTAAAATAATATTGCTGACCACTGTTCGCATCTGTTTTTACCTCTTGCTTCGGAGGAGCAACCACAAGCCCTTTATCACCAAGCTGACCACCTTCATTATATATGTTTAACTTATCTTGGTAAGTAAGCTCTCTTTCATTCCCAAATTCATCCATATAGCTTTCAAAAGCTTGCGTTGGGTCTATTGTAGTTTTTCCAGTTTGGTATCCACTCGTTGGCAAATCTTCTCGTTTCATACTCCATATAGCCTCACCACCACCTGCCCCTGGCAATACAGTTTCAACCATTTGCTGGTTCCAAGGTTGCTCTGTAGGCATACCTTCAGCTTCTTGAGCTGTTCCCCAAACCAGAGCTTGAGCTTCAGGGCTCCAATACTTAGCAGGCTTATTAAGAGCAAGTTCTGCCGCATTATTGGCCCTAAGTTGAGCAGCCATCGCTGCATCTCTACCTGCACGCCTCTTTTTTAAGAGCTCTGCTAAAGACTGAATTATATCAGGAGCGTAATTAGCCATTTATTCTCACCTTTCTAAATTAAGCCTTGCGCTATTAGATATTGTACAAAAGCATTGTTTGTGGCTGAGCTACCTGATTGATTCATAGTATTTGCACTTGCTGGTATTCCCATTTTATTTAAATATTGTTCTTCAATAGTTGGCGCATAATCAAGGATAGCCTCACTACCCATATATCCAGTATCCCCACCAATCCCTGTTCTTTCTAAATCATCAAGCCCTTTTACATTTTGGTTGGCTCCCATGCCAAGTCCTGCTAATGCTTGGTCTATTGATGTTCTATAATCTAGGATTTCACCTGGAACAACACTAGCATCTAGGATTGTTTGAGGGTTGGTAATACTATTTATATTCCACCACTCATCTTGGCCAACATCACTAACTAGCCTTGGGAAATACTGCCTCGCAGCTCCACCACGTTTTGTAGAGCCACCATAAAGACCTCCTCTTTTCTTACCACCAAATTTTCCAACATCATCTTTTGCATAATCTGTTCTAAGAACATTTGATTCAAAAGAATCACCATGCCCTGAATCTGCAGCGACTTCTGCAGCTGCTCCTGCCTTCATGGTTTCCACACTTGGGCCAATTTCCTTATTTACGCGAGTTATAATATCTTCTGCAGGTTTAGATAATTGCTCCCTATGGAAATACTGCTTGGCATCATCAGACAATGTTTGTTCATATAAGTAATCTAATGGAGTCTTGACTCCTTGCTCGGCTTGTGATATTGTGCCTGATGCTGGGATATTTGGGGCTATTGGATTCATCCCAACGGTGCTATCCCCTAAAGGTACATTAAGGGCCGCCATTAAATCTTGAGCTGAATCCATGCCAACACTAGATAAATCATGTGTTGTCGGAACTTCTTGGTTCGCTGTAGATAACCCTGCTAGGCCAAGATTATCTACTCCCACACCTTCTCCTCCACGAATAGTCGGACCTACACCTCTTAGGTCAGCTCTTTCTTGCATTGGATTTACAAGACCAGTTCTTAAACCTGCTAAAGCAGTTTTCATTTTCTCAGGCCCTAATGTTTTTTCTAATTCCAAATTAGCATTGGCCGTTGTAGTTGCTGGGCCTAAATTAATGTTAAGGTTGTCTAATGCCGTTTGATAGTCTGTTCCTATATCCTCTACTCTGCCCTGAGAAGCAGTATACTGGTCTGCAAGACTTTGCCCTGCAGAACCAAATCCTCCCCCTAATAGGTCAGCCATATTAGTATAATTAAATGGTTGGTCAGCGCCCATAGCTGGTTGAACCCCAAGGATATCTTGAATACTTAAGTTCTCTGCAAGGTCTGAATATGTTTGGTCAGCTTCACCATCAATTCCAGCAACCCCTCCTAAACCTCCTGCCATTTGTGAAGCAGCACTTCCACCAATAATATCACTTAAGCTCCCAAATGCAGACTCAGCAGTCTCTTGTAGTCCTGAATATTTCCCTGGGATGTCTGACATTAATTGAGCTCTTAGAGTATTCATATCTGATATATCTTGATTATAAGTGCCTTGAGCATCCTCTTTATCCCTAAAAAGATTCTTTATAATTTGTTCTTTATCTCTAATCCCTTCTCTATAATTTGACCCGATGTCTCTTAGGGAGCTTGCTCTTCCTTTTGATTCTAAGTCAATTAGCCTCTCTGTTGGGCCAGAATACAATCCACCAGCTTGTTGCCTTTGAGTATCAGCTGTAAGTCCTGATGCAGCATGGCCAAGCTTTGCCTGCTCCACATCTCTTCTTAATTTATTTTGATAGTCGAGTTTCCCTTCCTTCGCAAGCCTTATATCCCGTGCTGAGTCTGATTTGCTTTTACCGAAATCAATATCAGTTTTTTCTTGTCTTGTATCATAGTCTTTATCTAGATTATATATCTCATTCAAGATATCCCTTACATCCCCACCATAATCTGATGGATTAACCCCTTCGTTCCAAGATATATTCCCAAAATCATCAGTAGTATATAACTCTTCTGGGGACACATTTAATTCTCCTGTTGCAGGATTAATCCCAAACCCTCCTTGAGCTCCAGACCCGAATAAGCCTCCTGCACCTGTTAAAGCGGTTCCATAGTCCCCTGCAGCCCCTCGTGCAGTATCTAATGGACTAACTAACCCAGCTGCTAATGCAGCCTGTTCTTGCCCTATTTTTGTTCCAGGGCCTTGCGCTGTATATCCTGAACCCTCGTCACCAAAGGCTACACCTTCTTCAGATGTATATTCATCCCCACCACCATAAAAACTTGCTAAATCTCTCATCCCAATAAGTTCAGCGTCTTTCTTGCCCTGTAAAGTGTCCTCAAACCCATCTAATAATGCTTGTAACGAAGCTTGCTGTGTAATAATACCGCTTCCATATGCTTCTTTGGCTGTAGGGAGCGTTTCACCTGATAATGCTTTTTGCCTACTATACTTTCCTCCTAAGCCTGAATCTCCACCGATTTTATTTAATAAACTCTCACTCTCATTCATTATTTTTTTAGTGGGAGACGAGTCTCCTTGAGTCATTGCAAGGTTGAAACTAGTTGGGAGTCCAGCAGCACCAGTAGTCCCTCGGCCTATAGTATCTAAGGCCCCTCCACTACCACTTTGAATCACATTTTCAATTTGGGAATAAGGAGTCATAGATTTATATTTTTCAGTATCCCCCATTTTAGTCGTAATCCCACTAATCTCTTCTTCTCCTTGAGCCCAGTCTTTTAACCCAAGCCAAGCTTCTTGAGCTTCTTTTACCCGACCTGGCCCAGCACCCAAAGCTCCCCAATTACCTTGTGTTATACCAGCAAATGCTATGGGGCCAGTATAATCAAATGAATCTTCATATACATCTTCCCACTCCCCAGTAGATTCATTAAATCTTGATATTATTTCATTATACATTTTCATATTTTGGCCTCCATGACTCTTTCTATTGTTTTAAATTTAAATAATCTTTTCATTACAGCATGATTCCTTCTTGTACGCATTCTAATTGATTCACATTTTTGAGACTTGGAATAATTCACAAATTCCTTCCAGGCAACCCCAGTAGCTTTTCTTTTTAAGAGATTTTTATCAGCATAGGCTGTTATCACAATCATAATCTTGTCTTCTTTTTTGTATTGTATCCAGCCACAGATTTTATTTTTTTTATATCCCATTGCAAATCTAGAGCCATTTAAGCTAGCCATAAATCCATCCCAGCCATCACCTGTTTTATCAAAATAGTCGCCAATATTTTTATCAATATAATTATAGATATTTTTCTTTGTATCGTCAAAATTTAATATTGCATTTTTATGCATATGAAGTTCCCATAAGTTCTCTCAACTTTTTACGCCTTGCCTCATCTATTGCGTATTGCTGATTTACTCCTGGCTGCCTTAGATTCCTTTTTTCATGGGGCCCTGGAGTTGTACCAGACATAAGCCCTCCTGCGATATTAACACCTTTACCAATTACTTTAAGTGGTACTGCTGCTGGAGCTCCAATGCCAGTAAGAGCTGCAAGTGTTCCAAGAGTATCTATTACTGACCCTCCTTTTTGAACTAAATTCGCATCTGGATTCGCAATAGTTGCGCCTGCATCAAGAATATCAAGTCCAGGAGTTATACTACCTGCTATCTTTTTAGCCCCTTCTTTAGCTATCTTCTTCCCTGCTTCTTTACCTGCAATTTGAGCTGCTTTTTTAGCTGCTAATTTAGCTGCTTCATCTTTTGATTTATCTAAGAATAACTCAGTTAATATTTTTTTCCCTGCAGCATGGGTACCTTTTCCAAGATTATATGCCCCTCTACCTGACTGAATTTTATTATTTACAGACTGAAAGTCACCTGTATCCACAGGGTCTGTAAAAAAGCTTTTAGCCCCAAGAATGTCTCCTGCTATGCTACCACCCTTCATCATACCATCAAGGCCCTTCCCAGCAATGCCCTTAAACCCAAGTTTATCTCTCAATATCTTATTAGATAATAATTGAGGATTTAAACTGGAACTATCTATCCCTTTATTAGCATCTACAGCAGGGTTTACGAATTTTGCCCCAAATATTTCGTCTAATTTTATATTGTCGGCAGGGGGTACATTACTATTATTGCTATTTAATAAATCTTTAACTAATGATGGATTTACTTTTTCATTCACAGGTTTAGGTAATTTATTCTTCGCTGCATATGCAGTTGCCTGCATTTCATGATAATCATCAGTACTAAAGCTATCAGGGTCATCAAGAGTTCTTATATATTTTTCATATGGAAGATTTTGTGGGTTAAAATGCTCTACTTTATCGACTTCAAATGATTTATTTGGTACAGTAAGGCTGGTATTATCAAGGTCTGGGTCAACTATATCACGGTTTTCATTACCTAAAAGAGCGTTAAGGTTTTCTTGATGTTCGTCTGTTTGAATACCAGTATCTATAGGCTCTATAGGATTCCCATCAGGGTCTGTTAAGATAGAGAAATTCTTAGTTTCATTGCTATATTCAAACGTATTCCCAGTTGGGTTGCCATCCTCATCAAGTTCTAAATTATTCTGATTAGTATCTTTGTTATATCCCATAAGAGTCGTTTGGTCTGCTTTATCTTTCCTCCTGGGGATATAATTTGTATCATCAGCATCATTTACTTTAAGGCCTTGTGATTCTAATTCATTCCTTTTGTTGCTTAGTAATAGATGTAATGCTTTTGAGGCCTCTGGGTTATCTAAATTAGAACTAAGGCTATCATACTCTCTCTTTTCTGATGGTGTAAGGAGGTCATAAACATCATCCATCTGAATGCTTGTAGGCTTAGTAACGCTATTGGTTTTAATAGCATCAACGGGGGTTTCTGACTTACCCTTTAAATCTTTTAAAGCCTTAGAAAAACTAAATCCAGTTTCCTTTTGATGGGCTTTGACTTTTGAAATGCCATTAGCTACACTAATGCCAGAAGTCGTTGGGTCTCCCACAAATTTAATAAGACCACCTACCCCATCATAAGAAGGGTCACCTATTTTAGCATATTGCCAGTCTTTATACCCTTTCATAACATCATATCCTGCAGGGGCAATTTGCAAAAAAAGCTTAAACCAGTCTATTTTTTCCTTTTTTGACTTTTCAAGCTCTAGCCTCTGTAAATATGTAGATGCTTTTGCCATTTATATAACGTCTCTCATTGAAAATTCCCCTTGTTTTCTTACCATAAATTTAGTATATTCTTGAACTTTTATCATAATGCTTTATTGTTCATTAATCCAATCTATTATTTCGTTAATTTTTTGTATTAATACTTCTAGAGTTTCATCAGTATAATGTATTCCTTGTTCTTCTTCTATTACTGGTATCTTATCCACCTATAACCTCCAAAGTTCCTGCGACATACATTGATTTTTTGCCACTACCACTTGTATATCTGCCAATTAAATAAACTCCATGCTCTGAAGCTAAAGCATAATCACTCAAATCTACGCTCAATTTATAATATCTATACATGGTTACAGCACTACCACCATTTACTTGCATAGTAGAACCAATTTGCGCTATTGTAGACGCTCCTGCAGCACCATCACTAGGTAAAGTAACATCATATAATGCAACTTCCCACGAAACAGATGAGGTAAAATAGAGGCTTAAATTAATATGTTTTAATTTTACAGCTTCTGATGTTTGAAAAATATTACTCCAAATTAAGTCTTGGTCTTGAAAGTCAGCATTTGTAACTGTTGTACCCATATTGTGATTATAGTTTAATGGATACCAACTATTTAAAACAGAAGGTTTAAATTCGTTTTTTGGAATAGAAACATATCGGTATACTTTCTCATCAACATAATGCTTAGGTACAGCATGATTTGCTGAAGTAGGGGTATATGTCCCCGTAGCTTCTGTTAGCGAGATGTCTTTACCTGTATGGCAATCCATCACTATATCCCCATCAGCATCTAATGTTAATGTACCAACTGAACCTCCACCATCAGTTGTAGCTATTGTAGAAGCTCCATCAGCACCACAAGTGAATGTTAGGCTATCTCCTACATCCCCATAAATTGTCCAAGTTTTACTACCATGATTAAATCCCCATGAGGCTTCAAACCCAGAAGTTATAGCAGAAATAGTCCCAGTGCCAAGAGTTATATTAAGTGAGCCATCAGCAGAAAGATTTATATCTGAATCAGTAGTCCCAGAACCTACAGTTGCGATTGTTAAATCGCCCGACCCTGATACTGACATTTGTGCATATTCTCCAGCAGTATCAATAAGTTTTATCTGAGGGGTAGCAGTATTTGTAATAGTAAGTGGAGCATCCATTGTAATGTCGCCACCTGCTGCTTCTAAAGCTATATCCCCTGCTGAATCGATAGTAACATTACCACTTCCACCTGTAGCTAATTCTATATTCCCTGCAGTAGTAATAGTACTTCCATCGATATCTAAATCCCCTTTAAGGGTAGTCAGAGAACCTACTCCATTCCCCAATGTCACATTAGCATCTCCATTAGAATCTCCTGAAAGGTCTAATGCTGTAGTGGCAGCATCATGAGATATTATATTTATTAATAGCCTGCCATCTTCTGAATTATCAGCTGGGTCAGTAATAGTTCCCATTATTTGGACATAAGATTTATCATCACCATTACTATTTTTCCCTGCAAGAGTAATTAATCCTAGAATATCTGAGGCGGCAGGACTTGAGCTTAAATGAGAAAAAATAAGATGTGCTCCAGTTCCTCCAGCATCCGTTGAAGTCATTTTTAATGTTGGGCTTAATAATGCAGGGGCTGAATCATTTATATTAACAGTTCCCCCATCAGCATCTAATGTAATATTGCCTGCTATATCTAAAGTTAAATCACCACTACTTATATCTATTTCATTGTCAGTAAGAGTCATTCTTTCATTGACTCCAAATATTCCAGTTTTAGCTTTTAAGGTTTTAGATTTTATCGTAGTAACAATAAGAGTTTTTAATACTTGTAATTTATCATATACCCCTTGGATATAGGTTCTAGGACTACCTCTTTGAGGTCGTCTATTGCTAACAGACCTCTTTATCTTTTTTATTTCTTCCTTATCCTTTTTAGGTCTAATTCGCATTACTTGATTTTTTTCTTTCTATACACTATAGTAATATCATTAATCTCAAACCCTTTAGGAATAATAGTATTGTCATCCCCAACTGATACTGAAAATTTATTAACATTACTTATTGCTGATATTGGCTTTAACCTTATTGTTCTCCATTTAGTAACATCATTACCTAAAACAGGGCCAACGAATAATTTATTATCATCAAAATTAGTAGTATCAGCGAAATAATGTGAAGTACTATCATCTGCGATACCCTTAACAGTCACATTAGTTTTTATTTCAGTTGTTGATGTATGTGAAAGAGCAGCTGTTTCAAGGTTCCAAGACATCCCACCTTGAGTAACAATACCAGGTCTAAGAACAAAATTATCAAGCAATATTGTTTCATTCCCAGAGAAACCAGACAAATATATATAATCTTCGTTAGTCGATTCAGCTACAAACTTTACACTATATCTCACCCAAGTACCTTGAGCTTCACCATTCTGGTTCACAGAGACTGACCCACTAAAAGTGTCATCACCTCCCCTAACACTAACAGCAATTGGCCCTGGCTGGGTGACTTTAGCATCAAAAGAGAATACATATTCTTGGTCTACTATTAAGTTAGCAGATAAATCAGTCGCATCTTTTAGAGTAAAATGAGCTCCATCAGTATCATCTCCTGCAGTAATTAATACAGCTCCATCACTAGTTTCTGTTGTACAGCTACCTTGTGCTACCCAATGAGTATCATTACCATTTGTACTTGCATCAGCATCCCACATGGAAGCATAAGCAGACATTATACACTTAAAGTAATGTGGCCTATCGGCCTCAATGACTCTCATTGTCTGGTTTAAAGCAGTATCAGTAATCCCACTAAATGTTATTGAAGCCCCTACATTTAATCCATGACTTATGTCATAGAACTCTATTAAGGTTAAATTATCCTCATCAACTGTATATGAAACAGGGTTCCCAGTAGTAAATGCGTTATTTAGCCTATATGTTATATAGATTCCTTTTATATTCTTTCTTGTGGCAGGCTCTTCAAAATCAAATTCTTTAGATTCATAAAGAATCGGACTAGGGACATTGGAAGATTGATACGAAACTAAATCACAAGACAAATAGTCTGAACTTATAGCAGATTGGACTAAATTACCATTTACTCCATGTATTGGATTAGTTAATGCTATTTGCACATAACTATCAGCTATTGTTGGAATTTTTCTCTCTATTTCATGCCAGCTTTCATTTGAGAAAGAATAGACCCAAATCCTAGTTTTAAGCGAATCCCCAAGACTTTCATACCAAAGAAGTTGATGAGCAATTTCATCGTAGGCAACATATGGATTTTTAGTCATATCTACAATATCAGAAAAACTAAATCTGGTTTCTGATACTGATATTTCATCCCCCCCAAGTTTTGCTCCAATATTTTTTAGCTCAACTCCATCATGTAACCACACCCCTTTTATATTTATCCAACATACTCCATGTACAGTTTCAGTAGTCAAATTTTGGTGTTCTACCCCTTGGCCTTTTAATACTGATTCTATTACAGGCTCAAGCCCATCCTCTACATTTCTTATATAAATAGAACTTTTTCTAAACTCAAATAATCTACTTTCATGCCCTCTAAGAGCTATAATAGAGTCTCCATCATTTGAGGCCCCTGCCATTATACCCCATTTACTAAATGAACTTAATCTCCCGTATACAGATTTTATTATAACATCTTCTTTTGCAATAAGGAGCCCATCTATCCCAACTTCTCCTGAATTAAAAGAACCATTAATATCATAAGTTGGAGCCCCAATATATGAAGTGTTCCCAACTACAGCAGCACATCTAAACCCTTTAATGTTTAATTTATCAAAAGGATAATGTTGATATTCCTCATAAAATGATTCGACTAAAGACCCTGCATGAATAGGTATTGAATAATCCCACCCTGGATGGTTAACTGTTCTACTAGTACTCCATGCTATAGTAGTCTCTCCTAATGGAAGACCCTCATCATTTTCCTCAACTTCTTCAATTACCTGGAAATCAGACTCATTGTCTATAATCCCATTAAGCTTATTATACAATATCGTATAACATCCACTTCTATCGACATACTCATCATCACCAGTATGAATAGAGAACATTTCAAACTTAGCTGTTGACAAAAACGTATTATTATAATGGATTTCAGATTTCTTTGGGGCGGCACCCCCTCCTAAAGATGTATAATCAGTACTGTCTGGAGCCATCCGTATATTAGGATAAAATAAATTTCTAGATTGGGTCTCTCCAGCTCTTTTATAACCTCCATTCATAAACACTTCTGCGACTCTATGCATATCATCTTGACCATCCTTTTGAATCCATATATGCATTGATTTTATAAATGGTGAATATGGCCCATTCATTAACAAATTAGCCTCAATATATTGGTCTGGGCCCGAAATAGTTTGGCCTCTTTCAGGATATGCAAAATAATCTGTAGCAGCTTCCATATCTAAAGGATTGTCTTCTCCTATAAGAGGTTTTACAGTCACAATATCAGCGGTCACTATAAGGACATTTGATGAGGTATTATTAGATATAATTTTAACTCCTCCCTCGGCATTTGTCGTCCCAAGAAATTCATCCATAACAAAATCAAATGTTTCATCAAATCCTGAGGGGTGCTCTGCCAGCCCTCCTAAGTCTTTATATATAACATCATTATCATATAATGATACCACTTGCAAAGATTGACCATCTGTAGCAGTGAGTAGCCCTCTAATCTGCATTTGATATCTTGTTCCTTCTGTCCCAAATCCAAGAGATACACCTCCAATAGATGAGCCGTCTATCGTGAAATATGTCCCATCAGCATATGCCGTTGAATTAATCTCAGTCCAATCATTAAAATCTACACCAGTGCCAAGTATATTATCTCCTAATGAAGGGAATGCAAAAGGAACATCAAATATAGTATAAGATTCAGTAGTATCTTCTGTATTATAGGAATTAGTAGCCTGGCCATGCTTAATTTGTGTTTTATTCTCAAAAGAATGCCCTACTGAAGTTGCTTCACAATATATTTTATCGACTGGCCCCTCAAGTGCTGGACTAGTTGGGTCGCCACTTTTAGAGAGGACTATAGGAGTATTCTCAGTTATACAAAATTTAGTTTGATATAACTTGACCGTTGTATGTGTATCTGGAAATTCTAAACTTGGATACATTTCGGCTACCTGGCCACGACTTAAGGGATTAAATTCTGGAGAATAAGCTGTGCCCATCCTCTTCATTGTAGACAATGTCCCGTTATGATGTTCAAAGTTAATATAAAATAAATAATTCCCCATCTCTAAAGGGATATATTCTGTGCCTACACTGCTATTCATATAAAAATGTACATTTGCCCCATGCCCTGATGGAGGGAAGATAGCAAACCCATCACTAGCTACGCCTTTAGATTCTAATGTACAATCCTCGGCTAGAAACTGGTTGTAGAAATCCCCAGTCTGATAGCTACCATCATGACCAGGATAAGGATACTGAACTCTCGTTCCACCATCATTACGATTGACAATAGCCCCATAATTTTGATAAATTGAGTCTTTTAAATATAGTAATCCTCCGCCACTATCAGCATGCCCAAACATTGATTTTATAGGTATACCCAAAGCAGAATATTGTTTAAAAAATAAATTCCCATTATCAGTATAGCCGTCAGAATTATTGACCAATGTCCCTTTTGGGCTATTATTAATCAAAGTTGTAAAAATATGTGGAGCTCTTTGATAATCCATACCAGAAGCATTTTGGTAATCATTAAAATATTCCCACATATTAATAGCACTATCTTGTTGAGGAGAGGTCATCCCAAATGTATACCCAAGGTAATCATCTGGGTCTGGATTCATTTGTATCCCTGGATTTACTTGTCCATATCCTGCCCCATACCCACCAAAACGCCATCCTGGTAATCCTATATACTTGTCTGTAGCATGCATACAATTCTGATAAGTCCGATTATCGGATGCGAAATAGTCCTCTATACCACTATCAATTATTTTATAATTATTATGGAGTCTTAAATCGAAGGATAATGCAGGGCCTGCTAATAAATAATTACCTGGGCTAACTTGATTAGATAATGTAGAGATTGATGAAAAAGGTACAGGTGGAGCTGCAGACCCATTTTCTTGTAGCGAACTTAGATGCATACCTGAAGTAGGAAGATTTTTTGTTAAAGTTTTTATTTTTTGCGAAAAAGGCATATTATAAAATGTATTAACAGATAAAACTTCTGGGCCATGACCTATAAGATTAACACTTTGTGAGTATGACCCATTGAAAGAGTAATCCCCCATCAATGATGATTTCTCAAGATATTTAAACTCTACGCCATCAATATGCAGTTGTGTTGGTTGGAATACCGCACTTGTTTCATCCCCAGAAAAATTATCTGATAGAAAATCAAAATAAGCATATAACCCACCATCATCATCGTTATCATGAACATCTATTACTGTATGCTCTCCATTATAGAATGAATTAGGGAAGGATGTTAGTATAACTGTATCACCATGCCCAAGGTAATCAGATAGTTTGGTCTCATATAATACAGCAGTATTAACATAACACCTTACCTGACCATCACCTACCCACGATTCATCTACAAATAATTGGCCTGTACCGCTACCACAGTCAAAGGTAGGAAGGGTATAATTAATTTGCTGCATTCCAACCGTGTGACAATGTACTATTAACATGCTATCTGTATATGGGGAATTAGGGCTTCCTGCATAAAGAGACTTTGTGTAACTCGTCATTTCATATTTTACATCTAGTTGTGCCATCCAGGATGGGTTATTTACCAATTCAAATATCCAATAAGATTTAAAGTAACTAGCCATTGATTCTATTACATCGGGGTCTTGGTCACGAAATGTGAATACTTGATATGTTCCTCCACTCTGACCTACATGAGTACAATGCGCAGGTGATGCAACTGTCCCTGGCATTATTAATTCAGTCCCAATCGTTCCTGTTATACTTTCAAAACTGACAGGAATCCAATCGTTATGGAACCCATCAAGAAGGTTTATAGCTTTTCTACTAAAATGTCCAACAGCATTTGTATCAGAACCATACCCAGTAATCCCTGGCCTAACAAACCATATTCCACGTTTCCAATCCGTGCCAGAAGCAGTATAATCTAATTTATTTAAAAGGAATGATGGAGAATCGTCATTCGTCCCAGCAATTGTTATTGAATTTGAAGTTGTGCCTATTATATGGAATCTGAGACTAGGGTTTAACGGGTGTCCATATATAAAAAATAAATTTCCTTCAGCAATATATGCTTCAGCTGCTCTAAATCCCCGTTCTTCTGGATTAATGCCGTTATTAAAATTAATTACGGAAAATGTATCATCTTGATAATCAAATGTAAAATCATCACCTGGGCGTACATACATAGAAGCACAATATCCATAATCAGTGCTATAAGATATGAACCCATTACCCGTTGTATATTGGTCTTGATTTATAGGGAGACTAGGCATTGAAACCCCTTTTAATAGCCCCCCAGAAGATTTTATCACTCCTGGGCTTACATTAGTAATACCTTTAAATACTTTTGACTCAGTATCATCTATATCAGACGATGCTGCAAGAGTATTAATTCCACCAACCCAATCTCTAATAATTTTACTGTCTTTTGCCATCCTTAAGCGGTTTCTTCTTTATCTGGAGGAAGAAAGCTCTTTATTGCCTCTAAATATAATTCTTTATAAATATCAGAGGTATCTTTATATACAGTATACTTTTCTTTTTCTTTTGATATAAGCTCTTTAAAATAATTTATTTCTTTATCTATTTGCTCTTTATAGACATCCATCTCTTTGCCAAATAATTCAACCTTATTTAAAGATTCCTTATCTAATCTTTCAAAACCTTTATCTGCATTTTGCTTTAATTCATCAAATTCTTTTTCAAAAAGCGTTTTTGAGGATTCATATTGCTGTGTAGCCTCAGCTACTAACTTTTCATATTCTGAAGTTACAATGTTTATTTTCCCTGTATGGGCAGTAGCCATATCTTCATCTTCATCTAATAGCGCTGCATCAAGATTTGTAAAATCTATAGAAAGACTTGGGGGAACAAAAAGTGGGATTGATATTGCAGAAATATCTAAATTTCCTGCAGTCCCAAGACTCAATTCAGGAGGAGGAGCTGGTGGTGAAGGTAAAGATGCAAATGGACGTACAGGAAATCCAGCAATAACATTTACCATTAATTTTACTAAAGTTCTATGTATAGCTTTATAAAGTATTGGAACTTTTAAAGCAACATTAAAATCAGTAGGGGCTGAATCATAATCATCGTTATAAGCTATTAGTATATCTGTATTAAAATATAAAACTTTAACTCCATTATTAACTGCTGGAGCAGGGTATACATAAAGGTTTCCTCCCTTTTTTACAAATAGGGGCTCATTTACAGTAGCTGCATATATACTGCCACCGTCCTGTATTCTAGCTTCTAAGTATAGAGGGACTTCTTTACATTCTCTAAATCTTCCACCCACCCCGTCTTCTCTAAAGACATCTAAAAGTCTTCCACTATCATCTGGCAATCCAACTGGATTTGAATCATTTGTGGCAACTTCTACAATTAAAGATTTTAAGTGTTCTTCATCAACTGTAGACACAACTTCTTGTAATGCTTCACTACATACATTGCTTATAAAAGCATCATCATCTACTAAACCTGCTACATCTTCTATTTTAGTTTTCCATGTACTCATTATACAAAATCCTTAAGTGGGCTTGGAATAATATCATAATTTGCTTCCATATACTTCTTAGTATCCATATATGCTTTTTCTTGTGCTCCACCAGCCTGCATATGGAATGTTGACCTTTTTTCGTCACCTGAAAATGCAATTAAGCTACCAATAGAATAATGAAGAGCAGCCATGCATAATTCTTCTGATTCTAAATCTACACTATCATATAATGAGATTCTTTTAGATTCACGCGCTTGACCGTCACTTCTACTTCTTGTGTTTGGTGTAGCATAATAATATACTTTAATATTGCTCCCTGGGGCTTTATTTAAATAAATTCCCCAAGATATATTTTTAACATATCCTATTGCACTCTCAGGGGCATCTGAAGACATATTTGCCATATTATAAACGACAAATTGAAATTCCGAGGCGCCAGTAACTATAATATAATGAGCTTTATCATTAATATTCAAATCCCATTCATTTTGATTTGCAGTATTAGTCAAATCAGTAACACCAGCTATTTTTACACATTGCCCACTAGTGAAATTATGGGGGAAAGTAGTGGCTACTGTAAGTGTTGATACATCTGAAGAAAAGGTTGAAGATATAGAAGCAATATTGTAATCAGAATTATTCTGTCTAACCCAATAGCCCATATTTCTAATAACATCGGTATCTGTTGTACTTGGAGAGGTTACTGATATAGATTCATCAATAAAAGGAATGATTGAAGTTCCTGTAGAGCTTGTGCTTTCTACTTTATAAATTTTTCCAGTAAAATCTTTACTTAATATTGTACCAACATTGTCAGTAAATGAGGAAATTATTTCTACTTTTTTCTTTGAAAGGGAGCGAAGACCAACTTCAGTAACGAATCTATCAAAGGTGGCTTCTTTCATCTTTTCCGAGACTGGAAAAGGCAATTGCGCGTTTAACATTGCTGCACTTATGTATTCATAAGCTTCGTTGTAATTCATCGATGGCCCCTAGATGTGACAATAGGGGAGGCGAACCTCCCCATGTGTCGGTTTTATTTAACTAGCTATTATACTATCTTTAAGATTGCATGAGTTTGTTCATTGCGAATCTCAGCACCAGCTTCGATGAGCCATTCGTCCATCTGTCCATCCATACCATCTTTAACTACGTCTTTACGTAACTTTAAGTTACGGCCAGCAAGTGGTCGCCAATCAAAGTTAGAAAAGTCAATAGCTACGGCATAGTCTTCATGAACACCATTTAGCATAGGATGAGGGATAAAATCACACTCTCCAACAGGGCCCATGAATTTAGTGACTCGTAAGCCACCTTTCACATCTTTGCCCATTGCAGCATTTAATGTTGCCCCAGTTGAACCACGAACTGCTTGAACTAGCTTTTTAAGCCATTTATTAGAACAAAATATAGTTTTGTTCATTGAACCACCAACCATATCTTGGAATACATTAGCAATAACTTCATCTAATGCGTCTACTGTTTGGCTAGAGCCCCATTGGTAATCTGAGTTTGCGCGGCCATCACATGACTTAACAACGCCAGTCCCAGAACCACCAAGACCAAATCCAGCAAATGTTCGCTTTGGATTTTCTTTGTCAGCGTCTAATGCAAGGTCACCATTAGTCAAGATTGCCCACTCAACATCAGTCTTAATTTTGTTAAGTTTGCGAGCTTGTAAACGTGATAGTTCAGAACCACCATAATGCTTAGATGCTTTAGCAGTACCAGTAATAGAGTAAGGTTCTCTGAAAATCTGAGTACAGTTCTTCAAACGTCTTACTTTTTTACTAGTTTCTTTACCAATAGCAGCACCTTCAGCAAAAATACCAGCTCCACCTTCAAGCTTGAACTCTTTGTCATCAACAAAGACAGTTTCCGCACCAATAGCAAGGCCATTTTTACCTGAAAAGGCTCCACTATCATACTGACCAGCAGTGCCGAAGTATGTTAAGGTAAGAACTTCATCGGCATGGACTCCAAAGATATCAGAGTTTGCTCCACCACCATCACTACCTGCTTCAACTTGGTATACAGTTGCATCACCAGATTTAACGTGTAAGCCAATAAATTGAACCATAGTGTTCGTAGCATTTGCTGAATTTACACCAGAACCAATTGCTAAACACATTACATGAGTCGCATTAGCTAGGTGTGTTGCATCTCCAGAAGTACCTATTGTATAAATACCTCCAACTTCAAATGCTTCTATATCAGCTTGTCTGTCAAAACGAATAATAGAATTATGCCCATTCACACCACCATCAGCTGTATCACCAACATCAGCAGTTGCTGCAATATCTCCAGCAGTAGCAGTTACCATTTTCTTTTTAACTGACTTTTTCATCATATATTCATCTTCCATCCACTCAAAAATTGGTACGGGAGTATTTCGAGTACTCGCACGACCACCTACTGTCAAAATTGGTGTGACAGAAGGATTGTAGTAATGGATTTTTTTACCGAGTTCTAATACCTGTCTTGCCGAGGCATCTGTGAACGCAGTGGCTGTACCTGTTCCGTAATTCGTAGCCATTTTATTCTCCTTTAAGAATTAGAGAATGACATAATCCCATCCCAAAAATCATCCGTTTCCTTCTCAGCACCCTTTTTAGCAGGAGGATTAGACCCCCCAGATACTGATGCAGCACTTGTAGTGCGTTTAGGTGATTTTTTAGGTGGAGCTTGTTGTACATTCCCAGTGTTTTCATTACTGTTTTCCCCAGGCAATGTTGACTTCAAGTGTTGCCAAAGAGCAACTAATGTTGCATCATCGGCATTTTTAGCTTTTTGAATAAAATCAGAATACTCTATGATATCATCTTCTTGCATCCCATATGATTGAAATTCAGATAATTTGGCGTTACGAGCTCTATCGTTGTTTAGCTCCTGCCTAAGTTGCCCGACTTCTTGCTTTGCAGCCATTTGGCCACGAAGTACAAGCCATGCATCATTAGCCCCTCGCCATCTACTTGAATCTGTGCCATCTATGGATTCATCCAATATATCATAGTTTGCTGGTTTTGGAGGAGGCTTAGAATAATCGATTCGACTTACAGCTTGCTGTTGTTTTAATGCATTTTGTACAGCCTGCAATTTAGCAGGGTCTTTACTTAACGCATCAACAATTTGAGCTTTTTGCTGCATTTGTTGAACACTCTGAGAGTATTGGTTTTTGTCTTTATCGTATTTACTCTGTAATTCTCGATAAGATTTAGCAAGGTTTTCAGCCCCACCGTTATCTTTCTTAAATTTACCTTCTATTAACCATTCTGATTCTTCTTGCGCTTCTTGAGAATCACTACTTGCCTGCTCTACAGGTTCTTCAGGTAGCTGAGGGTCTTCCTCTGGAGAGCTTTCTTGGACTAATTCTGGAGATGTTTCTTCATTAAATTCATCCAGAACGTCTAGAAAGTTATCTTCACTAGCTTCGGTTTCCTGTGTCACTTCATTTTGTTCTTCGGTCGTCATGATGCTTCCTTTTTAATAGGGTTACCCAGCTTGGGGCCCTTGGTTTAGGGAGTTAATCGAATTATTAACCTCAGCTAAGTCCTCAGTGACTTTCGTGGTCTTAGCCCGCTGTTTTTCTTGCTCTACTTTAGCTGTTGCCCGTATGTTTGATACGGCTTGTGCAACTGGCTTAGTAGCCTCTGAAATTTCTGCTCTCATATTACTATGGAACAATTCTCGTTCTCTGGTTTGTAAATCACCAGTTAATTTTTTAATTTGCTCTGATAGTTGCTCAACCTGTCCTGATAATTGAGAAATCTCACCATGTCGCTGTAATAAGCTTTGCTTGTCAACATCTCCTGGCATTTTTTGTATAACTTCAGCTTTGTCATATATTCCTGCCTGCATAAGCTGCATATTTTTTTGTAGCTCTTGCATTGGCGATTTAGCCCCTGCTGAACCAACAATAACACTTATATCACAACTCATTGTAGACATGTCATACATTCTTTGTATCTCACCAGTCATTGGGTCTGGCTGTCCAGGTTGATTAATAGCAACCTCTTCATTCCCTGCAAATGTATCATGCATTCTAAGTACTCTTGGTTGAGAGTATACTTCAGGCATCCATTCTACTGCAACACGAGCAATTTTTGTAAGCATATCATATAATGGAAGAATCTTCCAATTTTGCTTTCTTGAAACGGCCTCATCTACTATTTGAGCTTCTCCAACAGTCCCTGGAGATTCTGACGCCATACCTTGTAAATATTTATACGCACCGAATACCTGCTCGATATCTAATTCATATCTCTGCTTCTCACTATATAATTGTGAAGAAACAGCAGGAGGGGCAAATTCTTTAATTTTTTGTTCTCTTAAAGCCCCAGGATTCGCCCTTATAATTGCATTAGGTATATGCCACTTAGCCAATTCTTTCGGCTCAATCGCACCATCCTCTACTACTAATTTAAAATTGGCAGTCGCATTAGTGTGGGCAATTAAAAGTGCTTCTGTCCTATTGAGCATTCTCTGAGGGGATTTAGAATGTCTAACATCTCCAGCAGGATAAGGAGTCCCAACATGTTCATTACAGGCAGGGATAATAGGGTATTCAGAAATATTCCTTAATTCATCATAATATACATAATCTCCGAAGACACAAACTTCCCTTATCTGTGTTTTATAAATAATTTCCTCTTCAAACATGCCACCTTCAAGCGCAACTTCATACTCAGGAGCTGCTGAAAATTGTTCATACTCGTCTTTCTCTAATACTTTTTCTGAGCTATCCTGCAGATTCTTTAGTTTAACCATAGGGACTGCAACTTTTGAGAAATGTATATATTTTCGAACTTTGTCCTGATGGTCACTGGCTATTACGCCACGAGATTCTAATGAGTCGCGTGAATAGTTGCCTGACGATTCTTCATTAATATCGTTATCTGTTACCATTTTGTCGACTTTATCGGCAACACGAGGGAAAGCGACCTTAATGTGCTCTTTGGTATGCAAGTCGGAGTATATAATTGCAGATGCGTCAGAAAAGTCAGGCTGTATAGAATTTGGGTCAACAAACACAGATTCAGGGGCAAATCTTTTTATCTTTAATCCACCCATGCCATTATCAGCATCATAATCTGCATATATATACATGTAAGTAAGGCCTTTAATGATAAAATCCTTACAAGACTTTCTAAACATTATATCACAGTCAGAGCTACGCCATATTTTTTGGAGAATCGTATTATAAATAGCAGCGATTCTATTATCGTTAACTCCAATTGGGTCTACATCCCATTCAGGGGAAGCAGAGGCTATATTAGCCAAAACCTGCTCTACAGCAGGTCTAATCTTGTTATTTGATTCAGGCGGCTGTCCGACACCCAGTAAATAATCTTTTTGAGCATCGGTTAGCTGATTTCCGAGGTAAAAGTCCTCATCTTCAGCCATTTGTTGTCTAAATTCTGAAGAAGATGATTTAAACAGAACAAAATCATCCCTGACCATGCCTGCATCTATTTCTTTCGTCTCTAAGTCTTTAATTTTTATCATAGTTTTCCATGTAATATATTGTGACAAAAATCACAATAACAAATATTATTTTAATTAAGCGTAAAAAATCTCACCAGTTTCCCAGTCCGTCTGTAAATTCCCATATTCTGGGTACATCCATTCGCCATCATCTCCGATTTCAGCGTTAGGTGCAAAAATATCTTCTGTTGCCCACTTCAAAGCATCTAGGGTATCCTTAGTTGTAGTCGCGTGCTCCTTGAAGCCGAGCAATTCTTGTTCAAGCTCAAAGTGCTCCTTTTTAAGGAACATTGACTTTGAGGCAAATATTGGCTGCATCTGCTTAATCCTGAAAAATTTCTTTTGAATAGCGTCTTTAGGAACAATGTTTAGATACCTTCCTGTCTTTTTGGATGTTTTCATCATATAATCAGAGAGCATAACATGACCTGTTTTTTCGATATTTACAGCTTTTGGCTTATATTGGTCGCACATTTCAAATAATTTATCTGCCAAATCCATTGGAGCTACTTGGCCTCTAAAGTAATCAACAACATAGACATTAAATTCTTTGTCTACAGCAATGACCATAATTACCGAGTAGTTTGCTTTGATATTCTCCGAAGATGCAGGGTCAACTCCAATAAACATATTAACAGCAACTTCCCTAGAAGCATCACCATCTTTAATAGTGAGTATATCGACATCACCATTCCTACGATAATATCCATTCCAGTATTGGATGTCGTCTTTTTTAAAGACTCTGAATGAGTCATCCATCGGTACATTTTGATACTCTTGGAAAAAGTATCCCATGTCCCCCTTAGATTTAGCTTCTTCCAGTTTTGCCGTAAGCCACGAATAAGGCCTTCTATCTTCCCATAATACTTTAGGAACTCCATTTTCATCTAATACCTCTCTACCTGATGATACAAATTCATATTTTTCTGTATCCTGAATGATAGACTGATAAAACAGTGATTTCCACCCAAGTGCAATTCTTTCACCATCTGTTGTAAAGGCTCTAGAACCTGCAACATTATTAAGGTATGCTTCCTCGTCAACGATAGTTCCTACGAAAACTATCTTAGCATCATCAGAGCCAGGAACCACGGCTGTATCAATCCATCTTCTAAATTTGTCTCTCTGCATTGGGGTAGCGGTATTACCATCACCCTCACCATCATCAATTATTGTTAATGTAGGCCTGTAAGCCCCATATTTGAGTCCACGTACTTTTTGACCAGTACCGCGAACCATCAACTTGCATGAGCCACTTGGAGTCCCATCGTCATTAAACCCAGTGATAATTTCTTTTTCTTCTTTCCCCCAAACGTCTCCCATTCTATTTCCGAAAAAATATTGGAGTTTTTCATTATGCTCAACCTCATCTCCTAGGGCCTCTAAAAGATATTTAGACTGCATCTCAGATTCAGAAATTAATAATACAAAGCGTTCTTCTCCGAAGAGTATCCTATGTAGGGGGAATATAAGAGAACAGAGTGTAGACTTTGCATGTCCACGAGGAGCTATAACTGCGATTTTCTCACCAGGTTCCAGCTTTAATAAATTATTAACAACCTCCCTATGAAACTCAGGAGTCTCATTACGGACGTGATAATGCATTGGATAGTCCTTGTCCCCTAAAATAACCTTAGCGAAAAAGAACATATCAAGATACATCCTTTTGAGTATGTTTTTCTTTTGGGTTTTAGTTAGTTTCATAGATATTGTTTGGATGGCCTAAATGTTCAACCATTTCACGCAATACCATAACTTCTTCTACTAAATCTCCAAACATATCAACGACATCTTTAGCCATTTCATATTCCTTACCATCTAGCAAAATAATATTATTTCGTGAATCAACAACAACGTCTGTTTCTCTTAATGTAGGGATTTTAGCTCTCAGTTCCACTAAACCCTCCTTCTTTGATTAACTTATTAATATCCTTATCGGATAATGCAACCCTTGCTTCTGCGAGCATCTTCTTATCGCCATCTGACAACATTATAACAGTACGGCCTTCTTCCACTTCTCTAGTCTTCTCGAAATGGCCTCTAAGCTCTGTCGCACTCTTAAGGGCGTTAAATCTAACTCCTGCTGGGATTTCCTCGTCTTCAATAAAAGCTTTCATTTTTCTTGCGAGATAATCATCAGTGACTCCGACATCATCTAATTTATCTTTCATTAATTCTGACATATGTTCCTTTACTCTTTCTTTTCTCAGTATAGCCATCCCTCTTTTAAGGGAGCTAGTAGGGTTATTATCCCTATATATATTTTGATAGCAAGATATAATAGAATCTGGTGACCACATGCCATCCTCAGACATATCCCCGTAATGCATTAAATTATTTATAAAAGAGGTTTGTAAAACAGTAGGTTTAACATCCCTCGTATAGTCATAACGATGACCTTTGTCCCAGTGCCAATCGGGATATTTTTTAGCATATATAGAAGGCTTATAAGTTGGAACTTCGCCATATCCAATCCGTATATGCTCTATATCCTTCTTTTTATCTTTCCGAACGACCTTCCTGCGAGAAATAACCTGCAGCACTTTATCATCTGACGTTAGAATCCAGTCACCTTCATCAGCTTTTCGCCATTCGTTAGTATAGGGAATCTTAAGGTGTTCAGCTTCTTCTACTGTATATACATCAAAAGTCCTGTTTCTACAAGTAACTTCCATGTAAATAATTTAAAATAATATTTGGCACTTTTCATAACGGTTTCGTAACTTTATATAGCTGATTAAGGTTTGGCTTAAATCTTTTGGCTTAATCACACACATCAATCTACTACCAAAAGGGGTAGAATCAAAGTAGAGGCGCTGGTCTAAGGTAATCGAGCGCGATTCAGCAAGTAAGTGTAAATAAGATTATCCTGCTAACATGTCTTACTAATATAGTTAGCAACCCAATCATAAAAGTATGGCTCCGAGCGTAGGAACTTATAAAAATTTTTTAGGGTAGAACACTTCTAACTTTGTTAAACAACAGGGGAGGAGGTCTCTACCCATTATAATATAAAGTATTCACCAAGCGTAGGTTTTAAGGTGTAGACTTCAACTCACATCCTCACTCTCTTCACGCACAAAAAGGGATTAGCATTAATTGTTAGTCCCTTTCCTCTTTATACCCAATAAATACAAGTACTTAGCCGTATCCAGAGTCTAGAAAACTGTGTAAAAAATGGACGGTAGGTAAGATATATATAAGCCACCCCCCCAATTCCCCCTTCGCGTTCCAGGTTTTTCGTTGAGCCGTTGATTTTATTTCACGACGAGGCTCTCCTACGCGTGTGTGCGTTGCTATATTGTTTTTAAAGCCCGTTTTATTCCTGCTCTCCTCTAATCCTCCTCGACAAAATGCCAATTTATAGACCTGTAAACCAATCCCCAATGTACTAATCCTCCTCGACAAACCATTAAAAGTCTTGCAAACTGCTACAGCAATTCACTAAGTTGTTGGTATCGAATGAATGACACAGCAATTTTAATAAGTTTTTTATTCTTTAAGTTTTTTGAAATCGTGAGTTCCGAGAGGGCAAGAAGTATAGATGCGTCAGGGTATTACCTGACAGAATTAAACGGGTGAAATACCGAGTAATAAGAGTAGTGTCATAGTACGGCTGACTGATAACAGTATAAGTTTCTATCCATAGGATAGTAGCGACCCGAAATGACGATGGTTTGAGTAGCGTGTTCGATGCAGTCGGACAGATAGGTAAACGCTGGAGAGGTGGGCAGAATCCCTTAAATGATAAGTCTAACGCCATAGAATAAATAGGTCTATAAGTTGATTGTAACCATCGAGAACGAACACCTAAGAATCTAATAAATTCGAGGAGAGAAACTATCAATTTCTCGAAGAGAAACCACCGAATGAGCAGGACACAGTCGGATAACTCCACCGAATAGGACTATGCCTATGGGATAGTCTGAAAGTCGGAATTAGTGAGGAGTGTAAGGGGCTGAATTAGTCGGTTCGGGATGGTAAGATATAGAGCAAAGTGTGGGAATACTAAACAGGTGCAAGACCAACTATATCTTCTAACTAATACACAAGTAACCAAAGGAGAAAAGTGATGTATAACTTCACAGTAGCAGTAGAAATACCAACAGCAACAGGTCGTGAAACTAAAATCATTTATTTAGATGATTGTGATTGTGCTGATGCACATATGAACGACTATTGGTACGGAGTTCCTTACAGTATTTTGAGTGAGGAAATTGCCGTAGAGTGCTAAAAGCACAGGGTGTGAGAAGTAGGTCTGAAGGAGGGTTCAAATCCCAAACACCCACTAATTAAGGGGAAGGTATAGTTACCAAGACAGAACTTGGATACCTGAGCATAACCTCCCCTTGAAGCGAAATTTAAATAGGAGTATGTGATATGAGTAAAGGTATATGTGCAGAAGAAATGGTAGAGTTGATGAATGAAGAAATGGAGCAGATGAGAGAAGAAATTAAGATTTTAAAGCACCATATCGAATATCTCGAAAGGAAGAATGATGAGTAGATTATGTTACAGTACAGACAAGGGAACTATGGGGAGATTGTTAGCGAAGAAAGTCCTCCACAAGTCCAAAGAGCAGAAGAAGGACAGGGAGTTATTTAAACTTGCCGTCCATAATCAGAGTTTAGTAGGAAAGGGATAGAGATGAGTACACAATTTGGAATACAAAGGGTAGTAGAATGCCCAGAGTGTGATGGGTGTGGGAGAGTTATTGAAACAGAAAAGATAGCCCACAGAGTAGGAAGAAAAGGGGGTGCATTTATAACGGCAAATCTTGGGAGATTAGAAGAACTGCCTGATAATACAAGAGTATTCCCTCTTGACAATACTGCACAGGGAATAGAAACTATTGGAGATATTAAAGAACACATAAGCCAACAAGGAGAAAAATAAGATGTATAAATACGCAGTAGGACGAATAGCAAATCGAAGCCGAATCAAGTATAAAGGTGGTCAAGTAGACACTATTGATATTGGAGTAATTGAGGGGTTCTTATCCTTGAGAATAAATAGGAAGGTAGAAGTGAGAGATGCAGAGGGTGGATTTATACCATCAACAAGGTTTGCGACCATGCACTTAGACCGAGATGAAGTCAAGTTATTAGTGGATAAATTATGTGATGCTCTGTATAAACCTCAGAAACATCACGAAATGTCATTAACAGGTGGGAATCTAACCTGTAAAATAGGAAAGGAATAGAGATGACTTTAGAAGAACTTATTCATCAAGAGGGAACTGTGAGGGTGAAGGTACGAGAGTTTAAAGGAAAGAAATATATATTGTATGCTTGGAGGCACTCATCTCTCAATTTTATTAATGGGTATGTAGGAGTACCAAAAGAATCTAAACTCTATAAGTATCACGAGGGTTATGATTTTAATGACCTTGATGGTGGATGGCTTGATATTTATCAAGGATGCACTTTTGCAGGAGGAATAAAGGGAATGGATATGTTTGACGAAGGACATCACTTCATAGGATTTGATACAGGACATATCACCGATTTAGAGCCTAATGATAGGAATGGAAATATTAAAGATATGAGTGAAGAAGTTGCTATCGAGAAGGGATATAAAACTATGGAATGGGTATGGGAACAAATAGAAGATGTATTTAACCAGATAAAAGAGAGGGAATAAATGAAATATATAGTGATATTTGGACACAGTAGGCTGTATTTCACGACAAGAGAGTTAGCAGATGCTTGTGCTGACAAGAACAATGGTAAAGTATATAAAATAGGAGATGAGTAAGATGGACAAACTTGAATTATATATAGAGAGATTACAGGAAAAGTTAATTGATGAGTTACTGGAAGTCAAAGAGGAATTTGGAGAGCCAACAGATGATGATTATTTGGTTGCATCAATTCACTCTCATATTGAAGGAGAGCAAACAGGTCTACGGAAAGTGCAGAAATATATAGAAAACAGAAAACAAAGCCAGTTGGCGAAGGAGAGTAAATAATGGAACTAACTACACAC
>TARA_R110000824_G_C15232856_1_pt1 | contig 28435 bp, 18 predicted proteins | sample TARA_R110000824 | Tara Oceans TARA_R110000824 (sample SAMEA4397747) | marine metagenome | biome: Polar Biome; feature: [MES] marine water layer (ENVO:01000295) within the mesopelagic zone...; material: water (ENVO:00002006), including particulate matter (ENVO:01000060) such as......
CCAATATACTCATCATTCCCGCTACCCGCACCGTTAATTTTCACCCACACAGAAATAGTAAACACTTTATCTTGGTGAATATAATTTCCAACACTAGCTGAACCTGTGTCAACATAATCATTAACACCATCAAACGAAAGAACATTACCAGACTGTAAATCTTCAGATATTAGTTCTCCGCCCGTAACAGTGGAACCTAAAGTCTCATTGAGTTTGGTTTCATCTAAAAATGTATCTTGAACTGTTGCCATAACTTTCCCTATTAATATCTGTCTGCTTCGCCCTGTCTAGATGGATAAGCAACCTTAACAGATAAATCAACATCACAGGGAACCCCCATCATTATTTCATCATCGCTTTCCCACAATGACGGTCTAGTTTGAATTACCTGCGTGTTTTGAGCTTCATCCAAAAGAACATAACCATCAGAAGCATGCAACGTTCCAATAAAATTTGCCGCTTCCTCTAAAGTGTCATAAATCATTGTTCCTGAAGAATTAGAAGCCGTATATTGGACATGAGCCTTGGCAGTAATAGTTATTGGGTTGTCTTCTAAGTCAACGGTTTCCCAAGTTCTTAACTCTGTGGCTCCAGTTGTTTTTCTATCATGAGGGTATCTATAAAAAGCGGCACCATCTAATGCATCTTTTCCATATGGATTAATATCATTTGTAGAAAGTAACCGTACCGCATTTTTGGTAATGTCGCCCTCAACTACGAAGAAATTATCTTCTGTTGGCGTTTGCTCTGTTGCTTGACCTAACAAAACGTTATCAGAGTCAGACTCGATTACAGCTTCTGAGGGTCTTGAAGCAGCATTAGATCTTGTTACAACAATTAAATGTTTCATTATTTTCTCCTATTTATTCTTCTCTAAAGACAAATCCATTTTCAGTTCCAACTATAAATGCATTACCATCTAATATTCCACTAGTAACAGATGATATTGTTTGCCCATAGCCTAATTGACTGCTTAAATCTGTTAATCTTAGCCAATCTACACCGTTATTATAACTTTTATAAATGATTTCACTCGAACCAATTGCAATTATTTTATCACTTTTCATCAAAATGTCATTGACCTGAGATAAAAATGGGCTTATTCTATGGGAATGTGATGTTGGATAACCTAAAGCTCTATACTCTGTTACAACAATTGGCTGAACTTGGTTTTTACGTACCACATGTCTATGAGTGTTCTCAAAAATATCTGATAAAACCTCTATTTTTGGAGACTTCCCTATGTAATACGACTTGTCAGCCGAAGTGCTAATTGTAATGCTTGTAGCATCAGGAATAGTTGCAACAGAATTTAATTCCGATTGACCCTCTGTATCTAAAATCTTAATCGTATCCCCTATTGTAAATCCAGCAGAATTTGCAACATAAATATCTGTTGAGCCACTTAAAATAGCATCTGTAGCTACACTCGAATAAACTGCAAAATCTTTATAAACAATATTCTTAGTAAATCCATAATTTTCTGCTTCAATTTCCCATTTCCAACCAATCGAAGCTTTAGTCTCGTTATATGCCGAATAATCCCATAAGCTACTATCTTTAACGACTATTGTAATAGTTGTAGCAGTATGACTCCTGACTCTTTCAAATACATCTGTATTGCCGTACACAGAGGGGTTATATAGCCTTATAGAAGCATTCTCTAATAACGTACCGTCTTGTTGAGTTAAGGAGTTATCAAAGCCATTGTCGTCCGTTATTTCAATTGTTACGGTTGATCCTACAACTGTAGGGATATCGCCTATCTCTCCGATTAATGTTTTGCCAATCAAATCGGTTTCATGATAATGGTCAAGATCATTTGTAGTTCTTTTATTATTGAAATCTGGAACTGACTCAAAAGAAATTCCTGACAAATCAAATTGATCCCCCTCATTAAATGCTGTTGCTAAATCAATGCCTTCTTTTGCCTTTAATTTAACAGAATAAGGAGTGTTTGAATCTATCTCTATATTAGAGATTGTTGTTGCCAAACTTGTTGTTTCTTTTGCAATCAAATTGAATCCAGCATATTCGTTATTTTTAACAATCCTGTCAAATCTAACAAACAGATCAGTTTTTCCAGTTTTATCAGAAAGCCTAATTTCTTGCCCAATAACAATATTATCATTACTTGTGCCACCTAGACTAATTGTAGAAACCGGGACTAATGCCTCATATAATTCTATCCAACTAGTTGAGTTTTCAGAAATTGAATACTCTTTACCAACGTTTAAATTCTCGTTGCTTGTTATAATTATTTTTCCTTCATCAAACTGATTTGCTTTAATAGGATTTACAGTAGTTACATATAGTTTTGTTTTTTCACCAACAATGGTAACTCTTTTTCCAACATATCCCAACCAAGTATCGTCATAACTTAAATCAATTTGAATAGAAACTTCTCCTGAAACAGATTTTCCGCTATTAGCAATAATAGTTGCAGATAAGACTTCATTTAAATCTGTAACATATAAAGTTTGCCCAACAAGTTCTTTTGACCTTATGTCTTGAGAAGAAACAAACTCCATTAAAACATTTCCTGTATCATTTTTTGACGTAACAGACGAAATTGTTCCAGTTAAATCAATATTATTTACAAAAGCATTACTGTTAATCGCAAATATCTCGCCTCCGGGCTGATTAGGTAATATTGTGGACTGCTTATCTGTATAAACGCCTCTATTTGTTCCAAACAGAATTTTTTGATCATCAACTTCTGTAATAGAATTAATATTGCTAGGCCATAATTCTAATGTAAGAGAAATTGCGCTATTCTCTGACACAATGTTATTAGCGTTATTCCCCTTAAGATATATATAGTTTTTACCAGCAATGTTGTCGTTCCAAATGCAATATCCTTGGAACAATAGTTTTGACCCATTAAATATAGCAGCTTCTAATTTGTCATACTGCCCATTTACTGCCCTTACATCTCCAATATAATCGATTTCTAAGATAGTATTATTAAATGTTGTTTCGTCCGACTTTACAATAGTAGCCTGTATTTCTTTCTGCTTGTCATGAACGTCCCACTCAGACCCTATGTTTGAGCTTTTAAGCAAGTTGTTCTCTCTGTCTTCTAAATCATAACCAATTGCAGAGGCTAAAACTAAACCATTACTAATTGGGGTAACTTCTATAATATCAAAATCCTCTACATCATTAACTTTTCCTTGCGTCCATGAAACTGAGTTTGAGAAATATGCAACATTGTTTTCCCCACCAACTAATAAAGTATTAATAAGCCCTTCATTATTGCTGTTATCTTCTCCATCAAATCCTTCCCACCATGTACCCATTTTCATAGTAACGCCAGTATCTGCTACAAGAGAATCATCATCAAATTCCTCCATGATTTCAAACTGCTTGTTACTAAGGACTTTTTTGATAGTATATATTCCGTCACGATCTGCTGTTCCAGTAACTTTAACTTTTTTGTTTTCAACTAATACAGCATAAGGAGCATCAACCTCGTTCTTAATAACACCATACTTATTGTCTTCGTCGTCTGTATTATTGTAGCTTTTAGTAGAATGTGATGCTATTTCTACAATTTCGCTGTCAGACCAACGATAGTTTAACCTAGACGCAGGAAAGCTAATGGAAGGTTCTTCTAATAAGTCCCATGTTTCTAAATCAGTTGAAGAATAAACTCCGTCATTGGTCGCGGCATAAATTGTAGTTTCATTAAAAACTAAAATATCTGCTACTGGACGTTGAATTTGTCCAATGTAATTCCAATTCCCATTATAAGAAGTTGTAACATCTGTCCAAAATATTCCGATATCTGTACAAGCAAATAACTTGTCATCAAAATCGCCCGTTCCAGCATATAAGCGATTAACTGTTTTGGCACCCCGTCTTTGAAATTCACTTGCAAACTGTAAATTATTATATGTGTCGCTAGAGTCAATATCAATATAGTTTCCAATATAGTTATCATCTAGCGGATCGTCAGAATAATTAAAGTCGTAAAATTCCGAATTAACAAACTTGTCATTAATGTTTGGGTAAACGAACCTAACTGCCTGAGTTAAATGTAAAATGTTAGACAAATAAGCATTGTTTAATTCATAAGGTCTATAGTCGCTATGAACTGAAAATTTGTCTTCTAATTCTTCATGCGTATATTCGCCTATTTCAGAAAGATAACTGTCATAAATATTGCAAAAGATGCTTGAGTCGCTTTCAAGATTAGGAATGCGATAAACTTTGGCAGGCAATTCAACAACTCTATCAACTCTTTCATCTAAAACTAAGGCGTTATTAACTATGCTCGTTACATTTCCAAAGAATCTCATGTTTCGAACATTCGATAGGCGATCTTGATAGGCCTCAACAGAACGATAATATGAAAACAAATCACTACCATTAAGATTGTCTGCCCTAGTTGGAGGACTACCCGCATCAACACTTGATTCAACTAAAATTTTATCCCCTTCTATAAAGCTGCTGGCATCTTCTACGGAAATAGAGTTGTCAAATACATCAGTAGCTTCAGACAAATTGGCAGAACCAGAAAAATCTAATATTCCAAAATCATTATCTATCGTAAATTTATATCCAGACGTTTCTCTGTCATCGATATCTTTTTTAGTTGAATAAGTTAATCTTTTGTCAATGTAAATATCAATATCTGTATCGTTATTCCACGCCCCATCGTCAACAACCCAATTATTAAAGTCAACTAAAGCCGTTAAACTGTTATTTTCAATATATTTATTGGACTTATAGAAATATGCATTAGATCTGTTGTTGTATGCATAACCCTCATACGTTCTTACTCCATTTTCAAGTAAGGCTGGGAATGGATGACCTTGGAATGTAATTGTTTCAGAGAAATTGCTTCCATCTGTGGACTCGTATACTTTATTATATGCTCCGACATAAAATTTGCTGTTGTCATTCGACATGGCAAAACTAAATGCTTTTTCAGAAAGAACTTCGGACCAAGAATGAATAGATGGTCCCTTTAGTAGCGCTTCATCAGAGCTTACAAATAGTTGTCCGTTAAAGGCAAAAACATCTCCAATCGCATTTGTGGGTAATTTTCCAATATCCTGCCAAGAATCTCCGTTATCATTACTTCTATATATTGTCTTGCCTTCAGAAAACGCATACATGACAACGCTAAGAACTTTGTAATCTCTTATTACTTGCTTTATGCCGCTATTATCTGATAATGATTCTACCCAAGTTCGTCCATCATCAGTTGTTTTATAGATGCCTGTTTGTGTTCCAACAAAAATACTTGCTGTTGCGCCTTCTGTAACGGATGATACAACAGGATTAATTCCGGGAGTTGTTGTTAAGGCAAATGTTTCTCCGTTTTGGTAATTTCTAGAAACTAAAAGGCCACTATCTGTTGGAATCCATAAGTTGTCGGATTCATCCTTAAAGAATTGTTTAAATACTCCTGCATAAAATGGAGCATCTACGTTAGTCCAATCTTTATAAAAATTGTTTACGATATCCGTATTATGGACAATTGCGTCTGGACCTAAGCAAAATGTTGTATCTTCTCCATCAGTTGTTGTTATTTGAGTTGACCATATTGGGATATCTTGTAGATCTCGTTCTACTATAGCTATTTCTATAAAATCTTCATCTTCGTCTGACGACAATTCTTCAGTATCTTCTGGAAGTACTTCTTCACCTGTAATTCCATTAATTAGTTTATAGCCCACAATGGTTTCATTATTTTCTACTTCTTCAATTCTTTTTTCTTGAGTATATTTGAATTCTGGTAAATCAAAATGATCTAACGTTTTAACCATAATCTGATCTTGGCCTGTTTTTGGGTCAAATTCTCCTTCTAGTAAATAAGAATCCCCATGACTAGTTAATTCTGTCTCAGCTAATGTTACCTGACTCAAATACGTGTCGCTAGTAATGATTAATTCTAGACCAGATTTTTTCTCATATTGTGGTTTTGCTAGATTCAATGCTGTCCAAAGATCTGCTTCTATAATAAATATTTGTATTTCGTTAATGACAAACAGATATGCTGTTGTTTCAGGAATAACTGAAAATCCTGAAGATGTTCCAACAAACAAATTACCTTGAGCATCCTCTACAATTGAATAAACAACCCTTGGGTCTCCAGTTACAGGACTAATTACTTCATGAGTATGAACGCTTGTTGCGGCATTATTGCCAGTTGCTACATACCAGTTGTAAGTGTTAGTGTTATCTTCTTCCTGAACTTCTCCATTTGAAACGCCATGAACATGCTGAATAAAATATTCATTATCGTTTTCATCAAAAGCATAATAAACGGGATCGTCATCAATAAATGTTTGATTAGTTGTCCCGTTATCTTGAGGGTCCATCAACAAACTATGATAATGGCCATATTCAGGGGTTGTTAATGAAGGCGAAACTGAAAATTTAATGCCGTCTTTACTAACAAGGGGGAATTGTCTTGGCAAAAATTCTGCGCCTAATCTTCCGACATGACTAATAAATGGTATTCTTGCTATATCTAAAACGCCTGCATTAATTTTGCTAGCTTTGACATAAGCTATATTTTCAACTCTAAGCTTACCTGTTACTTCAGAATTATCTAAGATTTCTATTCTTACGTTATATACTGCTGGCTTAGATGTTAAGGTTACAGAAATGTTGTCCGCAGCTTTTGGAACAAATAGCCATTGATCGCCTGCATTAGTCATTAATGTTTGACCTATGCTTGACTGACTTTCTAAGTCATAAAACCCAGAAAATGAAGTACAAGCAACATCGTTACTAACGTCTCCGAAAACAAACGGATTTCTAGAAACATCAACGCACGTTTCAGCCCCAAACTCTATAGATGATGTGAGATCTGCTGTAGAAAAATTAAAAGTGCTTTGTAAGTCTAGCATAAAGCCGAACAAACTGCTTGACTTTCCAGAATATGAAAAATTAGATTTCGCATCTGTAGTGCTATCTACATAATGCTCAAATGATGCGCTATAAGAAGAAAAAGTTTTTCCTGCAATGAAGTTTAGTAAAGTTAATTTTCCTTCTGCCGGATCAACGCTAATATTAGGAGAAGTTTCATCGCCATATACTTCTCCATTTACATAAACGATAAATTGGCTGTCGTCAGTCCATGCGTCTTCTTCAATTGTAGGCAGAGTATGGATATGCGCGTCCATTGGCTTTAATGCAGCTACTTGCTCTTGAATTTCATAACTAATAATTTCATGCCAATGATCATCGCCATCTCCTAATAGAGCTAAAGTATATCCGTTACCATTTGAATCGACGTAAAACTCATGTTGATGACCAAGGGTTTTTAATGTGTTCTTATAATTGGCAACTTTAAACTCGCTTGATCCGCTTGAACTGTTAAATTTTGCCAAAGTTGCTCTTCTAATGTCTGTTTCTAAATTAATAGCAGGAGGATCATATGGGCCTGTACCACCATGCCTATGATTAGGGATTATGTTTCCTGCATATTGGTTGATTTTGTTTCTAAAGTTCCCTAGACTATCTACATTATCTGTTTTGATATCTGAAATAGTTCCATTTCTAGTTTGAACCTCTGCTAATAGAACTTTGCTAGCGCTTTTAACAAATGTTGTTTGGTAAGCAAAATCTACTTCTGTAAAATGGTTGTCGTCATCGTCTCGCCAATCGTATGCATAAATTATTGCTAATTCTGCTTCATACGCATCTAATGCGACTTGATAATCTGCATAATTAGAATAATCAGACCTTGTTGGTTCAGGCAAAGTTAAAGTAGGGTAATCAGATAGATTGGGGTAAAAGTTAGAGTGCGTCCTAGTTGCAACTATATAAAGATCTGCATTGTCAGGCAAAGTTAATTCTGTAGGTGTTACGGATTTAATGTAATTGTTTTCTATCGGTAAGTCTGGATTATAGGTTGGCTCATATTCTTGACGAACAGAAACATAGTTAAGCGCTTCTGCCGCTGTCATGTCTGTTTCGGGATCTGTACTTAACTTGACTATTTCGTGTTCTCTTTCTCCGCTAGCCATAGTAGAGCGTCTTTTAAAAACGTAAGGACTCTCAACAGCAAACCCGTTAATTATGCCTTTTCCGGGAAGTATTTGTGCTGTTAATCCTGTTACTTGCTCAACGGTCCATCCACTTGTAATGCCTATACCAACAATTCCGACATAAGATTCCATATTGTAATCTAATGTGACAAAACGGTGCCTATCAGATGTTTCTGTGTAATCTGATCCGCGTTTAAAATATTCAAAATTGAAGTTTGGTGTTCTTTGGGGCATTTGTTTGTCCTAGAAGGCGATTTATACCTTATTTTTCCTTTATTATACCGCAGATTCCTTTATCCTAAGAAAGTAACTGTGACAGTATTTGTTGTAAATTTTTTGATAAATGTTATTGGCTTGAACTGCTTGAGCTTTCAGAATATCCTTCAGAACTACTGCTAGAACTACTTGAGTCAACTGAGCTACTACTTGAACTTGAAGAATCAGAATAGCCTTCAGAGCTACTACTTGAGCTAGATTCAGAGTCAGAACTGCTTGAAGTTTCGAATTGTTCAGCATCTTCTTCGATAGTAACTCTCCTGACAGCAACTTCTGGCCCTATTGCGTGTAATGTCATGCAACGACTTTTAGCGCCAACGTTAACATTTCCATCTGCATCTATAAGAGTTATTTTTACGAATACAGATTCTGGGACAGTTGTTCCTGAAAACGTTCTATTAAAATTCCAAACGATGTTTCTGTATCCGGGCGTTATTCCTCCGCCAACGTCTCCATATAGATCATCATTGATTTCTGTCCAAGATATTTCGTCTTCAGAATAACTCAAAGATACAAAAGCGCTATTAATGTCAGAAAATCCATAATAAGTGTACCAGATATCTGCCATATTGCTGCCATCTTGTCTTTGGAATGCAACAATATTAGTAATTCCGGGAGCGTTATCTTCATCTGGTAAAAATTCTTCTGCGCTAAATGTGGATGTTTTCCCAAATGTATCCAAAATATCTATTCTTGCTATTACTACGTCACCTTCATCGGCAGACTCAATATCTTCACTAGAAGAAGATCCTAGTAAATACTCTATTCCGCCAAATCCTGACATATTGATTGTAGTTGATCTGCTTGTTCCGTTTTCATCTAAATATTCAAACTTATTTAAACTATTTTTAGTCCAAAGAGTATATCTGATTTGTTCTATAAATTCATTTCCGCTTAATACTCTAAAGGAAATATTAATGTCTGTTTCACCACTTGTTAAGGAGTTATTGTTAATGCTTTTGATCAAGATGTTATCTATTTCAACATTATTTGTAAACAATTGTATTTCTTTTATTTGCTCTAGTACATTTAATGTTCCTTCAGTATTTAAGCTCTCTACAACGTAAGGGTTAAAGTTAATTCCATCCACCCCTAACTTATCGTCAATAATGCCGCTTTCATTCATATAAATAGTTCTAACTGGATCTGAGATGATTTGGTTAGATTGGGAATGATCTGAAAACAGGTCTTCTATTTCTATTGCATAATTAAATCGCTGATAGTTTGCTAACATGCTATATAATCTGTTTTGTGACAGATTTAAAACGTCAGGATGTTGCGCCAATAAGTTGCTAACAGCCGTTTCTATTCTTTGTCCTGCCTCAATACCATATCCCAGAATTTTAGAAGGAAAATAATCAGCCGTTATTACAGGATGTTGAGATGCAAACAACACGGCTACTTGATCAGCAATAATTGCTCGTTTTTGACTATCAGAAAGAGAGATATTGTCATCTTCTAATGTTTCTAGAATTGTTTTTTCAAAAATATCTTCTAACGCATAATCTTCTGAGATACTTTCATCTAAAATGTCAATTCCACCATTTGTTACGTCAATTAATTCTTTTGCTCCTGAAAAAGTTAACAAATGTAAAAAATGACTTTGTTCTGATGGCAAATTAATTTGTGTTGGTTTAAGTAACTCAGCATCTTCAAAATATTGATGCTGCACGTTAAGCTTTATGACATGTATTCCAAATTGTCCATAAGTATTAAAAAATTCATCATTTTTTATTGGAACAGACCATGTAAAGAATCTATCTGTGTCGGTTGCAGTTGCTTCAAAATTATTGAATGTTTTTAAAGTCTGTTCTGTTCCTGTAACCAGATTTAAAACTGAGACCGTTACCGTTGTTAGTGAATAGAACCACGTGTCATCTTGATGTCCGACTCTTTGACCTTTGGGTGCAATATAAAACGTCAAACTTTGTCCATCAAAACAAAAGCCGTTACTTACGGACTTGTTATGTTTTTGAGAATGAGATGTTTCTACAAATCTCCATATTGAAGATTTTTCTTTAATCTCTCCGTCTTCTCTGTTAGTCCATTTTTCGTCAGGCAGACCAGACTTAATAACATTTTCTTTATTAACAATATCTATTGTTAAAGAAATGTTTTTTAGTGATCCACCGTTATCCCATATATAAGGATAGAACAGATTTGAGTATGGACGAAATTCTAGTTCATCCAATTTTCCTGAGAGGAAACTACTAATGTTGTCGTTGCCTCTTTTTATACTAATATTATTTGATGTATAACTCATTAAAATACCATAAAGTCGTATCCGATTTCCATAAATCCAATTCCGTCATATAAACTGCTTGAACTGCTTTAATCACTAGAATCACTACTGCTTGAACTACTGTCTATGCTACTAGAGCTACTAGAGCTAGAACTGCTTTCTTCAGGAATAGGTGGCCAAATACCATATTCAGCAGACTCAGATGACGTAGATCCACTTGAACTTGAGTCAACCGAAGAAGAACTGCTGTCAGATGAATATCCAAATGATGACGAACTACTGTCAGACGAATATCCCTTTGACGAACTGCTGCTAGAATCTAGTGAGCTACTAGAAGAAGATTCGCTTGTGCTTGAACTACTTTCAGATGAGCCAGAAGAACTTACAAGACATTCTTTATTGATTCTTGTAACATCGTCCCCGCCAAATATAACAGCAAATTCGTCTACCGTTGTAGTTGCCTCTGAACTACTCTTGATTTCTACCATTATTTTGACATTAGTAGATAAATAAGCCAAATAATCTAAACTAACAATTTTATTAGGTTCAATGTATTGATATTTGGACACATCTGCTGTATCCTCACCACTAATAGCAAATTTAATTACCGCATCATCTGGTTCATCTGCGTTATATGTTAATACTGCATGTTTAGGCGTAAATCCTACCTCAAAAGCCTTTGTAAAGAATCTAACAGCATTTTCCGAGTTAATAAACGTCAACTCTAGACTGTCAACTCTAGGCAAACCATTATCTACTCCGCTATTCTTTAAAACAACCATAACTTGAAGATATTTTCCCGTTAATTCAGAAAGATCAGAAGTAGAGTTATAAAAAGGGCCAACCCAAGTAGCCGCTTCAATTTCAGAAGTAGTGTCTGCACTCTTTGCATAAAAAATAACATCTGTATCGTCGTCTGTTTCTCCTGCCCAAGTTAATTCATTCCACCTGACAAACAAACTAGAAGCTGAAATTATTGAAGATAAATAAACTCCGTACAAAGTTTGCACTTCTTTCGAAGAATTAACTTTATTTCCAATTCTACTGAAACTAGTAGAAGAAACAACATTGGTTGCTACAATGTCTAATAAACCATCAACCAGACTTGAAGTATAACTAATGCCAAATTCTGCGCCCATTTGTCCTTTTGCTGAAAAATCAGAATTAGTAAAAATAACAGATTCTTGACTTAATTGGTCTGTCATTAAAATAGACCAATTAGAACTTAAGTTCGTAACATCTATTTGAAAACCAATTGGCAAAGCTATGGAGTTGTTATATAGAGTGCTATTTTCTCCAGTAACAGTCCAATACCCAATAGAGTTAGGGATAGGTTGAATGGAATCTACTAAGATGGATTCGATATCAGACAATATAGCAATTTCTCCATCATATGATGGAACAGAGATCAATATTCCTCCGCCATTTTCAACATATTGCTCTAAAATGGCAGATGTGTCAGAATCCACATCTTCAGGAGTTCCAACAAAAATCAATAAGTTATAACCAAAAATGCTTTCAAACAGAATATCGTGTAACTCTAGGTTATCAACTTTAATTTGCCCAAGAGTATTAACAACGTTAATCGCATTATCGTTTCTAAAATCAAATAATCCAACATCTATTCGTTCAGATAAATATCTTTTTCCTGTCCAACCTATTAGGCTACGCCAAAAACTTTGAGAGTTATATGTAACGCCAGAAGGCGCACCACTAATGTCGTCAGAAGAAATAAGTATTCTCCCTTCTCCATATTCTCTAATCATTAAGGTTGCATTTGGCATGTTAGTTTAGTTCTTTTAGTTTATCTGCGCCGACAATAACGGCAAATTCGCATACATCAGGGATATTTTCTGCATAAGATATAAGCTTGATTCCAACTTTTATGTTTTCCCAATCATTTAGGGAGAAGAATTTGTTGGGCGTAATTATCTGATAATCATTCCAATCATCAGATCCTGTATTATTAATTCCAAATTTTACCTCAGTATTCTTTGGTTGAGTTATGTTGGCAGTCAATAATCCATTTTTTGCATCAGCATTATTTTCCAATGAAAACTTGTTAGAATAGAAATACAATGCTTCTTTAGTAAAATAAGAAACATTAATGTCAGCAATTGTTGGGGTAATGTCATTTACGTCCGTTGACATTTCTGCTTTAACTTGAAGATATTTATCAATAATGTTATCCTCTGAAAGATTTCTTGTTATTGTTCCTGACTCTAACTCAGTAGAACTAAATGAATATTTCCATTCAGAACTTTGCAAACTTTCAGGCGAAACGCCAGATCTAATGCTAATAATGATTTCTGTATCCGTTGGTTTTGTCTCTGTCCAACTTAATTCTTTCCATAAACCCAAATCTCCGGGAACATATAGCACAGGCCCTAAAAATATGCCAACAACATTCTCTGTTTTTTCTGCGGAAAATCCTTCAGCATAATTCCAAGTTGAAATTTCTTTATCAGAAGTTACTTCAGCTATTTTATTATTAAGAGCATAAGTGATTGACGTAGATGCGCTATTTGAAAAGCCTTGTCCGCTTACAGCATCTGCTTGTATCTCTAAGTTTCCAGTATAGAATGCATTAATGCTTACGTCTGATAAATGCAATATTCTTCCTAATTTCGTGCCTAATAATACTCCACCATAATGAGGATCTAACTCCATAGTTGTTATATAGTCATCTTCTAGTGATAGAATTGGGATAGCTCTGCAATTATCTGTTGATGGAATGAAATCATCTAATACTGTTGTAGTCGTAGTTGTCGTTGTTATGATTTCTTCGACAAAAGAAAAAGAGTTGTCGCTAAGGTCTTTATCTAATTCGGTTGCACCGCCAGCAGATCTCCATTCTAAGTATATTTTATAGTTTTCGCCTTCCTCTATTAAATCAGGGACCGTCCAGTCGTAAGATCCTTTGTTCGAGGTTCCGTTAGTAATTGTAAGAATTGAGTTATCACCTTTATATAGCTCTATTTTAATGCTTTCATTAACTCCCCTAGTAGAACTCCATAAAATACTTATTGCTTGTCCTATTTCCAATGTTTCGCCACCATTCGGATAAGTAACCACTATCGTTTTGTCTGCATTTGGAGTTTCATCTTCTTCGATTACTTCTGGGGCGACTACAATTGTGGTTTCGATTACTTCTGGCTTACAGTTTATAATATATAGTTTTTTGCCTATTGAAGCCAAATGAACATCTTGCTCTATGTTTAATATTAAGGCTTTAGGGTTATCTTCTGGGTCTTCACCGTCAAAAATAAGTTTATATTCATTATTGTAATAGCTGTAGATTCTGCCAAGTTTTGCACCAGCTAACAAATAGCCCAATCCGTTATCATCAACGCTTGTTATTTTTTCCGCGTGACCGTTTAAAAGCAAATGGAATAATTCATTTTTTAGGGGCAATTGATTCTCAGGGTATGTTCCTGAATCTACGACAGAAACTAAATCATCATATGAAACGCCATTTTCTTGAGCTATTAATTCTAAAGAAAACCCCGCCTCTAACGCTATTAATGCCTCATCTATAACTATTTGTGGGATGTTTGCCATTTTTTACCTTTATCTCACCTTGGATTCCCAAAGACCTTTATATACTGGCCCACTGTTAATAACAGGTCGCTTCAGGCCTGATTTGATGATGAATGGTGGTGTATATTGTATCGGATTATATGACCATCCAACATCACCGTCTCCGCGCTCCCATACAACTCTATCTGAAAAAACGGGCAAGTTGCGTCTATTAAAGGGAGTAGAAGTGAACATTTTGCAATCTCTAATTGAAGCCACCCCTACGAGGCTTGACGGGTTTGGGGTAGCTATTCCTTCAACATGAAGCGACATGTTTGCATACCATTGACTGTAGTCGTTTCCTCGCTGAGATCTTGATTTATGATGACGATAACCGATCTTCATAATCCACTTTGATGGAACCCTCATGGGGTTATACGATTCCCCCTCCATTAGTACATATTCAACCCACCCATAATCATAAATATTGTTTCCTTCAACAACTCCTGCATTAAACTGTTTTTTCATAAGCCCATCGGGAGTAGTCACATCTACTCCTTCAGGCGCAAATGTGTTGTATACGTGTCCATAGATGGGAATCACAAACGGGGGCGGCGTAATCAGAGCACCGATTCTTAACAATTTTCCTTTGCTTTGTAATTCATTTGCGGTAACAAAGAAAGCTAAGTGAGGGTCGTATCCTGTTGTTCCGACTATAATCCTATACTCCGTTGGCACTCCGCTTGTCGTCAAAGAAGTAGGAGAGGCTACATAGCCAAATTCAAAAGACGGAAGCCCAGTCACTTGTCCTTGTGGGCCTCGGATAATGCTGGCGTTAGCCCTCTTTTTATCTTCTTCTGATAAATTATTTCTAGATATGTTAGCTCTTTCTAATCCACTTAATGCGCTTATTAATGACATTTCATTACCTCAATAATTCCCATTCATTACCATCATAATGAATAACATTCTCGTTATCCATTGTTATAAATAAATTTCCGCCTAAAACCTTTGATGAAGATACTGGAGCATAAGGCTCATAATTTAAATCCAAATTACCCGTCAATACATTATACTTGTAAATTATCCTTTCTGCCACAACATATACTTCGCCATTAAAAACCTCTATGCCTTTTACATCACTCATTAAGGCTGAAAACTCAGTTACGGTATTGTCAGAAAGATTTATTCTATATACTTTTCCATCAGGCCCAGTGCCAGCATATAAATAACCATTTAAAATCGCTATTGCTTTAACATTTATGTCGCCCGTTATGTAAAATGTATCCCAAACGTATCTATCTTTACTGAAAATGATTTTTCCATCAGGCCCAGTGCCAGCATACACGTTTTTCCCATCAAAAGCAAAATCAAATATTGGACTTGATTCTTCTCTTTCTGCAAAAAACGGTATTAGCTTATGGTCGCTAAATGGATAATCTTCTGATGAACTGCTACTACTAGAGCTTGACATTATTCAATATCCTTTAATATCGTAAACCCATAAAATGGATTTCTTGGTTGTGCAGGTAAGGAATCCTTATAATTCTCTTTTCCCACATCTTTTCCTAAATTTTTCATTCTTACATCATCTGGTCCTCTTGCAGACAAATCAACCCGTTCTCTAATAACCGTCATGTATGAATTATCGTTAATATAAGGTACTGTTGAGTTTTTTCCTGATACCGAACCTGTTCCTTGGGCGGTGAACGAAATGTCGTTACTGGCAGAAATCGTTTTTCCAGCGTTATGGTTTACGGTTAAAGAAACGGCTCCTTCTGTCAATAGCGTTTCTGAGTCTACTGTCGTAAGAGTATTTTTATTGAATTTATATAGTATGTTTTTCATTGTTTTATCCTGAAGATGATGAAGAAGATGAAGAAGATTCTAGCCCTCCTTCGCATATAATGGTAGCGGCACTTGATGTTCCACTTCCTGAATTGTACAAATTTTGGAAAAGCTGTTCTGCTTCAGACTCAAGAGCACTAGAAGAAACAACTAAAACTTCATCTATTTTTCCGTCAAAACTTCTACTTAAAGTATAATCCTCGTCTAATCTGTTTCCGATATGTACGTCTTCTCCAGCAGAACTCCCACAAGTTTGTTCCGTAGAGAACCATCCGCTTCCACCGGAGTTACCTTTCCATAACCTACAAGTTGATCCAGACTTCCAAACTCCAACAAAATTCCATTCATTTAATACAATTGCGCTGGAGTCGCCTGTAACTTTGTCTGTCCCGCCATTTCCTGAAAATCTCATTGTGGAATTATCGCTATACATATACCACTCGTTACCAGCGACTCTTGTCCCCTCAACAATTTTAGAATCATCTAACACTCTACCTCTATTTCCTTCGCCCCATGATGAAGGATAAATCCACGCCGATAAAATCATATTGCTGCTCGGCAAAGCTGCACCGCTATAAACGGCATTAGAACTTGTTCCATTAAATTCTAACGCTTCATTTATTTTTCCTGATGTTGTCGCACTTGATGATGAAATTGAAGTAAAGTTTTGTCTTAAAGTGGCATCTCTGTTATTAAGTGAACTATCTGATACTGCTGAAGTTGCGCTATTGTCATCCATTCTCCAATGCGCCCAAATCGCTGCACAATAATCATCATTAGACGTTGAACTGCTTGAACCAGTTGAACTGCTTGACGCACTTGACCAAGAAGAACTGCTTGAACTATACCCTAAAGAGGATGATGACGACATCGAGCTACTTGAAGAATCACTGCTTGAACTCACGCAATCTACAGGAACAAACGCTTCATTTGTCTCGTCAACAATATACATTTCATCTGATCCCGGCATTTGAGATACAGCAATTAACATAGGGAAATACAGAGGGAGACTATTGTATGCAATAAAATTCCCTTCATAAGCGTCATATTTAGCTATCCACGTATCATCTGGGCAACCGCCAACAGCATATATGTAATTTGGGGTTGAACCTCTATCAATATCAAAATCGTTGATATATCGTGCATAGCTTGAAAAATCTTCTAGCGGATGTAGTTCAAATGAGCTAGAAAACACCCCTGACGTAACGGTAAATCCAAAAATTATGCTTGACGTTCCAATCCATAACAAGCCATATGAATCAACCTTCATATTAGTAATGTCTGAAGAACTAGTCAATGATGCACTAATTGTTGAATAATCAATATTCCCTTCAACAACGCCTGCATTTGAAACCTTATAAATCTTCAACGTGCCATCATCCGCATAAAAACATCCGCCATCAATATCTGAAACAACTATAACAGGAGTTGTTAATCCTGAAACAGTTGAAGATAACGTAAGATCTTGATCATAACGATATAGCTTATTATCTGTATTGTCGATAATCCAAGCACCTAAATCATCGCTACTAAAGTTTTCTGGAGTATTGGGTATGACAACCGACGATTGGACAACAGAAAGAGATTTTGGAGAAGTTAATGTAATGGAATTCAACTCTTCCCCCGTAAAGGATCTTTTAACGACCTGATCGCCGTCAATTTGCCATATGTTGCCTGTTTCCCAGCAATTGTCCGCCTGAAACTTAAGAGAATTTGTAGCGCTTCTAAGAGATGAAGTTGCAATGAACGAACTGCTAGAATAAGAAATAGCATATTGGTATCCTAATGGAGAAAATACTGTTGATCCATGAGGTACTCTATATATTGTTCTTGTTGGCATTATTCCTCGCTCGAACTAGAGCTTTTTAGCTCTTCTTGAAGTGTTGGCAAAACTTCATTTGCTATATTAATTTCTTTAATTGTCATTTCTAAATTACTATATATGGATGGAGTATCAAATAAATAAAAGTTTAAACCTGAAATGCTGTCATTTGTTAAGGGCATATTTCCTACAACAATATTTTCTCCATTAATTCTAATAAGCATAGTAGCTAAATATCCATCATCAAATTCAAAGTCGTCTATTCCTTCGTAATCCCAGATAAATTCTAATTCAGTAGATGTGTTATCGTTTATTGTTGAAACATTATCATAAATAGAAAAATCAGATATACTGTTCCAAATTCTAAACTGTATCCCTTCGCTAGTTAATGCGGCATAAACTGAAGGGTAACTAACTTCTCTTTCTCCCACATTAATCCCAAACAAGATATGCTCATTAAACGTTGTTTGATTTCGCAACGGATAATAAACCCCACTATATATATTATTTTCAAAAACCATAGATAACTTAACGTGTCCTCTTTGCATCGTAACTAATCTAGAAGCGTCATCCGAATATAATCTGGCTTGATTATGTCGTGTCTTTTTTATACCGTATCCAAAGTCGTCAAAAGACAGAGAATTTACGTCCCAATTAGCTGTAAAATGACCTCCGACTTTCATATTAACGCGATTATCAATAATCGGGCTAGTTAATCTAGTGGCATCTTTGCAATCAGAATAATAAGTTATTCCAGTTTTTGTCCCTATGCTCATTATGAATAATCAAAAAATACTCTATATGCGCCATTAATAGCGCTCGTATCTGTTGCTCCTAATTCAAGGTCTAAATAAATATAATTAGAGATTAAAGCAGATTTGCTTCCTATTAATGCATTATTTTCGCTACTGGAATTACCTGTCCCATTAACTCCTGAAAAATGTCGAGTCAACGGAGAAGATGCTTTAGACGAGCTAAATTGCGCAGAATCTTCAATTCCTAATCTTCCATTAGATGTTGTGTTGTTGGCATCTTTGTTTAAGGGGTCTGAGTTAACTGTAACTCCGCTACTGGCAATAACTCCTAATTTGATATTTCCTACGGATGACGCTCCGCTAAAAGCAATATCGGCTACTTTAACTCTACTATGAGTTCCGCTTTGAATACGACCAAACGCCATACTAGAAACATTGCCAAGCAATGCTCCAGTTTCAGGATGATATTCTCTAAGTGTAAGTGTTGGCATTTTCTTTTTCTCCTATTTTGGCATTATCCATTCTTTTGTTTGTACTTTGCTCCATCCAAGTCCATCTGTAAATACTTGAATGTTCACATAATACTTCTCTCCGGGCGTTAAATTGTCCCCACCACCGTAATACATAGATGATAGACTTGTTTCGATAACCCCAGAATCCCATTTATCGCTCAAATAATAATCTGATCCAACAAATAATCTTACTTGACTAAACGCTTTAGCTGTCTCTCCTAGCACATCTCTACTACTAATAGCATTTATACTAGTTAATCCGACATCAAACATTCCATAAAAATCTTTTGTATCAACATCAAACACTCCAATAAGACCATTCTTTAGCGCAACTACTACGTCATTGTTTCTATCATTGTATGTAATGGCAGAAACCTTCTCTAAAACTGTCGCTATTGACGTTGTAGTTGTCGTAGTAGAAACTTCTGATAATATAGAGAAATTATCGCTAATGTCTGAATTATCAGAAACATTGTTTGGGGTTAACCATGTTACCTTTACTTGATAATCAGTGCCGTCTTCATATGAGGAAGCAACTACCCAATTAAATGCTCCTGTGTTTCCTGTTGATTCAGAAATCGTATCTATTAAACTCCCATCTTTATATAACTCTATTTTTACCGTATCATTAAGAGACTTTGTAGATCTCCAAAGTATGTCAATAACTTCTTCAAGCTCAATTGAATCTCCTGAACTTGGAGCATCAATTTCAATAATGTCTGTCGTTGCTATTGCCGTTGTAGTTGTTGTAGTGGTTATAGCCTCTGAGATAGAATCAACTTTTATTAAAGTATCGTCTTTGATGTTATATAAATAATGGGATGACAGATATGTATCCGCATCAGTATTTGATTCTGCAATAATGTAGAAATCTCCTTGGTTACAGTATATGCATTTTTTTGCGAACAAATCAAGTGTTTGGTCAACAAGGAAAGTATAAAGGTCGTTTTCGAATATCTTTATTTTACTATCAACTCCTTCTAATATGATACAAAGCTGACCATTGTCAGAAACAGCAATGTCATTAATGGAATATTCATCTATTTGGTAAATAACTGTTTTTGTTCCATTCTGAAGCTTCCATATAACATGAGTTCCGGCTACAATGAATGCGTCAAAGAAATCAGACCATAAGATTTTATTAGGCGAATCAAACCCGTCATATTCGTTATTAATAAGTAACGTATCTTTGTCTCTTGAAATAACTTTTCCTGAATATGCTTGAACAGACCAAACGTTACTCGCCCTAACTTCGCTAATTAAATCATCATTAGGGTTTAATATCGCTAAATCTTCTTCTATTTCAACTCCACCATCTAAATAGTTTCCAATAGAATATCTAGACAAATGATCATATTGGCTAACAAAAGTTCTACTGCTATTTTTATCGAATACAATACTTGTTATTTCGGATGCAGCATTTGCTGATAGCGCAACGTCAGCAGAATCCAAACTGTATTGGATGTTATGCAACAGATTGTCGTCTGAGCCAGCCCAAACAGATCCAATGTAATCATCTTCGCTTGATGAAACCACATTAGAAAAATTAGTAATGTCCCATGAGAACTTCGGGATCAAGAAAGAAGATTGAATTTCTTCTGTTGTATACAGTTCGTTTTGAGATCTTACGTTAATTTCTCTAATTCCGCTAGGATCTTTAGCAATGATATCAACATGAGTAATATTATCATGTTTATACTGTGTGTTATCATCTTCTGGAACATATGTTTCTGTAGATGAGTTAGTAGCAGCGTTTGTAACCTTAAAGATTTCATCATATTCAAGACTAGGCGCAGCAACTTCAGCAGAAAAATTAATATCTGTTGTTGTAGCTTCTCCGCTCTCTGGGAAACAGGAGAATGGAATTATAGTGTTATTGCCCTGAACTATGTCGAGGTCGTATATCTCTTTTGAAATTATGTTGTTTGAACTTGAACTTGAACTACTCATAATGAATCCACCCAATTAGAACCGTTAAAAACCTTACCTACTCCGTTATTGTAAATTGTCCATGCAAAAGAGTCCATTTCGTTTTCGTCTTGAAATGACAAAGGTATTAATCCGCCAAAAACATCATTGAAACCAGCCGCTCCACCCCAAAACGACAATTCGTCTATTGATCTCCATCCGGGAGAGCTTAATGATGAAGATTTAAATATTTTCATTAATGCTGATCCTCCACGTATTGTTCCGTCATATGAAGCATAATTACCAGAGCTACCTGCATGCCCATTAACATATAGCTTAATAATTCCCGTATCTTCTGAAGCAATTAATGTAATGTTGCTTCCCTTGCTGGTATCATTATGGAAAAACACTCTATTTGCGCCTAATGTTTCAGTTGCCGGAGAAGGCTTTAATGAATCACAAAAACCAAAATCGTCATCTCTATGACTCAAACTAATTAATGTGTTGTCCGTTTGCCAAATATTTGCATTAACGCTATACACTCCACTGCCTAAAGGCCCATAACTAATATTGAATGCATTTGGTTGATCGATTATTGGGCGCTCAAGAGGCAAACCAGCTTCATCAAACAATAACGCCCAAAAAGAAATAGCAAATGAACGGCTGGGGTTTGTCCAATTCCCCTGTATTTCTCCAAAATATGAAGATCCGGGAGTATTGATAAAAAGAGAATATGTCGTTCCCGTTTCGGACTTAGGAAACAATGATCCTCCACTTATGAAGAAAGTGTTTGGCGAGCTATCACTTAAAACTAATGGGTTTTTAGAATGTAAAGAATTTTCTGACATAACAGCAAGACTTGTTGGCGTAATAGAACCAACCCCAAATGGATATGTTGCCGTATCTGGCCAAAAATTGGTTTGATCAGCAGGGACCATATTCCAATAGCCATCAAAACTATTATTCCAATCATCTAAATTTACAAAATAAAGTCCATCATTACAGCCGGTTTCACCATCTCCCGGATTTCCAATAAGATCTTGATCGTCTGGAATATATGCCGCAGCTAAAATTTCATTATTATCATTGTCTGTCTGAAGAATTTCCCAATCATCAGAATCTGTTTGAAATACGGCGAAAGCCCTTCCTGTTGAAAAATCAACATCAATTCCAGCCCCATTTTGATATCCAACAACTTCTTGAGAAATTAGTTCTTTATTTTTAATGTCAACCATAAATATTTTATTTTCAGCCGTCCACCAGCACCTATCTTTGACATGATCAAAAATAATAGATGAAGAATGCGGCATTGTTTTGGCAAAGTCACTCGTTAAAGTCAAATCTAATGTTCCTGAAGGAAAAGTATAATCAAAATAAAACTCTGAAAGTTGATTGCCAAGATTATCGTAATGATATACTACGCCCCTTGATACGGAACTATAAGCTTTAATGAAAATAGATCCATCATTAGGGTTGACGGCTAAAGCATGAGGAATGGTAATGTTTTCTATGTTTAAACTAACTCCAAAATTATTTAAGCTAACTCTTAATACCCTGTCATTTCCTGTATCAGCAACCCAAGCCGATCTTCTGACAAAATCAAGCTTAACATCTAATGGATACTCCATCTCGCCATATCCTGTGAATTGAGTAATGTCTTTAATTTCTCCTAGAACTGATCTTTCAGGGACATTAGGGTTTTGTGGATACAACGTTATAGTTCCGCCATTTTTTATTGGCTTCGCCACAATGAAATTTCCCGAAATATGATCCGCATCAATAGCGGCGATATAGTCTCCATCCAAATTAAATGATCTATTGCCTAGTGTTGATCCGTTATTTACATTTACTGTAGCTATTTCGTTACTCATTATTATCTCTCTTATTCATTATCCACATACCTCTATATAAATTCCATCTGTAAAATTGCCGCTTGCTGATTTATATGTGCCATCGTCTGAAATTTGTACGTCGTCCCAAGTTTTGCTTGGCCCTTCTGCTACCCATGTTTCTCCAAAGTCAATAGACTTAAATATTTGGTTAGTTCCAAAGCTAACTACCGCAAGTTGAATTTCCCCGCTGGCACTCATATCTACTCCTTTCCACTGTCTAGCGGTAGCTTTTGCTACCCATGTTTCTCCAAAGTCTGATGAAACCCATATGTTTCCATTGTTTTCTGTTGCGGTTTGATATTCTCCACTACTTGACATTGCAACAGCAGTCCAAAAAAGAGCAGTTCCCTTTGCGTTGAAAGTTACCCCATAATCATTTGACACCTGAATATCTGTAGCACTTGCAACAGCAGTTTGATATTCTCCACTATCGGACATTGCAACAGAAGTCCAAGATACTGAAGGCCCAACGGCAGTCCAAGTGTCTATCGCAATATCTGCACAAACATATATTTGATTGGAATATCTAACGCCCGTTACCCGTGTCCCAAGACCAGAAATCGATACATCTCTCCAACTTCCATTTATACTATTAGTGTCTGTCCAAGTTACGCCATAGGTATTTGAATATTTAATTGGTGAAGAACCACCATCAGCATACGCCTGAAATTGTCCAGTAGTTGAAATCCCGAATCCATAAGCGCCAGTAGTACTTGCTATAGCAACAGAATTAGAAGCCCAATTATGCCCATAATCAGATGATTTATAAATTGTTCTAGAACTTACGGTTCCTGCTGTTTGATATTTTCCGTCACCCGACATTCCAAGAGAGACATAATTGGCGTTAGTTCCTTTAGCCACCCAATTACATTCGGAAGTTGAAGATGAATCAGAATAGCCTTCAGAGCTACTACTTGAACTACTTGAGTCAACTGAGCTACTACTTGAGCTACTAGAGCTAGATGAATCATTTGAAGAGCTACTAGAGCTACTATTGCATTCATCATCATCGCCGTCATTCATTGTAATAGATACTGGATTTTTTGCTGCCCTCAATAATGCCCCATGCATATTGTCATATGTACAAATAGCTTCAAACCCGCTATTTAAGGCTCCATCTTTATATTGAGAAATCAGCATTCTTTCGTTATTGTATATTGCGACTGTAGGAGAAATCGCGAAATTTATTTGATCGCTATTGCTTTTAAAACTATAGATATCGCTATTATCGTTTTCAAAAGTTGTTACGTAATCCGTTCCGTCATGTTCTATAAATAAACTATTTGGGGCCAATCCCCCTGATGGACCTAAAACCTCTACTATATCTGAACTACCATTGCTAAATATTTTTGTTCTAGCGCCAGATGCTAAAACCGCTTCACTTACTCTATCTATCCCTAATACGCTATATCCATTTGCCAGATATGTTGCGCTTGTAGCTTCTGCTTCATTTGTTTCTAAAATAGATACTGACTCTAACCCATATAAATTAACGTTTCCATATTTTACATATACACTAGACCCAATTTCTTCAACCCAAGATATTAACAATGTCGGATCATCTTCTGGACTTAACTTTCCGTTACCGCCAACAACTAAGATATCATTTGTATTTCCCGTAAAGTCTTGAAACCCGCCATTCTCCCAAACTAATTCATTAATATCAAAGAAGTTATATTTGACATCCCCGTTTCTCAAATACCCTGCGACAATATACCTTCCGCTTATTCCAGCAAAGAAATAATTAAATGTGTTTAACGTTGCGCTTCCTAACTGACTCCAATCACTTCCGCCATAAATTCTCAAAACATTTACTTCATCAATTGTTACAACATATAGCTGTTCATCATTTTCTGAAGAACTAGAGCTACCAGAAGAACTAGAAGATGAATCATTTGAAGAAGATTCAGAATTGCCATCAGAACTTTCAGAAGAACTTTCTGACAAATTCAGGGAGCTTTCTGATGAGCTAATTGATTGGCTACTGCTACTTGATTCACTATAACCTTCGCTACTTGAATTGCTTTCTGACTCATCAGAGCTAGTTGAGGAGCTAGATGTAAAACTGCTTAAACTTTGAGAACTAGATGTAGAATCTTCCACAGAAGAACTAGAAGACGAATCTTTTGAGGATGATTCAGAATATTCGTTTGAAGAAGAACTTTCGGAATTTTCTTCTGAAGAAGAGCTAGACCCAGAAGAAGATGAAGAACTAGAAAACTCTGATAAAAAGCTATAAGAATAAACTCCAATCCATTGAGTATCATAACTTACGTTTAATCCAGACAAGTCCCATTCTCCATTAACTAAAGAGCCTAACTGTAGTAAGCTGCCATTAGCTATTTTATTAGAAAAAACGACATGAGACTGATTGTTTGGATCAATTGTTAAAGAATTAGGTGAAATCGTAATTTCTTCTTCTGAAAAAGAAACGGGATCAGGGGTTGACCAAATTAGGCCATCCCAAAATGAATATTTTACTTCGTTTTTTCCATTCTTAGAATCTAACCACGCAATATGGGGGTGTCCACGATCATCCAAAACCGTTGATGGCGATTTGGACTGAAAACGTGAATCAGAAACATTAGGTTGATTATTAAAGGGGATAAACTTCATTTGTATTTATTCATCAAAAATATCTAAAATCCTTGAATTTAGGGGGTTTCAATATGAAACCTGTCAAAATAATCATATACACCTGTATTAAAATGACTTAAATAATAATTTCGTTGTTTTTGAATTTCTTCTTGTGCTTTTTTGACTTCATCTTTTGCTTTTCGAAAACTTCTTGTATTAGGCATTAACGGTTCTACAGCGTTTTGCAATTCTTTGGGGAATAAAGTCTCCATTATGAATAATTTGTTATATACTAGGTTTGAAACTAAGGTCGTATATGGGGCTCTGTCTCTAAATTGATGGCCTATCTCTATATCTGTGGTAATCTGACAAGAACCTCCTGCTAAATATGACTTCATACTTAAGAACGGCTCGCTAGACCCCCACAATCTTAATCCATTAAATCCTCCAATATGATTAAACCATGTTTTAGTAAAGAAATAATTAGCTCCTAATACACATGGGATTTCATATGTCCCATCTTTTTTCTTAGGAATCCATTTGGCCTCTAATATATCTCTTGCTGGTCTATCAGGATTGGCATCCTTATTAAAAACTTGCAATGTTGCTCCATAATATCTGCTTTTTGCCTTTTTTAGATCCATATTGCCGTACCCTAAAGAAAGACAAGTAGTGCAATAAATGCACCTAACGTTTTCATTAAGTAGATCAACCATTTTTTCAGACCAACCGTTATTAAATCGCATATGCGCGTCAATAATTAAGATATTTTCGGTTTTTGCTAGTTGTACGCCTAACTGTCTAGAAGCTCCAACCCCTAATCTTTTTTTATTTCTAATACAGGTTAAGCCTTTTTCGGACTTTATCTTTGGCCTAAACTGTTTGGCAGAGCAGTCATCAATTGCTATGATTTCTATATCTTTGGAAGTTTCCCTAATACTATTAATAGTATTGATAGGTTCCATAGATTCGTTTAAAAACGGCATTATGACAGTTAAGTCTTTCATGGTGAATATTATACAGCACAAAAGTGATATTAATTACTAGATGAGCTAGATGAAGAACTTTCTATGCCATCGTCAAAGTCCCATGTTTTGCCTTTTCTTTCAGTTACGATTACAGACCCATCTTCTCCCCAAAAAGACCTAAAAGGCTCATTAAATGCTGTTGTTTCTTGAAATGAAGTTACAGATGAAGACGTTTTGTACCCATATAGCGGAGAATATTGGCTAACACCGTCATCATAAAGAATTACTCTATTGTTTCCTGTATCTGAAATTGCAAATTTAGTAGTATTGTTTTCTTTATATTTTGCAGACTTAGGATTTTCAAAAGAATAGTTAGATTCCCAAAGAGTTGTCCCATAGTCTAATTCAGACCATGTGATTTCATAAATCTTATCTAAAGCTCCATTAGTTGTTACCAATAGGGTTTCTTGCATAGGAGAGAAATCTACAAAAACAGGACTATCAATATCCCAAGACCTAATTTTTGGTCCTAAATTTTCTGGCAACTCAATTACCATGTTCTTGCCAGTATCAGCGATGATATATGTTCCTGAAGGAGTTTGAATAGCATGCTCAGCATTAAGTAGCCAATTGTACCTGTAAACGTAGTCTGTGTCCGATATATTGTTTTTTATAAGGATTTCTATGCCGTCCAGTATGATAGCTTGTCCTTGATTATTAAGCCCAATACATTTATCTGTGTCTGTTCCATCAAAAACGTCGATATCTTGCTTGCCATAAAGATCGGTAGCGATATGATATTGGTTAGAGGTGCTAAAATGTCTAGTTCTGGGGAGAATTTTAACTTTTACTTTAGGATTTAATCCTGCCCTTAAGAAGTTCTTTGTAAAATTCCAACGTAATGAATTTGAAGTTCCGTATTTAGACGCTTTTAATCCGTATAGTCTGTTTCTTTCAATATGATGAATATCCGCGTTAGATATGTTGATATTGTCTAGCCATCCGTATTCTTCATTTAGCTTGTATGAAATTTCGGCGTCAAATTCTGGCCATTTTTCGGAATACGCTTTTATTTGTATTTCGGCATAATCGTCATATATATTTCCTGTGAGAATATCATAGGAAATGTCGCCTTGAACGATGGAAGATAGTTTGTTCCATTCTGTCATGATTAACCCTCTGAATTTTGACCTTCATGAATTATGGTTTCGTATCCTTGGGAAATATTAGGAAATGAAATAAGCGTAGTTAGATCATCTTGTATGATGATCGAGATTTTGTCTTGGAATCTAGTGTCCAACAAAATGGGGGTTGAAAAATATCTCGTAAACGATACGATTGTGTTGGTTCCATAACAAATAGCATTTTTCATTTCTTTTAAAATTCTTGCTAATAAACGTTGAACATTATCGTCAGAAACTCTACTTTCGGTAATATTTCCTTCAGTTCTTTGTGATTGTGGTACAAAAGTCATAATGCCTCTATTTGTCTCGTTTAATATTCTTTTAATATTCTTTTAATATAGGATAAAATCCTCTTAAAGAATGTGCCATTCCGAACCATCACTCAATATTGATACATTCATATATTGTACCGATAGAGGCTGAGTAAGAGAGCCATCAATCGTTTCTGACCCATTACCGTCAATAGTTATTACATTGCCCGTTGAATCTGTTTTCTTAACCTCAAAAATTTTACCTGTTGTAGACGCTGCTGTTGGAAGATTAATTGATATTGCACCTCCTGAAGCGTCACAAGCAATAAAGCGATTATTGCTTGTGACGTTATATGTTACTGTAGTCGAAACAACATTTGCTACAATGTTGTCATTAAAATCATCAACCGAAATAGTTACTGAGGTAAAATTACCTCCTCCGGCATCTTGACTAATTACAATTAAGTCTGATGACTGCAAAGTTGATACATTTGATAAATCTGATGGTTTGAAATCTGTCATAATAATTAATACTTCATATATTTTCTAAAAAAATCCTATTCAAAAACAGCATTCGCGCCATTTTCCCAAATCATATTGTTCCCGTCTTCATGTACCCAATTGTCATCATTATAAGAACTAGAGCTACTACTTGAACTTTCAGAATAT
>TARA_R110000824_G_scaffold209_11_pt1 | contig 28364 bp, 26 predicted proteins | sample TARA_R110000824 | Tara Oceans TARA_R110000824 (sample SAMEA4397747) | marine metagenome | biome: Polar Biome; feature: [MES] marine water layer (ENVO:01000295) within the mesopelagic zone...; material: water (ENVO:00002006), including particulate matter (ENVO:01000060) such as......
GGACCGGACCGATAGCAAGGTGCTGGCCGACCACGCAGCGGCAATGGACGAAATCTCCCAGGTCGCGTTCACCGAATATCGCGATCTGGTCTATGGTGACGATAGTTTCCGGACCTTTTTCCGGCAAATGACTCCGCTGACGGAAATTGCCAAGCTCAAGATCGGTTCGCGTCCCGCCAGCCGCACGAAAAGCGACAAGATCGAGGATTTGCGCGCCATTCCCTGGGTGTTCAGCTGGGCCCAGGCCCGCGTGATGCTGCCCGGATGGTACGGCGTCGGACAGGCACTCAATGCTTTTGATGACAAGGCGAAACTCAAGGAAATGGCACAAAGCTGGCCATTTTTTCAAGCCTCGCTCTCCAATATGGAAATGGTGCTGGCCAAGTCAGACATGGGCATTGCCGCGCGCTATGCCGAACTGGTCGAGGATCAGGACATGGGCCAGGCCTTTTTCGGCCGCATCCGTTCGAGTTGGTACCAGACGCGCGACATATTGCTCGACATCACCGACCAGCCGCACCTGCTGGCGAAAAGCCCGGCGCTGTTCAATAGTATCGAATTGCGCCTGCCCTATATCGAGCCGCTCAACCATCTCCAGATCGAGCTGATGAAACGCCTGCGCGCCGGTGAAGATGATCCGCGCATTGGCGAGGGCATCCAGTTGTCGCTCAACGCCATAGCAACCGCGCTGCGCAATAGTGGCTGATTCTCGGATAAGCTGACGGCCCGCACGGCAAATTCTGCTGCGGACCAAAATAGGATTCTTCCGAGCATTTTTGTCAGTCGCCTGCTTCATTTGCCGCGCCTAGACTTCTCCGAAATCAGGAGAGATTTATGGCTGTCGAGACCAAGCGTAGTTTTTGCCGTTTTTGCCACGCAAGTTGCGCAATGATCGTCGAGGTGGAAGACGATAAGGTCAAATCCGTTCGCGGCGACAAGCAGGACCATCTGTTCCACGGCTATACCTGCATAAAAGGCCGCCAACTGCCCGACATGCACAATCTTCCCGACCGGATGATCACCAGCAAGATCCGCCAGCCCGACGGCAGTTTCAACGACATCTCCACCGCCGAAGCGCTCAAACTCGCCGGCGCGCAGATGAAGAAAATGGTCGAGGAACACGGGCCGCACAGCATTGCGGTCTATTGCGGCACCAATGCGTTCCAGAACAGCGCCGTGCTCGGTACATCTTATGCTTTTGCCCAGGGCATCGGCTCGCGCAACTGGTATACCAGCGTCACTGTCGACCAGCCGGCCAAGGTGTTCACCACCGCACGCTATGGCATGTGGATGGGCGGCGGCAACGCCTTTACCGAATCCGACGTCGCCATGTTTGTCGGCAATAATCCGATTGTCTCCCACTATTCTGGCGGAATGCCGACATCCTCTCCATCACGCGGCCTGCGCGATGCCAAGGAACGCGGCCTGAAGGTCATCGTTGCCGACCCGCGGGTGAGCGAGATGGGCAAGTTAGCGGACATTTATCTACCGGTAAAACCGGGTGAAGACCCAGCTCTGCTCGCCGGCATGCTCAACGTGATTTTCGAGGAAAAGCTGTTCGACCAGAATTTCGTCGCCGCTCATGTCGATGGCGTTGCCGAGCTGGAAGCTGCGGTCAAACCGATGACTCCCGACGTCGCCGCGAAGCGCGCCGGTGTCGACAAGGATCAACTGATCGCCGCTGCCCGCATGTTCGCCGGCGCGAACAAGGGACGCGTCGTCACCGGCACCGGTCCGGAAATGGCTGGCAATGGCACGCTGACCGAATATCTGGTGGCGTCGCTCAACATTCTCTGCGCCCGCTTCAATCAGGAAGGCGAGCGAGTTTCCGCGCCGATGGTTTTCAATCCATTGATGGGCGGACCGAAAAAAGCTCATGTTGCACCGAAAATGCCGACCTTTGGTGAAGGCTTCCCGAAATCACGCATCCGTGGTCTCGGCCATCTCGGCAAGGAAATGCCGTGCAACGTACTCGCGGACGAAATCCTGACGCCCGGCGAGGGCCAGATCAGGGCGCTGATCTCGATCGGCGGCAATCCCGAGATCGCCTTCCCCGACCAGCAGAAGGTCCGCCGCGCCTTGGACGAATGCGAATTATTCATTCAGGTCGACCCGTGGATGTCGGCCAGCGCCAAGCGCGCGGACATGATCCTTGCACCCTCCATGTGTCTGGAACGCGAAGACATCAACAATGTCTCCGACGCCTTCACCGAGGAAGCTTATGGCCATTATACCGAAGCGATGGTGCCCGCGCCCGGCGACACGATGGACGAATATGAAATGCTCTGGTGGCTAGCGAAGCATATGGGCATCGAAATGAATTTTCCCGGCGGCCCCGTCTCAATGGAAGAATGCCCCGACAAGGCAACCGTGCTAGACCTGATTTCCGAAGGTTCGCTGCTCAAGCCAAGCAAGGCCAAGGCCGATGCAGCGGCGCTGGAACGCAAGGGTGCAGCGATCACGTATGAAGAGCTCCATCCCGTGGTCGGCCCAGCCGATCCGGACGCACAGGAAAAATTCGATCTCAACGCCGGCGCCATGCCCAGCGAGCTTCTCGACTATGCCGCCAATGATCCGGTCGAGAGCGGCTTCGACTTCCGCCTGATTTCGCGCCGGTCCAAGCATCGCTATAATAGCAACGGCCACACATTCCCTAAACTGGTTGAAAAAATGCCGACCAATCCGGCGTTTTTCAACCCGGGTGATCTGGCCGCCGCAGGCATAGAAGACGGTACCATCATCGAGATCAGTTCACCGACCGCCTCGATTTTCGGCCTCGCCAAAGCGGACGATAAAGTCCGCCCCGGTGTCATCTCGATGAGCCATGCTTTCGGCGACAGCGAAGCCGGCAAGGATGATGTGATGACCAAGGGCGGCTCGACCAACCGGCTGATCGTCGACAATGACCATCTCGATCCGATCACCGGCCAAGCGATGCAGAGCGCGATCCCGGTAAGGGTGAGCGCGGCTTAGAGCTTTGTCCCAACACTGCCCCCTTCAGGCGGCTTGTGGCTCCCACTGTCCATCCAGGATTGGGCATTCTGTGCTGTTGGCCAATCCGGCCAACCATAGCGCGCCAATGGTGAGATCGAGTTCTGGCGGATCAAACGGGTCAAGTCCGGAGCCAGGATAAAAAGTGACTTCACCAAACTTGGCTTCTCCTGCAATCTCGTAAAAATCGATACGGGCGAAATCAAAGTCATTTGCAATTTTTTCGGCGCTATCCAGAATTTTTTCCAAACGTTTCGGAGCAGATGGAAGGTCGCGATCGTCGAGCCGGGAAATCTGGTTCCATTGCCGGTCAAACAATATCCAGCGATGGTTGGAATCCCGGTCCAGATGGACTTGAATGAAGGCTGCCTTGCCGGAAAACACGTAAATCTTATAGTCGACGGGTAGCTCGGCAACGCTACCCAGATAGGGTTCCACGATATAGGCTCGCGGAATGTCGCAATACGCCCATTCATCGAGCCAAAGACCATAAGGCGCGCGGGTCCATTGGGCGGCCTTTCGCCGTGCTTTTTTCCAGTCAGCTTGATCGCGGCAGACCATATTCTGATTACAGCCGTGGCTCGCCTTAAGCATGAAAGGATATGGCCATGAAGGCTGTTCAGGCAGGCGCCTGCCACTCCAGTAAGTTGGAATGGTCCATCCGCTGCCCAGAACATGTTCAACCTGCTTTTTTACAGCAATCTTGTCCGCCATGATCGGCATCATCGGATCGCGATCATGGAGTTTGCGCAACTGGACAAGCTCTGAAAACCGGCGCGGGTTCGCCAGATTGGGCCATCTACCATGCCGCCACATATAGATGATATATATTCTTAAACGGGCAGATGGAATCAGCCAGTTTGGCAGGGAAGGCAGGAGCCGCAGGTTCACTGTTATTTTACGCATGAAGGGCCTTTCGGTTCCTGTCTTCTCTATCTGCCAGACCTCACCATTGATTCCGGTCTATCATATTTGCCAATCGACTTTCGCGCGCTGATGACGTCTTTCCTGTAGCAGGAAGAGGACCGTAATCATGGCGATGACGCAAGACTATATCAATCAGATGAAACGTCTGATGGAATGGGAGGCCTCCCGCAAGGCACCGCCCGAGAACTTCCCGCACCTTCCCGACTTGCCGGCGGGTCGTTACACCAGCCAGGAATATTACGACCTCGAGCAGCAGTTTCTGTGGAAGAAAAGCTGGCTCTTCGCCGGTCATATTGACGAAGTCCCCGAGCCGGGTTGCTTCATGAAATGGGAGCAGGTCGGAGACCCGATCATCATTGTCCACGGCATGGACGGCGAAATGCGCGCTTTCTACAATACCTGCCGCCACCGCGGCGCACCGGTCGTCACCGAGGAAAAAGGCAAGGCACCGCGTCTGATGTGCGGCTATCACAACTGGACCTACAAGACCGACGGAACTCTGGTCGGCGTAACCGACAAGCAGGATTTTCCACCGGATTTCGATCTGAGCTGCCGCAGCCTGATCCCGGTCAAATGCGAGATGCTGGGCAATCTTATTTTCGTGAATTTTGATGAGGACGCAATGCCGCTAAAGCAGTGGCTAGGCCCTGTCTGGGATGAATGGAAAGAATTCCGTTTTGACAAGATCAGGCTGGCGGCGCGCCACTCATTCGACCTGAAGTGCAACTGGAAGGTGGCGATGGAAGCCAATATGGAGGTCTATCATGTGCCCTTCATCCATCCCGACACGGTGGCCCCGCTCGTCGACAGCAAGCGCAATGTGAATACCATCTATCCCAATGGCCACGCCCGGATGCTCGCTCCTGCCCCGCAGGATAGCAGCCGCGAACATGTGCGGGCATTGGATAGCCCACCGAACTGGCAAGAGATCGAAGGCGTCGGCGAATTTGGCCGGACCTGCACGCAAAGCTACACGATGTTCCCCAACTGGGTGTCGCCGCTGAGCAATTATTTCGTTCCGCCGCTGATTTTCTGGCCGACTTCGCTCAATACGACGCGGATCGAGCTGGTGACCATGGCGATGGACTGGGGGGATGGCCCCGCGCCAGATCTCTGGACCGTGCCGGATGACAGCAAGCCCAATGGCCGCGACATGTCGCCGATCATTCTGGAAGACACGCAATTTGGCGAAATGATCCAGAAATCGATGGAGAGCGACGGTTTCAAAAGCGTCCCGCTCAGCTATCAGGAAGCGCGCATCTACAGCTTTCACCAGACTTGCGACAAGATGATCGGCCCCAATCGGGTGCCGGAACATCTGGCCGTCGAGCAGGTGATTGGCGAGGAATGGGTCTATCCGAATGATCCGCGCGTCGCCGAGATGGAACAGTTGGAAGCAGCCGAATAGCGGCTGAAGACCGCTAGCGCCGCAGGGCAACAACCGGGAGAGATAAATGGGACGCGTGCAGGACAAGATCATATTGCTGACCGGCGGCGCGATGGGACTGGGCAAGGCGGCTGCACGTCGACTGGCCGAAGAAGGCGCGCGCATAATAATCACCGATCACAATCGCGCAGCCGGAGCCGCAACGGCGGCAGAACTCGGCGACAATGCCGAATTTCTCGAGCAGAATGTCACCGACCCTGATCGCTGGAGCGAAGTGATCGCCCATGTCGAGGCCGAATATGGTCGTCTGGATGTGCTGGTAAACAATGCCGCGGTCACGGTTTTTGGTTCGATTGCGGATGTGAGCTACGAGGATTTCAAACGCTGTTATACCGTCGATGTCGACTCGATATTTCTCGGTTGCAAGACGGCCCTGCCGCTGATGAGCAAGACGGGAGGTTCGATCATCAATTTTTCCTCGGCTGCCGCGATCAGCGCTAGCGCCGATCTGGTCGCCTATAACAGCGCGAAAGCCGCGATCCCGATGCTGACCAAATCAATCGCCCTTTATTGCGCCAGAGAGAAGAACAAGGTCCGGGTCAACGCCGTGCTGCCTGGCACGATCATGACCCCCAATGTGCGCAGCGTCATCGACGGAACGCCTAATCCGGCAGAAACCGAGGAATCCTTTCAGCTGGCCCAGCCGGTCGGACATATGGGCGAGCCCGACGACATCGCGCATCTGATCGTCTATCTGTCCTCGGAAGAGAGCAAATTCGCCACCGGAGCGGCCTTCGCGGTCGACGGGGGCCTGAGTATCTAGCTTCTCAGGCAGATGAACCGAAATGCGCAATGTCGTTATATTGCAGCAAAGCCTAGCCTTTCGCGCACCAAATCCCTAAATGCACCAACATGCATTTTCTCGATCAAGCCAAAATCTATGTCAGCTCCGGTCAGGGCGGCCCTGGCGCTGTCAGTTTCCGGCGTGAAAAATATATTCAATATGGCGGCCCGGATGGCGGCAATGGCGGCAAAGGTGGCGATATCGTCTTTCTGGCCGTTGAAGGCCTCAACACGCTAATCGACTTCCGCTATGCCCAGCATTTCAAAGCCCCGCGTGGCAAGGGCGGCGCAGGCCGCAACCGGACCGGCGCAGGTGGCGAGGATCTCATCGTCAAAGTACCTGTCGGCACGCAGATATTGTCGGAAGACAAGGAACATGTGCTGCTCGATTTCACGCATGAGGGCCAGCGCGCGATGTTTCTCGAAGGCGGAATCGGCGGACGCGGCAATGCCAGCTACAAAAGTTCGACCAATCGCGCCCCGCGCCAGCACCAGCCCGGCGAACTGGGCGAGGAAGCGGCCGTCTGGCTACGGCTCAAACTGATTGCCGATGCCGGTCTTGTCGGCCTGCCCAATGCCGGTAAATCCACGCTGATCAACAAGGTGACCAACGCCGGTGCCAAAGTGGGCGCTTATCCGTTCACAACCATCCACCCGCAGCTCGGCGTGGTCCGGCACAAGGGCCGTGAATTCGTGCTCGCAGATATTCCCGGGCTGATCGAGGGCGCGGCAGATGGAGCAGGCATTGGCGATCGCTTTCTCGGCCATATCGAGCGATGCAAGATATTGCTCCACCTCATTGATGCAACCGGTGATGATCCGGTAAAAGCTTGGAAAACGGTTAGCAAGGAGCTGGAGAAATATGGCGGCGGACTTGCCGAGAAGCCGCAGATACTGGCGCTCAACAAGGCCGATCTGCTGGACGACGAACTGATGGCTGACATTGCCGATCAATTGCGCGCAGCCGGTGCCGAGCATGTTCTCCCGGTATCGGGAGCAACAGGCGAAGGCCTGGACGCCGCGCTCGACAAAATACTCGAGGCTGTTGGTGAAAATAGCTCAATCGAACGCAAGGGCCAGTCAACGCTCGCCCCAGGTGAAGAGGAAAAAACCAAGGATTGGTCGCCACTGTGAGCGCCGCAAAGCCGGACACGATAGTCGTCAAGGTCGGGTCTTCGCTGCTTGTCGGCGAAGACGGACAGCCACGCCGCGACTGGCTGAAAACGCTGGTTGCCGACATCGCCAAACGCCATCAGGCCGGCGACAATCTCATCATCGTCTCGTCGGGATCAATCGCCCTTGGCGCGCGCAAGCTTGGTCTGGACAAAGGCGGGCGGGCCAGTCTCGCGGACGCACAGGCGGCCGCATCCATCGGCCAGATTGCATTGAGCAGCCTGTGGTCGGAATTGCTGGGGGAGCATCAGCTTACCGCTGCGCAAATGCTGCTCACGCTCGACGATATGGAAGATCGCAAGCGCTATCTCAACGCGACCGCCACGCTGGAAAAGCTGCTCGAACATCGCGCCATTCCGGTGATCAACGAAAATGACAGCGTCGCCACCGACGAGATCCGCTTTGGCGACAATGACCGGCTGGCCGCGCGGGTCGCCCAGGCTGCAGGCGCTGATCGTGTGCTGCTCCTTTCCGATATAGACGGCCTCTACGACCGCAGGCCGGGCAGCGAAACCAACGGTCAATTTATCGGAATGGTCGAAAGTGTCGATGATTCGATCATGGCGATGGCAGACGGCACCTCTTCATCCGGACTGGGTTCGGGCGGAATGACGTCCAAGCTCGAGGCTGCGAAGATCGCTAATCTTGCCGGAATCGAACTGTCGATCATCTCGGGCCGGGAAGACCATCCGCTGGAACGCTACGCGCTGACCAATGTCGGAACATTATTCAAAGCCGGCGACGGCGCCAATGCCCGCAAGGCCTGGCTGGGTGGACGACTTACCTCAGCCGGAGCGATTACGATCGATCCCGGCGCACTTGCCGCTTTGCAGTCGGGAAGCAGTCTTCTCGCGGCGGGTATCATTTCTATCGACGGCCAGTTCGAACGCAGCGATGTAATAGAAATCAAGAATCTGGACGGCCTGACGGTTGCTCGCGGTCTGGCCGAATATAATGCGCTGGATTGTGCCAAGATCATCGGCCGTCGCAGTTCGGAACTTGAGGCGTTACTGGGCTACGCCCCGCGCAGCGCTGTGGTTCATCGCAATCAGATGGTGCTAGTCTAGCCAACATGACTGGCACTTCCCGAAAAACAATCGCGATCACTGGTGCAACCGGTTTCGTCGGTAGCCGGATGCTCGATCTGGTGGTTCGGGAAGGATATGACGCGCGCGCCTTGGCTCGGCGCAAGCAGGATGATCGCCCCAATGTGACTTGGGTAGGCGGTGCGCTGGACGATCCAGCAAGCCTAATAGCCTTGTGCACCGGCGCGGATATGGTTCTGCACATTGCCGGCGTGGTCAACGCACCGGACAGGGCGGGGTTCGAGGCGGGCAATGTCGCGGGTACACTCGCCGTAATCGAAGCGGCCAAACAGGCAGGAACAAAACGTTTCATCCACGTCTCGTCGCTTGCGGCCACCCAGCCGCAACTGTCGGTCTATGGTGAAACCAAGGCCAAGGCCGAAAAGATAGTCGCAACAAGTGGTCTCGACTGGACAATCATCCGCCCACCGGCTGTCTATGGACCTGGCGACGGCGAATTTCTCGACCTGTTCAAAATGGCCAGACTGGGATTTGTTACCCTGCCCCCTGATGCTGACGGACTTTTATCAGTGATACACGTCCAGGATCTGTGCCAGGCGCTGCTTGCCCTTTTGCCGGAACAGGAAGATTTTACTGCTCAGATTTTCGAGGTTGACGACGGCAAGCCGGGCGGCTGGACGCAGGCTGATTTTGCCAAGGCGATAGGTCAGGCAATAGGCAAACGCGTTGCCACGGTCGGCATACCGAAATCCCTATTGCGTTTCGCTGCCAAGGCGGACCGTCTGGCGCGCGGCGACAAGGCCAAGCTTACCGCAGACCGGGTCAATTATTTTTGCCATGACGACTGGGTGATCGATCCGCAAAGGCGGCTGCCGACGCAATTGTGGCAACCGCAAATCGAGACGCGCCAAGGCCTCAAGGATACCGCAACATGGTATCGCCACAACGACTGGCTGTAATCAGGCCTGGAAAACCGGTCCGGCGAACTGTTCGTAAACATAGGTGATGAAGGTCAGCGTCAGGCCGATCAGAAACACCCGATAGGCCCAGCCGAGAAAGCGGTATTTCTTATATTCGAGAATCTGCCCCATTTGATAGATATCACGCAGCATCGCCCGATAGGTTGATTCCTGGGTGCGCAATTCGGTTTCCAGCAGATGGTCGATAAACTCGTCTTCACTGATTTTGGAAAAACCGCCAAAGAACAGCATATTGGGGGAAGTATCTTTCCTCGGCCTCACCGATGGCATTACCGCCAGTGCCGCCAAGCCGGCGGACCCAAAGGCCGAGATAGCGAGAATGAGCAGCGGCAGGGAGATCGTCCCAGCCTGGCTTTGACCAATCGCGAGCGTGAACACGACAAAGGTCGCGCCAATCAGCATATTCGCCTTGTTATCCGCCATAACGCTCAATTGCACATGATGTCGCTGGGTCGTGCCAAGCGCGTACACCACTTCATCCGGCCATTTGCTGCCTTCGTCCATAAACACTCTCCCCCAGGGTCGACCGCGATACGGCAGAAGAGTGGCAGAAAGCACCTGCTTGGGCAAGACAAGGCACGCATTGTGCCGCTTTTGCGCCTTATTCGCTTGCCAATGGTGCGCATGTCTTGGCAAAGGTCAGGAATAGCAATTTTGAAAGCATATTATGGCAAATCGCGACGAAATCATGACCAAGATCAGCGAATTGATCGGGCCGTTCAACAACAAGGGCGTCGATCTTTCGGCGGCCACGACCTTTCAGGGCGATCTCGAATGGGACAGCTTGACGGTCATGGACTTTGTCGCTGCCGTCGAAGACGAATTTGACATCATCATCACCATGAACATGCAGGCTGAAATCGAAAGCGTTGGCCAACTCGCCGACGCCGTTGCGAAGTTGATGGAAAACTGAAACCACACACCCGTTCGCCCTGAGCTTGTTGAAGGGTCGCACGAGCGGGTGGTTCGTATTTCGACAGGCTCAGGACTAACGGAAGTAAAGAATGACCGATCTACTCAGTAAATTTGATCCGCTTATCCAGGAGCGTGAAAACCTCCTTGCGACGGGTGTCAAAGACCCGTTTTCACTGGTAATGAAGGAAGTCCTCTCACCGACCGTCGCCATTTGCGATGGCAAGGAAACCATCCTCCTCGGTACCTATAATTATATGGGCATGACCTTTGACGACGATGTGCGCCAGGCTGGCTTGAAAGCGCTTGAAGAATTCGGGTCGGGTACAACCGGCAGCCGCGTGCTCAACGGGACCTACAGCCTCCACCGCGATTGCGAGGATGCGCTCAAGGAATTTTACGCAATGGACCATGCGATGGTCTTTTCCACCGGCTATCAGGCCAATCTCGGGATCATCTCCACCCTCGCCGGCAAGGGCGACTATGTCATTCTCGACATCGACAGCCATGCCTCGATCTATGACGGCTGCGCGATGGGCAATGCCGAAGTCGTCGCTTTCCGTCACAATGATGTCGAAGCGCTGGAAAAACGCCTGAAACGCCTGCCCGCCGAAGCCGGCAAGCTGGTCGTTCTCGAAGGCGTCTATTCGATGCTTGGCGATGTCGCGCCGCTCAAGGAAATGGTCCGCGTCTGCAAGGAAAACGGCGCCATGGTGCTGGTCGACGAAGCCCACTCGATGGGCTTTATCGGCGAAAACGGCCGCGGCGTCTGCGAAGCGCAAGGCGTGATTGACGATGTCGATTTCATCATCGGCACGTTCAGCAAAAGCGTCGGCACGGTCGGCGGCTTCTGCGTCTCCAACCATCCGAAATTCGAAATTTTGCGGCTGGTCTGTCGTCCTTACGTGTTCACCGCCAGCCTGCCGCCCAGCGTGATGGCAACGGCGAGCACTTCGATCCGCAAGCTGATGCACAGCGGCAACAAGCGCGCGCATCTGTGGGAAAATAGCAAGAAATTGCACCAAGGCCTGCGCGATCTCGGCTTCATCATCGGAACAGCCGAAGCGCAAAGCGCGATCATCGCAGTGATCATGCCCGATCTCGAAAAAGGCGCGATGATGTGGCAGGCTTTGCTGGCCGAAGGACTTTATGTGAATCTGGCTAGACCGCCAGCGACACCGGCCAATATGACTCTGCTCCGCTGTTCTTTGTGCGCCGAACATACGAGCGAACAGGTTGATCAGATTTTGGGCATGTTTGAAGCGGCTGGCAAGGCAGTTGGAGCGATTTAGCAGCATATCCTTAAATCCAATACGGTGGCACTGGGTTCCATCGCTATTGGCTCTCCCGATTATTGCCACTCTCTGCTGGCTGGTTTTGAGCAATCAAGCCGGCGCCATTGTCATATTTTTCTGGCCGTTATGGCTTGCGCTTCGGTTTGACAATGATTTGGGAGCCTTCTTTGTCATTACCGTTTTGCTCTATTTGGTATTCATGGTCGTTGGGCTATTGCTGGCCGGTCTGGTAGCCATCGCAACATACGGCTCTGTCAGTCCATAAGAGGCATATAAATGACCAACTCCATCCTCATCGAACAACGCGGCTCGATTGAAATATTGACGCTCAACCGGCCCGAAAAACTGAACACCATGAACGAGGAAATGATCTTTGCGCTGCAGGATTATTTTCGCGGTCTTCAGAAGCGTCTCGATGTTCGCGTCATCATTTTCCGGGCGGAGGGCCGCGCCTTTTGCGCTGGCCTCGACATTGGTGGCTGGAAGAACGACGGGTCGCAGGGACAGGTTCAGCATGCCTGGCGAACCCAGCGTTCCATCGCCACCATTATGCAACTCATGCGACAATGCCCGCAGCCGATCATCGCGCTGGCTCAGGGGGCTGCTTGCGGCGGCGGCTTTTCGCTGCTGCTCGCCAGCGACGTCCGTTACGGCGCGCCGTCGCTGAAAATGAATGCGGCCTATATCAAGATCGGACTGGGAGGTTGCGATATGGGATCAAGCTATTTCCTGCCGCGCATGGTCGGGGCGTCGATTGCGTCGGAACTGATCCTGACCGGTCGCTTCATCCATGCCGAACGGGCAGAGAAATATGGACTGATCAGCGAAATGGTCGACGAAGCCAAGCTACTCTCGACCGGCCTGTCACTGGCCGAGGAAATGCTCGACACTGCGCCAATGGGCCTGCGCCTGTCGAAGGATGCGCTGGCTCGCAATATTGATGCGCAAAGTTTCGAAGCCGCGCTCGCCATCGAGGACCGGCAGCAGGTGATGCTCTCGATGACCGAAGACAGCCGGGAAGCGGCAAAAGCCTTTTTTGCCAAGCGCAAACCGGATTATAAGGATCGGTAGCCTCTCGTCATTTAGAAAAAGGGTTCACTTAATCGCCCCGCCCATGATCAACCGCGGCAGCATCACCAGCGCTCCCAGGATCGGCCATTTGCGTTGCCATGGCTTAATCACATAATCGGTCCCGGCATGGCGGTTGATCTTCCACGCCAGATAATCGATGCCACCCGCATAAGTCGCGGACGCCTTGGCAAGTCTGGCCAAGGTCAGAATCTTGCCGTTGCGCCGCAATTGCCGCCACCTTTTTTCGACCGCATCGCGAGATGCCACTATTTTGAATTTTTTGTCCTGCGCTTTGTCCCGCTCGGCAATCGCCGCCATTGCCGCTATTCCAAATCGTGCATAGCGTTCGGGATCTGAATCGACGACGGAATCGGAACGTTCCTTTCGCTCGGCACGCAACTCCGCACCATAGGTCAGTTCAAAACCGCGTTTCCACAGATCGGAGATCGTATGTTTTTGATCAATCTCCATCATCGGTAGGGTCATATCGAATAAAGTGATCGAAGCGCCTTTGATCGAAGCCGCCACCGTCTCCTGCGCCGCGTCGTCTGCCTGCCAGACCAGCCGGGACGGCTGGGCAAATCGCGCCCATACGCTGACCGCGCTGGCGGTGATCCGGTTCAACTTGTGAAAGTCTCTTTCGCTCAACACGGCCACTTTGGCGACCAGTCCATCATGTTCTGCCGGAAATACATTGGGTGGCAACCGCTTGTTCGCATGCGCAAGCCAGCTTTTACCGTAAGCCGCCTCATAGCTCGACACAATCAGGTAGAAATCGAGCATCTGCCCGTCGAGTTCGGTGGTCCGCAGGCAGGATCCATAGAACAGCACTGCCCGTGCTGCTTCGCCATATTTTGCGGCGATCGAAGCAGCAAAGGCTGCAATCCGCGAATCAACCGGTTGCGCGAGTTCTTGTGCAATCAGGGACTTGAGTTCGCTCACGCGAAATATCCTAACTCAAGCAGCGAGCCGAAGGAAGGACACGGGCTTGGTTGATTTCAATACAATCGCCTGTCCGGGCAGTGCGGAGAATAGTTCACCGTCCATCAACACATTGCTGCCTTCGCCCTCGATACGAATCATGTCTCCGCGTTCGAGATGGATGCCTTTCTGGACATTTTTTCCTAACCGGCCAAAAATCACCGAAAGCACAAAACGGACTATGGCGCCGGCTTGCTGATCGATTGCAAGAAACTGCATCCGGCCGATCGCATGTTGATTCCGCATCGATCGCTTCATCAGCAAAAGCCGTTCCAGCGTGGTGACAATCAATACCGCAAAATTGCCCTGAAACTGGCCGTCGCGGATCAGCGATATCTTGATCGGTGACGAACGCTTGGGCAGAAATTTCGCGCGAATGCCGAACAGGACCGATGCGAGCGCGGCGAAAACCGTCAGCACATGCGCAGCGGCATTGGGCAGTCCGAGCGGATAAATCTTGTGGCGGCAATAGAGGATGAACTCCGACAATCCCGCTCCGCCCAGAAACATGCCCAGCACGACCTTGCTGTCTTTACCACCATCGGAAAGCGCGATCAGTTCACGGTCGACCAGATGTTCGTGCAAATCATGCTTGGCCAGTTCGACAATCCGTTCCAGAGCCTTGAGCGGATTGCCTTCCGACCCGAGATCAAGCGCGATCAAATTGGTCTTGCCATTGGGCAGAACCGCAACTGGAGGCGGGTTGTCACCGAAATGACCGCCTTGATATAGTTCGGTCAGCGCTGCTTGCACCGTTCCGTCGCCGCCGTTGATGACCAGCACTTTCGGCTTCACCCGGGCAATGGTTTCCAGAGCCTTGGCAATTTCATCCACATGATCCACTTCATAGTGGAAAACATCGCTATTCTTTACGCAATAAGACCGCACTTCCGGCAATATCGCCCGATTCCCGGTTGAATTCGGATTGGAAAGAAGTGCGACATTTGCCATGAAATAGCCCTAAATTGTGCTGTGCGCTTGATGCATCACATATATTTCATGGTGATGCTGATGGTTTTGACCTCATTGCCGATCGCAAATTTGGTTTTCTTGTAGCTGGGCTTGCCAAGGTTGAAGATGCTGATGCTGGGATTGTTCGACATGCCGCCGCCATCACTGGTGATGTCGGTTTTGCCATTACCGTTAAGGTCATGGCGCACAGCGATTGCATATTCACCCGCTTGATTGAACGGCAGGCAGAATGTCATGTTTTTCGCGCTTACAGGGACTTCGATGCGGGTGAGCCATGCCCCACTTTTCAGCCATTCGTCCTTGGTACCGCGATAGCTTTGGACGCGCACCTTTCCGGTCGCTTCTTTCAGACCTTCTATTTCCACCCTTACAGCAGGGCCTTTGCCCGACCGGCACGGGCGCATGTCATTGGGTATCTCCCGACCGCTGGCAAATGCCGGGGCAGAGGTTAACAGAATAGTGGTCGACAATGCGATAGATGCCGCAAATTTCAACATGACGTAGTAACTCCTAGTCGTTATACCCGCGCCATTACTCCGACACGGACAAGAATCAGCCCCCGATCCACCCATGGCTATGGATTTGATTTGCGGCGAAAACATGGTGAGAGGGCGACAACAAGTTGAAACTGCTGACTTCTACCGACCGCTATCTGGCAAAGCTGATCGCGGTGCCGCTATTCAGCACATTGGTCATTGCGGCCATGCTGCTGGTACTGGAAAAAATGCTGCGCCTGTTCGATTTTGTCGCAGCAGAAGGCGGTCCCGTCAGCGTGGTTTGGCGGATGTTGGCCAATCTAATTCCGGAATATCTTTCCTTGGGCATACCGATTGGCTTGCTGCTCGGCATATTGCTGGCCTTTCGGCAGTTGGCATTAAGTTCCGAACTCGATGTTTTCCGCGCGGTTGGCCAAGGCTACGGCCGGCTGCTCCGGGTGCCCTATATGTTTACGGTCGCCTTGATGCTGGTCAATCTGGCGCTGGTCGGCTTCATCCAGCCATTGTCCCGCTATTATTATGAAGAACTACGATTCGAACTGCGTTCGGGTGCGCTTGGTGCTTCGATCAAGGTCGGAGAATTTACCAACCTGGGCAGCCGGATGACCCTGCGGATCGAGGAAAGCCGCGACAATGGTACCAAGTTAAACGGGATCTTTGTTCGCGCCGAAAATAAAAAGGGGCAGATTGTCTCGGTCACGGCAGAAACCGGTCAATTTCTCGCTACCGATGATCCCGACACAATCATCTTGCGCCTCACCGATGGCATATTGGTCCACGATGCCCCCAATTACGAAAAGCCGCGCATCCTGAGTTTCAGCAATCATGATTTACCAATCGATTTGCCCGAAATTGGGTCCTTCCGATCGCGGGGCGGCAAGGATCTGGAATATACGATACCGGAGCTCGTCCGGGTCGGCATGGACAAGCAGCGACCGGAAACCGAACGGAACGAAAGCCGCTCCAATTTCCACTTTCGCATGGTCGAGGTGATGATGATGTTGCTAATGCCACTGCTGGCAGTAGCCCTCGCGGTTCCACCGAAGCGATCAAGTTCCGCGCTTGGCGTATTTCTGTCGATCGTGATGATTGTGACCTATCACAAGGTCAATGAATATGGCGAGGACATCGGTTCGCTGGGCCTCGTTGATCCGATCATCGCCTTGTGGCTGCCCTTCTGCCTGTTCGCTGCGCTGATCATGTGGATGTATCATGTCGCCGCCCATGTTCCCGGTGGCCAGCCGATCGGTGCACTGGAAAAGGCTTTCTCCAAATTCGGAGGCGTCTTCAAGGGCTTGCTCAATTTCAATCGCAAACGCGCGTTGATGAAGGAATAGCCGGACATGGACTTTTTCCCCTCCCGGACACTCGCTATCTACATGGCGAAAATGTTTTTCATCCGCACCCTCGCGGTACTCGCGCTGTTGGTGCTGGTGTTGCAGGCCCTCGATCTGCTCGGCGAGAGCGGCAAGATTCTTGCCTATGCCGGCAATGGCGAAGCCGAACTCTGGACCTATGTCTCGTTGCGGGCGCCGCAACTCGTGGCCCGTTTTCTGCCCTTTTCCGTGTTGCTGGGGACCATCATCACGCTAGCGACGCTGAACCAGAATAGCGAAGTCATCTCGATGAAAGCGGGTGGTCTTTCCGCACACCAGATTCTGGCACCACTGATTGTTGCTAGCATGGGCGTCGCGTTGCTATCCTTCGTGTTCAACGAGACAATTGTCGCCCCCGCAACCGCCCGATTGTCACAATGGGAGAAAGTCGAATTCGGACCAATTCCGGCGGAGAGCAACATCCGCACCAACGTCTGGGTCAAGGATGGCAATAATCTGATCAACGCCCGAACGGTGACAGGTCGTGGTGAAAAGGTCGTGCTGCAAGACATCACGGTCTACAACCGCACGGAAAACGGACTGAAAAGTCTGCTGAAAGGGGACGAGGCCCGGTTCACCCCATCCGGCTGGCGGCTCACCAATGTCACCCAGTTCAATGTCAGCACCGGCACCGAGGAAAAGACTGCGGAGATGATGGTCGGCGATACTATTCGGCCCGATCAGTTTACCTTGACCAATGTCAGCGCCGACAGCCTGTCAATTTTTGAACTGCACACGGCCATTGGCGAGCTTGAGCGCGCTGGTCGTCCGACGATGAGCCTCAAGGCCGGCTGGTGGCACAAGATTTCCGGGCCGATGTCGGCCATATTAATGCCTTTGCTGGGCGCCGTTGCCGCATTCGGTCTGGCCCGCTCGGGACAATTGTTCATCAGGGCCGTGATCGGCATGGCGCTGGGCTTCGCCTATTTCGTTGCCGATAACTTCGCTCTCGCCATGGGCAATATCGGTGCCTATCCGACCTTATTGGCAGCCTGGGCGCCGTTCATGCTGTTTTTCCTGATCGGCGAAACCGTGCTGATCCGGACAGAGGAATAGCCGCTTCAGTTTCTGCCGGCGCTGCCGCGCACAAGCCCCATGATCAGGGTCCAGAGACTGTCATGATCCGCCCGGTAGAAATTGGACTCGGTGGGCAGTTCAGCCGCGAGACGCCGATGTGCTTCACCCAGACTATGATAAGGCACACCCGGCAGCAAATGGTGCAGCGCATGATAGCGCAGACCAACCGGCGCCCATAAAGCAGGCAAGGTTGCCGGTGGCGGTACATTGACACTATCAAGATATTGCGCCGTCACGCTCATCTCATGGCCATCATTCTCCCACAGATGCGCGACCAATGTGCGGATCTGGTTCAAGATGACGCTGCCCGACATCACACCGAGAAAAATCAGAAAAGCGCGCATCGGGATCACGTCCGTCGCAACCATCGCCAACAGGGCGATAGCCCAGATGCTGGCGCCGATTTCGCAGGCCAGCCAGCGGCGCTTGAGGTCGCCTTCGGGCGGCTTGCGCCGAAAATCCGGGTTGATGATCAAGCCGGAATAGCGCTCCACCACAATCTTGCGCAGCGGCGGTATGATCGCGGAAAGCGGCGACAAAATCGCATAGCGAAACAGCAGCGCAACCGGTGCCAGTGCCGCGACCACCACGAATAACGGGACCGACCAGGGTTTCATCAGCGCCAGCGGCAAATATTCCGGATCTTCCACCGTGCCATATTTTTTGGTCCGGTGGTGGATGCTGTGTATGCCTTCATACATGAAGGACGGGATCAGCATCGGTACCCCGAACAGGGCATTCCAGGCGAAGTGAAAGCCGGGCAATGCATTGCGGCGCACATGGGTCAATTCGTGGATGAAACTGCCGGCCCGGTAGAGCGCCAATATGGCAACCAAACCGAAGAAAATGGCGAGCCCTGTGGACTGGCTGACAATGGCACCGGCAAGCGATCCGTAACCAACAACAACAGATGCCAGAAAATCTGCCCAGTAGATGACGGGCTTGGGCGTGTTGAGATCACGCGTAACCTTGGCCGCTGTCCGGATCAGATCAACATCCTCAGGAACGGGCACAGCCGGATTGATCCGGCGCGGGTCTGCCGCTGCCGTCGGGTTGTTTTTCGAAGAGATTGTTGTCGAACTCATAAACACCTGCATAATCGTTGGATGGCCTAGAGCAACATATCGTGGCGAGATCATGGCAAGGACAAGACTGCAATGGCGCGCCTGCCCTTGACATTGCGCCTCAATTAACGCCACAGCCAGCCGCATATATAGAAGGACAAAACATGGTGGCCAATCAGGATATAATCGTAGAACCTGTTACTACCAAGGCCCAGACCAAGCAGTTCATCGATATTGCCTACAAGCTCAACGCCGACGATCCACATTGGGTTCCGCCCCTCAAATCGGAATTTGCCAAGCTGATCACACCGGGAAAAAACCCGTTCTTTGAACATGCCCGGGTGCAACTTTTTCTGGCCCTCAGAGACGGCAAGGTGGTTGGACGGATCAGCGCGCATATCGACGAACTGGCACTGGAACAGCCGCCAGAACAGGGCATGGGTCCCGGAACGGGCAATTGGGGCCTGATGGAAGCAAGCGATGAAGCGGCCATGCACGCCTTGATCCATGCCGCCGAAGCCTGGCTCAAGGATCAAGGCATGATCCGCGTTCTTGCGCCGATCAGCTTGTCGGTCTGGGAAGAACCCGGCCTCCTGACCGAGGGGCACGACCATAGTCCGATGATCATGATGGGCCATCACAATGCGGACTATCAGAGCTGGATCGAAAATCTGGGCTATACCGTCGCCAAGCGACTGGTAACCTATCATATGCCCGTAGAAGATGGTTTCCCTGAACTGGTCAAACGGATCGTGGCTTCGGGTGAGCGTAACAAGAGGATTCACATCCGCCGGGTCGACAAGAAATATTTTGACCGCGATGCCGCGATCATCATGAAACTCCTGAATGACGCCTGGTCGAACAATTGGGGGTTTGTCCCGATGACCGATCACGAGATCGAACATGCCGGCAAAAGCCTGAAACCCATTGTCCACGAAGATTTGATCCGGATCGCCGAACTGGAAGGGGAACCGGTCGCCTTCATGATGACGCTTCCGAATATGAATGAGCCAATCCAGTCGATGAAGGGTTCGCTATTGCCCTTTGGCTGGGCAAAGCTTCTATGGTGGTTGAAATTCCCCAAATCACACTCGATGCGGGTGCCGCTAATGGGGGTCAAAAAAGAATTGCAAAACAGCCGTCTGGCCAGCCAGATGGTGTTCATGCTGATCGAATATATCCGCCGCGATGCAAAGCTCAATTTTGGCACCAAACGCGCAGAAATCGGCTGGATATTGGAAGATAATCAGGGGATGGTAGCGATTGCCGAAGCGATTGAAGCCACCATCAACCGCGAATATCTGATTTATGAGAAACCGATTTGAACTATTGCTAGCCGCCATTTTCGGACGTGTTGGTTGGGTCCGGATCGCTATGATCGGGCGTCAAAAGGACAGGGCACAATATTATGTTCAGCTCTCATCTGTTGAAATTCATGATTCTCCCAAGCCTTCTTTCTTTGGCTTTTTGTGCAAACAACGAAGAGAGCAAGGATGTCGCGGAGCAATTCGCTCAGGCGATCAACTTTATCAACAATCAACTCGGTACGATCGAATCCGTTCAGACACCGCCACCGCTCTCTGATCCGAAAACGCGGGCGAGCTACGACACTATTAGTAAAACCATGGAAAAATTGGGAAGCGCTTCATTTCCTGTCACTGGGCTGGATAGCATGGATGGAGTATGTGGACCGATCAATGAGGCGATGGTCAAACATCGCTTTATCGGTGCTTCGGCTCTGAAAAGCCAAAATCTTGCACCAGCAGAATTACAGCAAAAAATTTCACAGATAATGTTAGATAATATCCACGTTTATCAGGACGAATTGATCATCTTGTCCGCGGCCCATGTTCACTGTTCTGCAGCGCATATACCCGAAATGTCGAAATTTATTGAAAGCCTGCCCCCCTCGGAGTTCACCGATATTCGCAAAGATGGGCTTCGGAAAATGAGCAAGGGCACGATAAATATGCTCTTCGGGTTAGCGACCTATGCGGCTGATCCCGCAAATTCAACCACCACAAAAAATCAGGCAATGGCTATCGCGATCAAATATGCGCCCGAACTGGTGGTTATAACCTCGCTTGCGGATCGTAAATCGGCACTAGCCCAGTTCGACGCAGCCATACCTTATATTCCAAAGCCATATTTGGACCAATTCAACAAAGTCAGAGATGCTTTTACCAATCAAAGCTGCGAGAATTTATGCAGCCGCCAAGATTGAACAAATTTCGACGGGATAGAGAATCCAGCCAGGCAAACAGGTTTTCAAACCGCCAGATCCACCCAGGCCGGCGTATGATCGCTCGCCTTCTCTCGACCGCGATGCTCCTTGTCGACACCACAGCTTGTCAGGCTGTCAGCCGCTAAGGGGCTAAGCAGCAGATGATCGATGCGAAAGCCCTGATCCCGCTGCCAGCCGCCGCTGCGATAATCCCAATAGGTCCAGATATTGCCCGCCGGATAAGTGACGCCCAATGCATCGGTCCAGCCATCATTTAATATGCGCCGGTAGCCCTCGCGGCTTTCCGGCTGCATCAGAGCGTCATTCTGCATCGCCTTGACCGAATAGACATCATTGTCGCGCGGAATGACATTATAGTCGCCGGCTAGCACCGCCGGCACTTCTTCCGCCCAGATTTCGGCAGCGCGTTCGCGCAGCCGCTTCATCCAGCGCAGCTTGAAATCAAATTTCGGACCGGGATGCGGATTGCCGTTCGGCAGATAAATGCTGGAAACCCGTACTTTAATACCGTCTTTAGTGCTGACATTGGCTTCGATATAACGGCTATGCTCGTCTTCCGGTTCGCCATCCAGCCCGCGCTTGACCTCTTCCGGCACCTGATCGCGCGCCAATATCGCGACGCCATTGAAGCTCTTCTGACCATGCCAGATCGCGCCATAGCCGATTTTTTCAAATTCGGCGGCAGGGAAGCCTTCATCCTGCGTCTTGATTTCCTGCAGGCAGGCGACATCCGGCTGAGTCTCCTCGAGCCATTCCAGCAGGCGCGGCAAGCGTGCCTTGATGCCGTTTATATTGTAGCTGGCTATTTTCACTTAGACGGAGAAACTGGAGCCGCAGCCGCAACCCGAAGCCGCATTGGGATTGGTCACCTGAAAAGCACTGCCGCCAAGCGACTCGACAAAGTCCACAGCGCTTCCGCGCACCAGGTCCAGGCTGATTTCGTCGACGACAAGAGTAACACCCGATTCTTCAACCGCTATATCATCCGCTTCGATGCTGTCTGCTAGGCCAAAGCGATATTGGAAGCCGGAACAGCCGCCGCCTTCGACGGCCAGCCGCAATATGGCGGCTTTGCCTTGTTTTTCGGCAATGGCGGCCACGCGCTTTGCGGCATTGGGGGTCAGGATTATATCCTGTGCGACAGTTGCGAGGGCTTGGTTCATAATCTCTAGATAGGGAGAATCAAAAGGAGCGGCAAGCCTTAAGCTCGAACCGCTCCTTCATGCACCCTCTCCCAAAGGTGTAAAATCTGTCTTATTCGGCTGGGCCGCCCAATGCAACGCCGGAATTCAGCTTCTGCGCGATCAGGAAATCATTGGATTGCATGAACGGGATCGGATTGACCGCTTCGCCGGCAATCCGCACTTCGTAATGCAGGTGGCTACCAGTAGAACGACCGGTCGAGCCCATGAAGCCGATCAGGTCGCCGCTCTTGACGCGGGCATTGGCCTCAACATTGAGCCGGGACATGTGGCCATAGCGGGTCTGGATGCCATTGCCGTGGTTGATTTCGATATATTTGCCATAGCCGTTCACCCATTGGGCGCGGCCGATGATGCCATCAGCTGTTGCATAAATGGGGGTGCCGATCGGTCCGGCCATATCGAGGCCCTTGTGATTGGCGCGGCGTCCTTTGAAAGGATCGGAACGAAAACCATAAGAACTGGTCAGCGTGAAATCTTTTACCGGTTTTCTCGAAGGAATGGTGAGCTTCACCGATTCTATCTTGCCTTGACCGCTCCAGTTTTTGAAAATCATCTTGAAGGCCGGATCGGCTTCGCCAAGGGCGCTTTCTGCTGCCTGGCTTTTCAGAACGTCAACAGTGATGCTGGATTCTGCGGCTGCATCTGCTGAGGCAGCGGTGGAAAAAATCATTGCTGATCCTAGGAAAGCAATGGCTGTGATCTTGCTCACAGATTTCTTAAACAAAACTACTATGTTTTCGGTCATATAATGATCGAACCTTTATTTGCGACCCATGAAATTCATGGCTTGAATTTTGTGGCGGAACCTTCGCCCCCGTTGTGCGTTTACGGGTGTAAATTCATTCTGGTTAATTATTCAATACCATAATAATATTCTTGGGTCAGACCGGCTGCTTGGCGCGCTGAGTCGTTGAAAGGTGGCTTTAGCCCGCCTTTGAAGTGGGTTTTTACGAGCCGCTTCCAGTGCTGATGAGGCGACTTGTCGCTGCTCTTGCAGACAAATTCGAACCATTTCGTTCCGTAAGAAACATGGTTTATTTCATCTTGATAAATTCGGCTCAGCACTTTTGCCGTCTGATCATCGCCCTGCCGTTTGAAACGTTCGACGGTCTCCAAAGTGACATCCAGACCACGAGCTTCCAGCACCATCGGCACAATGGCGAGACGCGCGGAAACATCATGGGCGGTATTTTTTGCGCTGTCCCAAAGACCATCGTGAGCAGGAAGCGCTCCATAAAAACTGCCCTGATCCCGCAATCTCCGGTCGAGCAAAGCAAAATGCATCGATTCTTCCGAGCCGACCCGCATCCAGTCATCGGTAAATTCGCGCGGAAATTGCGCTCCGAACCGTCCGATCATGTCAAAGGCAAGATCGATCGCAACAAATTCGATATGGGCAAGCGCGTGAATCAGCGCGATCCGCCGCGGTACCGAAGTGCCCTTGCCCCGCCGCGGCATATCCCGCGGGCGCATCAGGACCGGATGATCGGGCCGCGCAGGCCTATCCGGCAGGGTCTCGCTAAAATCGTGAGTCAGTCGTCCCAGCCGCCATTCGCGCGCAGCATGGCGCGCGGCCATCACCTTGGCGACCGGATTGGCGGTTTGCAGGACGCGCAAGACCGCTGTCCCGACATTCGATTGTTCGGTCATGTCGTCGGTTCTATACAGCCTGTACCGCAGCCAGAACCTCTTCCGCGTGGCCCTTGACCTTCACTTTCGGCCAGGCCTTGAGCACGGTGCCGTCGGGTCCGATCAGGAAGGTTGAGCGGATGATCCCCATATAGGTCTTGCCGTACATTTTCTTTTCCGCCCAGACACCGATTTTCTCCAGAAAGGCCGTGCTTTCGTCGGACGCGATATCGACGGTCAGTTCCTGCTTGGTGATGAAATTCTGCTGTCTCTTCGGTGAATCAGCAGACATGCCGAGTACCGCAGCACCGGCCTTTTCAAATTCCGGCAAGAGCGCCGAAAAATCTTTCGATTCCGTCGTGCACCCGGGCGTGCTGGCTTTCGGATAGAAAAACAGCACCAGCTTCTTGCCGGCATAGTCGGATATTTTCACCGGGCTACCGTCCGGCGCTATCAATTCCATGTCCGGGATTTTGTCACCAACATCGATCATATTATATCTCCTAAAATTTCATCGGGGTCCGGCCGCAAGTGCCTGTTCCACTCGTCGATAACGCATTGCCGCGCCCGATCATAGCCGTTCAGAAGAGCATCCCAGCTCTCTTGCCCTGCAGCTTTTGCGATCAATGCGCGGCTGGTTTCCGGCGGGAAGTCGCAATCCGGCGACATCAGTCGCAAGGCCACCAGCAAACGGGTCATCAATTCATGCGCGGTCACCATATCTTCGCCGAGATGGCCAGCGGCGACCAGCGCGCGGACCGCTTTTCCGAGTTGCGGATAGAGCGCCTCGCCGGTCTTCAACTGCAGGAAGTGGATGATGAACTCCCAGTCGACCAGCCCGCCTTCCATCAGCTTTGCATCGAGTGGCCCCTTGGGCGGTTTATGTTCGACAATATCCAGACGCATCTTGCGCACCGCCTTGCGCAATTCTTCCGGTTCGCGCTCTTTTCGCAAAATAGCGCGAATCTCTTCCTGCAATTTCACTCGGTCTGCTTTGTCGCCATAGACGGGTCGCGCCCTTGTCAGAGCCATATGCTCCCAGGTCCAGGCGCTTTCCTGCTGATATTTGTAGAAACTCTCCAGGGTCACCGCCAGCGGCCCCTGCGTCCCGGACGGGCGCAATCTGGTATCCACCTCGTAAAGCGGACCCGCCGCCGTCGGCACCGAAAGTGCAGTTACAATCCGTGCGGTCAGACGGTTATAATATTGGGTAGCACCCAATGACCGTTGGCCGTCGGATTCGGCGCTATGGTCGCCAGCAAACAGGAAAATCAGATCAAGATCCGAGGCATGGGTCAAGGCTTCTCCACCCAGCCGGCCCAGCGCCAGAATAAGCAGCGCCCCGCCAGGAACTTTTCCGTGCGTCTCCTCAAATTCTTTTATGGTCGCGTCGGTCAGCACCTGGATCGCGGCCTCTGCGACCCGGGCATAGCCCGCCGATATATCAAGCGCGTCATGATGGCCCTCGATCAGCTGGACCCCGAGCGCGAAGCGTTTCTCCCCAACCCGGGCGCGAACCCGGTCGAGCAATATCTGATAATCATCGCCAGTCTCGGTCCGGGCAAATTGTCCGGCAAGTTCTTCCACGGATGGTGGCAGATCAAGCGCAGTCGCATCGATCAGACCATCGAATAATTCCGCCCGCTGCGCCAATGCATCGGCCAGCACCGGCGCATGGCTGAGAATCTTGCCGAGCAAGTCGAGCAGCGCCGGCCGCGCTTCCAATATCCGGAAAAAATTGATCGCAGTCGGCAATTTGTCGATCAGACTGTCCAGACGCGCCAGCGCCTTTGTCGAATTGGGTGCTGTTGCAATCGCGTCGACGAGATCGGGCAATATGGCTTCAAAGGACTCCTGCGCCGCAGAAGACCGCAAAGCCGTAACCTTGCCGCTCCGCCAGCGCTTGATCGCCTGCAGAAAACTATCACCTTCGAGCAGATTTTTCCCGGCGATCACCGCTGCCAGTTTTTCCTCGTCCGCTGGCAGACGCCTGTCATCTTCCGGCTCGATCAGATCATCATAAATATTGCCGACCGCGTCCACATGCGGTGCGAGCAGGTCGAGCAATAGCTGCCCGTTTTCCAGCCCGTGCAGCCGCGCCACCCGGTCAAGGTCCGCTGCCACATCGGGCAGGCTGTGGGTTTGCTGGTCATTGACCATCTGCAGCCGGTGCTCAATCACCCGATAGAGTTCATAGGACTCGCTCAGCACCCTTGCTTTTTCGACATCAATCCGTCCGGCCTTTACCAGCGCCGCCAGCGCATCGCGCGTCGCTGGCGCACGCAAATCCGGTTGCCGGCCACCAAAGATCAGCTGGTGCATCTGGGCATAAAATTCCGTCTCGCGAATCCCGCCGCGCCCGCGTTTCAGGTCAAAGCCCGGCCCGAATTTCTGACCCGCGGCATAATGATCGCGAATCTGCGCAGTGACCGAACCGATATTCTTGATCGCTCCATAATCCAGCGACCGTCGCCAGATAAACGGATTGATCGTTTCGAGAAAATATCGCCCCAACTCCGGGTCACCGGCAGCAGCACGCGAACGGATATAGGCCGCCTGCTCCCACGCCAGCGCGCTCGATTCATAGTAACTGATAGCCGCTTCGACCGGTAGTGCCACCGGGCTGACTTCTGGCGAAGGCCTGAGCCGCATATCGACCCGGAAAACATAGCCGTCGGCATCACGGCTGTTGAGCGCCTCGACCAGCTGCTGGCCAATCCGCCGCGCCGCATCGCTCGGCTCTTCCTTGCCGCGCACCGGGATTTTGTCAGGATCGTAAATGAAAATCGGATCGATATCCGACGAATAGTTCAGTTCGCGGCTGCCGTGCTTGCCCAGCCCGATGATCGAAAAGCCCTCCAGCGGCGCATCGGGATAGCGGGTCGCATATATATCGGCGAGCGCCTCATCCAGTGCCCGGTCGGCAAAGTCCGACAGTCGCGTAATGACATCGGTCAGCGACAATTGCCCGGCCAGATCGCCAATCGCGAGGGTCAGCGCCAGCGCCCTTTTCTCACGACGCAATTTTTGCCGGACGCTGGCGGCCCCTTCCCCCGCGCTACCCACATATTCCAGCGCCGCATCGAGATTTTCTGCGGCAAGCAAATCGGTCAGTTCGGGCAGCACCTGCATCGCCATGCCAAGATAGGGCGCATTGTCGCGGGCGCGTTGCAGCGCATCCTGCAGAGTCGTTCTTTCTGGCAGTCCGCTATTCATGAACCACTTCCCGATGATAAAATTCCAAATATGTCACCCCAGCATAGGCTGGGGTCCAATCCGATTGCTATGATTGCCGTAACTTTGGTCTGGATGCCAGCCTTCGCTGGCATGACGAACCAATCAACCCGTCGCTAACTCAAATATTCCGTACGGAAGTCTCGCGCAAAATCAGCAAATCTACCCTCGGCAATCGCCGCCCGCATGCCCGCCATCAGCGATTGATAATAAGCAATATTATGCTCGGTCATCAGCATCGCGCCCAATATCTCCTTCGCCCGGATCAAATGGTGCAGATAGGCGCGGCTGTAATTTTCACAGACAGAACATGCGCAATTCTCGTCGAGCGGCGCCAGATCCTCGGCAAATTTGGCGTTGCGGATATTGAGAGCACCCCGCGCCGTAAACGCCTGGCCATTGCGACCAGACCGGCTCGGAAGCACGCAATCGAACATGTCGACGCCGCGCTCAACCGCCCCGACCAGATCATCGGGCTTACCTACGCCCATAAGATAGCGCGGCTTGTCGGCGGGCAATTGCCCCGGCGCATAGTCGAGCACATCGAACATCGCCTCCTGCCCTTCGCCCACCGCCAGACCCCCAATCGCATAGCCATCAAAGCCGATTTCAATTAGCGCTTCGGCCGATGCCGCGCGCATTTCCCTGTCGAGCGATCCCTGCTGAATCCCGAACAAAGCCGCTCTTGCCGCGTGCTCTTCGCCGCTGTCAAAACCATCGCGCGACCGCTTCGCCCAGCGCATCGAACGCTCCATCGAGGCCAGCGCTTCGTCCTGCGTCGCACCATTCTTGGTGCATTCATCAAAAGCCATGACGATATCGCTACCGAGCAGCCGCTGGATTTCCATCGACCGCTCGGGAGTCAGCATATGGCGCGAACCATCCAGATGGCTCTGGAATTCCACACCATTCTCGCTCAGCTTGGTCAACTCCGACAGGCTCATCACCTGATAGCCGCCGCTGTCGGTCAGGATCGGCCGATCCCAGTTCATGAATTTGTGCAAGCCGCCGAGACGCGCCACCCGTTCCGCACCGGGGCGCAGCATCAGATGATAAGTATTGCCGAGGATGATATCGGCACCGGTCGCGCGCACCGTCTCCGGCTTCATTGCCTTGACCGTAGCTGCCGTACCCACTGGCATGAAGGCAGGCGTGCGAATATCACCGCGCTGCATATGAATCGTGCCGGTTCTCGCCTTGCCGTCCGTTGCAGCGATAGCAAAGGAAAAGCGCTCAGCCATGCTGATGTCCAATTCTCGCTTCGAGACCAGATTTTACGGCCTCAATTTTGTGTTTTTCAGTTGATAGTGTAACCAATGGTCCGTCCTGTCCGAATTAATCGGCATCTGTGCAGGATGGTAACGGATTCTCAAAGACCTAAATCGGGAGTATTTTATGACAAAAGCAACAACACTTGGTTCCGCAGCAACCGCACTGATCGCGGCAGCCGCCCTGTCCG
>TARA_R110000824_G_scaffold54689_4_pt1 | contig 28317 bp, 31 predicted proteins | sample TARA_R110000824 | Tara Oceans TARA_R110000824 (sample SAMEA4397747) | marine metagenome | biome: Polar Biome; feature: [MES] marine water layer (ENVO:01000295) within the mesopelagic zone...; material: water (ENVO:00002006), including particulate matter (ENVO:01000060) such as......
TTCTATAATAGGTTCCAAGTTTAGCCATTCAATAAACAGGCCCTTGTTTTTTTGCAGCAGAGATCCATAGTGCATCAAGCCCTCTAGTTTGGTGTTGTCAGGCACAGAGAAAATTTCTCTATCCATGTCACTAATGTTACAATCCACAAAATTAGGGTGGTATTTGTGCCTCTCTTTGTAGTAGTGAGTGATTCCATCGGGAAGGTTTATGGGGGGTCCTCCTTCAGGACCATCCCCATTAGCCACTTCTTTTCCAAAGTCGATGTCTAAATTAGAAAGCTTCCATCTTTCAGGATGGCCTATCCCATAATCATACCCTAAGGTGTGTGCGACATACCTCGTTGTAAGATACACCCAAGTCTGGTCTCCATGCCCCTGACCATTGTAAAGCTCTGTAGTTATCAAAACATCCCTGCCTCTAAGCACAGAAAAAATTGCTTTAGCTCTTTAAGCTGACTCTTTATATCGGGAACTTCAATATCTCCTACTAAGCACTTGTCTAACACTTTGCTATCGTCTCCCACAACTATAATATTTTTTGAGTATACCTCTTTCATGACGTTGAGTAACTCTGCCTTGGAAATACATTCTGTTGCTGGCGTAGAAACAAACTCGTAATCTTCAAAGTTTTTAGCCACGCCATAACAAATTTTTGCCCACTGTAAAGTAGTAATGCCATTCCACATACATTTAGTATACCCTTTGACTGACCTATCCTTACAAGACAAAAACCAATCTAAAAGACTATGCTTAGAGTTCACCTCGTGACCTATAATAGAGCATTTGATAATCTTGGTTTTAGCCCCCTGTGTTTTCAAGTATTCGAAAGCCTTGTACTTGGACTCCCCATAAGGGTCTTTATCTGCCTCACAGTCTGTTCCGGGGTGAATTACATTGCAGGGGGAGTTAGAGTCTAACCAAATCGGAAGTTTATAGTTTACGCCAAACAGAACTTTTCTCTGTGGGATGGCTCCTATACAATTAACAATAACGTCACCTTCAAACAATTGAATCCGTTCTTTGAAACTATCCGATGGCCATCTGTCAAAAATTACTTCTACGTCACAGTCGTCCTTGCCAGAAATATAGTTTTTTACTGTGTGTCCTAGCATGCCTTCGTGTCCAAGAACTAAAACTTTCACGCGGTTACCCCATTATCGCTCAAAAAACTACCAACTTCAGATCTCGACAATAAAGAAGTGCTCGAGTCTAAAGATAGAGGGTCAGAATTTACAATCTTGTCTGTTATCATGTAATACTGCTCATAAGGTACAGCTCTGAGAGACTCTTCCCGACTAACCATCTCCTCATGAATCTTCTCCCCGGGTCTAATTCCAATATTCTCAATTTTCAAATCTTCAACCCCATACATCGAGGAAAGTTCCTCCACCAAATCTGTAATTTTTATAGATTTCAGTTTTGGGACTACAATAGCTCCATGGGAGTTTGGGTGATCATATGCCCAGTTTATCAATTTTACAGAGTCTTTCAACGAGATCAAAAATCTAGTCATTCTAGTATCCGTAACAGGCAAAGTAGTTTTTCCAGACTCGAGTAAACCTTTGAAAAGGGGAATTACCGATCCTGTGGACTCCATAACATTTCCATATCTGCACAGTACAACCTTGATGTCTATTTGCTTATTTGCAAAATCTACGTAAAGACGCTCAGATATAGCTTTGCTCATACCATACACGTTTATAGGTTTGCATGCCTTGTCTGTAGATATAAAAATCAAAGATTCTATTCTATGATTACTAAGGCTAACACACTCTATAAGATTCTGATGCCCTAAAATATTCACCTGTACGCTTTCAAACGGATTGACCTCACAAATAGGCACGTGCTTTAGGGCTGCAGTATTTATGATAATGTCGGGTTTGTATTCGTTGATCGCTTTCAGAATGGAACTTTTATCTTTTACATCCCCAATCTGAAAGTTAATATTTGGAAACTCTCTCTCCATGCGAACATGTTTATGTTCATCTCTAGAAAATACTAGAATACTACTTTCCCTATTATAAGTTTTGACTAGAGTATTTCCCAGTGCTCCAGTCCCTCCAATAATCATTATCTTTTTATTTTTCATTGTCAACCCTAACCTTCTCAAAAACCAATTTAGTTCCGTCCTTACAAACCATAAAGGCATTTGGGTACGGGGATTGCAACGACCTAATCTTATTGAAAAGTTCTTCAGAAGTGTAATTTTGAATATCGTCTACTGTTATCTCGCTCATATCTGGAGTTCTCCTTCTATAAAAGGAAGATTTACTATTATCTTGTTTGCTTTTTTTATAATTGCCCTTTAAAATCTCAGATATTCCGTCAGCTCCAGCAAGAACAATTCTTCCGAAGATATCTTTTATATTTCCACCCAAAGAAAAACTTTCCTGATATAGGATGTCTCCCGTGTCTATCCCTTTATCCATAAGAAATAAAGTTACAGCACTCTCAGTCTCCCCGTTCATTATTTGATGTTGTAAAGGAGACCCACCCCTGTATTTCGGTAATTTAGACGGATGCAGGCATATGCATTTGTACTTATTGATAATATCCTCTTTTATCATCCAGCTCCATCCAACAAAAAATATAAACTCTGGCTGTCTTTCCTCTATAATCTTTTCAAGTAAAGACTTGTCACTTACATAGTGAAGACTGTAATCCGGGGAGTCTAGAAGCTTATACAGGCTATATGCCCAGTCTCGATACCCACAAACTAACACGTTTTTCATTTTACCCACCTCAAAACCTGAAACGCCTCTGCGTATTCGCAGTTACTTTGACCACCCCTTAGTTTTGAAATAGCCCTAACATGGTCTGGACCTCTAAAACTTCTAACTTGAGACTCCATGAGAGTGTAAACTTTCACCTTCTTCTCTACGTCTATAGGTACAAAGTAATTGGGTTTGAAATCAACCCCTCCATTATCCCAAAATAACATGTGGGGCTGCTCGTAAACGAATATCCTCCCTACAAAATAATTTTTATCGTGTGGTCTTAGGGCAACCATAGCTGCATCATAAACCTCCTTATGGTCTTGATTATAAGATGGGTGGCACACGTAAACTTCTAAAGGCTCGTGGTCATTGATTACCCTTTCAAAATCACTAATAAGATTGCATTTCGCATATTGGTTTACGGGGTTTTCTAATATTTCGAAGCCATGACGGGTAACTGCAACAACGTCTTCAATCTCTCTAACTCGCTCTTCCTGAGAAGGTCTTCCTTGGATACCGCTCTCGTCTAACCCACAATAAACAACAAAACAATCAGAGTCAAGTATTCCCCCACACCCCAAAACATCATCGTCTGCATGAGGAGCTAGAATTAACTTAGTATATTTTTTCACTCATACTCCTCCCGAACTTGAAAATCAGAATTGAATATTAGGTATAAACACCTTTCAATCATATGTGCTTCTGCCACAACAACATCCCAACTCAAAATCTCTCTGATCCGCTCATAAAACTTTTTACTGTTTCTCAAAATATTCTCTTTGGGGATAATATAATTACCTCCCGGAGAAAATCTTATGTAGCTTGGGATCTCAGGATCTACGTACATGTCCTGTAAGAAGGTGTTCAAATTAGAGTAGTACTTCCCTCTAATATGATTGAAATACCAACTATTGTTTATCTCTAAAAAACTACCACTCTCTCCCAGTTTGCTAGAGTGACCGTTATGGACTTCAGGTCCGTAGTCATGAAGCTCAGTGAAAACTTTATTGTTGGCTAACCTTAGGAAATTCTCCTCACTTATGTTTCCATTGGACAGAGGGGGTTTTCTGCCTTTGGGAAATGTAAGACATGCCCGACAAAAAAGAGTTGAGTCCGGAAGATTTTCATAATTAGTAACTATGAAATCAAACATGTCGTGTATGTTTTGTCCGACGTTAGGCTGCTGTATTACTTTGTCGGACTCTTCAAACCTGTGGAACTTATCATAGATAAGATAATTTTCAGCCTGCTTGTGAACCCAAGAATCCTCTAAGTCCTCAGGAAGCCAGTTGTAATCACTTGCCACTACAAAACTGTTAGTTATTAGCTTACTCATTATTTTCCGAAATTAGGATACTGTGAATTTATGCCATAGTGCCTGTGGAAAGCAAAGGGTTTTATACCTTCAATTTCGGGAATCATCGTTTCATGTGAAAAATACTTCGCTACGTCAATGCCTGCAAATTTCATTCCTTGCTCCAGATACCTATCCCTGTAATTGACACAGATGAACCCGTCTTCGTTGTAATACCCGTGAAAAGGTTTCCATTCAAGGTCCAAATCTATCGGAAGATCTAAAAGTTTTTTACTTCTCAGGGAGACGCTGTTACCAACCCTAATAATCTCACCCTTACTATCCCGAAAAGAAAAATCATCTTGTGGCATCGGCCAAGGAGCTCCAATATAATCATACTTCAAAAACTCGTCTGTCCAGGAGTCAGCGTTTACAATAAAACCATCATCGTGTATAAGAATTGCAAACTCAGTGTCAACATGTTTTGGCAATTCATATATCGCAGCGTAATTCCACTCATCTATGTTGGACATCTTAGGGCAGAATTCGTGCTGTATGTAAGATGGTAGGTTATCAGGCTTTACATCAGAAACTAGCTTTACTGACCCAAAATCAATATCTTTACAGCTATACTCCAAGGCTTTTATAGACTTATCGAGTTTTATAGATGATAAGATAACCAGAGTCACAGTTGGTAATTCAAGTTTCATAGCTTCAAAAACCTAGGAAGTTCTTTGTCCTTATCAGAAACCACAGGAGTACCGACACCCCAGTCAATGTCTAATTCTGGGCAGTTCCATACAATTCCTCCCTCGTCACCCGGATTATACAACCCATCACATTTATAAAGAACCTCGTTATGGGCTCCCAGCGATGCGTAACCGTGTGCAAAACCAGCAGGTATCCAAAGCTGATAATTGTTATGCTCACTTAGAATCTGAGATAGATGGTGTCCGTAAGTAGGGGAGTCCGGCCTTATATCAACAGCAACATCAAGAATCTTGCCTATAGTACACCTTACCAACTTACCTTGGGGCTTGGATACTTGAAAGTGCAATCCTCTAATTACATTTCTAGAGGAACACGCATGATTATCCTGAACAAAAACTGGGGCTTCTCCGGCTGCGAAGTTTTTAGAAAACTTTTCCTCGTGGTATGTTTCCATAAAGTAACCTCGTTCATCAGAGAAAATTTTAGGCTTGACTAAAATAATCCCCTCTAGTTCTAATTTACAAAATTCCATTTTTCAACCTATCCTCAATGTACTCAAAGATGTTCTCCTCGTAGTGGGGAGATGCACCAATAAAAAAAACTCTATCCAAAACTTTATTTGCATTCTCATACTTACTATAATCATCAAGATGTCTGTACCCAGGATGCAAGAGTATGTTTCCTGCAAAATAATTTCTAGTCTGGACTTTTATACCTTCTAAGAAGCCTACTAAACTATCTTTTTGAGCTTTAGATTCACAAACGATTGGAGTGCCAAACCAAGAAGTTTCGGAATGGTCTAACTCCTTGGGAACTCTAACCCCCGGAACATTAGATTCTATTACTTGTTGAAGACGGTTCTTACTGTTCACTCTCCTACTATGGATATCATCCCATTTTCCCAATTGAACCAGTCCAATAGCCCCTTGAAAATCCAAAGGTTTCAAGTTGTACCCCATGTTTGTAAAAACATACTTATGGTCTACAATACTGTCGTAATCCTCCAGCCACTTATCAAACCTATTACCACAAGTTCCACAAGCTAGCAAATTCGCTGACCCTACGCAGTAGCAGTCTCTACCCCACCAAGCTAAACTTCTAGCTACGTTCACAATATCTTTATTATTAGAGGATACCATTCCACCTTCCCCCGTAGAAATGTGGTGAGCAGGGTAAAAAGAGCATGAGGCTGCAACAGCATACTCGGTGAGGTACTTTCCACGCCATTTACTTCCCAAAGAATCACAATTGTCCATAATAATCTCCAAGTTGAAATCTTCAGCAATCTTGATAAGCTTGTCAAAGTCCGGTGCATTTCCTAAAACCGGAGAAACAAAAATGGCACGAGTCTTATCGGTTATTTTTTCCGGTATCAAGTCAAGGTCAAAATTTAGCGTATCAAATTCAATATCCACAAACACAGGTTTTAGTCCATTCTGTACAACAGGTGCAATGGTGGTAGGAAAGCCAACCGGCGACAAAATAATCTCATCTCCATCTTCCCACTTTAGAACCTTTTTTATTGCCCCTATCATTACAAGGTTTGCAGAGCTACCGCTATTGACCATTACGGAGGATCCAAAATTGAATACTTTAGAAAACTTATTTTCAAACTTGAATACGTTCTCCCCTGAGGACAACCACTTACCTGTCAAAAATGCTGACAGGGCTTTTTCTACTTCTTCATAATCCCAATAAGGTCCTGAATAGTAAATTGGGGTCTCACCCGGAATGAACTCTTTATTTGAGTTGTAAACATACCTAAGAACAGACTCCTCATCGGAAATGTTGTCAATAAGATTTTTTATTTGGGAGGATACATTCATTTTTTAGTCGTCTCAGCTTCAAATTTTTCTATCAGGTATAGCTGTTCTCTTTTCTTAGTTTCGTCAGACAAAGTATTGGTCATTTGTCCATCCCACTGTTTATACGCGACGAGAGATTCTGATATTACAGATGGGGGACCAAAAGATTCGTAAGCTCTTTTATAGTAATCACAATCAGCCATCCAGTTGAGCTTATCTTCAAAGAATAACATGTCATTCGTTTTCCTAACAGCAAGACAGCTAGGACCTCCGATAGTATTCATTCCCCGATAAACTAAAGGGTCGTACCTAGGATATACAGGATTATAGTACTGCACATAGTCTCTAGTGTGAATACCTCCACAAACAACCCACTTGGTTTCCTGAACGTCAAAGGCATCTACAATACGCTTCAAAGAAGTATCAGAAAACAAAAAATCATCTTGAAGCATAGTCTTTACAATATCACCCTTACAATTACGAATAGCATTATTCAAGTTGCTGCCCCAATAACCTCTATCTTTATCTGTCGTAATGTACATAATATTCAAGTCCTTCTGGTATTTCTCGCACAACACTTTTACAGAGTCTAACTCACTATGGTCTGAGACTACCACCTCAAAATCCGTGAATGTTTGATCCATAAGTTTAGAAAATAGATACTCTAAATGGAAAACCCCAGACCCGTCACCGCCCTCATAGGTTGGAATGGCTATTGATAACTTCATATTATAATTTTTTATATGCTTCCTTGCTTCTTATTTTGTTTGCGTGGTCAGACACCATTCTGAGATCTACCTTGTGCTCATTTATAGGATTTTCTCCATTATAAACATAATTTATATCTTTCATAAATCTGTAGTGCTCCTCTCCCGACATTTCCAACATTGGATACATGAAACATAAGTCTCCGCTCCACTGCCAGTAATTACCGTTCTCATCTTTCAAGTCTTCCTCTTTAATACCTCTCCAAAGGAAAGCTCTCCACGTTCTAAGATGTGACGCTGTGAATCTAGCACTTCTAAGGTTTTCAAAATTTCTTTGAGGAAAAGAGAATCCTTCCTGTCCAGATGAGTATACAAAACTGCCTGTGGCTATCCAAACTTGATTGTCTGAGTACAGATCCTTTACCCTAGTGAAAACACCAGAATCTGGAAGAAAATCATCCCCATCAACTTCTACTATAATCTCATTATCCTCAATATCTGGGTTATTACGTATAGCCCTATCGAAATTCCCAGCTTGGTATACTTTCTTGCCCGTAGATCCTAACATGATAAATCTGGGATCGTCCTTGATAAGTTCTTTCACCAAGGACACAGAATTGTCTGTTGACATGTCATGAGTAATATAACAAGTAAAATCCTTATGGTCCTGATCCATGATGGTACGAAGGCACCTTTCAATGTACTTTTCAGCGTTATAAAATCCAGTTAGAACAATCATAATTATGGCTTAATATATTTTTTTATTACGTTTGTGGAGTATCCTTTCTTTCTTATACCAAGATGTTTTATGGCTTTAAGGGTTATCTCACTATTCTCATGCACCCATCCATTGTCCTCTGTTCTCCTATTAAAGACAATCTTTATGGGTTTGTTCAATACTTTACCTATTTTACAGCACAAAGTAAGAACCTTCAAAGGCTCAATTCCTGAAATAAGTACTACGCCTTTATCCATATTATCCTTGCAATATTTAACAATTTCAACGACATCGTCAATATCCATAATAGACCTTTTGACGCCCAACGAAACATTTAGTTTCTTTCCGTTTCGGATAGACTCTGATAAATTATTTATCAAGGTATTTTTGTTGTCAGTATTACCCACTATCTGTGGAACTCTAAAAATTATAGAGGATGGTGCGTGGTCCATGACTAAGGACTCCATCTCCCGCTTGTGGGCATAGTAGGCATTGTTTTTGAACCCTACTAGAACAGTACTGAAGTATAAAAATTTGAGCCCCTTATTCTTTTCAAGAGCACTAAGCAAAGTACGTTTTTCCCTGAGAAAATTTGGGCTATGCTCTTTTTCCTTAGAGTTAGAGACTCCAGCAGCAAAAACTGTACAATCATCAAATTGATCATTGAAAGGAAAAAATCCTTTGGCTACCAGTCCATTACCTATTATCATTTCATTTTTCTAGCTCAAGAACATCTACCCATTTACTCAAAATTTCTTGGTTGCTAAGTATTTCAGTAACAGGGTCTATATTTTCGTTTCCATGAAAAGGGATGCCTAATGAAAAGCATTCAGTTGCTACCAAAGAAGCACACTCGCTAGCAGAAGACAGGTAAACCTCATCAACTTGAGAATACATACTATTCTTATCTGCATACTCCTCAAATACCACTATGTCCCCATCAACTAAAGGGCTAACCTCTTCTGCCCAATATAGATTATCTGTGATCAACCCAAAAAGTTTAATTTTCTCAAATCCGGCATCTAAAGCTCTTTTAATTGACACGTGGGTTCTTTTATTCTTGTCAATGCTTCCAATAATTCCAGCGACTTTTGGACCTTCCTTACCTCTAACACTTCTCATGATTATTGGCATTATATTGGGAATCACAATGCCTGAAGTTTCGTGCCAATCTTTCTGTGTTTCCGAAACAAAAACAATATCGTCCCAAAAATTCTTAGTGTGCTTCACTGAGTACATCTCTTTCTCGTGGCATGAGAGAATTACTTTTGTAGACTCTTCCGGCCTGGAGGGTAATTTCAAAAAGTGTACGATCAATCTCTCACCTTCCTCATTTACAGCACACTGCTCTAGTTTTCCAGATTTACACTTATCTATATGCCAATCGTGAGGGCCGTAAAACGTACAATCATAACCTTCACTATTCAGTAGATTACATAAGTTTATGAACGCCGTTGTAGACCCCCCAACGTTAGACCATCCAGACAGTATTTTAATTTGTGACACGGCTCAAAAGATTATCGTAGAGATTCATCCTCATATGGATATGAGTATTTATATTGAATCGTTCATCTGTAATTTTTTTCAAGTTTTGCCCCATTTCTTTTCGCAAATCTTTATCTTTAACAAGCTTGGATAGAACGGAAACCCACTCTTTTCTAGGGTTATCTTTAGAGATAAGATACCCTGTTACGCCGTTTTCAATAATCTCGTCATAACAGCCACAGTCTGTAGCAACCAAAGGAAGTCCATACCTGCCACACTCCATTAGTTTAATTTCACTCTTACTGTCATTGAAGTTGTTCCATTCCAGAGGGGCAATTGCAATATCCATATTAGGAAACATAGCTCCATATGCACTGGACCCTAAAGCAGGATAAACGCTCCAGTTTCTATGCCGAATTCCTCTAGTAAGAAGTTTTTCGTAGTTATCCCATACATCCTGTTGCCAATCTCCTTTTTCACCTTTCTTCAGTGGTGGCCTGCCGTAAAATCCCCAATGAACATTTTCTGGACCTACCTTCGAATTCACGCCCATTGCAACGCCCGGAACCTGTAAAAGGTCTTGTTCGTGATGAATTCCTCCTACCCATCCAATTCTGCATGGGGACTTTTTTGGAAGAGGGTGCTTAGACATGTTCCATCCTGGAAGGTCATAATCAATTGCATTTTTTATTACTACAAGGGTTCCCCTCACAAAAGGTGCAATTCTATCTGCGAATTTCTTCTGAGTTACAGATACCAAATCAGAGTTGTGGTATAAAGTTTTAGTAAGGTCGTCTAGCTTATTGTTTTTGTATAAGCTTTCAAGTCTGTGACCCTTATAAAGGTCAGTAAGAAGGTCATCCGTATCGTAATGAAAAAACTTTCCCAATTCTTTGGTTTTTCGCACAAGGTCTATCATATACCGTGCTCCAAAGTTAGAAATGTTTTGAGTGAAAATAACATCTGCTTTCTTCATGTTCTCAGATGCTTCCATACCCTCTACAGGCTGTTTTGTTTTATCATCCCACTGCAAAGGGTTCAGTTCAAAAACAACTTCAATCTTGTCAGGGAATTTCTCTGCCAACTTCTGCATTGGCATAATGATGCGATAATAACTGCAACCCCCATGATTGGCAGGTACAGCTAATATTTTGAGCTTTGTGCTCTCGCTAAAAAATTTGATCTCTTCCATATCTTAAAAAATAGCCCCCCAAGAAAACTTAGAGGGCATAAAAAAATTAAAAATAAAACCTTTAGTTATTCGCCCAATCCCTTCAAATGAGCAAGATAATCTTCATCGTCCTTAGAAGTCTCAACAGGGCTAGGTGCCAACTGTTCAGTCCTCATCACCTCAGAAACTACATCATCCCCTGTAATCTGTGCTGCAAGTTTCTTCAGGTCCTCGTAGGAAGCTAACTTTACCAAACCTTGGATATCGTGCAGTGAATCCATCCATGCCGAAATCTCTAAGGGAGTACCAGCCCCTGATTTTTTAGGCTTAGGTGCCGATTTGTCGTAGTTTGGCCATTGTCCAGACTTGTCTTTGAAAATCTTGAAATCATTTCCAGTTTCTACGTCTGTAATATCTCCGTAATCCTCATCGAAAAAGCAATCCAAAATCTTACCGAAAAGTTTTACTCCCATGGATAGAATTTTTACTTCTCCAGTTTCTCTCTCTACAACATTCAAATAGAAACGCTTACGAGCCTTGATTTCTCTAGCGATTTCCATATTTCCTGCTTCCTTCGTATTCCAAAGTTTGAAGCTTAGGTCACATAAAGGACAGTCATCTCCTTTTACACGGGGACAGTGGTGATTTCTGTCGTTGATTCTGTGAATTCCAGTCTCCGCATAAAACTCCTCATCGGGATTTTTTGCAGGGAGGATTCTAACGAGCGTTTCGCCCTCATCAGTCATAATAAATTTCTTTAGAAAATCCGAGGAGTCTCCCCCCGGAACTTTATTAATCTGATTGTACTTTTTTCTTAGTTCTTCGATGTTTACCATTTTCTTATTCTTGTTGTAGCTAGTTTATTCTAGTCTTTTTATTAAAGTTCATGTAGCTTGGTTTCTGCACGTTTATTTGCAGAAATTTGTACAAGCATACTTTGTTGGTGCTGTAGGGAATCTACGATATTTTTCGCTAGATTGTACTTGTTTTCCGATTCCAATAAGGCAACCCTCATGTCAATCAAATCGGGGACTGTCTGGATATACGCGGCAAGAGCTCCCTGCGTTGCCTTTGTTCCTTTCTCCAAAAGTGTTTTTCTATGTTTCTCCATGACAATTGCCTCTGACCCCTCCAATTGAAGAGATTTCAAGTCTTTAATCTTCTTGGCATAAGATTGAACTGATGCAAAATATGCAAAGTGTGAAGAGTGCTCCAAGAGAGCTTCCCCTAAGTTTGCTTCGTCAAGACCGAGGTACTTGGAAGAAATTTCCAAATACTTATCTTCTAAACTGTTATACGTTTCTTTAATTTCGTTACTTATCATTGCTAAAAATATACTGGAATAGTTCTGGGTTTAGTCCCGCTAAAATCATTACCATGTTAGAGGAGACGGTAGTTATAAACTCATTGCCCATTGTTGGAATGTCATCATCGTGTCCAAGACCGAATAACTCAAATCCTACGTGGAAAATCTCATGCAGTAAAGTACTTTTATAATCCTGTATACACAGATTGGAGTCTACAGTAATCAAAGATTTGTGCATTTCCACGCACCCGTAAAGATCCTCCTTTTTTAGGGACTTCTGTACAATTACAAAAGTCTTAGTTCCCACGTATAAAGTCATGGGGTGTATCAATTCTTTGCGTTTTGAAGTCATCGTTATGCTGTTTGAGATTGGCTAATAGTAAGCAGGTCATAATTTATGTCTATAGGGACAACAAATTTCGATGTTCCATTTCTAGACTTTATAATATATGCTCGTGCTTTTCCGCTGTCGAACTCTTGTTCCGACTGATTGATAGAAAATACTAAATCACAAACCCTAGTCTTTCCGTAGGAATCTGCTAGTTCGGTATCTGTAATAATAGAGACTCTCCTGCCTTCTCTATTGGTCTGAGTAGCTGTCCACACTAAGCACTCATTCTCGATTGCTAAACCCCGTAATTCTTGTGCGAGGCGTTCTTGTGCTTGGTACTCCGCAAGATTAGAATCCGTAACTAAAAGCTCTAAGTAATCTATAATTATTACGTCCGGAGAAAAGTTTTCGTAGTTTCTAAGCTGAACGAGGAAAGCTCGGACAGCACTTATCGTAGCTCTTTTAGTTGGAAATTCTTTTATTCTAAGACTTCCTAATTTAGTTCCGCTGGAAGAACTAACTTTAGTTATTTCAGAGATTCTATCTTTTACAGAGTTTACTCTGCTCTTTAGCTCCCTTTGCTTTATCCTCGTAAAAATACTATCCAGTCTTTGTGCTACGCGATCTTCAGACATTTCCAAGGAGATATAAAGAACGTCTTGACCATCAAAGCATGAACGCACCGCCTGATTAGCAAGGTATAAGGATTTTCCTACTCCAGGAGGGGCTACAACCATTGCAAGTTCTTTTGACGCAAGTCCTCCTTCTAATGCTTGATTAAGAGACGGAAAAATAGTTCTAAACTTTGGATTCCTATCGTCATCTTCCACACGTTCCCATCTTTCGTCCATGGAAGTAAAATAATCTAACCCTAAGTCCACATTTCTCGATACTGTGAGTGCAGTCCGCATTACATTCTCAATATTAGAGAACTTCTTTTTCTTCATTAGGTCAAAAGACTGTAGTAAAGCATCTTTCAACGCCTGCTCCTTTGCGAATTCTTCTACTAAGTCTAAAAGATAGTCCTCGTTAGAAATAGAATCCTCATCTAGTCCGTTTATCTCCTGGAGCTCTTCCTTATAGTCAGAAAATAACTCACTAGAAGACATAACCTTTTTGATATCCTCTAGGATAAAATCATCCTCAGGAAGTTTATGGTACTTTTTGTAGTATTCAGTTATCACGCCGAATAATTTTTGATGTGATGGATACTCAAAATATCCAGGCTTAATCATAGGCATTGCCTGAATTAAGAAATTCTGATCTGACTTAGAAAGATAGATAATACCCCTCTGGATATTGTCCGTAAGTTCATATTGGTCGGCAGTCATCTTCTTATTAAAGGGCAACCCTTACCGAAAATTTACCATTTTCCTGTAGAACCAAAACCGCCCTCTCCTCGTTCCGTATCTTCTTCAAAAAACTCATCTTTGGAAACCATGTTGAGAGGTAATAAAGGTATCTCGTTTATTACAATCTGAGCAAACCTCTCTCCTCTAGAAACATGAACTGAGTTGTGCGGGTTTAAATTTGCAAGTGCAATCATAATAGGGCCTTTATATCCATAATCAACCGTTCCAGGGGCATTAGGGATGATAAGTCCTTTTTTAGCGTAGGAACTTCTAAGACGAATTTGGGCTTCATACCCATAAGGTACTGAGATACGAAGTCCAATATCCACTAAAATAATCCCCTCAGATACGATAACATTCTCATTGGAATATACATCAAACCCTGCATCCCCCTCATGCTTATATTTTGGAGTTGGAAGGTCTGGTGCGGACTTGTATATCCTAACTTCCATTATTTGGATTTTGTTCTATCGGGGCGAGTTGCTAGTTCAATCTCTCCGGGACTCATGTTGTTTGCTGCAGCCTTTATCATTTTTGCAGTCGATTTCTTTTTAGCTTCTGCTTCTTTAGTAGAAACTTTCTTGCAGTAGCCATCCTTCTCTAACGTATCATAGTTGAGGGACATTCTTGAGTAAGGAGAAACTCCACTGTCAAACTTCAAAGCTTTTTCAGTAGCTTTAACAGCTCCGTCATGCCACCTAAGGGCTGAGGCCTTATCATTTCCTACGTTATGATAAAATTTTCCCGTAGGCTCGTCCATATCAATACTAAAAGATTGACCTTCGAAGCACCTATTTGCCCTCTTTCCGCATTCCTTACAAATAAGATATTTTTTCATATCCTTCATAGGGCAGTTTAAATCGTAAATTACTTTACACTCTTGGCACTTATATTCGTAAATCGGCATTAAATCTCACATGCTCCACTCTTACAATCTTCTATCCCTTGTGCAAGAGTTTCTAGCGTTCCACCTTTGACAAGGGCATCCAAATCAAGAGTAGAAACATCAACAGCTTCCAAAGGTTCGTTACCTCGAGACCCTGCCCGATAAAAAGTAAATCCTTTAATATCACTTGCATAGGTTATCAAATCATCATAGAGACTTTCAGGGGAAAAGTCTGCAGGCAGGTTGCAAGTCTTAGATACCGCAGAATCGATAAACTGCTGAACCACGGACTGGACTTTTATGTGCTCCTCGGGAGTAACATCATACGCACCTACACAGTGAGAAACATCCCTACCTCTCAAATACAGCTCTTTGTATAGAGGGTCAATAACTAGGGCTTCATTCCATACACCTTGTGAACCGGATCTCCAACGTCTTTTATACACGGGGGCAAAGATAGGTTCTAGCCCTGTAGACACGCCCAAAACCATTGATATTGTCCCTGTGGGTGCTACAGTTAGAAGAATAGCATTTCGAAGACCGTTCTTTTTGATGTCAGAGCGAATCCTAGGTGGAAGAGTTTTCATAAATTTCTCATTTTTAAGTCTGGAGAAATCATAAGCCGGAAAACTTCCTTTTTCACGTGCCAAGTACATAGAAGCCTTGTAAGCCTCATTGCGAATTGTAGCAAAAAGTCTCTCTAAAAACTCAATGCAATCTTCACTCCCGTAGCGATATCCTGCCTTGATTAGGAAGTAGTGTAGTCCTGTCACACCAAGACCAATTCTTCGGCTACGGCTTCCTGCTTCTTCGCACTCTGTTATGGGAAAATGGTTTGACGTAAGGATGTTATCAAGAAATCTAACGCCGATACGAATAGTACGAGCAAGAAGACGCCAGTCAATATTACCGTCAATATCCACCATATTAGACAGATTAACATGCCCCAAGCAACAGTTTCCATAAGCTGGTAAAACCTCTTCGCCGCAGGGATTTGTTGCTGGCATGTCTTCGAAGTACGAGACGTTCGTGTATTCATTTGCAAAATCAATATTGAAGATTCCGGGTTCTCCGGATTCCACTGCATTATCTATAATACCTTTCCATATATCTTTCGCTTTAATAGGTTTCTTAGTGGCATCGGAAAAGGTATCTTTATAATGCTTTTGATGAGACACTTCCGCACGTCCAATTGCGTCCTCTTCATTTTTTGCGACAATCTCAACTATATCATCTCCCTCTTCAGAAACCCTAGAGACTTTATACACAAAATACTTTTCATGTCTTCCTCCAAAGGTAAAATGCCAGTCTTCATCATTTTCCACAGCCTCAACAAAACGATTTGTGATTGCTACAGAAATATTGAAATTATTCAATTCTCCCCTATCAAGTTTAGCATTCAAAAACTCTAAAAAGTCCGGATGGCTGATGCTTAGAATAGCCATAAGTGCGGTTCTTCTATTTTTACCAGCTCTAACATGCTCTCCAATCTCATTAATCATTTTCATTACAGAAATTGGTCCTGGAGCGGACCATTTAATATTCTGAATGTCATCCCCTTTCGGGCGAATCTTTGAAAAGTTAAAGCCTATACCTCCCCCTGCACAAGAAATCTTATACATATCGGAAACCGTTTTTGCAATAGAATCTACAGAATCCTCAGGGTCTAAAACATAGCAGTTCAGCATATTGTACTTACTTCTACCAGCTCCAAATAGAATTCTTCCTCCGGGACAAAAATCCCCGTTGTTGATAGAATCAAAGAATTTCTTTTCCGTAATCTCTCTCGAGTCTGGAACCTCAACGTCTGCTGCTTTTCTGGCAACTCTACGAGCACACTCCTTCCAACTTTTCTCTCCGGGGTATGCATACTTGGAGTAAAAGATTGTCTCCTGCATAGAACCTTCTGGTAGTTCGTAGGCCATCTTCTATTCGTCCTCTATAGTAGCTAATACTTCATCTTCGTCAATGATAAGAAGTTGCTTTTCTTCCCACTCTACCGCTTTACCGGTGAAGTCGTTGAAGAGTACATACTCCCCTTTCTTGATTGTGCATTCCGACCCTGTAGAAAGTACAGTACCTTCTGAGGAAGCTTTATCTTTAACTTCGTCGGGTATAATAATGCCTGAGCTGGATTCTAGTTTATCAATCCTGACTTCAATTAGTAGTCTTTTTCCGTGTGGTTTAATCATTTTTCGTACTTGTAGATAGGTGAGTTAGTTACTTGAATGAAGTAACCCCTTTTTTCTTGGTTACAGATAATACATCTGAACTGTCTTCTATTAAAGAGGTCATGTACTCATTATGTGTAATAACAAATAGTTTTTTATCTGTAGAAATTTCCTCTATAAGTTCGCACAAACCCTTTACTCCTTCATGGTCTAAGGAATCAGCAATTTCATCGAAGAATACGATATTAGACCTGCTTTTACCCGAAAGAATAAGAAGGTCGTTTAGGGCTAGCATGACTGCCAGAGACACCTTTTTCTTTTCGCCTCCGGAAAGTGCATCAAAAAATATCTTATTCTTTTTAGATTTTATAGTTTCTATGAGCAAATCGTCAAACTCAATCGAAAAGGTTCCCTTGGTCAGGACGCTTAGATAATAATTTGACCTCTCATTGAAATATTCAAGGATGTGCTGAATAACATACTTCACCAATCCTTGCTCTGAAAATGCATGTTCCCAGAAACGCATTACGTCGTACTTCTTCTGAGCTTCTTCAATCTCTTTGGAGTGTTTTTTAGTTATACGTTGTTGAGATTTGATTTGGCTAGTAATAACCTTCATTTCAACTTCAGTATTTTTCACCCCCTCAATCATTTCGTAATCACTAGAAGAAATTGGCACTTGAACTTTGTCAATTTCCAGGGAAGCAGTCTTTAATTGTTTACGTGCTAAATCTCGCTCTTTGTAAGAAGCTTCTAATGTTTTCTCGTTTCGAAGCTTCTTGTTATAATGAGCAAAGGGGACTTTTCCGCAATGCTCACAGGATTCGTTACTTGAAAGAAATTCAATTTCCTTCTTCAGTCTGACTATTGTATCTTCCAAGGATGTTAGAGCGTGTTCCTTTCCTCGGTATTCAAGTTCTAGCTCATTACGTTTATTCTCTAAGTCCTTGATATCTGTAAAGGACATCTTACGTATGAATTTCTCTTTCTCGGGGGAAAGTAATGCATATGCATCTTTTCTATTCTTTCTCAGTATTGACTTTTTGTCTTTTAGAGAATTTACCCTCTGGACAGATTCTGAATGCAAAGTTACCGCAACTTTTTTCGAATTGTTGTATTTGGTCTTTAGGGACTTGATACGTGAGCGATTTTTGAATAGGTCTGTAACGTTTAGGAAACTCTGAATAATCGATCTTTTCTCTTCCGGTGAGGAGGAAAGAAAATTAATAGTGTTTTGCTGTCCGAATACGATAGATGCTAAAAATACGTTATAATTAGTGTTTAGAATCTTTTCTAGGTTTGCTTGAGTCTGCTGGATACCTTCTAAAGTACAATTTTTACCGTTGACGTCAACGATTAGTGAAGGGGGACTCTTGGTTCTAGTAATAGTAATGTTGTCGTTTACTAGAAGGGTTACTTTGCATTGACTCTTGGATACGGAGTGAGTTATGCTCTTCTCATTTGTTTTGCGTATTGTTCTTCCGAAGAGAGCAAACACAATTGATTCGATTATCGAACTCTTACCAGCACCATTAGAAGAAGGTGGTCTAGTGTCGTTATTTTTTCCGACCACTCTAATGAGACCCTTATAGTTGGAAAAATCAATTTCAGCTTCCTTTATTGAAAGAAACCCTTCTATTTTAACTTTATTAATTTTCATCTCTAATCAGGTGCAAAGCTTCTAAAAGTTCTTTTTTAGAAAATATAGAATCTCTAGAATCCAAGTAATCTTCAATTACTTTATCATCTAGAGAAATAAGTTTAGTATCCGGAGCGTAAGAAGAACCGAACTTAGGAAGAATATCTTCAAAAGACAGCTCCAAATGATCGATTTTATAATCATTAACAAGTTTATCGTGCAATTGTCTTTCAACATATTCATCTAACCGGTCTAATTTAACTCTTAGCATTGTGAAAAAGGAATCAAATTTAAATTTCTTATTAGCAGCAGCAAGTTCATCCACTGTGCAGGCCACGTGCCTAATTCCAAAATCAATAGGTTTTCTTATCACTTCAATCTCTCCATCTCGTATTAGAAGTTCCATAGACATCTTGATAGCGTTTGATTCCCCATAAGAGTTTGAATAAGGAGTACCTATCACGTAAACGTTATCATACTTTTTAGGTTTGTGGATGTGTCCCAGGAAGGATAATTTCTTTTTCGGGAAATGCCATTTTCTAAGCACAGTACTATAGGCATAATTGCCGTTTGCTATACACCCATCAAAACCAAAATGGCCAAACACATGGTTCTTACACTTCTTTACTTCACTCACTATTTTTTTTTCGTCTTCATAATGAGGAACAAAATCAAAGGATGCGGATCCAATCCTGTGGGTCTCTGTATCCGAAATAATTGTTGCCCTGTTTTTGAATAGGGACAGGGTAGTTTCAGAAGTACCATCCTTATGGATAGTATCGTGATTCCCCCTCAAAACATATATGTTCTTACAATCAAAAGACTCTAAAATCGTATCAAAAGCTAGTAACTCATCCCCAGACGGATTTCTCTTATGGAAAATATCCCCTCCGATAACAACGGAGTCTGGGGGCTTTCTGTTTACGAGGCGAGTTAGAGTTTTGATTTGGGCATCTAAGAACCCTGGAACATAATCACTTCGCAAGTGAATATCAGAAATTACTACGACTCTATGCGTTCTGGACATATTTCAAAATACTTGTACCGTTTGTTAGTTCTCCGGAATCTGAAAACTCTGCTTCCATTCCATCTCCGAACGTTTTTCCAACTTCCACATCTACTTCAAAAGGTACTTTGAATTTTAGATTGTATAAAGTCTCTAAATCTTTTGGGTCTGTAAGTTCTTTTTTTACCAACTCCACAACCTCTTTTATAATTGAGTGGTCACATTGAATCTCAACACTATCGTGTACGGTAGCTAAAATATCGGCATCATACCCTTTCGCCTTCAAACTCACATCTAATCTTTTGATGGCATGCAACATCATATCTGATGCCGAGCTTTGGATAACAAAATTCATTCCTTGTCGTAAAGCCCTAAATTGATATTTTTTAATTGGGCTCTTAACGTTAGATAGATGTCTACGTCTCCCGAAGAGACTCACAGCACATTCATTTTTCCGAATATACTTATGTACGAATTGAATCCATTCAAATACCTTTGGGAATGAGGACTGGTATGCAGCAAAAATACTCTTACAGTAGTCCACAGACTTACCAATCTGCTGAGCCAACTTCGTCGGGCCTCCCCCATATACAATAAGGAAAGATACACTTTTAGCCACTTGACGCTCAGTTTTTGTAATTTGGTCTACAGGCTTATCGTAAATCAAGGACGCTGTATATTTATGCAGATCCTGACCCGATCTAAAGGCATGTATAAGGCTTTTATCGTTGCAACACTGTGCTAAAACCCGTAACTCTGCTGTAGAGAAGTCAGCCGTTATGAATGCTTTTCCTTCATCCGCTCTCATCAAATTCCTAATGTTTACGCTGTCTGCTGTAGGACGTGGTAAAGTATGGAAAGATACCCCTTTACTCATATCCTTCGTTCTTCCAGCTGAATACTTAGAGCAGCTGAGACGTCCTGTAACGGTCGCTGTGAAGTTATAGTTTGAATAGATGCGACCATCCTCATTCCATGCTAAAGCCGACTCTACCCCCTTTACATACGTCTTGTACTGCTTTGTCTTGTACTTGTACTCAAGAAGTTTGGATACAAAGTCTCTGGCTTCCTTAGAACAGGAAATATCCGACGTTAGTGTGGAGAGATGCTCCTCTGTTATGGAAGGGGCTTTGGTCTTTGTGGAAAACTCCTGAGCGATCAATCCGAATCCCGTATCTCCAAATAACAACTTTCCTAGCTGTTGGTTGGAGTTTGGATTGAGTTCTTCATCCCATGGACACAGAGTGTTTAGCTCTTTGTGAAGTTTCTCTAATGACAAGGAGAGCTTCTCATCTAAAACTTTTAAGTACTCATCATCAACGGAAATACCTCTATTCTCGACATCTCCAAGAAGCAGGGTAATGTCCTTTATAAGGTTAGAATATACAGGATTCAACCTTTTGGCAGTCATCTCCTTATTGAGGATCTTCCAACTCCTAAGAGTGAAATCCGTATCCATGGCATTACCATATGCCATATCGGCTAAAGGCATGTTTGCCCAATCGTGAAAAGCTCCTTCTGATACTGTAAGCATTTTAGTCCTCCAGGACTTCAGGGAAATATTGTTTTACTAGGTCAATTAGACTGTGCGGAAGATTCTCGTCTACAAGTGAATGCATGATTTGAGTATCTTCTAGGTTATTAAACTCCGTTAGTCCCCAATTTTTCAAGAATTTATAATCAAACTTTACGTTGTGAGCAATTTTCGTTATAGACTCAGAAACCATCAGGTCTGCACATCTCTTCTTGATATGGGAATCCTCGGAGGGAGTCCACTCACTTTCTTTGTGGTTTATGGGGAATACAAATGCTTGATTTTCTCCATATGAGATTCCGAAAGTAAGAAGTTTATGCTTTTTGAAATCTAAGCCTTCCGTTTCAAGGTCAAAGGCAACCGCTTCTGAAGCCATACAAGTATCCATAAGCTCATCAAACCTATTGATATCCCCATTGATAAGTTCGTAAGGAGACCCATCGAACTTGTTTACTTTCAAAATAAACTTTCGGTATGCATTATTTACATCTTGGATGAACAAATCCCTCAATTTAGGTTCTGCGTACAAAGAAAAAGGATGCAGAGTTGGCACTACGGGAACTCTGGTACTCTCATCTTTCTCATCCAGCTGGATTGTAAATTCTTTCCCTCTTTTTGTAGTAATCCCAGACTTCTTGGTAAGAGTTTTCAATGCCAAGTTCCCCAAAGGAATTACCAATGTAGGACTAATAAGACTTAGATCCTCCTCCAAAAAATCTCTATTACGTGTAATATCCTTAGTAGAAAGATCTTCCTCCCTAATATTGAATTCCTTTATTGCAGCTACAAATTGATACGAGTTCGAAGGAAGATCAGTCTTTCCCAAAAGACGATTTAAAATATCATACTCTTGATCAGAAAACTCATAGATCCTCCCATGCTTCTTTTGGTACGAGTCGTGAACGAACACGATTTTCTCGTTTCCAGGGACAACACGATGGGAAAAAGACGGCGTCTCCTCTTTTTCAAAGCTTTTTACTAAATTTTCTAAATCCGACATCTATAACAGTTTACAATGGCCAAGGCAAAAAATCATTACCTTAACAACAAGGAGTTTGAAGAAACCATCAAAAATTATTTGGAGAGTCCTTCCGAGTATGAAGACGAGCTAGTAGCAAAGTTGGATCTTCTAATTACTAACATCATACACACGTTCAAATTCAATATTGACCCTGATGATGCTAAGCAAGAATGCTTTGTTCTAGCCTTCAAGATATTAAAGAACTTCGATCCTAAAAACGGTTCAGCTTTCAATTATTTTACTACAGTATTTGTAAACAACATGAAGCTTCTCTATACCAAAAACAAAAAGTACATGGAGAAGATCCAAAAGTACCAAGATATCAAGAGCCCTGATTCTTACGGACCAAAAGACGGGAACTAAAAAAATCATGTACTCGTGGAAAATAATCCTCTTTTAGGATTCTTCCTCTTTCCGAACGTACTAGACAAGGAACCTGCGTAACTCTGAAAGCTACGAAAGAGTGAGGTAAGTCCCAGCTACTAGCGACATGTAAGATTTCGTCTCCCTTCTGGAGTACCCACTCATTCCTCGCATACTCAAGTAGCTTCATACTGTTCTTATCCCACTCGGAATAATATAGAACCATGAAATCTGTACTCCTCTTATTCCTGATGATAGAGTTCAGTAGCCCTTCTCTAGTAATCTCTACTATTGACCTAGTCATCGGTAGAGCTTTTAACTTCTTCCATCAGTTTCTGTCCGTAGTCACTCAGCTCTTCACGGTTTTTAGCTTTGTTCTCTTCTTCAGTGGGAACGCCAGCCTCTGAGAGAAGAGATGCTTTCTCATCCTCAGACATACTATTGATACGTTCAGTAAGCTCCTCCATAAAAGAACCAATCCCACGCATAAACAAAAAACGTGCGAAATTAGAGTCTGGCATGTCAGGTGGTTTTGCCGCTTCTTTTAGGGAGTTCCACTGGTCTGTCTCGGCGGCATTCATTTTGATGTATAGTTTCATTCTTCGTTTTCCTTCTTTTACTTTGTAGTCACATTTGAAGTTATCAGGGTCTAGTTCGAATAGAGTGATTTTATTTGTTTCCACGATCTATTATAGTCCAGCATGACAAAGAAATCTCCTAAAGACCTTCAAAATTTTAAAAATGATTTTCAGAAAAAAACAAGGGTAAATAGCAGGGCTAAAGGGAGTGCTTTTGAAAGATCTTTAGCTAGAACTCTCAATGGAAGATTTGGAACCAAAGAGTTTTGTAGGACTCCAGGCTCAGGTGCCTTTGGAAGCACACACACGCTTCCTGACTACATGAAAGTGTATGGGGACCTCATCACCCCTGAAAATTTTAAGTTCGTCATAGAGGCTAAGAAAGGCTATAACATCACACTGGAAGATCTTTGGAGACCAAAGAGCGATTTCTATAAATTCATCAAGCAAGCATCAAAGGATGGGAAGTTTGCAAAGAAGCCTTGGTTGCTAATATACAAGAAAGATAGAAAGAAAGAGATTGTGGTGTGTATTGACCCGTTTCCCTTACAAGAGATTATCCTAGTCAAAGGGAAATACTATGTATATCTTTTAGAGGATGTTTTAGAACTTGACGACTCTAAGTTCTTGGACTTGACCCTACAGCCTCAACATGAGCCCCCGAAACAGTAACCCCTGTCCTCATTCCCTTATTTTCTCTGGTCGAGGAAACAAAACAGGTCCTTTCTTTATTTACCCCATCCTCAGATTCATAGTTTTTGTAAGAGGCTAATGCTCCTGCCGGGGTTGTCCTAAGACCGTATTCCCCTCTAGAAAGTTTTACAAGCCACTCGTCTACTAGTTGACTCTGAAGAACCTCGGTTCTTTCTCTTCCGAAAGATTCCAATTGCATAACCATGTCGGATGTGGCACATCCAATATTAGTAACATCCCTTATATGTTTTGCGATACGATCTTGCTCAGAAACCGCAAGAACTGTAAAACACGTCACGGCTCTAGATTGAGCATGCCCCAGCATCTGCTCTCGTGTTTCTATCTTGTGAGCCTTCATCAGAACTTCTGGGTCTCGAGAAAAAGCCTCTAGAAATTGTATGTGGGATTCAAAAGATAATGCGTCTTGTCCCTTAGCATTTGAAGACATAGATCTTAGCCTATCAATAAGTGCCGGAAGATTCTTCGCATCAGCTGTTAGGCTTGCAATATTATCGTCCGGATTTTTCTTAACCTCAGGACGAATAGTTTCGAAACATGAGTTTACGTAGGATACTTCACGCCGCTCTCTGCTTTCAGCATCTCTAATTCTCTTGGACATTTTAGGGTTCATGCCTTGCTCTTCTAAAGCTTGTATGTGCAGATCTGTTACTTGTTTAGAAGAATTCCAATCCACATCTCTCAACTTTTTCGTGCCTAAGTCGGAAGTGCCTGCCCCCAGTTCTTTTCCGGGATCCTTGGCTTTATTACTAACTTGTCCCTGCAACCCACCATTCCTTATACTATCAGCAGGCAAATTAGAACCTAAGGCTTTACAAATTTCTACCCATTCATCTTTGGTACATTGAACTAAAGTATCCCCTTTTACTACGTCTACAGGGTGAGTAGACCCGGGGATCTTTTGATTCCCGGTAATTTTTTGAATACTTCCAACACCTGGAAGGTCTTGGCTTCTATGCTCTCTATTTCCACGAGCCTTCAAAACTTGAGACAGTTTAGAGTTTTGAGAGAGGGATACTGCCCTGCTAACCAATTTCAAAGCTATTTCAACCGAAGCAGTACTAAAATCTGACTCTAACTCAGAAAATTCCCTAGCCAAACTCTCAGTAGTGAAATGTTCTGGCAGCAAAGGGAGATTATGCTGTTCTAGGGTAAGTGCAGTCTTTCGGAACGCATCTACATGCTTCTCTACAGCTTTTACTGTAAGGGACAATGTTCTTAGGATTTGGGATTTTAGTATTTTATCCTTAGGATTAAGTTGCAGGAGATTCATGTCATCTCCGAGTTGATCGGCAACTTCTGCTAGTTGTGATCTAGCAGTAAAAAACCCTTGGCCTGCTGTCTTGGAAGGCTCTATAATTCGTTTACGATTACCCCTAGAGTCTAGCTCCCCACATATAGTAGCTTCAGGTCCAGAAAACTCGCCAAGAACATCTTTTAGTAAGCCTTGCTCGGTAGAAATTGAAATCCCATAAGCACGATCCCTGTTTGAAATTCCAATAAAATCTTTTTCTGATTTTATAGTTCCTGCATGTTTAAACCCTCCCATCATTCCAGGGGGGTTAGATCCATCGTTTGTACCATAGTGAAGACGATTTCCACCTTTACGAAGAAAAAATCTATTCAAAACCTGAAGCTGGCCTTCATTTTCAATCTCTAAACACCTCTCTCCACTATCTTTATGTTTTTGAAGAAGATCAGCCAAAAAGTTTAAATCCTCTGCAAACTCTTCTACCGCCTTGACTGAAAGATCAAAATCTCCAGCCCCAAATGCATTAATTAGTTTTGAAAGGGTAGTATTGGTCTTTTCTGATTCCCCAGTTATCCTAGCTGTTAAGTCTTCCAACTCAGCTTCAAGATCATCTTTTAGTTCTTCCGAAGCTAATGCGAGAAATTTTCTAGTAGCGGAATTTAGAGTGTTTACAATCTCTGGATATTGCTCTCCTATATTTGGAGGGCGGGATATTCCTCCTCTTTCAGCTGCACCAATTTCACTTTCTCCAGGAAGCCCTTGTGATTTTTGCTGAGCGACTGCAATTCGAGCGTCTATGTCAACAATGAAATCATCCGCAAACCCTGAAATTGTTTTATTTCCTGTTCTAGGTATTTCTACCTGTTGACCTAGCTGTCTCTGTAGGTTGGACTTCAAGGAGGTCAATGCTTGAATATACGTATTTTGATCCACCTGATCCCCTTTCTGGCCAACAAGCATTACGGGACCCAATGCAGAGTTCCACGCTGTATTGGTTTGCCCTTCTACAAGGATACTATCCGAAAAAGAATATCTCCGCTTTCTGAGCCGAGAATAAGATTCCAGAAGTTCTTCAAATATAAGCATGTCCTTTAATATAAATAGGGAATGTCTCATATGAGACATGCCCTATTATAGAAACAAATTAGAATTATTCTAGGCCGGAATACTGCACCGCGAAATCATATCTGATCTCTACTTCGATGGTGTGGAATTCGTTAGTGGCGTAGTTAAACTCTGCAAGTTTCCAAGACTTAGGGTATGCTCCGTAGAGGTGAACATGCTTGACAGGAAACATTGCATTGTCCAACTGGTAAATCCTAACGTGAGTCTTGAACCCTCCATTCCCTTGAAGGAACTGGGGAGTAAAAGTACCCGTAATAGGATCGTAGGTGTTTTGCATCCATTCGTAAAGTTTGGTTGCGACATCTCCTTTTACCAAGTTGTCAAATGTTATCGTACACGATTCCGGGGTTACCTTTCCAGGGTAGTGAAACTTGTCATTTACACGGTCTGCAACAATATCTTCAGAAGCAAATCCGATTTGTGACACTTGCTTTGCGGCAAGGGTTAGTTTTTCTCCTTCGTGCATGCCTGTGGGTAGATCAATTTCAACCTCCCATTGGTAGGCACGATATGATTCCAGCCCATGAGAGAGCATTGGAAGCTCTCCAGTATTGAGGGTTCTTTGGGTTTGTGTTGCGTAGTATGCGTTAGCCATTTACTTTATATATGTTTGCTGTTAGCCCAAGTCTGCTGACTGGTTAGTTAGGTTAAGTTCGAAAACAAGAACTTCGGCGGTTTTGGTGGGCTTGATTAGTACCCGACACCATAGTTCATTTCTATCAACCCTAATGGGGGTGTTCGTGGTTTCATCACAAACAACTTTGAATTCTGTGATACCTCTACGACGACGGATGTCATCTAGGGCAGGCTCAAGAACTTTTGCGACTCTGTTCCAAGTGACTGGGTCGTTAGGTTCGAAGATTAAAGCTCTAGTAGAAGCCATAATCATCTTGCGTATAACAATCATCATCCTGCGAACATTAATTCTGTCTAAAGCACTTGGAGTTCTTTGAGTGGTTCTTTGTCCCCAGATTACGATTCCATCTTGTGCGAATTTAGCGATGGGGTTGATACCATTTCCTGGTTGGTATAGAGCGTCTCTATCTCCTTGGTTTAGGTATACTTCAACATCAAAAGGTTTGGTTAATCTACCACGGGTGAGACCTGCGGGAGCGAACCAAGGATCTGAGACTGAGTCTGTATGTGCCATGGTTCCTATGGCGAATGCGGCAGGATCGATAAACTTATCGGACTTGCTCCAAACATCAAAGATTTTTACCCATGGCCAGTAAACTGCTGCGTAAGAAGAGTTCAAGGCTACGGATCTTCCGGTTCCTTGACCGTTGTGCCAGTTGATTGCTTCTTGTGCGGTATCTAATCCTTCCGGAGGGGATACTACAGCCAAGAAGTTTTGGCTTGATTCGGCAAGGGATACTAGTGCATTCTGAACACTTTGTTCAGTAATTCCAGGAACACAGGCCATTGAAATATTTAGGTCATCTCTGTCCAAGGCGTAGAGTCCAGTCTTAGTGGCTTGTAACCCTATAAGTGCTTCCTTGACCCTAGCATTTACGGTTCCACCTTCGTCTGCAACATCACCATTTACACCTCCAGCGAAAGGAGTGGTCCCATCAATAAATTTCATAAATCTGGGTGTGATTGACCCGGAAGCCGGGGCTACGGACCCGGAGTGTTGTTGAGTCGTACCGAAGGTTGCACCGGTTGTACCTGTAAGCTTGTTTTGCCAAGCTGTGGGAGGGGTAAACTCTTCTGCAGTAGTTCCTCCAGAAGAATCGAAAAACTGACCTTTGATGTGGTCTGATACTGCGTTATCCAATCCAACGTTGATTACATTCTCAGCAAAGTTGCCAGACTCTCCGTCCTTCTCGAAGTCCAATTGGAACTTTTCTTCTACAGCTCCATCCTTTGAGATTTGCAATGTAAATCCTTTTCCTGATTGAGACGCAACAACAGCTTGAAGTCCTTTATTGGAAACACCTGCAACTCTTGTAATAGAACTAAAGTTGTAGTCTTTCCCAGTGTATAAGGATTGGGCTAGGTACTCGCCGCCTGGAGAAGTACCCAGAACTGTGAGGCCGAATGCTTTATTATAAACGGCATGCTGATAGCCTGTATGGATGGGGTCTCCGGTATGAGCTGATACGGCTCCCATTACCATCACATCAGAAGACGCTTGCAAACTTGCTCCAGATCCTGCGTGGGATCCAACAAACCATCCAGAATCGGAAGTATCTTGCACAAAAGTCCACGGCCAAGTATCGGTTTGTACTTTTGCCACAGCATCTGAAATCTGAGCTGCTCCTGATCCCGCAACACCTGCAGGTATGTGTAGAACGTAGTGTGTGGATCCGAATGGAGTATTATCAACTCCAGCTTGATCAGTTGAGGAAAGCGAGATGTTCATCGCGTTAGTTCCGGAAACACCCGAAACATAAATTGCAGGGCATGCTCCAAAAGCTATTCCAGCACTTGA
>TARA_R110000824_G_scaffold115478_1_pt1 | contig 28287 bp, 17 predicted proteins | sample TARA_R110000824 | Tara Oceans TARA_R110000824 (sample SAMEA4397747) | marine metagenome | biome: Polar Biome; feature: [MES] marine water layer (ENVO:01000295) within the mesopelagic zone...; material: water (ENVO:00002006), including particulate matter (ENVO:01000060) such...
GACTGTTGAGCATTACCTTGTTGAAAGTAATATAGCTTAACCTCTTCATCAGAGTCTAGGTTAATAACCCATGACTCGTTGAACTGTCCAGGTCCCATTGTAAACAACCATTGCTGATCACCTTGAACCATACCTAGTTTTGAATTACCCCATCCATCACCGCCATCATCTTCGATCATGACGTTTATAGCACAAGGGCTATTGTTGTCTGATATAGTAGCTAAGCTGTCGTAGTTAAAAGCCTCAGGATTAACGCAGCCCCAAGTATGCAATACTTCACATGTGTCTTGAGCAGTAGCTAGTGGATCGTAATCTACGTAGTCATTATCCATGCAGCCAAATACATCAGGCACAGGTGGACAAGGTTCTGTAAATATAGCTCCTGAGTAAGCCGTGCCACCATCAAACTCTTCAAAGCCTATGTCAGTCAGTTCCCATATAGTATCGCTTTCACACGTCGTAATAACACACGCTCCATCTGCCGCACCTCCAGTTAAGCTACCTTGTAATCCATCTCCGTATGTGTCAGTAAGTATAGCTTCAAATCCTAACGATGAGCAAAATTCATATTCATATGTAGCGTATTGATCAGCAAAGTTAAGCGTGCCTGGCGCTACGTATAAAGGTTGAGGTCCACCTGCCAAGTCAACTACAGTTAAGCCAGTTTCATTTGGCCAACCATCTAAGGTTAACTGAACGTTCACAAGAGTTTCGCCTTCAGGGCAAGAGCCTACATTGCAGCTGCCATCATCTAGCGTAGCCCACGGATTATAGTTGTCTGCTATATTATTAGTACAACCAAGTAACACTGGTAAACAAGGATTAAGAGTAAAAGCAACCGTGTCTGTAGCACTAGCAAACTCATAGTTAGCCGTGTCTAATCCACACGCGTTATGTAACCTGTAAAAACCCTCGCCAAATGCACAGCATATACCATCGCCAAAGGCATCCATCATAACAAACTCGTAATCACCTGCTGGTAAAAACTTTGTTACAGTTAGTAGAGTATTGTTCTGATATGGTGGACTAACTGCAACGACCTCGTCGTCTTGTAGTATCTCCCACGATGTTTCACCAGCGTAGTTGTCTGGCTGTACAGTTACATCTAACCAACTACCTTGGCCAAGTAGCGATCCGACTATAAGCCAGAATAAAGCTACTAGTAAGTAAGCTTTGTTTTTCATACCTCAAACCCAAAGTTAAAAATCATAAACCTAAACTTCTTAGCCTCCCACTTAATTTCTAATACAGTTAGTGTGCCTAATCTAAATTCTAGAAAATACTTTTCCTTTTTGTTGCCAGCGGCAAACCCGTTAATCCAATCAATCATAATACGTCTTTTTTAGTTTCTTTATTTTCAAACACCTTCTTTTTACCGCCTTCGTATACATAGGCGTGACCTTCGTCTATCAGCGTTTGATTTATATTATATTCTATTCCTTCTATATCTTTAATGAAGATCTCCCCTAAAACTCTTCCGTACTTTCCCACACCATGGCTTTTTAATCTGAAGTATCCTGGTTTGGAACTTACTGACTCCAGTAGCTCTTTGTTGCGCTCCTTTGCGGCGATCCCTAGTTTTTTTTCGTCTAAATCTTTCGTTCGCGACTCCCATGTATCAATGCCTTTATATCTAATTCTTTTCTTGACCCAAGTGTCAAACCCTAAATCTATTAGAGCGTCAACAGTATCACCATCAACGACTCTTTGTAACTTAGCTTTATATATATACTTCTCCATTAAAAATCGCTATATATAATTTCATCTATAATATTCTGCACGTCTTTCTTAGTAGCCTCCATCTCCATCATTATGTTAGCTTGAAACCTCTCCACCTCTTTGCCATTAAATACGATGATCGTAGGCACTACAACTATCTTGTAGTCAGCTTGATAGCTACCTTCGTCTATGTTGACGTTCATAATTTCGCAGTCTGTAAGCTTGTCTAAGTAGTCAACGTTATTACCAGCGTTCCAGCTAGCGTTAAATTGAACTACGCAAATGTCACTACCACATAGGTTTTGAGCACTAGCAGTCATTCCACCGATAAGCATTGTAACTAACAGCAGCGCATACACTAGTGTAGTTTTCCAGTTCATTGTGTCTGTTTCCATGATTACTTTAGTTTATCGATTTTATCTTCGATGCGATCAAGATCTTCTTTAAGTTCAGACACGTCTTCCTGTGTAGTCATAATAGTCTGACGAACGAGTTTGTCTTTCATATCAAACTCCATACGCGTTACATCTGGCGGAGGCGGGACAGGTAGCTCTTTAGCTAAAGCTATATCACCTTGTAATGTAAAGTACATACCGATTAAGGCAGCCAAGCCAGCTGCACCCATGCCAATTGTTTTGAGGTCTAGCGTTACTTTAGTATCCTCACCTATTTGTTTTGCCATTTTATTTTACTTTTTTGGTTTACAGTCAGGAACCATCTTACCTCCTTTTTTCTTAAACGTTTGCTTACCATTTACTATGTTGGTGTGCGTGTCCCAGCAAGGCGTGCTTTTCTTTTTCATAGCAGAGAACTGTTCAAAGTCTTCTTGCTGAACACCTGGTTTACCGTTGTGCAACGCGTCCATCTTGTTGTACGGGCTATGATCGAACCCTTTTTCCTTTAAATCTAAATGCTCCTTATGAGTTTCAGCTTTTTCGGTCTTATACATATTGTGAGGTTCAAACCCCTTCATTTTAAATGCCATGTTACGATTTTTTATGTTTCCTACAAAACGTCTTAGCAGCACCAGCGCTACCAAAACCCCACTTCTTTAATGCCATAGCATAAGGTGTTGGCTCACCCTTATCGTTTTTCATAGGATGATCTTGAGCTCCAAACCTGCACGCAAACTTAACCCTATCTGGATGAGTACCACTAGTTTTCCTACTAGCCATACCAGGGTTTTCTTTACGCATTTTTCTATTACGCTTTGCGTAAGCCTCTTCTGTTATTTTTAGAGGTCCTTTATTATATCCGTCAGTCGCCATACCCTAGAAGATTACATAGTTTGCACCACACTTAAAGTTATACCATTTCCTATTCCAATATTTGTTATATCTACCTTCAAGAAAAACTCCAATGTGTTTGTTAAATCTGTGCCCGAAAATAACTCCGCCCGAGTAGTCAAGCCACTGGCCATCCACTGTGTTGTGATACATATACTCCCCACCTGTGTCGTAATGGTAGGGCATAACATTTCCCCAAGTGTGGAACCAGAAGTCCTCTGTAAAGTGATAGAAGTCGAACCCGGCAACCACCGAGTAATTCCACTGGCGAGCAAGTTCATTTCTTTTTCTAGTAGAGTATTCAGATAAGACTTGAGGGATAGCAACTGCTTCCCAGACCTCAGTGTTTTCAGCGACAACTGTTCCGTCTGGGTCCATGTATTCTCCAGTTGTAAGGTCGTGGGTATATCCTTCTTGAAGTGCGAGGTAAGTGTAGTGTATATCTCCGTTTGCGAGTTTCCAGTCAGCAAGTGGGTCATATCCATAGGGCTCTGAGATACGTTGAGCGATTCCTGCGTGAAGAGAGAACTTCTTACCGAGCTTAAGCCTATATCTCTGTGAGCTTTCAAAGTATTCGATGTCAGCGAATCCGTCTTCAAGGTATTCAACCTTTGCCATAAAGTTATTTCCGATGTAGCGAAAAAAGTGATGCTGGTTGAAAAACTCCCGGCCTTGTTGTCTTTCATATGTAACCTCTGCGAGAAACTCTATACCGTTACGCTTACCTATGTTAGCGTCAGCAGAGTACGATGATTCAGTTCCGTCATAGAACGCGTTGGCTCTATTTTCGTACCCAAACCTAGCGATCTTACGTACACCCATAGATAAGCTATAATCAAATGGAGTTGCTACAGTCTCTTGAGTTAACCCATCAGTAACAGAGTATACTGTTTGATCCGACACAGAGTTGCCTCCATTTATAGCTGCATAGAACGTGGAAAACTTAATAGCTTTCTTTAGCTCTTGAGCTTGTGTTAAGCTACAGCTAAGTAGCAGGGTTAATAATAAACTTAATCGTGGTAATAACATTTTCCTGATTTATTTGTTGTTTGCATTTTGCACCTGTCTCCATCCGTCTTAATATGAGAACATTGAACTTTTTTATTATCATCTCGTTGCTCTACCTTTTGGTGAACAGTACAGTAGTTACCGTCACCCACGGGTTTCATAGAACAACGCACGCCGGCTCTATTAACAGCCGCGCAAGTGACCTTTTCTTCCGCTTCCTTTTTCTCTTCTTCAGTAGTAGCTTTTTCTACGGCTTGACGCTCTTCCTCTTGGGCCTCTATATTGGTTTCAATTTCAGCTTGTTGTTCTTCAGCTACTTCCTCAGCTTTTTTAGCTTCTTTAATCTCTTTTATTTTAGCCTTACCTCTTTCTTGAGCCTCATCAACTTCTGTGTCTTCGATACCAAGCTGCCATTTAGGATAACCCATTAGCAAGGCTACGCGCTGCCAGTCTTGGTTGTTAACATCAAGAGCGCCTTGGATGTTGTCTATTTTTTGTACAAATCTAGCTACAGGTAAATTAGTAGTCGCCTCTATAACGTTCGCACCAGCATGTATAGCTGGGTTGTCCATGTCTAACCCCATTTCTTTTATAGCCGCTCTGTTGTAATTCCACTCATTGCCTGCTGAGTATAGTTTACGAAGCTTGGAACTAATAACTGGAGAGAAACTTGTAAGCTGAAGCACTGTTCTACTATGATCAGGGGTACTTAAGAAACTGTCATCATACGCTTTTTCTTCTTGTTTTTCAAACTCAAGAACCGTGTTCCTTATAGCACTAAGAGCAGCACCAAAAACACCAGTACCTCTAAGTTGAGAATCAATCATGGTGTTAACGCTTCTGTCAATCGACTTGTTTAAACCAGGTTCATCTACGTCATCTTCTTCGTCAAGTCCCCAAGCAAACAACGCATTTTGCAGCGCAGAGAAAATAGCTGATTGTATAACGCCATAATAAGCTATCTTTGATACATTAGATTTGAAATCACCTCTACCGTTTACAATATCTCTAGCAGCCTTTTCTTGTATACGCATATACTGCATTGGTGTATTAGACCAAGCTAATATAGTTCTACCTAAACCTGAAGCTTGTTGTTGAGATATAAGATCTGCTCTTGATGACTGCTGATTTGTTTCTGTTAACTCTTGAAACTCTAAAAAAGCTTGTTTTTCAGCATCAGCCTTACTAACGCCTTCTTTTGTTAAAGCCCTTACCTTGTTTCTATAATACGTAGAACCGCCAGAGGCAATAGCAAAGCTATCAGCAATCTGTGTAGGTGTAAAACCTTTCTTTATCAACCATGATACCGCGGCTTTTGCTTTGTTCTTTTGTCCCGCCATAGCTGCGGCTAACTCTGCTTCCTGAACATTGTACTCCAATCCAGCTCGTCTTTGCTTTAGCATAGGTGAGTTCCATATCATAGAAAAATCCGACCAATATTGTTTTTGGTTACCAAACGCTCTTGCTGCAGCAGCTGGATTATTGAACGACCAGTTGATATAGTTAGTAGCTGATATAGTTTGAAGCATAGCTGACCTCATGTTCAGGAACATTGTAGCTCCAACAGATCCGTTAATCCAATTGTTAAACTGATTAGTCAGTCTATTAGAACCTGTAGGCCTATTAGAACCTGTCTTCATTCTGTATATAGAATCTTCGAGAGCTTCTCTAAACTTAGAGCCTTGAGTTGCCTCAATCTTATTTAAGTTTTCTGGTGAAAATATTACATCAATGTTCTGTTGCCACTCTTGCAGATACTCAGCTCGTCTACCTTTGTTGTTAAGGTTAAATAAATCTGAAACTATAGTTTCACCTACCCAATTTTGGTTAGGCTTTGACCACGTGCCTTTACCAATCATATTTAATTGTTCGGCAAAGTTTCTTAGTTCGGTATCACCTTTGACAATATCGGTCATCTGTTTTAAATCTCTGGCTGATAGCTCAGGAACTTCAAATCCAGCTTTTTCCCACAAGTAAGTTCTTATTGCCTGGTCATATGTAAACGAAGAGTTAGGTAGCTTTTCGTTTAACTTTCTTTTTACTGAAGGCATGTCTTTATATAAAGCCTTTAAATCTTCAGAAGACCTTTGCCTAGTCTCATTCATTTCTTTAGTAGCCCTAGCAAATGGATTAGCTAAGCTCTTCTCAAAGAAAGCTCTATCCGCATTACCTTGTTTGCCTTTACCCATAAAATTTTGCATAAGACCCATGAAGTCTTGCGCACCGGGTACAACTATAGATCTTGTGTACCTACGTTGACCAGCCACTTTACCTCTAGCACCACTAAACGTTTTGTAAGCCTCAATTCCAGTTGCACGCTCTATCATTTTATTAAAATCAAGATCCATGTTATCCGAAGCCAATCTTCGAGCTTGCTGAACGTTAGACTTAACGTCTAATTTGCTTAATACTTCTTTGACAGCCTCCACGTTAGGTAAAGCGTCGTCCACAAAGTACATGTCGTTGTACCCTTCCGCAAACTTCTCTAGCATCCACTGGCCTTTAGCGGCACCTTCACTTTTACCTAAACCAGTAATGTTTTCTAAAGGTATTTCTATACCTTTACTTTTTAACCAATTAAATATCGGTTCAGCAGAAGCCTGCTGCCTAGCTGTTAATACAAACACATTGTTTGATCCATACTTCTCTATTTGATTTCTCATCTTTTGAAGCAATGGACCGTCAGTTCCACCTCTTACGTTTGCAAAATCAGAGAAGTCAAACTCGTACCCTTGCTCAGCATATTTAGGTCCTTCAATTGGCCATTGTTCACTGCTGATCTTTACTTTCTCTCCACCTTTAGTAGCTATTACAAAGTTTTCACCATCAACAATTAATGTCTCATCAAAATCAAACGTGCTCATCCCTCGCTTTTTAGCTCTAGAATTTCTACTATTAGCTACAGCTTTTTGGATAGTTTCCATTTGCCTTAATGACTCTGAAGGCTCTAAATCCTTTGATGCTAAATACTCAGGTATAGGCATATTTTCATAAGCCTTTCTTAACTCCATGCTTCGCTTAGACATTTCTGCAACAGAAATTCCAGCTTTGCTATACACCTTACCACTTCTGTAATTAACTAGTGGTAAATCAAAAGGAGACCTATGGAAAGCCTCATAATATCTAGCTTCAATAGGATCCATACCTGGGAGATGAGTAGCTGGTAAATTCGTCTTAAGAATTTTATTTACCATAGCATCTAAACTTTCTGGTATAAGAGTAGTGTGATAATCTCTAAGAGTAAGTTCTAAAGCTTTAGCTTGTGGTGCTTTACCTTTAGATAATATATACTCATATATTCTAGCCTTAACATACTGAGCCGGAGTCGTGTGTTCAAGCACCCAGTTATTTCCATACTTAGCTTCAATCTGAGCTCTAGTCATTCCAGGTAATACAGCTAATGAAGCTGATTTTTTAATCAACCCTTCCATAGGACCACCTTGACCTTCGACTATCTGCCTAACTTGACGGTATGTTATATCACCGTTAGCATACATATCTTTTACTGCTTCTACTACAGATTGTTTTCCTTTACCGTCAAATAAAGCTTTCTTATTTTCTTCACCAATCTTATCAAACTCCTCTCGAGCTTTTAAATCCCATGCTCCATCTTTTCCTGTAACTCCTTCTAGTACATTTTTTTTCTTACCAACCGCGTCTGACTTTGCGCGTGGAGATCCTTCATACGTTTTAAGAACCTCTCCGTTAGCTTCCATTCTAGCATACACCGCGTCAGCAGCCTCTTGTGCTTTAGTAGCTGTTTCAAATAAACCAAATCTATTGTTGCTTTTAAATTGAGTATTACCCTCAATCATGTTTTGCTCTGCGGTCTTGACAACTGTTCCTAATCTAGGGTCTTTAATAAGATTTCCCTTAGCGTCTCGTACCTCTGCTCTATACGTGCCAAGACCAGCTCCTTTGCTTATACCTTCTTTTATTAAAGACTCAAACCCACCTTTACCAAGTTGACGCGTTATGCTCTCTATAATACCGCCTTCCATTGTGTATACAGCCTGACCCTCTCTAATGCTTTCTATGTTGTTGTACAAATCTATTGTCTCAATAGACTCTTGTCCAAATCTTGCTTCAATAGTTTGTAAACGGTTTGGAAAAGCAATTGTTTTCATAGTCCCTTCAATAGCTCTTTTAGGTTTCATTGTAGTATACTGAAACTGCTTATTAAGTTGAGAAGCTATCTTTTTAATCTCTGCTTTACTTATACCTTCCACAGGGTTGTTTGCGAAGTGTGTTGTCATGGCGTGCTCGAAAGCTTGAGCACCATTCTCCATTTCTTGCATAGCCTTATCATAAAGACCCTTAAGCTCTCTACTCTCTATTTCCTTAAGGAATTCAGTTTGGATAGGCCAGTCTTTACCTTCTAAAGTTGTACTAGCTAACCTAGCTTTACCCGCACCTATTTGATTTGAAAGAACCTCTGTTGTGATACTTAACTTTTGAGATATAGCAGGTAGATTTTCCATGGCTGCTTGATATGTCATACCTCTAACTACTTCTTCCATGTAGTTTTTTCTAACACCCTCCATGTTACGCATGATATCCTTTTCAGATTTAGCGCCAGGTTCACTAGCGTACTCTCTAGCTAGCGTGTTATCAACTTCATATCTAACTTCACCACCTCCTAACTCAACTTCTTTTATACCTAACCTCTTAAGTGTTTCAGCTCTACTTAGTTTAAGCAATTCTTTAGGGGCGTTACCTTGACCTGTAGGATCAGCTTCAGCAGTAAGCCTACCCGTTTCTTTAGAGGTAAACTCTGCAACACGCTCTGGTGTTCCGTATAATACTTCTTTTAAATTCTGCGGTTGACCTTTTTTAGCTATGTTAACTGTTTGTAATGTATTAGCTATACCTATAGATTTACCTTCTAGTTTTACATCTCCAGTTCTAGTAGATAATGTACCTTGAGGTAGTGCAGATGATTTAGATATATCTAAAGTTTTACCTATAGTCTCAACACGTTGTTTAGTATTTTTACCAAAGACTTTATCTAAAATAGTTTTTGGAACCTTTATGTTTTTTAAACCTTCGTAAGAACTTGGTAATTTGGCGTCAGGCATATTAATAAACTCAGCGACAAAATCATTTAATTCTTTAATACCTTGTTCTATTTCTTCTTTACGCTCTGGTGTAGCGTTATCAATGAGTCTATCTCTTATATCTATTCTAAGTCTAGCATCAGTCTTACTATTTAACTTCATTTCTGAAGGAGTGTATACTGGTTCTTTACTAGGCTTTAGATCTGTCGTAGTCCCGGTAAACTCAGTTTTCTGAATACCAGGTTTGTTTAATGCTGTACCTAATTTATTTACAAGATAAGAGTTTAAATAACCATCAAGATCTAGGTTCTCAACACCTTCTTTCCCACCTGTTTCTCTAAACTTTCTATTAAAAGCGTCTAAATGCTTTAATAACTCTGGCCTAGTAATATCCCACGCGAAATCCTCCTTCTCAGATTTAGACATGTTTTCAAACGTAGGTGTTTCAAATCTTCCTTGACTTTTAGCTACGGCTATGGTCTTACCTCTGTAAGAACTTATTACAGCGTCAATAGCTTCTCCTTGTCTCTGAGCATCTCTACCAACCAGGTCTTTACCAAATATAACGTCACTATGCCCAGCAAGTATTCTATTAATCCTTTCTTTTCTTGCAGCGTCGTCTTCTTTCTCGCCTACAGGCGGTCTATTAATTGTAAGTAGATCATCTATGTTCTTGATCTCTTTGACGTTGTTATCCATTAGCTCTTTCCAGCCTTCTGGTTTGTTTTTGAATAACTCTACGTTTTCAGCAATAAGCCCACGTCGTCTCTTTGATTCTGAAGCTAACATAGTACCTTCATGGAAATGTATACCCTCTTCGTTATATAACCTCTCCATCTCTCTAGCCTCTGGGCTATTAGGTTCTGCTATAACGTCTTGTAAATGCTTTAGTTCTTTTAAACTATTCTTACCTTGGTTAATACTTTCAATGTAGTTAGCAAAGAACTCTACTATATTAGCCTCTGTAGTGAAGTTGTATTTTTGCCCTAGCTTTCCACCGACATCATTTTGAACTAGATCTTTGAGTTTTCCAAAGGCACCAGCTTCCCTTAGCTCTCTAAGGTTTTCTGGCTTAGCTAAATGCTCAGCTACGTAACTAAACAATTCCCAATCCTTTAGTTTAGCAGCTTCCCAAGGGTTTTTTTCTATATCAAATCGCTTATTTCTCTCAACCATCTGATCATACAAAGTAGCATGCTCAGGATCTGTAGTGCCAAGCTTAATCTCCTTAGCAATATTCATAAGCTTCTGTACAAAATCACCTTTGAGCCTAGCGCTTGTGCCAAATAGAATTTCCATTCCAACGTGGCCGAGTTCGTGAGGAGCAAGTCCTTCTGAGAATCTTTCAGCGTTATATCTTACGACAACAGTACTACCTTCTATATTCCCCTTTGCTCCAAGACCAAGTGGTTTATTTTTACCATTTTTATCTACATAATAAACCTCAGCGCTGTTAGTTGCTTGCATTGGTTCCATTACGGTCTCATACTTTGCGGCAAGTTTTGCATACTCAAGAGTGTTTTTACCTCCTGCCAAGGCGTTAAATTCTGGGTTTAAATTACCTTCTGCGTCTACTCTTTTAATCTGTCTTATTTCACCTGTAACTTTATCGCGAACAACATAACTATTCTCGCTACCTACTTCTACTTTTACGTCTTTTGCACCAGCGTCTTTATAATGTTGAACCTGCTCCTTAGTTCTGTTTTTTAACATAGTAGCACCCAGCATTTGATCAGTCATATCAAGCTGGGTTTCGCTCCTAGCTATCTGTTGTTCTAGTCCTTGGGCTAACTCTAAGTGATCTGCTAAGTACTGATCCGTCATATCCTCCCCGTTCTTCTTCTTTGTTCTAAGAACTCTCTTGCCTGGAGATTCAATAATAGTAAAGTCTTTTGTTTGATAGTTTTTCTTGCTTGAAACCTCAAACACTTCACCAGTATTATTATTGCGTACCTTATAGCCTTCTGTACGTATATAAGTTATATTGTCTAAAGCTTCGTTTCTAGCTGATTTTATACTGTTTAGCGTTTTCCAATTTGTATAAGACGCTTTATGAGTAAACCCAAGCCCAGTACCTAAAACCCAATTAGACGCCCAGCGTTTTAGATTTTCGCTGCCATCACCATAGTGCTCTCCCACGACCGTTTCGAACTCTTTATAACCCATGAGATCATTAGTTATAGCTAGCCCAAGTTCTCCTACCTCACTACCTACAACAAAGTTTAGCGGTGATTTAAAAGCTAAACCATATAACTTCTCAAGTCTTGGCGCGTTGTTCACCATCTTCATACCAAACTCCGTCTTCTTGAAAGCTGGACTCCACCTACTTGCATGTATAGTACCTAGCGCGGGAGTTAATATCTGGCTAGCTCCTCCAAATCCAAATCCAGTAGCAAACGCGTCTCCTCTATGTCCGGCTGAAGATGGTAGCGCGGCAAACTTAGCACCTTCTATAAGAGACTCAGTTAAAATAACACCTGCTCTAGATAGCGGGCTAGGTCCAATTGACGAAGTGTAATTACTGGCTTGTAACCACGTTCTAAGAGGCACACCCTGTGCCTTTGCAGCTGCTCTAGCTTGAGCGACAGTTAAGGCTTTTTTACCGTCCCAGAATCTTTTACCTTTTGCGGCAGTAAGTATTTGATTAAGATTTTTACCACCCCTAAAGATACCCGCAGCTCTAACAGCGGCAGTAGCCTTGTTGGCAAAAGCAAACTCTAATAAAACACCAGTCATACCCGCTCCTCCATATAATATGGTCTCACCCATAGCTCTATCAGCATACCGCTCTTGTTCTGACGTGATCTCTACACCCGCATTAGTTAACGTGCTTGTATATTCGTCTATAACATCTCTTTCGCTCACACCCAAAACGCCTGTAACGCGAGCTTCTCCAGTAAACATGTTAAATACAGGTTTTTTTCCAAATATAGATTCTACAGCTAATTTACCAGCATTTTGCCATGAGTTTTTTTCTATAGATAATACATTTTCATTAAGGAGATACATTCTCTTTAAAGCCTCTTGCTCTATCAGTAAGTCCTTGAGTTGACTTTTTAACAGCAACTCTTCTTCCGTGAAGTAAGACCCACTCTCTTTATCATACGAGCTGTAGTATGCTGGATTAGTAAGCTTATCTCTTAACGTGTACGGCTTTCCGTCTTTCTCGCCAATCACTTCGTTTAGCTCACTCTGAATATTGGCCGTGGCGTATGCGTTTTTATTAAACCTTTCTTCAAGAAGTTCGAACGTGGTTAAATTAGGCGTATTACTAATTTCACGAGTTATGTCTGCTTCAGCCTGCTCAATAGTTGCCTCTGCATTTTCAACTCCCTGTTCTTCGTTGTCGCTATTATAAGGATTGTAAGTACGTGGCTTACTTACTAGTTGACCCGTAGAAGGATCCCAAAAAGATTCAAAACTACTACCAGATAAACCACTACCAAAAATATTAACATCACCCATAGCTTCCAAGCGCAACCTTTCAATTGCCGCACTGCGCTGCGTTTCAAGTTCTTTCTTCTCATCTATGGTTAAATCCCCATGCATTAGCTGCATGTTTATACTAGCTAACGTACCCTCGTTTTCAGGTAACGATGCTATTAAGGTGTTTCTATGAAGCCTAAGCCACTCTGACTGGTTAGCAACTTGTACTGTCTCACCGTCAGCATTTATATACGTATTATTATTTACAATTTGCTCAAACCCTTCAGTCGCACGTTGGTCAATTGACGCCTTCTTTTTAGCATCTAGTCTTGATAAAAACTCGCTCTCAATAATATGATCTATTTGCGAATCGGAAAGTTGCCTGTATTCACTCCTATAATCGCCAAACAAGCTAGTCAATAGGCCTTGCCTTCCAATATCGTTTTTAACTCGCTTAATCATTTGATCTGAAGTCAACCCACCCCTCTCTATTTCATCAAGAACTTCAGGTGTAAAGTATGGTGCAAGAGCGTTGTTTATAAAAGCGTTTTTTTCCTCTACGAACCTTGCACCTCCGCCATATTCTTCATCACCCTCTTTAGGGTCAGCCTCTAAAAACGCGTGAAGTTCTTTTTTTAATCTTTCGCTATTTCCAAGCGCAAACGATCTAGACACCCCGTGAGGATTTGTTATAGTTATATTATTAACGCTCGTACGATTACCACTTCCTTCCACTCTTTCGCCAAATTCATCTTCACCTATACCTTCCTCTACAGTAAAGCTATCAGGCAACACCTGACTAAGTCCATCAGCAATTCTTTCTTCACTCCACCAAGTTGAAATATTGTTGTCTATTACTGTGTTTATATTGTTACGCGTAATGTCTTTGCTTTCTTTGTCAAGCGCTTTGGTGTTGGCTTTTATGTCAGCCAAATGAGGTTCTTCAACCTCTTGCTTATACAATGCTGCGGCTTTTTCCTGCCACTGTAGCTTAACCTGTTCATTTAGTTTCGCAATATCTTCTTCGGTAGCACCTTCAGGAACTTCTGGTATATCAAGCTCTATGTTATCTAACCTTTCTTTGTTCTCTTCATACCAAGCTTGTGTAGTCTGCTGTACTGGTACATCCGGTTGATCTTCTTCTAACACTGGCTCTGTTACCCCTTCCATGCGCGCTTCGCGATAACCTGGTGCTTCTTCCTTTTCTTCTTCAGGTATTTCCGGCACTAAAGTTGGATCAGCCACCGCTTCGTTTTCTGGAGCAGGAGTAGGCTCTGGTGAAGGAAATCTAGATGTAAGATCAGGACGTGGCTCTGGCTCTGGCTCTGGCTTAGGGTCCGACTTCTTTCCTAGAGTAAACCCACCAAATTTGATCTCTGTCTCTGGCGCAGGGTCCCAATCTTTCTTTCCTATGTTTCCTTTAAATAGATCATACCAAACTCGATTCTCGGCTTCTGGATGAAGTCTAGCTGAACTTTCTTCTCCAGTGCTCCAAGTGTCTGGATCCCCTGGGTACTCATCTTCATAGTGAGTATCCTTACCGTGCTCGTGGTAATCTTTAGCAAGATTTGTTATCGTATGTTTTAGTGGCGAATTAGACATGTACTCTTTTACTACATTCGCAATAGAGGCTTCGCTTTCACCAGAAGTCTCCATGCCGTCAATAATCCTTGCTAACTTACTGTCCATTTATTACAGATTTTTATAGTATTGAATTTTTTGAGAAGTAGTCATGCCGGCTGTTTTCTTTGTCATTGGCGAATTTAGTCCTTCTTCTCGTTGAACTCCTCCCATGCCAGACCCAGCGCCTGCAAATGATCTTTTAAGCTCTTTGTTCTTTTGGTTTCTAATATCTCGACCCTTGTTATACGCCTCTTCTTCTTTAGCCGCCCAATACTCAGCTAATTTTATTTGCGCAGACTTAAATGTTTCAGGATCATCAGAATTTTCTAACACGTGATGATATACTTCTTTAGCACTAATATCTAAGTCTTTAAGCTCTGAGTCGTGTTCTGCTTCTTCAACAAAAGATTGTGCTCCATATACTGGGTTTAACATTAGTTGAGCTATATTCTTAGGGGTTATTTGATTTAGTTTTGTTTCTACTAAATTATCAGGTAAAGATTTACCATCAATTCCTAACTGTCTAAGATTAGCCAGAGTTTCAAAGTGTTCCTTCTTTTTTGCGGCTGGTTGAATATTGTTTTTTATTATATCGCTAAAATCCGTTAAACTAACATTTTTATAACCACCATCAAGTTGTGCAACTCGAAGACCCATTTGGTTAGTTTCTGAATCAAAGTTCATTTCTAGCATGCCAGGTTCCTGACCAACAATGTTGTCAATATCCCACATGGCCTCTGTTGGGAGTACTCCCCACAAACCTTTATTTGTTATATCAGAAGCCTCACCAACCAAGCCTTTAAACGTCTGCACTTGATTCGATCTTTCACTAAGTTCACCGATTACCGAATGAGTACTTTCATCAGTATGCTGAGCGTCTTGAAATTTATCACGCAAATCTAATACATGAGGTCTCATTTTATCATATATATATTTACCTAAATCTGCTCCTCTTTCATCTCTATTTCGAGTTCCCCATCCAAAGCTATCTCTTATAATCTGCTCTTCAGCATTACCAGCGCTGTACTTCTTCATAACAGAAGACGTTTTTTTCCAAGGTGAAGATGTTTTTTTATTTGGTGAAGAATACCCAAGAGATGCTCTTTGTTCTAATGATTGACCACGGCCAGGCGCCATTAGGCCTTCGTTTAAATCAGCCGCTGCTTCTTCCTCGTCATCAAACACCTCTTCCTCTTCTTCAATCTCTACAAGATCTAATTCATCTTCAAACAACTCTTCTTCACGTTTTGCCTTAATCTTAGCTTTTAACTCCTCAAGATTTGCTGCGAATGTCTCTCCACCCTTCTCGAACTGGCTTGATAAATCTCTACCTTTACCCTGCTTAGTATTCAGTGCGGCGTACTGTGACCCTGCTAATAAATCACCTTTTGCCGAAAAGTCAGGTGTGAATATTTTTTTTTCTGCCATTTTGTTTTATTTAAGTAATTTATTATCCACCCGTTCCACCTGTTGGTGCTCCGCCGCCTGCTCCACTAGCAAAACTCATAGTTGTAGTCCCAGCCTCGGCCATAGAGTCGAAAGCTTGTTCTTTACCTCCTCTATGCAGCATTTCTTGGTATCTTAACTCCTCATGAGTTTGACCCATCATAGTTTGAAGCTTGTCGCTTTGCATCTGTCTACTCTGTAACTCCCCTTGTATTTCTTGCTGTTGTATAGTACCAGCCTCTTTAGCTGCAGCCAGTTGATTAGCAGATTCCTGTTGAGCTATAGATGCCGACGCTTTTTGAGCATCCATTGAACCTTGCGCTGCTAGCGTTTGAGCTAGTGCCGCTATACCAGAACCACCCGCTGACCCACGCATCTGTTGCATAATATTAGCTTGTGATTGCATTTGCTGTTGCTTGGTAAAATCAGCGGCCTGTTGGTTAACAGTTAGATCCTCCATAGTATTTTCCATACCTAAATAAGGATTACTTGTATCTAGTTGGGCAAACATGTTCTGCTGTTTGTCTAGTTCATCTCTTGCAGATTCAGCCTTTTTCTTAGCTTTATTAGCTGAGATAGCTCCATCAGCTGCTTTAGCAGTCATAGCTGTAACAGCTACCGCGGCACCTACAATTCCTACAATAACAAATGTCCCTTGGTGTACCTGCTCTATACCAAGAGTTGATTCGTTAAAAAACCACGATGCAATTAAAGCTACCCACGAGCATATTTCTAATGGTCTTAAGTCTAGCTTCATAATTTATTTATTTTTAATATATTCTTCATATTCTTCATAACTTACTGCGACTATTTCTTTTTCTAGTTGATCTAAATCCTCTGTGTTAGATGGGTTTTTATGAGCTGTATACCAGATAGTATCTTCATGAGAGTATATAACTCTCTTAGTTCCTGGTTGCGCTATTATAGTACAAGGAGCGATGTGCTCAACCATACCTTCTTCTCCAACAACAGTTACTCTACCCGTAAGTAAAAAGCTCATATGCAAATGTTTGTGTATAGCGCCAGACACAATAGTGTCCTTATACATAGTCATTTCTCTAATATATACACCATCCATAAAGAAGTTTCTAATAGGAATCTCCTTTGCATTTGTTAATATAGGCTTATCTTCTGTGCCAACCAATATACTAACACCATCTGCCACGGATCTAATATCCTCTTCTACTTTAGTTATATTATACCTAAAGTTTTTAGCTAACCCGCTATTTAAGTTATTATCAGTCATTTAATTTTATTAAAGTATACTGATATATAGTTACACTTTTTAGCGTTTATTTACTTGTTTCAAAACAATCGGTGGCTATAGCAAACAACTCGGCCTCATCTGTAGAGTCATTAACAAACTTAACATTCATGTGGTACCCAAGTATAGAGCTTAAATTAGCTTTGTTATCTTTACTAAACAATATAAACTTTGTTGTACTGTTTAGATCTCCAGGCGCTATAGTATTACATATAATAGTAGGCGTTGCAGATTGCTTGTCGTTTATCTGTCTAATCTGCCCTATCTCTACTATACTATTAGCTCCGTTAGTGGTAAAACCACCATCAGAACCTGTGTCTACATAGTACGCAGTATCACCTACCTGGCAAGAAGTATTTAATGGTGCTGAAAACGTTAGTGTTATTGATGGCATTAGTTATGAGCTGTTATTAATGAATCTAAATATATGTCTAATCTACTAGTTAAGTGCAGGTCTTTAACTCTTAAAGCGCCTCTTACGACCACGTCGTTACCTACTTTTTCTGCTTCAACATTAAGAATATCTACACCGTTATTAGCTCCTTTGAAAATTAAATTTACTGCTTCAAGGGTCACGGCGGCGCTTAAAACAATCGTGTTATGATCCGTTACGCTTGCCACGGTGATTCCTGTTCCGTCCGCAGCTGTTAGTTGGGTTTCATCATCTCCCGTGTGAACTGTCATTCCAGGTACTATCCCTCTAGTACCATGGGCAAGAGGGTAGTTGGATAAATAGGTTAACAAGTCTATTCCACTCTTACCTGCAGCGGCTACGGTTAAGTTAACGGTTGCGCTAGCTGAAACAGAGCCGCTCATTAGGCGTACGTGGTTGTTTGAGCTACCACCAACTAAAAGGCTTTTTTTAGGAGGAAGAGTAAGATTCTCAAGCACGGCGGCAAGCCAAGAATCTGTTACGCTGAGCGTTTTCCCTTGAGCAGGTGGTATTGTAAAAGAAAAATTTATTATAGCTGGATCATTAGAGTCAAACCTTACCTTTGATCCACTAGATATAGTAGCTTCTTTATTTAGAGTTATTTTGCTACCTCTAATTCTTGTTATTTTAGTACCATGACTCACGCCCTTGCCACTCACAACCATATCGGTTTTTACTCTAGTTGACTCCTTTGTCAAAGTAAGCGTTGTAGATGCTATACCTCTCGTGTTACCATCAAGTACAAACGTTGTAGACTTAAAACCACCATACGGATCGTTTTCATATCTTATTGGTCTCTTTACAGTAATAGCAGCGGGTAAGGTGCCAAAATTACTTGTGTTATCGTAAGTTAACGGCGTTATGCTGAGTGTGTTAAGGCCATATTGTATAATACTTTTCTCACCAGCCAACTTTGGAACCTGCGCTTTTAGTTTAGATTTTTTATCCTTAACAATGCCGCCTACAGTAACATCGTATCTACGAGTTATTTCTTGTGGGTAGAAATTCACTTGATGCCTCTTCTTTTTATTATCATTCATAGTAAAAGCGTTGGCAGCTATATTATGAACAATTCCAGTTGCGTCAGCTTCAGCAGGATCAATATATCCAAATCTTTTGTTTCTAAATTCAAATATTCCAAAATTATCTCTCACGTCGCCAGATTCAACAGCCCATTGGCTGACCACTTCTGTATCGGCATCTGTTAGACTTACCTTTTTCTTTAACTCAAGCAAGTACTTAGACGATGGCGCGCCGCTCACCGTGATATTGTATATGCCACCGTACCAAGGTACTTTTGCTGGAACATCTACGTCTGTAATAGTATCAGTGACTGTTTCTTCTATTGGTTGAGGTGTGTATTTTATAAACGCTTGGTGATTCATTTCGTCTATAATGTTTTGAGACAAAAAAGGATTTATACCTGAAGGAGATATTTTATGAAACTTTAATTTAACTACAAAACTAGAGACAAGTCCATTAGTATAGTTTTTTATAATTTCGCTACTATACATACCATCATAGGGCGGATCTACGTTTACCCAAATTACAAGAGGATCGTCTGCGTAATAATAACCTGAAGCCGCTGTAAAAGTTACTTCAGCGATAGTGTGCTGAGTGTCTAATTCAACATCTCCCGTAAACTTTATTAAATAATCAGCACTTGAAGACCCCGCTGTTTCTACCGTTTCGGTTATATCTGGATCAGTGACATCACTTACAACAGGCGCGCTTTGAAAAGTGCTAGTGTAGTAGGCGTATGTAGCCCTTAAAAATACCGGTGTATTAGACACAAGAGGTGGTCCAATCGCTTGTTTTTGATCTATGTCAACGACGAAATCTGCTACAGATGTAGGAAAGTTTCCGCTTGAGGCAAACGTAACCCTTGCTCTCACCGTGTTGTTAATATCACCAGCTGTGCCTAAATTTGAAAACGTTACACTAGCAACGCCAGACGTTACATTGCCACCACTCCACACATTTGTTGGCGACTCTGTTGCCCCGCCAATTTTAAAATCTTTGGCAGCTATGTGAGCGCCACTATGCACGCCGTTAGAATCAACAGGGCTAATAGTTAAATCAACTGTCTGACCTCCATAAGCTGTGTTACCTACAACCTCAAATGTACTATCTGTTACGTACCAATTTGCCATATTAATCTGGTGTTGAATCCCAAGTAGAACCCGTGTTGTTCTTTACTGGGAATGTTATTGTTTCTTCTAAACTAGGGCTCGAGTGCACGATACTAGCTGTTCCTAAACCTTGAACTGAAAATTCATTTAAATCAAGATTGCTCAGAGATGTTGTGTCGCCGTGTACTTGCCCAAACCACTTGCTTTCTTTTTCCTTAAAATCAATAACCGATCCAGTTTGAAGGTTAGTTGTAAGGGTATCTACATACCATCCATTAGCTCCATTCGAATCTGCGCCCGCTCCACCTAAGTTGTAATACTCTCCGTCAGTTATGCTACTATTAGTAGTCAAACCATCACCAGAACTATAATCCCCGGTTAACCAAGAGCTAGTAGACTCAGTGTCAAAGTTAATTATTTTAGCTTGAGTTCCCTCATAGTTTATTGTTTGCCAGCTTTTCATAGCTTGAGGATTATCATTGAACACAACGGTCACATCAGACACGTACTGATTTCCATAAAAGTTATTTCTAGTTTGATTAGAGTGGTGCTTGTATATATGACCTTTATCAAAAGTGTAGTAGTTATCGTTTAAACTAACCCCACTTTCTGGAATAAATGATTTAAAACTCGTCCAACCCTTAGCCGATTCGCTGAATGACACAGTGGTTTCATCGTGGGGTGAAAGCTGACCTGGAGAGTACTTTTTCTTTATTGTTAAATTATATTCGTTCTTTCTAATGTCATACGTGCCTAGCATTGTGTCTATGTTAGCCTTAGTAATATCAGAGAAATAATCCCTCATACCCATGTCTGAAATAGATCTTATACCTTCACCAGATATAGCCAATACGTTTCCTCGTAGTGCGTCTGCAAAATACACTTGATATGGCGTAGCCACAAATGACTCTGGATTCTTGCCTATACCAAAGTTTCCTTGATATGGTTGCACATCGCCTATTACAGCGTTACTCGCTACTAGCTGTGGGTTTCCATCAGCATTATACAGCGCATCCCTGTTTGTTACAGCCCTAAGCACTTTGTCTTCACAGAACATTATTAACCTAGTGTTTCTATTATATATTCTCTGTATACTTCCGTAAACAGGATTTAAGTCTTTTGTTATTTTTTCAGCTGCAATAAATTGATTAGTTTCGTTTATTCCAGACGTAGAGTTATATATACCAGACCATATCAAACCATGCTTTCTTCTCTCTGATCTAATTTGTGTTTGCAACACGGTTGAAGCTTTAACACCGTTGTCCATTTGTGGCGCATTAAAGTCGTCGCGTATTCTATCAGACTCTACGCCATTACCAAACGCCCAGCAGTTGTTCCAAGTTAAACTATGAGATTGAGTAACTAACATTTCAGTTGGATTGTTAGTCAATCCTCTAACACCGTGTAACTTCATGCTAGTTTCGCCACCAGTAAGAGTTGCGTTTAGTTTTGCTGTAACAGTTCTACCATTAGGTTTTGTAAAAGTGATAGTATCCCCGTTACTTGGAATAACTAATAATGGCGAAGAACTAATAGCAGAAGTAAATGCAATTGTATCACCGCTTGACCAACCAGTAACCGTTTTTGTTTGAGATCCTTGAACAGCGCCAAACTGCTCAAACGTAGATCCTATAGGTATATACTCTTCGTTAGTTTTTTCGCTTAAGTATAAAGGTATTAACTCACTCGCTTGATAGTATATATCTATATCAACAGACTCTTTTGGCTCTGTTTCAAGTACGGCGGGGTTGTCTGTAAAATTATCGCGGCTAAAGTCGTCATCCTCTGCTAAAAGGTGTATTTGATCTTCTTGGGTACCATCGTGACGAATAGCTCTTCTAAAGTCTTCACTATCACAGTCAGTAATTATATCTGGGCGCGTGCCAGTTGTAGGGCTGTATCCACACCCTTGCGAACCTATTGCTGGATCTACAACAAGAGTCCATCTTTGTCTAATATTACTACCTCTATATTGATCTTTTGCGTTACCTTTTTTATGGTTTCTTATACCAAAAACACCGGTATACTGATTGGTACCTGCATAAAAACAATTACCGTTGTATCCTATATTTTGGCCATCAGGGTTATCAAAGTTTTTAAAATTCTTTACAGTATAAACTACACCATCTGGATCTCTACCAAACTTAAACCTCACGCCAGGACGCACAAGCACATCGATAAACATACCTGCTGCGCTATACACCCCTTCGTCCGTAACCTCTTGTAATCGGTGAGGAACTTCAGACAAACTTCCACTACCATCGTAACCATCGCCCATGCCAGTCCAAGAAACATCCATGTGCTTACCATTGTTCCATATACCCCTACTTGGCTGACCTCTATCGTATTTTGTATTACTTACCATATTATCAAGACCACTCCAATCAGGAGCCCCATCTTCAGCTTGATCTTGAGCAACTTCACCAGATTGCCACACATCAGTACAATAATCATTGCCTGGCCTATCCTTGCCATTGGAGCCATCTCTTCCGGTCCAGCTAAACGCGGTGGCATTATCAATAAAGAAATCTTCGGTACCAGATATAGCAAACCAGTACTCTTGCGCTTGGTTTGAGCTCTCGTTTATACAAGTAGGATCGCTGTCAATGTCAGATGCACTAACTATATCAAACGCTTCAGTGTTACTGCTTGAGCTCGACCCACCGCCCCAATAGTATGTACTATGCTCACTAGAACTATAGTTATCCATTCCAAAAAAGGAGTACTCAGTAGGATGCTCAGGATATGGATCGCTTGCGTCATAGCTATAGTCTACGTCGTTGTTGCTATCGTTTTGGCCTGTCGTACCTATTTCGCTAGCATCAGTAGGCGTTTGCCCAAATGCACCGCCGAAAGACGATTCGCTAATACCGGCGTTACCATAACCGCTATTATTTATATACCGTAATCCCCACGCAGCTTTAATATAATAAGATAGATCACCTTTTGGAGAGGTTAAGTAATCCCCTAATTCTTCGTCATTATATATCTTTACAAAGAACCTACCATTAAACTCTGGTCTTGCCTGAGGTTCGTGTGCGAAAAGCCTCATAGAAAGATTAGCCGTTGTCATGGCGTAGCTTTGAGTAGGACCAGCCACCCATTCTACATCTTGACCAAAGTAACCATCTATTCTGAGTCTATATTCTGTACCAGCACCACCGCTTATGTTTACAACTTCGTATTTATTTGATCTTTGAGCACCTTGCCAACCGCCATAGAATCTCAAGAACATGCTATCCGGTGTTAGGGTTGTTAAGTCGCCAAACGCCTCTTCAAATTTTGCCTCATCAACAGTTATAAACGTAGCACCCATTTGAGGCCAACCATTAGTTTCGTTACCTATGGCAAATTGTCCGTATGACGTTCCGTTTTGTAATTCCCCAAGTTGCTTTTTGACAGTTTTCACATCGTCTGGTACTTCGTTTGCTATGGCTAAAACCTTATACCTACGCTCAAGACCTGCCGCTGACGAATCTACGCCGTGCTTTTTCTTTACAGATAAGAAAGTCTCTTCGTCAACCTTGTTTCTTTCAGATGACGGAAACGATAACCATATATTCCCATCTTCAGCTTTATACCATCTATCTAAAGATAAATTATAGTATTCTACTGTAGGTTCTTTTATATAAAAAGAATAATACTCCGCCCAACTAGGAGGGTTAAAGTTTTTTGGTAATATTCTCGCGGTTATTTTATTTCTAGTTACGCTTGATGCTTTTGGTATTTCTACCCTAGCGTCCTTACTAGTAATAACAGGAGTTTCTCTACCATATTTATCGCTAAACACAACTCCAACTTCGTACACTCTTTGAGATTTAACAGAAGGTGGAGCGTAGTTTGTAGATAAGTCGTCTATCGCTGTAGCTTCATAACCCACGCTTAACGTTGGCTCTTCTTTAACATCAAAGTTTTGAAGATAATTTCCATATATAAGTCTGTTGGCGCTGATCTCTTGAGTAGCCGCAGCTCTAGGGACGTTATCCCAGGGTCTTAATAGTTGGTTAGAAGGAACCACCGCGTGAATCATATCTGTGTCTAAAGCATATTCACCTCTCGCATCACTGTCTGCGGCTAGATCTGGCCACATCGGATGCTCGTCATTAGACGTTATAGTCTTTACTATATATACAGTTGGGTTATTTGTTTCTTTATAAAGCAAGTCAACTGACACGACATCTTGTGGTAAGTTTAGTTCTTGCGGATAATAACCTTTAATTTTTAAACTTCTTAGCTGATTTATCATACCAAGATTGTAGCCCTTCTTAGGAAGATGCTCGTAAAAATCAGTTAAAAAAGCTATATGCGACCAAGGCGCAAAAGTTGAATACTCGCCATCTTGGTATTTGTATCTATAAGAAAATCTAGGAAACTTAAATTTAAAAAATTCATCTCCTGCGTCAAGCCTAACAAACCACTTGGTGTCGGTACTATTTATATCTTTACTTACAAACAAAAGCTTAAGTGCGAACCCACTACTAGATATAGCATTAGGGTTAGCAACGTTAGACGAGGTTATTTCAGCTAGAACATCATACGTTTCAAAATCAGTGTTACCCTCATCAGTAGCGTTTTTTCTGACCATCCTTACACGATCACCAAGCCTAAAGTCTACCGCGCTCTCAAAAGTAACGCTTGACAGTGTTTTTCCTGCAACAAAAAGATTACCACCATCGCTAAACATAGATAAGTTATTATGCTGAGTGTACAGCGGATTCTCTGATCCAGTGTTCGTGTTTACCCTAGGAACTGCTGTCCTATACATATCTAGATCCAGCGGTTGCGTAGGAGATCTTTTTATAACCGTAATATTGCTTTCGTCTGCGTATACAGCTCGTTTCTTATCACTTCTTGTAACTACCTCTAAGTCCGAAGCTGTCATTACGGTGCCACCTCCCGCTTGCGTTTGAGATTGAGCTAATGAAAAATCTCTAACAAGCCTTGTGTGAAAATAGTCAGTATCGCCACTAAAAACTAATTTAGTTAGATTAGTGTTTGCAGAAGCATAACCAGCATTACCACCCCCTATTAAATACGTTGTTCCACCTGTGCCTTTTATAGATCGTTCGATACTAACCTTTTTAGGTTCACCGTAATTGTCAGTCCAATAAATAGAATCGTCTAAATAATTTATAGCTGTTATCAACCTGTCTTTACTGAAATTCAAAACTCTTGGAGCTTTAAACTTTAAGCTAATGTCTGCTGCAGATGCGTCGCTAAAAGCCACGCCGTCTTTTTCAAGGTATATTTTCCAGTCGTCATCAGCGGTGTCGTTAAAAATTATATCAGACACCTTAAGTCCACTGTGATCATTATAAACAACACCGTCAATAGTACCAGATACTGTCATTCCTATTCTAACACCAGTTTTATTAATAGCACTAGGAGCATCAATATTTATATAGGCTTCATTGCCAGCGTTTGCTGTAGATGTTGTTGTGTTAACCTCAAATATATCTACAAAAACATACTTATGCGTTTGCGTGATGGTGTCAAATTCTAATATATAGTCTTTACGTAAAGCTGGGTTGGCGCTTGCTCCTGAAGTGTCTCCTGCTGAAACAAAGTAATACACCTTATCCATGTTAGCTACAGCTATAGAACCCACACAAGTGGAAGTATCAGGCACCCCATAGTACCCATCAGGAGCGCGCATAGCGTTATACTTAGTATTACCTAATAGTGTTTGAGCAGTACCAACATCTGATCCGTCTGATGTAGCAATTTGAATATTTTTTGCATCTCTATATTGACCAAGCGGAACAAGACGTTCATCCATGTCTTTGTTCATCTTAGCTTGTGAGAAGTTCCTTTTTAACTCCGGCATGCTTTAGTGTTTAATGTGTTTAGAGCTTCCTCTAAGTACTTGAGTTAATTCTTCTATTTTAAGGTTAGATAACCTAAGCTTTGCTTTTCTAGTTTCAGCTGATCTTTCTTTTTTTAATTGCCCAAGCAATCCACCAGGCGTGTCTTTTTTAGCAAGCAAAACGCCATATAACATCCATTTGTATATAGCCTCTTCTGCTAGTTTAGGCACTAAGCTTGCGGTAAGATCAATGCCACCGCTATTAGTTGATGTAACTCCGTCACTTATGTATTTTAATATCACAGTTTTTCCGCTAATGTTAGAGCTAAAGTGAAACTTGCCTGCGCTTTCATCTATAAAGAAGCTACCATTAGCTTGCGCGTGTTGTGGGTCTATTCCATATCTACCTCCAATTAGTCTTCCCTGTACGTCATCTACAGCATCAGCATCTGAGTTGTATGTCTCGTTAACCGATTGTGAATTGTAATTAGTATTTGTGTCAGATGTCTCGGATCCAACTAAATCAGTTGTCGCACCGTCCGTATCCCAACCACCCCAATCTTGAACTAATGGATCATCAACCGTAGCGACGTTTAAAGGATTTGACGTTTTACCAGTGGGATATATAATTCTTTCAATACCGTTCCCGTCACTCCACGCTAGTTTAACGTAGTTAACATAATCTAGTGGCATAACCAAAACCAAAGTAGAAGGTATAACAACCTCCCAATCTTTTGTACACCTAAATGTGTCGTAGCTTAATTCTTGTAAAGCCCTAATAGCGTGAAAGGTAACGTCGTTGTTAGTTATCTCTTCACACAGCTTTCCTTTACCTACATACGTAGCGTTAAACGAATCAATTATTTCATTAAGAGGTATATACCTATAATTACCATGATCTCCTCCTGTTGCGTAGTAAGCCTGTGGTGCTGATCTTATTATACCCATTGATTATAATTTTTGTATTTGAGTTTCGTTAGCTAAGTTCTGCTGAGCGATCTGTACTAGACCAGGCTTGTTCATTATTATACTAGCAAGTTCTAGTATTTTCATAACCACTGTATCAGTCTCCGATTTATGTAATTCAAAATCTACCGCTAGCGTTGAGTTGTACATGGCTTTATTATTCACCACCACGTAAGTCCAATTAACAGTTGTAGGTACCCTAAAGCACTCGACTGTAATATCAGAAAACGTAAGCGTTCCATTAGTTACGGAACCTCCCGTGGTTGCTGCTGAAAGCTCAAAAGATGTAGTGCTATTTATCGAGGCAACAGTTGCTCCTGTTGGTATACCAGTACCTGATACGCCGAGTCCAACAACAATCAAGGGGTTAGCGTCATGTGTTATAGTAGGGTCGTTATTGTAATCGCATGTAGCATCAGTAAAAACCCCGGGTTCTTCGTTATCATCTGAACCATCAACACCTCCAGCGTAAACCACTATGTCTCTGCCGCTAACTCTATTGTCAGTATAAAACGGTGCTTGGTTATCTGTAACAGCCATATGTCGTATTGATTTTCTCATACGCTGAGCTTCACCTATTGTAATTTTTTGACAAGGTTCGTCTCCTAAAAACACTCTCCCTGTTTGAAATACATCATAAGCCACTCCACTCACTGTGACCGTAGCGGGAAACGTATGTCCGCTTGTTACAGCTTCAAACGATTGAAATGGAGATAATTGTCTAGCTATTAATTCAGATAGATTAGTTTCGTCTACTTCTGTAGACATATCTGGCTCTTGTCTTTCCCTTTGACTTTTGTTGTAAAAGTAAGATTCAAATATAGATATTTGAGCCTGGTTTGACAATAAGTTAAACTCCTGTGGAGTTATATAACCTCTTTGCTCTTTGTTAGCAAGGGCTAATACTCTTTGATATACTGTGTCTACACTTATTGCCATAATTCTTTTTTTATAGTTTAGTGACCACCCCGAAGGGTGGCCACCCAACTAAGTGATTATTATTTTAATCGTTTTTCAATGTTTGAATAAACATCCATTCCTTCGTCAGTCTTAAACCAAGCGGCAAGAGCTGAATACGGGTGTTCATCAAAAGGAACCGTCATAAGTTTTCTGTCGTTAGATCCCCACACAAACGTCCTTTGATCTTGTGATAATTTAATGATCTTCATTTCTACGGCTCTAATACCGAAGTTTCTTAACATTACATTTTCATCATTAACTAACTCTAAGAACAAAATAGGATTGTTCCTTGCGTATAGTAGTAGATCACGCTTAAGCTCTTTAGAACTCATCTTAGATACCTTAGAACCCATTTCTACTCTTAATACAGCTTCTGCCATATCAATATCTAAGTTTATTGCAGCGTTCAAAGCATCGACTTCCATTTCTAAATATTCGATATCATGAGCTGCCTTAGCAATAGGTTTCTCTTCATAGAACATTGTATTTCTATCTGGGTGATATAAAGAAAGTAATTTTTGTAGTACAACTTTTTCTTTTTCTACTATAAGTATACCACTTCTAAAAATAATATGCTCAAGCCTTTGATCACCTTTCATTTCATCTACAAACATAGTACGCTGGTTAGAGCAGTATTTCAACTCTCTTTCGTAACCTTTCTCTTCGTCAAAGTGATGAATGTTTGCAGATTTAATAGATCTAGATAAAGGTCTCTTTCCGCCTTTAAGTCTATATATCCTATCTTTTAACTCCCAACCGTCGTTTAGTATCTTGTTCTTTTTTTCAACTCGTTTTGGTTTAGATTCTACGTAAACTTCTTCCGGAGCTTCTTCAACCATAACTGTCTCTTCTACTAGAGGCTCTTGTACTGCCTCTTCATTTTTCTTTTTTGCCATAATATAATATAATAAAAGTTAATATAAAACTACCCCACCCGAAGGTGAGGTAGTTTCGTCAAATATAATCTTACTTCATCAACATGAAGTTGTTTGCACCTTGAGTTACTAAGCAACGCTCAGATAACATGTGGATTTGCATTGCGTCAAGCGCTGATGTCGCAGCTCCAACTGAACCAGTAGTCCAAGTCTTCATCTTACGGTTATCAGTGTTAGACGCTCTGTAACGAACGTGTAGGAAAGGACGCTTAAGGTTCTTGCCTAG
>TARA_R110000824_G_scaffold212670_1_pt1 | contig 28223 bp, 47 predicted proteins | sample TARA_R110000824 | Tara Oceans TARA_R110000824 (sample SAMEA4397747) | marine metagenome | biome: Polar Biome; feature: [MES] marine water layer (ENVO:01000295) within the mesopelagic zone...; material: water (ENVO:00002006), including particulate matter (ENVO:01000060) such...
CTCGGACAACCATTTACAACCCCATCAATTAAAGGGTAGTTTAATCTCGGAATACCACTTGCAACTGTTTCAATTAATCCGCTTGAATTAATTCTTGTCGCGATTGTATCCCTTGTAAAATCAAAGTCGCCAACTCCGCTTGTAGGTAAAACACTGTAAATTTTTCCCGCTTTATATCCGGAAGGAATTAACGCTAATTTTGGGATTGTTGCCATATTAAAATTATTTATAGCAAAAATACAAAAAGATATGCAAGTGAAAATTCAATATTTTACTTTTTCCAACTCTTTACTATTTTTTCAGCCGAACGAGCGCCAAAATAACCACCGTAAACCAAAAGTAATAATGAACTCAATAAATCAATCCATTTTTCACTGATTTTAAAGCTAATTAAAGCACTATCTAATATGATGTAAATAAATAGGGTTAAAGTTAAAAATGCAAGCGTTAAAGGCCGTATATTTTTGGTTAAATAACTATCGGTTTTATTGTCCGATTCCCATCGTTTTGTAACTTCATTCATTTCCAACATATCAAATTCAAGTTCCTTTAACAAAAGTTCCTTGTCTTTTGGTTCGATATTTTCATCATCCCGAATTTTATCAGCCAATAATTCTAAAGATTTAATCCCGGAAATATTTCCGGCAATATCTAAAATTCCAGGCGCTATATTTTTACCTTGTTTAACCAACCAACGTAAAGCATCGCCAACTTTTGTCGGTTTTTTTTCAGCTTCTACCATCGTGCGCGGTTTTTCCTAATATCTATATGTGTAAAAGTTGAATATTTGCCAATTCCGCCGATTATCAATTCGCCCTCTTCAACTAACTGATCTAATAAAGGGAATGTTTTTAAAATTGGATCATATCCTTTTATTACAATATCCGCCGCTTTACCTTTCAAATGTTGTGAATTTTTGGAACTCCCTTTAATGCTTGAATTGTGTTTTTCGCATCTATAACCACTATTTATTTTAATTGGAACGTTCACAATATCGCGAATAATTTGCAACTGAATCGCTAATTTTTTAACGTTATTCTCTATGTTTTTAGGCATTTCACATCCGCATTTACAAGAAAATTCGGATTTACTAAAGTTTTTTGTTAATTTCATATTTTAAAAATGACTAATTACATTAATTAAAAAATTTTCAACCTTTGCAGTAGATCCGGATTTGTTTACTTTAACTTGAATTTTACATCCGCTCGCCAATTCACTTTGTTTTATAAAAATTTGTGTGGTTCTTGAATAGCGAACTAATTCATTATTTTCTGCGATATTGTCGTGCATAAATTCAATTGATTTACCACTATCAGGAAAATATAAACGCGCATCTAAACGAGTATTTGAAGCGCCCGCAGTAACATCAAAATCATTTCTGATGATTAAAACTTGGCCGATTCCAATTTCTGAAAAATTAACTGAATTACTTGCTGAATTCCATAAATCACCGGTAACAAATGGCGGTTTGTATGTTGTTATTGTGTCCGCCCCCAATTTATCGTTTGTTAAATCTGTCCAAACATTTTGCGTTAAATTTATTGGCGTTACTGAAGTTGATGCATCTGCATAATCAACCCATCCGCCAATCGTATCATATAATTCATTTACTGATTCTTTTACTTCATTTAAATCGGCCGCCGTTACTTTATTAGTTAAAGGCAAAACAGAAACCTGATTGTCAATTTTATTCGAAAATGTTATTTTAGGCATAATTTATTTTTTAAGATTGTAGTTCATTTTGAAGATTGTTTTGCAATCCGCCGGTCGGTTGCACTTGCTCAATTTTATTTGATATTTCAATAATGGCCCTAAAATATGTGTGATCGCTTAAATCATCCTCAAAGTATTTCACGCCCTCGTTTACTGTTGTATAAATATTAAAACCGTTACCATTTAAATTGATATATTGGTTTGATCGGGTTCGAATTAATTCTAAAACTTTTGAAACCATTATATTGGCATCCAATTCGCCGCCATCATCTGAATAAAAGCGCGTGATGCATTCTATTCGCGTTATTGTTTCAGTAATAAATGAACTTTGATTTTGATCCGTTTCATTTGTTGAAACGCCATAAACACGAATTAAAGGATAATTTGCATCGTTTGGAATTCTATTATAAACCGAAACATTTGATCCGTTTATTGTAACCGAATCAGTCAATTTCGAAATGATTCCACGCCTTAAAAAATGAATTGCTTCTAACATCTTTTTTTTATTTTATTGCTTTGTTTAATTCGTCATTTAAACGATTTAGTAAATCTTTTAATCCTTCGCGTGCCGAACTAAAGAAAAACGGCCTTGGCGGTAAATTAACCTCTTTGATTCCTTTTCCTTTAAATTGTTCCGCATAACTTGAAGGAATTCCAAGTTCCAACATATCATCCAAACTCACCAATCTACCGGTTCCGAATTCAATGTATGGCGCATAGCTTGCGCCCGCAATTACTTCAACAGTTTTTCCCCTTACTTCGGCCCTAATTGATTGCCTTAAAGTTCCACCGGCAATTTTACCAACCGGCGCGTTTTGCTTTGCTTTTCTTGCAATTTCTAAAGCAGTTCGGCCCAATTCTTTGGATAAAGTTTTTTTATCGAACGCCCTTAAATTGTTTAACTTTTTATTTAAACTCATTAAATCTGTTTGATTTATTTTTAAACTCATTTAGTTAGATTTCGTCGCGGTTAATTTTGTTAAATAATTTAAATCAAATTCAAACTTTTCATTAATTCTATAATTTTGTGATCCGCCTTCAGTTGTAAAAATATCGCCTATTAAAATCAATTCAGCGGTTTTTTTACGCATTAAAATTTCAACCTGAATTTCCTGATCCCTTTTACCAAATTTTTCGTTTATTTCACCGCTAATTTGTTTTAAATCACACCAAACAGTTGAAACATTTGACAAAGTAGATTTGAAACCGCCGAATTCATCGGTTGTTTTGATCAATCTTTTAATTGTAATCTTTGAATTTAGTTTTCCGCTTTGCATTTTATAAAAACATTGCTTTATATGAACTTAATATGTTTTTTGTTGAGGTTGGAATTTCAATTTCAGAATTATTTCCTTCGGTATTTATATCCGAACGATTATCATAATACGTTGAAATCAATTGCAACATTGCTTGTTTTACTAAAGAATCGTTTATTCCTTCGGTTATGTATGTTACTTTAACCCGTTCCGCAGAACCTCGATCCAATTCAATAGTTTCATTATTCAAACCTAAAATTTCAAAATCAGTTGTGGCAATTCCATCAATTGCAATTTCCTGAATGCTTGAAACCGGGCCAAATGGCAAATCAAAAATGCCGTTTGTACTATCTAAATAGTAAGTTCTATTTTTAGGCACAATATCGCGTGAAATATAGTTTTCGCACCAAATTCGCGCCTGAATAATCATCGAAGATATAATATTATCATCTGAAGCCGTATCGATTCGAACGTAATCTTTAACGTTTTGGCCCGTTAATATTTCATTTCCAACGGTTGAATTTATTTTGATTTGTCGCATTTTATTTTATTTCTATATTTTCAACTTTCAATTCTTTTGTTTCGAATTTAGTTTTGTTTTTCTTTTTTGCTATTTTAGTGGCAAACCCTTTTTGAATCCAAACATTAGCAATATTTTCAGGCAAATTTATTAAATCACCTTCATTGTATCTTTTGCCGTTTCTTAAAATTGGTTGTTTTATTTTTAAATTCATAATTTAAATTTTTGTAAAGATAAAAAAAAAGTACCACTAAATATTTAGCGGCACTTTTAAACAAAAACAAATATGAAAACACTATATAAATGCAAAGTTATTGAAATTTTTTGAATATTTTTTATTTTTATTTACTGTAATCGTTTTAATATTACCGGTATTTTTAAAAATATAAAATCCATTGTGTGATTGAATCCAAACGGCAAAAAAATCAACATCATCAATTGAATAAGATTTTGTATTTCCTTGCGTTAAATAACATCGAACATTTTCTTTGTCAGATAAAACGGATTTGATTTGGATCTTTTTAAAGCCGTTTACAGTTTCAATGATACAATCATAAGGCGAAGCATCTAAAAGCGGGAAACAAACGCGGATATGGTTTTCCATCGCCATAACTGCAAATTTATATTCGGCCAAACAACCGATTAAATTTTTATCCATTTGGTAAACATACAAAAAAAACCGCCTTCAACAAAGAAAACGGCTTTTAAACAAAACAAATATTAATAAATTTTTAAAAAATATCCTTTTTTTCGCTAAAAATCATCAACAAACCTAAAGCGCAAAGGAAAACGCCGGCCCATATATCCCAAAAAACCAAAAGTTGTCGAACGCCAAAAAACGTAAACAAAAAAAACATAGTAATTCTAATTCTTTTTTCCATAATATTATAAATTATCGTTTCGCCAACATTTTGCAGAACAAAATCCGGGTTCTTCTATTGGTTTATCGCAAACATTGCAAGTAAATTCTTTATCATCTACCGGGTTATCATCGTCAAAGTAGTTCATAATTATTTTTTTAATTCTATTACTTTATCTAAATATTCAATTTCACGTTCTAAATAATCAATGGCCTTTTCAAGATCCTGAATTTCATTTTCTTTTTTTCCGGCGCGACAAACGTATTTTAAAACGTTTCCTAAATTAAAGTTTAGATCATAATCCTTTATGATATCGATTAGATCATAATTTTCGCCACTTTCATAATGTTTCGGTGTATTTATCATAGTTTTAAATTTAATGCTCTTAAAACGGCTATTTTTAGCTTATTTAAAAGCGATTGATTTTGTAATTCTTTTAATTGTTTTAAACTTGTAATATATATTTTTTTGCCTTTATGAATAATATATAATTTATTTTTATGATCTAAAGACATTTAAACTAATTTAATTCTTTTACTTTTATTTCTGAATCAATCAACCATTTTTCAAAGATATTTATATCTGCAATAATTAAATCGATATATTTATCTTTTTTTAAAATTTCATTTTCAACAAATTCAGAAATTTTTTCTTTGAATCCCTGTATTAAATAATCTATATAAGATAAATCCATTTTCCTTGAAGATCCAAAAACAAATTGATTTTCAAATATTTTATTTATTTTATTTTTTTCAATAGTGAATTCTTTTGAAATAATTTTATTGTTTAAATATTTAACGCTTGTTTTATTTAATTCAATCGATAATTCATAAACAAAAAAAATAGTTCGATCCGGTTTTACAATTTCAATTGTTTCCATTATAAAACAACAATATTTCCGTTTCTGTAATGCTCGCAAATTAATCCCGTTGGCAATTTAACCACCTTATAAGGAATTGAATTTTTATTTTCTTTGTACTCTTTAATAATTTTTTTAATTGTTTTCATTTTGTTTGTTTTAATAGGGGTTTTTACACCCCATTGTTATTAGTTTAATGAAATTAATTTATTTGCTTTTTCAAAACCACATCCGCTATAATCTTCAATTTCTCCGTTTAATGATACAAATATTTCAATATCAAAATCAAATGTAAAATCTGTACCTATAACTTCATTCCTAAAAATTCTGTAACTTTTTTTTAATGCTTTCATAATATTTGTTTTTGTTTTGTTGTGCCTTATTGACTTTACAAATCTACAAAGCATTATTGAATTAAAAAAATATTTTTACTTTTATTTTAAAGTTTTTTTTCATTTTGTTTGTTAACCCCCGTAAATAAAGGGAATAAAAAAAGGCCCGAAAATTAATTCAGGCCCTTTAAAATATAAAATTTTAGTAATTATGCAGTTTCTAAAGCCGCCTTTGCAGTTGCAAATGATCCGCTTACGAATGCATTTGGCAAATAATTAGTCAAAGCAACTCTTTCGCTTACTCTAACAGTAACAAAACCATCTCTAACGTTTGTTCCATCTTCTCTAAAGAATTCAACATTTACGCCATCACGAACCCAAAGTTGTGTTCCAACTCCGAAGTTTCCAATTAAGAACGTACCCGCAGCGATTGCAGTATTTAAAATAACTTTAACACCCATAAAAGAAGGTTGTAAACCACCGTAAACCTGATCTTTAATATAGTTGTTTGTAGTATCTTTTAATAATAGTATTTTATGGAAATCACTTGGATTTAATAAAATAGTATCTGCATTGTAGTTCAATAAAGCTAATTGATTTAATGATGCAACAATTACATCAAATTCGTTCGCTGATTCAACTGTTCCCGCTAAAGATCCCGCAGCAAAAACCGCAGCATCGCCAATAATTCCGCTTAATTGCGCACCTGATCCGGTTCCGCTTAATATTTGCGTATCTTCAACTTCTAAAAGTTTTTCCGGCGCTCTTGACGAAATATAAGATGTTAATTGAGGCGTATCAGCAAGCATTTCTTCAGAAATACGGAAATAAGTTCCAATTTTTCTTACGTTTGCATCTGTCGCAGTCATATCAAAATCTGATTGTGTTAATGTAACACCTTCAGCAGTTGCACCCGCGCCATTTGAATATCCTGATTCTTTTACAAATCTAACAACATCGCTTTGAGTTGATCCCATTGCTAAAAGTTGTCTAATGTGAACCGGTCTTGTTGGATCAAATTTATATCCCGCTATTCTATCAGCTGGAATAACTTCACCCGTAAAATCTGCGCCGATAGTCATATCTGCTTTGATTTCGAAAGATGCACTTCTTGAATTACCTTTTGAAATTCCTTCGATTGCACCGCCTTCGATTGCTTCACTTAATGCACTTTTAAAAGTCATTCTTTTTTTCACGCTGAATTGTTTTTTGTTAGCTACCTCCATAGCGTCCAAACGATCGTTCAATTTATTACTTAATTCAGTAACTTGATTTTTTGCGATTTCGCTTGCTTTTATAATAACCGCATCAATTGATTGGCTATTAGATTTTTCAATTTTAGAGTCAATCGCTTCATTGAATTGATCTAATTGTTTTTTTAAATTTTCCTCCATTTTTAGTTTTTTAACGAGTTAATTAAGTATTTATACACTTCAGAATCATTGTTTTTTATTTCAATATTCGGCAAAGTGATTTCATCAACCGGCTTTGTGAACTCAATAAATAATGATTTCAATTTTAAAATTTCCGCTTCAATGGCAAAACCCATTTCATCCGAAATTTGTCCTTTTTTTAATAATTTAGCTAAATTATCGTAACGCTTTGAAAGTTTGTCCAAATCAACATTCCCTTTAACGTCTAATATTTTCGCCTGATCATTTGCCGCCAATGTTACGGCGCTTATTTCGTAAAGTTTAACCTCGCTTATTTCGCGATAATCCCCTTTGTTTTGTCTTTGTATTGGTAAAATACCGACTGAATTCTCGGTAATTACTCCCGATTTCATTAATTCGACAACATCTTTTCCAAGTTGTGTTTTTGCTATTTGCGCAACAAAAACCAATCCTTTATCATCTTCATACAATTCGAGCATTTTCCCGATCGGTTGATTCATATCGTGCTGATATAAATATTTAACCCGTTCGCCGTTTTCTGCGATTGTCTTTTTATATGCGCCTTTTAAAATAATATCATTGTCGGAATCTTTATTTCCGAAAATACTTCCGTACCCTTTAATGATTCCGGCGTTTTCGTCAGCGTCTAATAATTCACCAACCGGCGCCGCTTTGTAAAGCATTGTGTTCATAAATAAAAAATTTTTGTAAATATACGAATTTTGAAATTTAATTTTGATCGGGTTTAAATGGTTCAAAAACAATATCGTTTTTTTGTCCGGGTAATGGTTCTTTATGTTCGTTAGTACCTAATAAAAAAATTTCATCCGGGATCCCTTTTGTAAATGCTTCGCATTCATTTCCTAAAATATGATGTTTACACATCAAACAAGTATTTGTTTTCATATTGCACCTATTATTTTTAAAGTATCTTCAAACGCCTTTATAAAACCGCTCGGGATATTTGTATTTGTTTGTATTGCAGTACCTACTTCGGCCCACAATTCACCAATTGAACTCCCGCCGTATTCAGAAACCTGATACCATTCGTTTCTAACTATATTATTTTTTATTAATTGTTCACTAAAAATGTTTCTTGCGCCATAGGTATAATCTACAACGTGAAATGATTCGTGCGCGGTTGTAGTATAAAGAGAATTTTGGCCCTCAATTGTCCACCTTTTTGTACTATTTAATATTTGAATTTTATTTCTGTAATATTCCGATCTTTCAGGGTTTAAATCAGGCCTATCCAAAATATCTTGCCATTTTTTTAATCTGTCTTGTTTATTGCTTAAAAATATTTCTGTTTGTTTTTTACTTAATTTTTGAGCCGATTTTGAATAAGTTTTTTGTATTCTTAAATATTGCGGATTACTTGGAATACCATTTTCCAACCTATAACCGGCAATACCCCAACTTGATCGTTTTACTTTTTGAAAACCAATATCAACCTTAACTTTCGAATTATATTTTCCTAAAATATCCTCTAAAGCATTAAGAATTTCATTTTGTTTACTTAATGTTAAACCTTTAAAATCTACATTGTTTGCAAATTTTAACATTCGTTCCTCTGCTTCTTGTAAAGATTTGGCCGGTACAAACGTAATATTATTATTTGAATTAACAGTTGATAAAGTTGCATTAATCGCCGAAGCAACATCACCCAAACCAAAACCGGTTGATTGTGCGCCACCTAAACCGAAATTTATATCAGTTATTTCGCCAACTGTTTGCGCACCCGTTACCGGAAACGGTGCAACGCTACACCTACAATTTACAACTTCCGCAGCCGGCCCGCTTGGATCACCCGGATACATTAAAAAATTACCGCCAACCATAAACGCATCGTTGTATGGAATCGGTTCGCTTGCACCGACTTCAGCGTGCGTGTCGCGCGTTCTATCATCGAATGAAGCAATCCATTCTTTTTGCATTTTAGCGCCCGGAAATATAGTTGTCGCTGATTCCATTGTTGCAAAGTTTGCCGCATTGGTTGCTTCGGTTCGAACTAATCGTTCCGCCTGATAACTCGAATACTTATTGAATTGGCTTTTTAAAATACGGCCCTTTTCAGCATTTCCAACGCTCATAAAATCAGGATCACGCATTAAATTTTGCGTTATTTTGATCAAAGTTTGTTTTGCAGTTCCTGAAACTAATGTAACACGCTGCGCGCCAACCGCCGAACCAAAACTTGCAAAGGTATTTTCCCATTGCGTTGCATATTTTAGCGGGTTTTCACCTTTTTGTAAATATTTATCATAGCTTTTTGCATACCATTTCGCAAATTGCAATCCGATATCTGTATAAAGATTCCGATAAATTTTGGATAAATCCGATTCCTGAAATAATAATTGAAAATTTGTTTGGCCTTCAGCTAAAAAAGAATTGATTCCTTTTGCATATTCGTTTTTATAATAACTTTTAACGCTTGACAATTGGCGCCTTTCGGCTTTATCTAATTCCTTTTCAAAATCTGTTTGCCATTTATTCCGGTTTATTTTCATAAGTTGCAACCTTTATTCCTTTGATTTCTTTTTTTGGCGCTTGTTGTGGACTTAAAAATTTGTTTACATCAATATCAATTGGATCAACTGAATTGGTCGGTACATCAATGTTTTCGGCCTTTGTTGGAATTAAGTTTGCCGGAATAAAATAATCGTTTAAAGTTTCGTTTTCCTCATCAACTCCATAAGACATAACAGAACGCTTTTCGTTTGGCGTTAACCACCAGGCCTTTGCTAATTGATCCACTACTTTATCGGATTCCTCTTGCAATTCAGGAATTACCGTAAAATCAAATTCAATACAAAGTTTATTCCCGTATCTTGGCGCCAACCAACGATTTAATTCATCTTTAATTTTAAGAAGTTCCGGAATGACTGCATTTTGGTAAAGCGCTTTTTTCGCTTCACGCATATTGTTATATGAACTCGAATCCGTATTGTTTAACAATTGAACCGGAACGTTGTAAATATTACAAAGATCCTTTATTGATGCTTTATATTGTTCCATTAAAGAAACATCCGCAGCATTCAAACCAAAGTTAACCCAACTTAATTTTTTCGGCGTAATAATAACATCACCGGCGTTGTCAGAACCTTGGAATTGTTTTCTAAATTTATCTTTTAACTGTTGCGCCTGTACTTCATTCAAATCACCCTCTTCGGACATTAATAATCCGCGGGCCGTTTGATTCTGTAAATATTTAACCCCGGTTTGAACCGCTTCATTGTTTGTTGTTAATGTTCTTAATCCCGCGCGTAAAGGCGATTGTCCGTACAAATGCGAACCCGATCCATCATAATACGGATTGAAATCCTTTATATGGCAAATTTCACTTGCGGGAATTTCAAAGGTTCCGTTATAATCTAATTTATATTTTTGAACGGGTTGCATAATACCGCCGGAAACAATTTCCATAACTTGCGAAGGCATACAATATAATTCAGTAAATTTACCAACATTGGATCCGGTATCCGGCCCGATTCCATAAATATATCTGTTTCCTGTTAATTTTCCGAATGAAATGATTTCAGTTATAAATGAATTATAAGATTGGCCCGGATTTGGGCGTTCCAATAATTCGTGTAAATCTGTATCGCTTAATTCAACCAAAGATTTTTTTTGTAATAAAGCCGCTTTGTTTATTGTTGTACTGTCGATTGATCCACTTGTCAAAGATTTATATCTTTTATAATCATTTTCGTTTTTAACCTCGTAAATTTGAAAAGGAATTGTTGTCGCCGCTTTTGTAATTAAGTTAATAAGCGAATAAATCGTTGAATTTTTTCTGTAACCTTCAGTAATATATGAATCATCATTTTCGGAATTCCAAACAATAGATTCACCCAACCAATTATAAATCGCTTTGTTATAATTTAAATTCGTGTTTTGCGCTTGGTTTTTACTTAAAATTGATTTTAATTTATCTACAAATGAAGCCATATTTTATTTAAGTGTAAAATTTTCGTAAAAATACAAAATTAAAATTTGTTTTATACAATATAAAAGTTGTTAATCAAATTCCTTTCAATCGCGTATGATGTAACATCAATATGTTCATCGTGTTTTGCGTTCGGGAATGTACTTACTTGCTGAATAAAGGCATCGTTCCATTTATCTTTTATTAAATAAACGCGGCCACCCTCAATAAATGGCGAAGATGCGCGCGCCCTTTCTATTTTTGAATACCTTACAAAGTTTGTTTTTAATTCGGAAACATTGAAATTCGTTTCACGCCTTAATAACTGTACTAATGATTTTCCGGATGCTTTGGGTTCGACTAAAATTTGCGTTACATTAACCCCGCAAGATTTAACAAATGAAGTGATAAATGATTTCAGTTCCGGCATTTCCAAATATTTATCAATGCTTTTATAAATATATAAATTATCGCCACTTTTGCCGCTGATCTGAATCCCTGTCGGATCGTTCTTTGTATCTTTTGTATATGCGCCGTCAATATACATTTCGAAATCAATATCGTTCGGCATTTCGGCTTTATTTATAATATTAAACCAATCTTTACGCCATTCGCCACCTTCAGGCGGTGAAGGAATTTGCAAGTATTGGCCCGAAAATGTATATCGGTCGGCCTGTCTAATTGATTCGAGTTCATCAAACGAATGCTTTTCCGGCCACAATGGAACGTTTTCATCATCCAATGCAGATAATTTTAAATGATGCCATTCTTCACCTGATCCACCGTCTAATAAATACCCGGATAAATCTTCCTCATGTAGGCGCTGCATTATTACAATAATTGGAACATCTCGATCATTTACACGCGATCGAATCGTTGTATTGTATCTGTTATTTATAAAAGATCTTCGAACGTCTGAAAGCGCATCATCGGGCTTTAAAGGATCATCAATTATGATTGCGCCACCACTACCGGCACCAAACCCCGTAATTGCACCCCCTGAAGCCGTAGCATATACGCCGCCGCCTTCGGTTGTGTACCATTTCTTTTGCGATTGTGAATCCTTTTTTAAGTTTAATCCCCAAATTCGACTAAAGGCGTCTGAATTTACATATTCCCGCGTCGCTGAACTATTATCCAACGCCAAAGAATCTGAATAGGATAAATGTATAAATTTCGCTTCAGGCCTTTTCGCTAAACTCCAGGCGATAAACATTTTTACGGCCAATTCAGTTTTTCCATACCTTGGCGGAATGTTTATAATTAAACGTTTTATTTCGCCGTTTGAAACTTTTTCAAGTGTATTCGCTAAAGTTTTATGAAACTTTGCTGCAATGAATTTTTTACCGGTATTTTCTTTAAAAATATAGCGTGTAAAGAATAGTAAAGAATTTTCGCATTTTTCTTTTATTATTCCGTTAATATTCATCGTTTAAAATATCATCTATTTTTTTTCTTGCAGCGTCTGAAAGTTTTGTTGTGGAAATCTCGGCAGTCATTTCAACCTCGCGGCGTTCAATATATCCGCGGCGTTTCCCTTTTGTTTTTAAATAAAAGATTGTCGCCGTTGTATTACCTTCTTTGATTTGTTGGTGCAATTGTGATTCAGCAAAATCCAAAGTTAAATTTTGTAATTCATCAACTTGGTTTTTGAAATCATCATCGTTTTTATAATATTCATAAAATGTTGATCGGGCGCAACCTACTTTTTTACACGCCGTTGTAACAATTCCAAGTGATTGTTCCAATGCATTTAATAAATTCTTTTTTAGTATGTTCGAATTTGTATTCATATAGCAAATTTAAATAAAATTAATGTATAAAAAAAACCCCTTATAAATAAAGGGTTAAAGTTATATTTTTATTATTTTATTTCAACAGATCCGTTTTCTAAAAGAATTGAATCTGAAACATCTGAAAGTTTTTGTTTATCTAAAGAATAAGCAACGCAAATTTCCTGAATTTTGCTGAAGTCATTAAAAGAAAATTTCTGAAGTAACCAATTAACAAATTCTAATTTATTTGCAACTAATTTATCGCCCAAATCTTTGTCGTCAATATCTTCAATTTTTGAATAGTATTCGTTCTCTATGTTAATTAGATCGTTTATAGTTCTTTTAACGTTGTTTTTAACGCTTTGTTTAAATATTCCGGCCGATTGTGATTCTTCTAAAAAATGAAGGTTTACAAACGACGTTATGATTGCACCGCCTACCTGTTCAATTTCTTTTTTTGTTAATTTCATTGTTTGTTTTTGTTATAATAGTAGTTATTAGCTAAATATCCATACAGCATTCGTGTTTACAATTAGAACAGCAATTACACAAGCTATCGCTATCGTCATTAATATCTTCTGCATAAGGGCAAGTATGTTTTGATTGTGCTTCATTTATTTCACACATTGAACACTTGCCGCTACCATTAACATCAGCTATAAAATCATTGCCTTTTTTATGTTTACCTTCTTTAGTCATAATATTTATTTACTTGTTATAATAGTATTTTAATGTATTCTTTTTTATAAAAAAACATACTTATCTGTACTATTTTTTTTTAATTTTTAGACAACTTCATTTATTTTGTCGATCCCGTCAACAAATCTTTCGTGGCCGTACTTATAAAAAGTGTGACTGAAATTACTCGCCAAATCATAAAGTTTTAAATCCAACAATTTTTGATGCAATGCTTTAAATTCTATTTCTGTTTCTGTAAATTTCATAATATTTGTTTTTGTATAGGCCGAATTAACGGCCCGTTTTTTTTAATAATAATTGTTTATTTCATCTTCTTTTTCCAAAACCGTCATATTTTCATCAACATATATAGTTAAACCTTTATTCATAGCGATTTTTTCGTGTTCATCTGTATAATTTGAAAATTCCATTGAACAATTTGTTCCAACTAAATTAGATATAATAATTTCAAAAGTTTCGTTTGTTATTGTGTTTAAATTTAAGATTGCCATAATATTTGTTTTTGTTTTGTTACGTCTTATTGACATTACAAATATAAAAGAATTTTTTCAATTACAATACTTTTTAAAAGAATTTTTTCATTTATTTACGAAAACTTTACGAAACATTTATTTCCCGCACATATCGCAAACATCTTTTGGATCGTTATTTTCTTCGGTAATTTGTTGATCATCTTCAATTGGTAAATCGAAAACGGGTAAATCAACGCCCCAATCTGAAAGTTGCTGAATATCCCATTCGTTCGCTAAAATATCCCAATCCCATTCGCCGAACCCTGAATTGTCTTTTATTATGAATTCGCGCTTTTGTTGTTCGGTTAAATTAAAATGTTGATCAATCCAAATTTCAAACATCCCGGCCGATTTGCACGCTTTTAAGCGCATATTTCCGCCAAGTATTATCATATTTTCATCGACAACAATTGGCCGGATTTGAAGCATTTCCGGAAACTCCTTGATTGATTTGACTAACTTTTTAAATTTGGCATCCTTTATAAATCTTGGATTTCCGGGCGTTTCTTTAATCGTTTTTATATTTACTATTTTACGCATAAAAGTTTTAATATATAAATTGAAACTGCATAAAAATTAAATAAATATTTATTTCTTTAAAATCAAACCCGGGTTCCTGATCGTGATATTGCCACCCTAACATCATCGCATTCGGTGCGATTAGAATTAAATTTATTTCCATAATAACTTTTAGTTATAACTATAAGTGAATTTAATATTTTATACTTTCCAATATTTATCGTAAAGATATAAATATAATTCCCAAACTTTGTTACACGCTTCAGCATTTGAATAAATGTTTGGTGAAACTGAAACGCTTCCGTTGTTATTTATTTCAACTTTTAATCCAAATTTTGTTGGTTTTACTCCGACTTTTATATTATTTTGAATGCACCATTGAATTGCCTTTTGATGCTTTTCCGTAACACTATTAAATTTTTCAATTTTCTTTTTTGGCATTTTAAAACATTGTTAATTGTTGTTGGTGTTCTTTTAATCTTTTTATCGCTGCTTCATAGTAATCCTTATCTAATTCACAAGCGGTTAAATCAAATCCTAAGTTATGACAAGCTAACGCTATTGAGCCACTACCTAAATGCGTGTCTAAAATCTTATCGCCCTTTTTTGCGTAGTTCATTAAACAAAATTCATATAAACTTACATGTTTCTGTGTTGGGTGTATTCTGTCTAATTGGTTAGGACTTTTTTTATATATTCGAGTGCCCCCACTTCTTACCCAAGCATATTCGCATTCAGCAAAACTTCTTCCGTACATTGTCTCAGCTTTATCCCATATAGCAAAATACTGACTAGAAGGTAAATCAAAGTAATTACCGCCCCAGATAATTTGATTTTTAGTTACTCTAAACAATTCTTTAAAATATTCTTGGTCTGGAACCCCAGTATCCCAGCTTTTCTCTTTATCTGATTCGTTTCTTTTACGCCCTCCCATATTCATTTTAGTAACATCAATCCCGTAAGGTGGGTCAACAATAGCCAAATCAAAATAATTATCTGCATAACGTGTCATTAAAGCCATATTATCCTCGTTTGTTATCTGTATCATATTTTAAATTTTTAAAAAGGTATATTATCAGTTATTATTTCAAATTTTTTCTTTGCCAAATCTATATCCTTATAAATTCCGCCGGCATCAAAATCCGGTGCAATCTCGAATTCGCCCAATTGGCCGTTTTCCTTTCGTTTTACCTTTTCAACATACATTTTAACAACATCCGATTTATATTGCGTTTTTTGGCCAATACATCTAAAAACAATCATTCCATTGTATGCTTTGTTAAAGAAATCCGCACTTCCTGAAATATCATATAAAGTTGGTTTTTTATAATTACCGTTTTCAGATTCAATTTTTCGCGGGTGCGCCACTAAAAATAAATGCGTGTTTGTTTGTTGGCAAAATTGCGTTATTTGTGAAAGCGCTTTTCCAATATATGAATGATCGCGCTGCGCTGAATGATCTAACATATTCCAAGGATCAATCACCACCACATTAACGCCCTTTTGAAATACCAATTCACGAAACGCATTTAAAATGCCTTCTAAAGTTAAATTTTCCAAATCTATTTTAACCCAAAAAAAATTGTCTTCAATAAAATCCTTTGTATTATTTAAATCGGTATTTGTGCAATTCTTTTCGTTTAATTTGTTCGCGATTCGTTTTATATGGCCTTCATAGGGAAATGATTCAGGCGAAAACATTGCGCATCGCATTTTATAATTTACCGCCATATTACAACAAATTTGATCTACAACATCGGATTTCCCTGAATTTGGTATTCCTGTTACAACAGTCCATTCGCCTAATGCTAATTTAAAATAATTATCTGAATTCGGTAAACCTATGGAATAATTTTTTACACCGTTTTCGTTATAATTCAAAACGTTTTGCCAAATATCATTTACATTTAAAACGCCTTCCATAGGAAAGTTTTTAGCGGCTTGAATAACCTTGCGCAATGATTCAGTTCCCTTTGATATTAGAACCTCGTTAGCGTCTTTAAAATCACCAAATTCGACGTATTTACATTTATACGCGCCAAACCTTCGGGCCAATTCGTTTCGAAGTTCGATTCCCGCGTTGTCATTATCGGTGCAAATTATTATTTGTTTTTTATCTTTAAAATATTCGAAACAATTATCCAAATATTCCAAACGTGCATTTCCTTTTGAAGCGCCATTTGGAACGCTACAAACAGAATAAATTCCGGATTCGTGTAATGAAAGCGCATCCATTTCACCCTCAACGATATAAACAGTATCCATTTCAACAATATTATCCAAGCCGTAAAATATCAATTCAGCGCCTGAAACCATTTTAAAATTCTTTTCAGCGTCGCGATATTTAACATTGATCAACTCGTTTTTTCTATAATAGTTAAAATTTACTGCGGTTCTATTTTTAGAAACTTGCGGAAAATATTCAATTGATTCGCCAATTTTCCAATAGGCCAATGTTGGCTCGGTGATTCCACGTTTAAAAAACCAATCAATTAAACCTTTAGATAAATTTAACTTTATCGTTTGTGGTTTTATGTATTCCGGTTTTTTTTGAAATTTGGTTGTTCCGCTGAATCCGCAGTTGTGGCAATTAAACAATCCCTGATCAACATCAACAGATAAACATTTATCACGTTTATTTTTTCGCGTTTCGCTGCATTTTGGGCATTGTGTTTTTATTTTACCGGTCGATTTGTTGCCGACATCGATATTAAAATCTTCAAATGTTTTCATTTTGTTTTGTTTTTGTTTCGGCTAAATTAAAAAAAAATTTTCAATTACAAAGAATATTTTAAAAATAAAAATTCATCTTCATTTAAAAGTTGGTTTTGTTCGACGCAATATGCCATAACTCGCGTCTGTTTTAAATTCTTTTCTTGAAATATCATTTCATTCGTTGCATATCCTTTAAATTGATAATTTGGGTACGTTTCACAAATAAAAAATGCAAATAAATCCACATCGCATTTGTTATATTCCGGAACCATCAAAGGATTTTGTTTTTTTGAAGTTTTTACGTCAACAGTTAGGCCCATCCAATTGGCATCATAATCATCTGTCTTTTGCCTTTTTGAAGTATTTTTAATTTCAAAATCAGGAAATAAATTTTTTTCACGACAAAATATGTATTCAGCACCAAACCCCAAAACGTTTAAATTAACGCCACCAATCTCGGCCACCCTACCTGATCCATCCCAACCAGTTATTTCTTTGTTAGATTGGCGCATTTGAGCAATTAACGATATTATTTGTTGTTCATACTGATCCAAAACATAAATTTTATTAATTTCCATCTAAAACGTATTTTTTTAATTGGTTAAATTCATTCGTTTGCATTAATTGCTTTATATGAAATTCAAATAATTCACCGGCTTTTGTTTTTGCGCCTAATTCTTTGGTTCCATCCGCCGCACTTGTATAAATAAAATATTCCAAAATTCCTTTAACTTTGTGATATCCTAAAGGTTTTGATTTTGCCTTTTGATTAATCATAAAACGATCAATATATTTTATCCCGTTTTTATCTAAATTTCTAAATTTTAAAATACTTAAAAAATTAGTTTGCCAAAATTCATCGTTTCGCAAATCTTTTGCAACATTGTAAACATCACGCAAATCGTATTTATCAATCCTTTCAATTTTATCCAAGCATTCCAACCATCGCATTTTTTGAACATCTGAAGTTGGTTTATATTGATCAGGAAATAATGATACAAAATGCGGAAACGCCTTTAAAACAATTTCATTAAATAAAGGCGGTTTTGATTTTGTGTATATTTCTTTTTTTAATATTTCTTTATTAGCTATTATATTAGTGTTTATAGTATTACTTTGTAGCGGATTAACCGGGCCCGGTTTTACCGCCGCGGTTTTCACCGTTGCGGTTTTTACCGTCGCGGTTTTTCCCGCTGCGGTTAATTTGCTTGGTTTGTCGCTTAAATAGTAGTTATAGCCGGCAAATTTACCTTTCATTCTGACGTCTTTTCGCACTAAAAAACCCGATTGAATCAGTTCTTTTAATCTGCTATTTATGGCATCTTTTCCATCTTTAAAATGCCCACAAATAAATTGAACTGTCATTTCTGTTTTTGATTCGTGCGAAAATAACCAACAATAAAGGCCTGTTGCACTTAATGAAATTCCTTTGTGCCTAAATATAGCATTTGGAATTATTGTAAATCGTGTAAATTTTTTCGGTTTGTATATTTTATTTATTTCCATAATTAAAAAAATAACCCCGTCGAATCAACGGTTGCGGTCGTATCATCAACAGGGTATTTCTTGAAGTTTTCTAATTGTTGCCGCAACTCAACTAAAACAAAGATAAAAAATATTTATTTATAAATCAAAATTTTCTTTTATGTTATTACAAAATAATCGGAATTCATTGAATATTTTTTTTAAATCATAAACATCAATATTTGAGTCCTCGTATCTGTACCAAAGTAATTCAATTAAAAGATCGAATTCAACCCTTGTTGATTGCCCTATAAATTCATAGGTTTTTACAAGATTTTCAGGATCAAATTCAGTCCACCTAATTTTTTGATTTTCATTGTCGAAATAAATATTTTTATATTTCATTTTTTTAAATTTTATATTTCATTTTTAAAGTAATTATTTATAGTGTTAATACATTCATCAAAATCATTGTGAATATATACGGCCCAATTGCATTTTTCAAGCCATTTAAGCCATTCTTTTTGGTTTGGTGTAGCTTTGTTGTATTTATACTTTAATTCTATCGCTAAACCGCTTCTTTTGTCGTTTGGTGTAAAAATTAATAAATCAGGAATTCCGGGTTTCGCACCTAAATATTTCATTTTATATTGTTCAAATGGCGATCTTTTACCCTCGTTCATTGGATGCGTGTAAATTGCATCCGGATAAACCATACTTATATAGTTCATAACGGCGCGCTGAAGTAAATCTTCGCCTTTTAAATATTTTTCAAACGGGTTTCTTTTTGCCATTAAATTGCGTTGTCTAAATCTTGAATAATTTGCCTAATTTCAGATTTTTCTAAAACTTGAATTATTTCATTGTCTGAAGTTTTAAAAATAATATTGTAATAATCTTTTTTAATTTCTTTAATTTTTACCTTCATTGTTTTTTTTTAATATTATTAATTCTTTTAATAAAAGTTCTTTTGCAATTTTAAGCATTTTCAATTTAAAATCAAGTTTTACAGATTTTATTTCACTAACTGAAAACCTTTGATAAATAATATTTTTTAGATTTTCAAATCTTAATTTAAAAGGTTCATCGTATTTTATCCAATCATCAAAATTTTGCAGCGAATGAATTACGCTTGCGTGATGCCGATTTACGCAATCGCCTATTTTATCTAAACTGTAAGTTGTTTTTTCTTTTGCAATAAAATAATAAACGGCCCTGATCATTACAACCTCACGTTTTCGGGAATTTTTCCTAATATCAACGTTGTAATATTTATTTATCCTGTTAACTAATAAATTTAAATCCATATTTTATAAAATTAAACTTCCGTCTTTATTAAAATCATTCCAAATAAAACCCGAAATTATACCCGTTTCAACGTATATTTTCCAATCATTAAATGCCCTTTTCCAACCGTTACGGCCTTGCTCAATCATTTCCGTACTTAATCCGTAAACCTCAACAGAAAACGGATAATTTGTTTCAACCGCTATAAAACGAAAATTTTCCGCCGGTACTCCCAACATATCGCTATAAAATGCGCATTGCAAATGATATCCGTATTTATAAACATCACGTTTAAAAGCATTCGGCGAATTATCTTGACAAGTTTTTACATCTGAAATAAAATTTTGAACCCTATTTAAAACATCGGGCCGAACTCTAACATCAATATTTTCGTGTTTTGAATAATGCGACAATTCAATTTCGCCTTTACAATAATTTTGCGCCAAATCGTGATTCCTGAAATTGTTTAAAATAGAAGTTATTTTTTCGTGATCTTCTAAAGAAAGTAATATTTTACCATCTGATTTTTTTGTTTCAATTTCGAATGCTTCTTTTCCCGCCTTTGTTCGGCGATCTATTTTTGGCATAACGTGATAATCTTTATAGTACAATTCAGGTTCTAACATTGCGCAATGAACCGCAGAACCTAAAGCCATAGCAGTTGATTCAAACGGCTTTTGATTCAAAAAATGATATACTGATTTCTTATAAATTGTTTTTAATCCTGATGCGCTTATTCCTGGCGCAGAATGATAAAATTCGTTTGTGTCAAATCCTGTTTTCATATTTTTCGTTTTGTGTTTCACTTAAAATGTAATTATTTTGTTCCTCGACTGTTTGCTCTAATTCTGCAATTTTTTTTTCTAAACTTCGAATTCTGAAATTTAAAAAATCAACTAATTGATCCATAATTTGTTTTGTTTTATTTATACTTAACGGGATATCGAACCCCGTTTTATTTTGTTTAATACTTCAAAAGTAAAAGAATTTTTTCAATTAAACTAATTTTATTTAAAAAAAAATGCGATTCATTTCAGAACCGCATTAATTTCATTTAAAATTTACTACTTAAAAAGGTAAATCGCTTTTTTGATTTGTTGAATTTCCATCATCTTGCGTTTTAGGTTTCCAAGTATTCAATTCAGCATAACATTTACCGGATTGCCCTCTTTTAAGATCAATATTTACCCAACCGTTTGATTCGTTCGCTTTGATAAATCCGATTGCTTCATCAACCTTTAATGAAATTGATGCCAATACAAACTCCGGCGCTGAATCATTTCTTTTAACTAAAAAACCATCTGCGAAAACTTTTTCTGTTTGTGTACTCATAATATTTACTTATTTATTTAAATTAAACTTATTTATTATTTGTTCTTTATACTCTTTTTTCATTTTAAATGTTTTCATTACTTTTTGCGCCTGATCTTCAGTTGCTTTTAATGTTGCATTTAATTGCGATTCGGTTAGCCATTTCCGATCGTCTGTTGTCGCTTGCGGTTTTATTTCTGTTTGGTTTTGAACTGCATTTTGCACCTCGTTCGCCGAAGCAATTGAAGTATCAATTCCAATTCCTAAATAACCTAATGCGCGGCCCAACGCTGAAGTGAATCCGTTTTCAACAAATGATGTTTTATTGATGTAACTTGAATCTCTATATTCTTGCGCGTGTGCTGAAACAACCAAATCCCCATTTTGATCTAAAATTTCAACTTTAAAAATACCTTCTTTATCATCTAAAGAAAATATACTTTCAACTATTGACCAATTGGTGAAAGTTTCTTCTTTTCTAAAATAAATTAACCGTTCATTTACGGTGATATACTCTTTTCCTTTAATGTTAATTGTTTTCATTTTGAATAGTGTTTAAATGTTTAAATTTTCTGAAATTCCTGTCAAATTAAAATTGGTTTTTTTTAATAAAATAACTTCGCCAATTGTAAAATTTTCGGGATTTTGTAAACGAGTTTTTAAAGTTGGCATTGTGCAACTTAATAATTTGCAAACATCGTATCTTTTTAAATTTAGGCGTTTCATTTCCGCCTTAAATAATTGTTCAAACATATTTTTTAGTGTTTTTATTTATGCGAAATTAAAAATAAATTTTCAATAAAAAAAATATTTTTCAATAAAAAACCGCCAAATTGCAAAAAAAAGCAAAATGACGGCTGACAAACAAAACAAAAAAAGTTTTTTTTAATTAGTAATTTTTATCTCAATATTTAAATCATTGTCATTGTTCGGTAAATGTGATAAAATATTAAATTCGCCTGATTTAACCTTGTAAGTCATCCCGTCAATTATACACGCTTCAGGATCTTTTAAAACATTCACCCAATTAAACCAAAGTTTATTTATTAACGCTAAAGGCGTCGGATTATTAATTCTAAAAGTTCCACTGTAACGGGTGCAAAACTCCCTAAAATCATTCATAATTGATTGATTCGTTATATTACTAATCGTTTGATAATTGTTTTCGCCTTGGTTTAAAAATGCATCTCGACTCCTGTACCAATTCTGAATGACTCCAATTCCCGGCGCTAAAATTGAATCTGTTTTTTTGTTTGAACTGTACAAACTATTTGTTGTTCTTGTTGCAACTATATTTGTTGATTTTGGTTGATTTATGGCGTATAAAGATCCAAAAATTGAACTTTCTTGCGAAAAACAAACGTTATCAAAATAAGTCCGAACATATCCGGCCCCTGTTTGTCCGGGCGTTGTGTTAAAAATTTTTATTTGTAAATATCTTCTATCGTTTAAAGTTCCAAAACCATCATCAAATGGATTTTTTAAAGATCTTGAAACGTTTACAAATTGATTGTTATCAAAATTTTCAATTTCATTTATAACCGATTGCGATTGCCAATTGCCCGTATCTGAATTAAAATAAACATTTGGCGCCGTTGAAAAACCTTGCGAATATATTTGAAATCTTATATTCATTCCTAAATTTGGATCGGTTGAATCTATATAAAAAGAAAATTGATATTTAATATCAGAAAAGACAGTGTTCCAAATTAATGTACTTGGCACAACGCTTGAAATGCATTCCAAATCACCCGAAGTTGAAGCATTTAAATAAATAGATTTTGCGCCTTGAAAATTAATTTTATTTGTATCGATTAATGCCCGCGAGGAAATAACGTTCCAACCATTTAAATCATATTCAAAACCCGGATTTGAATTATAAAATGATTTATCAAATTGGGTTGTGGATAATGTTTTTGTTACGCTTTGTAAAGGTTGCAAATATTCCCTATTTAAATCGTTTTTAATAGGTTTTAATTGTTTTGGAACAACGGAAACGGTTGAAATGTTTTCGGTTGCTTGAAAGGCCCCTAAATAATTGTATCTTTTTGATGATATAAATTCGCCATTTATTGAATTTAATCTTTTTGTTATTAATTCCCTTATATTTTCCGGCTCTTGTTGATTAATATTTAAATCAACAATTTCATCTTTTACATTTGTATCAAAATTATTTGTAACCTCTACAACGCACCATTTACCAAATGATTGGTAAATTCTCATATTATATAAAGACAATAACAATTCTAATTGTTTTTTTGCTGAATATAAATCCAACCCCTGAAACAATTCAAGATTTTGTTTTTGAAAGGTAACTGAATTCGGAAACTTTGATGTGTTTCCTTGGCCTTCAGGAATTAAATAATTTAAATCATTCATAAAAACAATATCCAATTCCAAATCCAAATTTTGTAATATTTTGGATATTCTTTCTAAATCTGTTAATCCTAAATAGTTAGAATTTGTATTATAAGTACTTAATGGCGCATTAAAATTTTCTAATGTACCAATCCCATCAAATGCATTAAATCTAATGTTATACGGCGTTGATGTTATTCGTTCCGTAAATCTATCGACAACCAAAAACCCCACCCAATAATCGGCCCAAACATTATATTTTTCATCAATTATAGAATTTGAAACACAACCTAAAGATTCAACCCTTCCGTTGTCATTATTTACGCGCTCATTGTAATATGAAGATGTTGTATAAAAATCACCTAAAAAAGAATCAATGCAATCTAAACTTTCATAAATACCGTTATCATTTGTAACTCTATCAGCATAAGTTTTTGAAATACTTTTTGAATAAGAAATTTTTACTTTAAATTCTCTTTCGTCAAATTTATAAAAATCATCATATTTAACATCATCGGTAACAATTAAATCCAATGTACATTGTGACCCAATTAACGGCTTATAAAAATCGTCCGACGAATTCCATTTAATTATAACAGGTTCCGCGCCGCCAATCATCGGCAAAATTTCTCCGGTATAATCTTTTTTTAATATTTCAACTTTTTTTCCGTATCCTAAAACATCGGAAAATTCTAATCTATATTTTACGCCGTATGCCATTTTTTTTGTTTTATTAGTAAATTCTGCCGGCCGTTGCTTGCGCTCTTTCAATCGCAATCAATAAATCTTGGCCTTCTAAACGTATCTGACCGCCTACATTTATGTTTTGTGTACCGCCTGAATTTCCGATCATTGCTTGCAATTTATTTAATGGCGCTATAACTTCCGGATTTGATTTTGCGCCCGGATATTCGCCAACCAATCCCATTGTAGGCCCTGAAACAATACCACCTTTTGCAAATGGCGTTGCACCGCCACTACCGCCACCACCGCCACCACCGGCGCCAATTTTTCCGGCTTGCGCACTTGCAAAAGCGCCCAATGCAACCAATGCAACCCCGGCAGCAATTGCAGGAATACCAGTAAACGCTGCTAAAGATGCTTTGATTTTTTCAATACCGATACCAATTCCAATAGCTAATTTTCCCATTTGCGACGCCATATTTCCAATTGTAGTTAAAACAACCTTTGATAAACTTTGCGCCAAATCGCCACCGCTTGCCAATGCTTTACCTAAAGATTGGCCAATTCCGATTGCCAAATCATTTAATCCGCCCGTAATTATGTTGTTTATTCCGTCATTAAATGCAGCCGCTTTTTCCATTGCAATTGCTCTTTGTGTTTCGAGGGCTATTTGCTGCTCTGTCATTGCTTGCGGTATCAATGCAGTATCCGCATTAATACCGTCAGTAATTGGTGTTAATTTTGCTAATCCTAAAGGATCTAAAGAATCTAAAGTTTGCGCAACCGGCCTTTTTTCTACGGCGGGCGTTGTTGATGTTGGTGTTATTGTTGGTGTTGTTGTTGTTTTTGTTGTAACTGAAGCGGCCTTTTTAGTTGATTTTTCAATTTTATCTAAAACATTTTTCTTTTCTTGTAATATTTTTATTTCTTCTTTTAAAATCCTTACATTTTTACCCACTTGACCACCATAACCATCGGCCAATCTTTGTTGCTCGTAAGCTAATTTTTTTCTTTTTTCCGCAAGTTGTTTTTCTACCTGGCCAATATTTAAAGAATCTTTTAACGCTTCTTTTTGTGCCTTTGAATATGAATATATCGCCACTCCAATAGCAGCAATGGCAGCCGCAACGGCTAAAATTGGGTTTGCAATCATTGCTGCAGTTAATAACCTAAAACCTGAAGCAACAACAGGCAATAATGGGCCTAATGCAGAAAGTCCAACCGCTAATTTTCCAAAAATAATTATTACCGGGCCGGCAATTGCTAAAATTCCGGCAAACCCTACAATTGCATTTTGCATTGTTGGCGATAATGATTTAAATTTATCTGACATTTTTGTTAAAAAAACCGCTATTTTTTCAACCGCCGGAACTAAAGCAACCAATATGACATTTCCCACTTCAATCAATGATCCCTTCATTGCATTTAATGACTTTGTCATTTTAAAGGATGCCGATTCAGCGGTTTTGGCAAATGCTTCATCTGTTGCGCCCATTGTATTGTTTAACGCTTCAAAAATCTGTCTGTTTGTTTCTAATCCCGCACCCGTTAAATCTAAAACTCCTTTTAACGCTCTAATGTTTGGAAATATTGCCGTTGTATCTTGCCCGGTTTTTGTCAATCCCGCTTGTAGCATTTCCAACGTTGATAATAAACCGTTTTCCCTTAACGATTTTTGAACGCTTTCAGTAGACATTCCCATTTTACCCAATGCAATCTCGGCTTCAGCGGTTGGCTTCTTTAAAGACGCTAAAATTGCGTTTAATTGCGTTGCACCTTCAGCGGCATTTGTTCCCGTTCTCGACATTGCAGCCATAGACGCAGCAACCTCGTTAAAACTTACGCCCATATTCGACGCGATCGGAATAACCCCGCCCATTGATCCGGCTAATTGTGATGCTTCAAGTTTACCTTCACGAACGGCAGCCGTTAAAATATCAGTTGCTTCCGAAGCGTTTAAATTTTCCGATCCGTAAGCGTTTAATGCTGAAGTTGATAAATCAGCAATTGTTTTTGTTTCACCAAGTCCAACCGCAGCCGCTTTTAAGGATGCTTCTAAAACGCCCATCGCTTCATCACCGCGTAAACCCGCCGAAGTAATAAAGAACAACGCTTCAGCGGCTTCATTTGCGCTTTTACCGGTATCAAGTGCCATTCTTTTGGCAGCATCACCCATTTTTGAAACTTCGCTTGCAGAAACTCCAACTAATGCCTGAATCGAAGTCATTGATTTATCAAAATCAAACGCCATTTTTACTGCGGCCGCACCGGCAGCAACTAAAGGCAATGTTAATTTTGCACTCATTGAAGATCCAACCGATTGCATTTTTGATCCAAATGCTGAAAGTTTTGAACTTGCTGAAGATAGGGCCGAATTTAATTTCGAACTGTCCCCGGATATGTTTACTCTTAAATCTTGCTGCGCCATAATTTATTTAAAATGTAGTTCCACAAAAATACAAAAAAAAAGACGCCCTATTTGAGCGTTTCTTTTTTAGTCATTGACTTATATTTTTCCATAAAATTATTCATTTCGGCCCTCGTTGATTTTGGTTCCGATCTTTTCTTTTTTCTTAAACTATCAACAGGTAATTCAAATAATTGTTCCGGCTTCAACATTTGTGATTTTTTTTGACAATTAACGTTGTAAATCATTGTCGCTAAATATCGCGATTGTTCCCAATTTAAATTGATTTTATTATGATAGGATTCAGCCATTAAACCATTTTCACGCCAAGTTTGCCGCCAAAAATTATCGGGATAAATGCCAATCATCCCGATATAATAATCGGTTAAAGTTTCAAAATTTACTACTTCTTTGACGGCTTCGCCTTTGACGGAATTTTTGAATCGTTATTCAATGCATTCCCTAAAATTTTAGATTGTGCCATTGTTTCAACAATTTCATTTATTGTTTCGGCACTAATATCATCCAACCAAGTTCCAACAGTATAAATATTATAATCAATTTCGTTTCCCTTTTCCAAGTCATTGGCTAAAACGGCCGAATAAATTAATGCCCTTAATCCATTCAATGAAATACCTGATTGAAATACTGATCCAATTTCCTGAAGTGAAATATTCATTTGTTCGGTAAATTCCGCCCAAAAGTTCATTGAAAAATGAAGTGTTTTTTGTTTTCCGTTTACAGTTATATCAATATAACCTCTTTTTTTGTTTGTCATTTTTTAAAAGATTTGATTAATAAAAAGAAAAGCCGTCGCCTATAAAAGACGGCGACTTTTTATATTAAAAAACTAAAATAAATTAGTTTGTAGATTTTACAATTGCACCCGTAATGGTTAAAGATCCACTATAAGTTACCGCCGATTCCATTTCCGCTGAAACTTCAACGCTTGAAAGAAATGCTTGCGCAGTATAAACAACATCACCAACTTCAGCCGTTCCAAAAACGCAAGTTAATTCAGTACGCGCCAAAAGATAATCAGCCATTTGAATTGCGTTCGCAGTATCATCATAAGCAACCAAACCTTCGAAAGATATTTCACCCCCTTTTATTCCGCCGATATATTCAGAAAAACCATTTGAATCTTTTGTTGTCGCTTCCGGCGTGTCCATTGACAAAGAAAGTGAACAACTTGTTGTGTGTCCAATACTTATTCCACCCACCGTAAGGATTAAATTCGTTCCGTTAAAAACTCCCGTTGTAGCCATTATTTATTTTTTTTTAATGTTATTAATTTTTTGTAAATATACTAAATATTATTTATTTATTTTATTCTCTTTTCGCATAATAAACCAACGGTTTAAAGTGTAACCAATTGAAACGAGTAATAAAATTATTTTTAAAGCTGAATCCGCGTTTGTCATTGATATAAATAATGCTGAAGTATTCAAAGAATAAAGTTTTATTTCTGTAAAATTCATTTTAATTAAATTTTTATTATTGTTTTCTTATAGAAAACTTTTATTGCTTATTAGTTTATTTTTAAACTATTGTAATCTAATCCAAAGAAAGCGTGAACTCCGTTACCGTCAATGTTTACTGCTTTACCAGCCCAACCGTAAGGATGCGA